>Ga0307513_10013292_pt1 | contig 10108 bp, 11 predicted proteins | sample 15_EM_MG_FD_202174 | JGI IMG/M metagenome (GOLD analysis project Ga0307513, IMG submission 202174) | Populus trichocarpa ectomycorrhiza microbial communities from riparian zone in the Pacific Northwest, United States - 15_EM | ecosystem: Host-associated > Plants > Roots > Unclassified | place...
TTGGGTGAGTATCGGCGAGTATCAGTTGAGTATTGGGTGAGTACTGATTAAGTTGTCACGATAAACATGAACATGAAAATCTACTACTTGTCACGTATTACTCAGAAAACTAACGACCACAGCTGCGTAGGCGGCTCCTGGATCTGACTGCGCTAACGGGACGAAGATCGATCTGAATTCGGCATACTTGCGCGCGAGCTGGACGGCGAGAGTGGGGAGTATGAAGTGGAGGTTGCTCCGGTCTTCGAAGTCTCGCGAGCAGAAGAATGAGGCCCCGAGCTGTCCATTCGCGAACACCCTCTCTGCGATGGTCTGGGCGATGGTGGTCTTCCCTGTTCCGGCCAGACCATTCAACCAGTAGACGGGGGGCTTATCGAAGTTCCTCGTCCAGAGTTGGATCTCGTCCAGAACAGCTCCACGAGTTCCCTTGAGACAACCTTTTCGGCCGCCATGTCGGTACTCGGCCTCCTGGGCACAGCGGAAATTGTTGAGGACAGTCGCTTCAGCTGTCAGAAGTTCACGTCAGGCACCGGTTGTTGAAGATGGAAGATGCTCTGACCTGTGCTCTGTCGAAAGGTTATTACAACTGCTTTGATACGAAATGAAACACTCACGATCATCTTGCATTGTTGCTTATAGATCACTATTTGTTGTACCGTCTTCCGTCCTTGTGAGCATCGAGAATGGCATTGAGGCCACAGACAAACCTGGTAGTCGGAGATGGCCTCTCGTAGATCTTCAAGGAGTCTGAACACATCTTCGTCGTCTTGAGCGTGGTCTGCGGGTCGCTGCAGCAATGGTCGCCCATACAATAACCGCAACTGTCCCTCGAAGGTCTCGAGCTTGCTGGAAGGAACTCAGAACCGCATCTCAAGAGGGAAAACGGCATACCGTGTCAGTTCTCTCCGACGCCTCTGCTCTGCCACGTCATCGGGACATGTTGCAAAACGCGCCCCCAGCGCTGCTAGATATGAAAGGATATCTTCAATCTTGTTCCCGACTACAACGGATTCCTGCAGATTGGTTGGTTATAGAAGGGTTTTGAACACAAGTAGGACCTTCAACGAACCTCGTAATCAGCATAGACAGCAGAAATGGCCTCTAGAACGGCCTTGAGAGGTCCAAATCCATCTGTGGCCTCTCTCGTGGCGTCGACGGGAATGGCGGCACCCCCGAGCACTGTGCCTCTCCGAGCTCTCTTCGCAACTTGTATACGTTACAGGAAGTCAACGCAATAACGGTGTCGACACGTACCTCTCGATGCCTCTGCTGGCTCGCTTTCTCCCCCTCCGGTGTTGCCAGTGTCTTCGTCTGGGGAGAGAAGAATGGGGAAGCACATAAAGATCGGCTCGAATCACAGGAACCGGAAGCACCCACTCGTGGGATCGTTTCCACGTCCAATGCCAGCATCGACGACGCCGGATGTAGAAGCCTCCGACGCGAAAAGGTCTTGGCCTCCACCACTCTTGTCTTGAGATACGATCCGCGTACCCTTGCTGTCCCTCTTGCCTAGTGTCGTGGTCAAATCAACTCAATCTACCCCTAGATCCTGATAAGAATAATTCCGCCCACCTTTTGGGTCGATGTCCGTCTCTGCTCTGGATCCAGGCCCAGCAACGGTGTTGGTAGAGACCCCCGGTTGCTGCGGAGGTCCGGGTGATTTCTTGCGCTTTTTGTTGAAGAAGCGATCCATCCGCGTCTCGGGGCAAAGATAAGACCAAGGTGGTGGACCCACAACGCCAGACACCGCCCTTCTATCCATTGGCGTGGCGGCAACGCCGATCAACCATTGTTTGGTGTACAAACAAATTCATACGGAATCGTCTTCGTGCGAAGGTTCCAGGCCAACCGATTATCGAATAGGGTTCACCACTGAGGCTGCTAACCCGCCGACTTCGTTCGGGGCCCCTGGCCAGTGAACTCAGTGAATGTATCGAGGAGCCTTTTTCGGGCTTTTGAGGTGTCCCAGGACGAGAGCCTCGGCGGCGGGTCGCATTGGGGCGGTCGTTGGTCCATCTGGCTCAAGTCAACGCTCGTTTAGGCCCATCTCGGTCGATATCCTCTCGCGCGGAAATGCGCCTGTCGGGCTTGGTGCAGTGACGAGTGGTGTTACATGCAAGTATTTATTATCCCCCGGGGTTATTTCCCGGAGATACAGGGATAAAACCCGATGAAACTATACTGAACCACAGAACGGTCGGGGTGGCCAGGTCAAGCTCAAGGGTCACTGCGAGATGCAGGAGCGGGAGGAAACGGTCAAGGAACTGGAGTCAATCACCACCACCACCACCACTCATGACAAACCCGTCGGCAGATGACGACACTCCCTCTCAGAAATGTCTCGACTGTCGACACTCAACCCGGATGCCTCCACCATCTTCTCGACCCCTCTATTCACTAGAAGATCCCCAAGGAACGCGTTGTCGGCAGCACAAACTACGAAATGATCCATCAGTCCCCCGAAACTCACGTAGACGTCATAGCCCCGCTCTGCAACCTCAACGACAATTCCGGCTCATTGCTCGAAGTGAAGGGGAAGGTGCGGACGCATTCCAGAGAAGTTGCGTGCGTGTGTTTTTGTTCTTTCTATCACCCTTCACCAGAGACGGTCGGCTTTCCCAGGCGGAAAGGTCGACCCGACCGACGAATCGATTTTGCACGCCGCGCTGAGGGAAGCGGGGGGGGAGGTAGAGGTAGACGAGGATAAGATTGAGATACTGGGAAGGCTTGGTCCGTCGAAGCGGTCGCCGAACGGCCTTAGAGCCTGGCCCTACCGTGTGCCATAGAGCGCACGCATGTATGAATACCAGTTACACCGTTTGATGAAAGCGAGCATATGGCGTCTCAGCATCGACGACTGAGGTGGGGCCCTCGAGTACAAGATTTTGTGGTCGCAGCAGCGAAATGCGATGTGGGACCGACGACTGGCCTCAAGAATCAAGAACCCAAACAAATGCTGGGCGGCCTTGAAAACGCGAAGATATATTAAACTCAGCTTGGTGGTACAGGGGTTTCTATACGTCTACGCGTACGAACAACAAGAAAAACAAGATTAACGACAAGGTGTAATGATAAACGCGAGAGAACGTATGCAGTTTTCCGAAGTACCTCTAAGGATATCGACAAACCATCACCATCCCGCTTTTATCTTCGCGGCGGCAACCTCGGCAAGGAGATACACCGGCCCTTGTGCTATTGACAACAATCAGACACCGGCCTCCACACGATAGAGAGGGACTCACTGTGAGCGGTAGGAACGTAGGGTAGGGCACTCGCATCGACGACCCGAACCCCGTTCGCCCCTTTGACCCTCAAGTCGGGGTCCACAACTCCCCACGGATCCCCACGTCGAGATATCCCTGCGGTTCCAACTGCGTGCACTCCGCTACACCCAACCACTAGTGTCAGGAGACCCAAGAGCGAAATGATCCAGAATCTCAACGTACGTGGAAGCGTGGTTCCTGACATACTGAACCATCTCCTCGTCTGTGTTCGCGGAACCCAGATCCGCCCACGGGACGCCAATAAACCCTTTCCAAGCCTGAGCAGTGAGGAATCGCTTAGCGACTTTGAGGGCGGCGATAATGGTCTTGATGTCAAACTCGGTGGCCAGATAATTAGGATCGATGGTGGGAGGATCAAATGGATCCAGGCTCCTTAGCGTTAATGTCCCACCTATCCGGCCAAAAAGATGATGAGAGGTTAGACAGGGGGTGAACAGAAAGAGACACTTACGGGAAGTTGGAGAAATGAGATTAGTACCGAACGACATCCAACTTCCTTCTGGTTTAGGGACCCCGGGGACTATCCACCCGTTCGCCCAGATGAGTTGGTAATGGGCTGAAGTTGGGCCGGGGGAAGGATCTCCGTGAGTCTGGATAATTGTGTCGTTTCGGGGAAGCCTCATCCAAGCCATCTGGTTAGTGACTGTCCATGAGAGTGGTCCCCGGTGAGTCTGATTCCATTCTTGAATGCTCTGAGGGAGAGCGTCGGGAGCAAGGTAGGTCTCGAAGGTCTCGTTGGTGTTGATCTGCCACGCATTTATGAGGAACGTGTGGTCACTCATGTTCTTGCCGACTGAAGGGAGGTCGACACGGGTATCGATGCCCAAACTCTTGAGTTCTGTCGGATCTCCAATTCCGGAGAGCATAAGAAGCTGTGGAGTGCCGAACACCCCCGCGCTTAGGATGACCTCCTTACGGGCGGTCACCTTCCACCTCTGACCTGGTGCACTGTTAATGAGAGGATGCGTGATTGTGGGCTCGTCAACTTACTAGATGGTCCGGTTCCAAACTCAACCACATTGAAACAAGGAGTCGCGGTATGAAGGCCGGTCGCCTCGAGGAGCTTCGTAGCATGAGCGTTAACCAGGATGTGCAGGTTTGGGCGATTGATGTAATTCGGTCCAACGTAGGTGGTGGCAGAACTGCTGCGCTTGCCGTTGCCGATGGTGCCCTGTACCCAACCGAAGCCGATCTGTCCCCCAGAACGAGAGCCAATTAAAAAACTGCCTGGATGATATGACGACCGTTAGAAAGCGTACAGGATTTCCGGTATTCATGTCGCGTTGGAAGGGAAAGTCGGATGCAAATGACAGTTCGGTGGTGGCTGCGGCAATTCTTGAGTCGATAGGCCATGTGTACCCAGGAAGACTGATGGATACCATCCCGCTGCGACTGTGCGCCTCCGGAAGGTACTGGTTCGTCTGGGAAGAGTGATAAGAGTGGAGAAGAGAAAATCCCTGCTTCTGACTGACATCGTCGTGGTGGTCATTCGGCGAAACGTATCTTTGGTTCAGATCACGATAGGGTCCCATTGCGTTCCAGGTCCAGGCGGGGTCTTCGGTGATTCTACTGATGTGATCCCAGTCGTCTTTGGAACCGGTATTGTATACCATGTAGTCTGAGCGAGTTCAGAAGGTGAGCGTGATGTAACCACGATATGGGCAGAGCGACCTACTGGTGGAGCTCGACCCGCCCAAAATCTTCCCGCGGGGGTACAGAACACTGCGGCCATTGAGACCAGGCTGCGGAGCTGTAGTGTAATTCCAGTCGTATGGCTGTTTCTCCGGTAAGCGAACTGGAGAAACGCGGTTGTGACCGATCGAACTCACGGACGGTGCCAAAGAGGGACCCAGGAGTGGGATGGTGGACGTAATGACGCCTTCATTGCTACGGTTCAGTGAGCGTGGTTGTCGTTGGTGTGATGGAGACTGATGGAGCTCACCTTGCTCCGGCCTCCAGGACGAGCACTTGGACATTGCTGTTTTCGGTCAAACGGTTTGCAAGCACATTGCCGGCGGTACCACCTAGGAACGATCACCGCTGAGTTCCTCTCTTCGGTCCATGGCGCAGTGTCGTGCGACGTGCCTCCGACGATGACATAATCGTAGGTATGGGTTGGGAGCTGAGAGAACTGATCGTAGATCGCCCCAAAGGTTCGCGCGACGGCGACGGCGAGAAATACCAGAGACTTGGTGTGGAGGCCCATCGTGGCAATCCTCAACCCAAACCCGAATCCACTTTATACTCACGGAAAGCGGACATGGGATATCGTTGATGCAATTCAATCAACATCCCAGGATAGGAATTTCATATCACTCACTCGAGCCCCTGGCGCGAACGGCCATTCAATTTCTTCAGGGGTGTACGCAGTGCCACCGCACGCATCAGAAGGCAGCGCACCGGATCGTGGATGCCGGGTAGGGAGCATGGCCGATGGACGAGATCCCTGGTCACGGTAAGCATTTGGAGTGCACCGCTGTCCGAATCTTCATGGCCGCGATCGCGGGTCGGTGGCTTTTGTTTGGCCACGTTTGTTTCGGCCGTCCACTAGAAAAGGGAGCTTCATTCAAACGGATGGCATTTGGCCCATTTCTACTGTGCAATAGCAGCCGTTCAAAGTGCCTCGCCCACACGCAAAGACGCCGGCCAACCCTCAGAAGCGTGGACCGCTCGAGGTCGGATTAGAAAAGCAAAATGTACTTCACTCGGATGCTCCTTGGGTGTGTTTTGAGGGCGGTGGTTCCTCCAACGGAGACTCGCGTTCCTTCACCATCGGTCGGCCGCCCAGAAAATCATCCTCGAGACTCCCAGGTTGACTCTTGGGCTGAACCCGGCTCACTGGCCTAGCGGGTTGCGCACGATACGATCATCCTAAGGGTTCCGCGAGAAAATCCCCGAGTCTCCAACTGACCGTTAGCAACTGCCATGCAGGGTAGCCCGTTCCTGATATGCATTCTAACCGGTTTGAACACGGATTCTGACATGGTGACCGGATATGCCGTCCCTACGACATGCCGAGCTATTGCGTCAGTCTTCTTTATTTCTCTCGGGGCTCGATGCGAATGACCAGGAAGTGACGTCGACTCTCAACGGTGACTTTGTTGACTGGGACGCCCATCTCCAGGTTGTTTCTCAGCAGGGTTTCCGGGCTGCGAATCGCCGCATTTTCCTCCATCGGCGGACATCTGGTGACATGACATTCGCTCTTACTGCTCGTTCGCAAGATGGACATGAGTCAATCTCGGGCGATTCCCCATCCACTCGTGCTGTCGTGTTTCGCCGGCCACCATATCCGACTCTCTCTCACAGCCGCTCTCTCCGTTCAGATCTTCACAACGCTGATCTACGTCATTTGAATGGCACCTACACCTCCATCTATTCAACATGCATCGTCTTCCATAGAGCGCCCACATACACGTTGCGGCAAAGTCACGAGCACCGACCAGAAAGAAGCATCGCTATCGTCCACAATGATGGTGATCACAACAATGTTGGTGGCCGGTGCCGGAGCGCGTCTTGTGTGATTCTTATATTACGAACACTACTTCCCAGACTCGGACGAGCAGAATGCTCAAACGAATGCCGCGTGTGTGCGTCAAAATTCGCAATTGGTACCATGTTTGACAAGTAATGCGAATGGGGGTCGTCAACAATCATACATTCTACGTGAACTCTGACTCCAGGTATGGTCCTTCGTGGAACACCTTCGTCGTGGTGACGTCCCCCTGCCGCATTTCTTTATTATTGCAGTGTTCAGATAAGTTGGCGCGGCGGATTTTTCCACTATTTTTTTCGATCACTCTTATATTTTTGCGCTCGCCTTGCTCGACGTCCAGCACCTCAAAAACTCAACGAACCCGTTTGGTCTCTGTGGCGTTGCGATGGCGCCGTTGAGTGCTTCCAGCTAACATTCAGTTTCTCCCGAAATTCCAACTTTAGATTCTCGCGACCCTTAAACCCGCTCGGCCTTCATCTCCCCAACCCCTGGTTTTTTTCACTCGGGAATTCTTTCAACGCTTTCTGGTAAGTGCGTACTACGTTGCTACATTGAGTTTTCATGGCATGGGCATGTCGTGTTTCGCGGTGATGATTGTGGGATACCTGTCACCGTGTGTTGATGGTATTGGGACGAGGTGGCCATTCAGACGTTCAGATTGTAAGACACTCGACCAAGTACATGTGTCCTAACGCAGCACAACGTATAGTAGAGCATAGAATGAATATATATTGACCAAAATGCCGACTCGTACTTGTTTTATCCAGGAGTTGAAATTTCGCCAATGGCATTATTTATCGACCGAGAGCGCCTCTGTGTAGCTTCGGCATGAACGCAGGTAAGATGTCCAGGGTGACTGAGGTCGGAGAGAGGCTGGGGGGCGGCGGCCTGGAAAGACACAAGTGGCCGAAGGTTACAGCGGGTCCGAAACTGTACACAACACAGTGGCTCATCAAAAATCCAATGTAGCAACACTGCATACACTCACCAGAAACCGTTAGAAGAATCCCCAAGTGAAAAAACGCGAGCGTCGAGGAGATGGAGACCGAACGAGGTTTGGGAGTCGTCAGAATCCAAAGTGCGAATTCCGAGAAAAGCTCAATGTTGGTGGAAAGCGTTCGATGGCGCCGTAGCAATGCTACAGGAATCAAGCAAATCCAGTGAGTTGTTGAGGTGCTAGAGGTCGAGCAAGGCGGACGCGAAAATATAAGAGTGATCGAAAAAAGTAGTGGAAAAATCCGCCGCGCCAACTTATCTGAACACCGCAATAAATGGCAGCCAGGAATCAGATTGAACCTACACAAAATATAGAGCATCTCGGTCTCTAATGCATGAGCCGAAGGATAAATACAAAGCGTGATCGTGAAGAATACACAATTGCTACCATGCTATCGTCTGAAACTCAAATGAGACGTAGCGCATAGCGGAGGACGAAAAGAGAGTCATGAGAAGAAGGGAAACACGGATTGCCGGTCACTCTAATACCTCCAGAATTACGGGCTCTGGGAGTTGACCATGTAGAAGTGCGAGAAACCGCCCACTCCACATCCTATCCATTTCCTTCAACCGCCAGTGAGGAGGCAACCATAAGAGCCGCTTCCGATTGGAGTTCAATACCCATCCGTCGTCCGTAATTTGGTAATGACGGGGGGGCGCCCATGGATATTCTCCTGGTGGACAGCTAGTTAGTTCCAGATACTCCATCTTGAGGAGGTTGGGTTCGCTATCCTTTACAATTGCCCACCCCTTTGTTACGCCGTCGTAGTGAGACCAGAGTTTACACCCATCCGGACTGAACCACACCTCTCTACAGCGTGTGTTGATTCTTGCGAGATACTCCCCAGTGGTCATGTCGTAGATATACAAGTACATGTCCCACTTCCAAAACATTCCTGCGATGGTGGTGTGGTTGAGATCTGGAGATATTGAGGTAGAAGATGGCAGGCGGGACTCGAATGGCAGGTGGGACTCGAATGGTGGGTAATCAAAGATTGTTGTCCAAATACAATCGTTAATGTTCATAGTGGCATTGGGAGCATGATCCCTCTGAGGCAAGTTCCAAGTGACAATCTTACCCTCACCAACGACAACAACAGTGCTCCCAGCTACCCTCAGACCATAAATCTTCACACCTGCATTAACTGTCAACCGTAGGACACCAGACCTGAGGTCGAGAACTGTGGCTGTGTTGTCCTTGAACCGCGCTGTCGGCTTGTGACTGTGTATCCCCTAAAATAAGGGTTTCCTGGTGCAGTCTTGGTTCGCTTGTTTTAACAAGCAGGCTGGTTTATTAGGTCAGGCAACTATGACCTAAGATCCAACTCCTCAGGGGGTGTGGGATTGGCGTTCTCCGACTGCCTGATCCTGATGAGTTCGCTGAAGACTATTAGTGCTTCTTCAGTAGCTTCTTGGGTACTTCAACAGTGGTAACACTTGTTTCTCTCTGACACACAGAAACCCAGAGGGAAGGCTCTGATATGAGAAGTGGGCGTGGGACAGTGCTTTCCTAATGTGGAAGTGGAGGGTTTCTGGATGAGCGTTGATGGAGCGGAGTGGGAAAAGTTGTCCAAATGGGGAAAGGCCTGAGTCTGATCTCCTGAAGAGGTTAGACTGTGGATCTGATCAATGGATGATTGGTCAGAGGGTTGATTGAGAAGATGTCGTGGAAATGTCGTGAAGTTGATGTGAAGATGGCTTGAAGTTGGTTAAGTCACCTGACTAAGCGTCTGTGTTCTGGCTTGAAGTCAGTTAAGACTAAGCAACTGTGTTCTGGCCTAAGCGTCTGTGTTCTGGAGAGGAGTGCCTTGTCTAGATCGCAAGATCAAGGGTCTGTTGGTTTGTGTGAATCTTCCTTGTCTAGTTTGCAAGATCAAGGGTCTGTTGACTGAAGGGAATCTGCTGCAGTAGTTGCACAGCTCCTGGTCTTGAGTTCACTCTGATGTAAAGTTCTGACTGTTTCTGAGATATGGGGTATAACTCTGATGTGATTGCTCAAAGGTCTGCTACTGAATCACTCAGGTGTGAGGACAGATGGGAGAGGGGAGGGGATGAGGGGGAGGGGAAAGGGGAAAGGTGGGGTAACCTAACGGTACAGGGGGGAAGGGGGGGGGTTACACTAGGAGATGGGTTCTTTATATACTTTTTCACTGTCTACAATATTCTACAATTTCTTCCTACCTATGTTTGGTCCTGGAGTGTATGTCACTGGTCACTCTCCCACAGCTTTCTGAATTGGAGCTGTGCAGTAGTGGCTGTGTGAAACACTTTAGTGAATGGAGCTGTGCAAATGCACAGCCTCGCTGTATACTGAATCCTGTGCTGATCAGTT
>Ga0307513_10013293_pt1 | contig 10108 bp, 15 predicted proteins | sample 15_EM_MG_FD_202174 | JGI IMG/M metagenome (GOLD analysis project Ga0307513, IMG submission 202174) | Populus trichocarpa ectomycorrhiza microbial communities from riparian zone in the Pacific Northwest, United States - 15_EM | ecosystem: Host-associated > Plants > Roots > Unclassified | place...
GTATAAGAGGTTGCATTGCTCCACTGAGCCCAGTTGCAGGGGGAATATGGATTTCTCTGGGTTTGCCTCGAACCCAGCTCCCCAGCTGATCAAACGCGAGGTCGCACCTCCACCACCTATTGCCACGTCCACAGAGTCCACAGAGAAACCTGTACCGGATTCTCCGGAGTTCTCCACTTCGACACAAAGGACGACGCTTCGTTCTTCGTTGCCTGCTTCCCTTTCCTCAGCACCCGACATGAACACATAGGGTACAAAGAGCGTGCGCATCCGAACTCGGAAGCCAGAAACGGTGGCCAAGGTCTTGCGAAAGGATTTTCGAAGCGTTGGGATCACGGCTCGAGCGGAAGACGGCGTTGGGGTAAGTAGGGCCTTCTGGCGCTTGATAGGAGGAAGGGAATAGGCGTGTCGCCGAATGAAGGTACCTACGCGAGTGGTCGGCAAGTCGAGTGTGCTTTCGGCCTCTGAGAAGGACGGTGCATCTTTGAGTCCCCCAAGGAGATTTATCTCCTGGAAGAAACCAGTCTCGTCATCCCCACGTGCGACCTGTATTCCATTGGGTGCAGTTGCTGGTCCGGATCCGTCATTGTTGGTATCTGTGCGACCTTCCAACAGTCGATAAATAGCAGAGCGTGCGGGACTTCGTGAAAGTCGTTTGTCGCGGAGGGTGATTGACACTGTAAGAGAGAGTAATGGGTCGGGTACCCGTGTCCTCAAGAAGACTATCGGCAATGTAAGAAACGGAAGATGGATGGGAAGAGGTGCATACCTACAGGGACCTCAAGGCGATATATGGCATTCCATTCTTTATCAGATTCTGACCACCCAAGAGCAAATTCCTCCTTGCGTCCCGCGTCTGCGGAGTTCGGTTCACCCCAGATATATGCTAGGAGCTGGACTCCCTCCGCAGCTGCGTATTTTGCATCCGATTCTGCCATTTGAGGTGTTGGGTTCGGTGTATGTGGTGGGACCAATGGAGGCGGTCGCGGTTTCTGTGTCGTTCCAGAAGGCGAACTTCCTCGTTTGGCACGGCCAGTTGGAGGAGGACCGAGCAGGCGCCCTGTTGAAGGTGCAGGCGCAGGAGGAGCTTCTTGAGGGATAGGGGATATATAACTTGCATCGAGAGAGATTTGGAGGTGAGTTAAGAATGTAAGCAGCTCAGTGGGTGCTTGACCATGTTCATCTGGACCATTGAAAGGGATCCGAAGGAGGAAATAGGAAAGGAGACGCTCATCGAAGAAAGCGAGCTTTCTGTCTGTCAAGCTGGAAAGCGAGGAGAGCCACGAATTGGACGGCGAAGTCGCATCTACTGGGAGCTGCACAGACTCTTCTGGGACAAGTAAGGATATCTGAACGGTATTGAATACCTGGTCAGGCGTCGTCATCAGTCCGATTCCGCAAAATGGTAGGATCCAAGCGCAAACACAAAGTCTTTGAAGCCCTGAACACGACAACTCGCGAACTATCCTAAATGTACGCCTGAAATCAGTGCATGCAAGCGTACATTAAACCAGTCACGTAGGGGACACGGGAATAACGACAAATTATACATCACACACGCGGAGCACAGCGGAGCAGCTGGCGGTCAACATACAGCGAGCAGCGCTGGCTACCGAAAGTGCGCCATAATACTTACCGAGGAGACTTTATGCTCACAGGATCTCTTGTAGAAAGCAGGAAGGACTCAACCCTCGTGGTTTTACTCCTTGGGATTGCTGCTCCCTCACATTTCAGCCATTTGAGCATCCAGTCTGCGCGAGGAATGTAGATGGAACAGGGACAGTCTTTGAGTTGACCACTATTATACCCCACTTGAAGTGGGTACTATTGTGAAAGCTGTCGACCACAACGCTGACATCCTGAGGTGAAGACAGCACCAGAATACCCACCCTATCACTGGAGCCCATCTCGATCCCACAAAACTAGTTGCCCTTCACTATCATCGGAATGCTAATGGCCAAATGCACGACCCCGTCGCGTTCAAACCTTTCAGTGAACACTCACACATTGTGACCCTTGCCACAACCGGAAATGTGTACTTGTACGAAAGTTTGAAGAATATGGGAGGTCATGACGCCATCGATAACTCTCCGTATAAAAAGTTTGTTTATTCGGCGAATCGATTTCGAGTGCTTACACTCAGCTAGACAGGACGTAATAACGCTACAAAACCCTCATGCACTACTTACTGGACAAGTCCCTCAAGCAAGCGGTGCACTGGCCACGACCACCGCCGCTAAGGCTGGTTCGAAAGGTCCTACACACCCGACAGTAGCGAAGGTGAAGGAGCCAACACCATGTCAGTCCAACCTTGATGATTTCTATTGCCTCCCTGATTGTGTTTCGTAGATAATATCTCCCCTTACTCGACTGGTCTCCCTGGGGCTTCACTGACTTCGACATCGATTGACCCGCATACGGCCTCCTCGACAGCTATGTTCGACGAGGAGGAGCTCATGTACGACGCCATTCAGAACCCTCCCAAAGGGAAGAAGGAAAAGGATGTTGGCAAACGCCGAGCGTATGTGCGGGTGGTCACAAGTCTGGGCGGAAGTCTGAATCTTGAGCTCTACTGCGAGAAGGTGAATCCCATTACCATACTGGAAGAATCTACCTGACTCATGTACTCAGGCGCCGAAGACATGCTACAACTGGTTGATGCTCGCGAGGCAAGGGAAGTACAACGACGTCATCTTTCACCGCTTAGTACCTAACTTTATGGTATGAATCCTCTCTTTCGTTCTTGCCCACTTAACTGGTTATTCTAGGCGCAAACTGGGGATCCAACTGGGACGGGGACTGGTGGAGAGTCCTACTGGGGAACACCTTTCAGAGACGAGTATGATTACAAAGGTGCAGCAAAGCATGATTCAAGAGGGTATGCCCTTTTACAGAACGAGCTACGAGCTCGAATCAAGTGATTTTCCTCTTCAGGACCTTGTCGATGGCAAATAAGGGCAAAGACACCAACGGTTCTCAATGGTTCCTCACTTTTCGCGCAACCCCACATCTTGACGGAAAGCATACCGTTTTTGGCAAGCTGGTGGGCGGCGAAGAAGTTCTAGATGCGTTAGACAAGGCCGCCGTCAAGCCAGGAACCGATCGACCTGTGAAGCCTCCCAAGATCACAGAGGTTATTATGTACGTTTCTCCTCTTCCCCCCTTCCGCTGCGCTATTGTCTAACAAACTGGTTCCAGCTATCAAGATCCCTTCGAGGAATACAAGAAACGGCTCGCAAAGAAGCTTGCCCACCAGTCGCAGGCGTCTACGACCCTTGCGCCTTCAGAGATGGAGCAAAGGAAAGCCGATATTGAAGGAAAGGTGAATTGGTTTGGAGAGGCAGTGGGCCCTAAAGCACTGAATGGCGCTTCTACCGCCATTGGAAGCGGTGTAACTGGTGAAGGTGTGGGCAAGTACTTAAAGAGGGCGCGGGAGGCGGCTACCACCGGTGAAGCTGCCGAAGACCGAAATGCGAAGAAGAGGAAGGTGGGCTGGGGTAATTTCGAAGGCTGGTAATTATTGAAGCGAGTCCCTGTATGTAAGCTCGTGTGTCTCTACTTCATCTTCAAAGGAAGCTGGGGCACCTCATCTTTGCCCTCCGCGCTTCCATCAGGCGAGCATTAAGGGCGTTCGAGAGCACCGAGGAAGTTGATTTTGAACTTGGTCGAGATGTCTGTCAGCGTTGTTACACGTCGTTGCGTTGAGAGTGGCGTGTCTGCTCTCCAGGTGAGTCCACTGTCCTTGTTGTCACCGCAAGACCCAACCCAATTTAGTGGCTTCACCTTGTACAATCCGCTTTGAATTCACACAACCAACAACTGGATACGGCAGTCGCCCTGGATATTGTGCAAAACATTCTCTCCCTTTTGCTGGACTGGCCTTCAAATCAAGACCTCATCAACTATCTAGGAGTTGCCATAACTACCCAAACCGTTCCCCTACACCTAGTCGTATCATGTTTCCTTCTAGCTTTCCACACCGGCAGCCTGCGAGATTTAGAAACCCTTGACCTGCTCTGCACGTTGTCCATCCAGTCTCGCCGAGAATCCCCAATCAATAGCCTTGTAGCCTACCAAAACTCCATCGAGCCCGTGTCCGCAACCATTCAACGCGCCCTACACCTCGTCCAAACCGCCCACGTCCTTAACTCCCCATCCCTCAGCGGAAGCTCCACCGACCTTTTCCTCGGCATGCTTCCCATCGCTATGACCGTATTCTCACAAGCAAGCCAGACAGAGAAGGCGGAGCATTTGAACAGCGTACTCGAGACCCTGCATTTAGGGAACTTACGCGCAGATTTGAGGGCCAGCTTGGACCAATGGAGGATGGATGTAGGCCAGCTTTTGGCTGCCGGTGGCAGTCTTCCAGGTGCAGATACAGAATTGTTGGAATTCCATGCCGCGAGTCTGGCAGATGCACCAGAGTTGCTGGGTGGGTCGACCAATGGGGCTGAGGACGGCACTATTGCATCTTCCGATCTCCACGAGGTCGTGATGTGTAGTCTGATACTTCGGAATTCGGTGAGACCTTCGATAATATGAACATGAAGAGGCGTTCTCAATCACTGTTGTAGGTCGATTATCGAGGGCAGCCTTGGGGCTGTGGAAATACGGAGAGGACAGTCGGAAATCTTGTGGCCGCCTATCGGTGGAGTGGTGGACAGCTTCCTGCATTCTGCACACAAGTAATTCTTGCGGCTATCCTGCAACTAAGCGAGCACGTCAACATCCAAAATGTTGACCACGTCGGTGTAAACATATGGAAAGCTTTTGTCTTCGGTCGAGTGAGTGATTCAATTTGAGCTTCACAAGCGCTAATTCCAGAATGAAAGTAGCTTCCGACGCTACTCCAAAAGATGATCGAACAAGTTCCCAATGCATCACCGGTATATACTAAATAATTGCTACGGGAATTGTCTGACATGCATTAGCCCGCCGTGTTAGCGGCAGCGATGGGGCCTCTCTTGATGCGACTGGAGTCTCTACAAGGCTTGTCTGCAGGAAAGTGGGACGCCTTGGCGATTGACCCTCCTGCCTTTGGAACGGAGAGGTGACTTCTCACCCAAAACAGTCTTTCGTTTCCTGACCAAATTGAAAGGAGTGGGATTGCGCTGCAGCTCGATCTCTTGAGCACACTTGTGAAGATGAACCTGCTCCCCATAGATTCTGTTGCTGAGCTCTTTCCTCGATGGAACCCAAATTACATGCACTCATCAAGTCTGGAGGAAGACGGTCAGAATTTTGGCCAATCCGTTGAGGTCAGCTCGCGCGTGACGTCACCTCTGCTTCACTAAAACCTATCTCGCCTAGGAATATATGATGGCGAAACTCGAGAGTCCGCTTTCGGATGAAGAGAAGCAAACGTGGTCTACCGACTACTCCCTTCACAACCAAATCGCCAAGACTGCGATAGATGTGAGTAAATTCAATAGATACAAATCACAAACCCAAACTCTCCCTCAGCGCTATACACAAATGGCCGGTGCTCTCGATCTGGAGGGCATGGCGTTGACATGTGACAATTGGCCTCTTAATATCGATGTTATTGCACTTCACGGAAGCATCGAGGATATAGTGATGAAAGGTCTGAAGTTCATTGAAACTTTTGACTGGGAAAACACAGGTCGGTTCACCGGTTTTGGAATGGGTGAACCGATCTAACACACGCCAGATGATCACCAATCAAACATAGTGACATTTGGGGATATCGTTCTCTTCCTTCAACAGTTGTGTGGTCGATACCGCATTACATCTGTCACGCTGAGCTCCCAATTCTCCCCAGACCATCTCTTACAGTCAAACTACTTGGACACACCCTCCCGTCTCGATGAGAAGGACCACAAATTATTCAAAAGCTGGATGGAGACCCTCTTCGTCAAGGACGTGGGTGTGGGAGATGAAATTATCAAGTCGGTCTGGTCCCTTGCTGCATCCGTAAGCCAATCTTATGAATGAGTAACTATAGAGCGACTCCTCCCAAAGTCCTATTGCGGATTTCCCCGATGCTCATCTCTGAAGCAATCACGAACTACCAAACCAACGAGTCCCACGCGAACGCTATGGACACCCTCCGGGACGGGCTGAGCTATTTTCAAAATAATGTACTAGCCTGGACACTTCTTGGGGTGGTGAAATATCTAGCGAATCAGATCGAACGGCATCGGTGAGTCCTGTGCAGAAAAACTAGATTTCCTGTCTCACGTGTGACCAGCGACTCCATACTTCACCTGGAGGTACTACGATCGCTGATTTGTTGGTTTGGTTTATCTCCCGGCATTATCAAAATGACGAGTCGCACTTTGATGCGCGTTTTACGTGAGACAGAAAATGCCCCGAATCCGGCTATAGAAGAGCACCGAAAACCACTCAAGGACACTATCGAACGCATCATGCAACCAAGGTCATTCCAAGGTGAGGACTTGACAGGAGGTAAAGAATGCCGGCTCACGGGGCCTCTACTAGTGGTCACCCCAGGGACATACTCCCCAACTATGGTTCCAACACACCTCCTTCAAGCAGCGCTCTCTTCGTCTCGCTCTCAACTTGCAACCTCGCTCGACGTGCCACATATCCTAGCACTTCAATCTCCCATCCGCTTCCTTTCCCAAATGTGGAACGACCTACTGTTGTCATCCGCCTCCCAACTCGGGGATAGCGACGTCGCTCGCATATTCGCAACCTATGTCCTCAGCGATTTTGCTCGCGCGAGTCCGACGCAAGTCCCTCTCTTACCCGTGTTCCTCCATGTGACTCTCCCGGAGATACTCGATGGGTTTGACGATGCCAGAAGGAAGGGCGTCTCAGATGTAGGGACTATAATGGCAAGCACTGAGATCCTCGCTGGCGTGCTCGGGTCTGCCCTTCGGGCGGCTCTTCAGATAGACCGGACTATTGGGCCACTCAGCGGGACGGCCAATGCGGACACGCCAACTACGATGGCTGAGAGGTTGCATCGCGGGCTAAAGAGCGTGGTCGGACCACAGGACTCCGAATCGAGTGCAGAGATGCTGCTAAAGCGACTCCAGACAACTCAAAATTTCGTTTCTCATTTCCCTGTATTTTTAACTTGAGCGGCGGTCCGAGTATGGGGCGATGCAGGTCTGGTCACTGTGTTGTCCGAAGTGCGAACGTGTGATTCTATTCACAAAATGCAAGTGAATAACATTTATTCCTCCCCTGCTTTGCTCATATCCTGCTGAGCCTGTGAACGTCGTATTAGTGACAACACCCGAGAAATCGGGTTGTTAACGTACATGAGGGTTGAAAAAAAGGCTTCAATAGACAGTGTCAATATCTCGGTTCAGCAACAAGTACGTTACACCTCTTACCTGTTCTTGCCCCAAGGGAAGTCTGTTCACAGGCAATTCTGTTAGACAGTGGATAGGTGCATGAAAGCTCTGCTCACCCTTGAGACGTTTGTTAAGGTAAGGATAGGCGATGTACTCTGGTGGGTGGTGTGCGGTATGTTCTTTATGTTTCTTTTCCTGGTCGATAACCCAGTAGAGACCAATGGCGACTAGTGGTGATGGTGGTCAATGGAAAGCCAGCGGAAAGACGAGTTGAAACCTACTAGTCGGCAGGCAAGCGAAGATGCTATGGATAAAACGTCAAGAGACGTTCACTACCTGCCCGGTGTTTCGGACTGCGACTCACGAGATTCGACGCCAGAGGGCCGTCGTGTCTTCGGGGCACGACATGAGATCAACTTTCTGAAATAGAAAAATTGGAAAGATATATAGATACTCACGGACAGCATGTTCCTTGATTGCGGCCTTCGCCTTTAGGAACTCTTCCCCAGCAGGCATGGACGGAATGGGAATACCCCGCTTGTTGGCGTCAAGGTCGGCGACCTGGACAGAGAAGTTACGACGAGTACCCCCGCGGAGTAGGCCGCGAGAGACAACGGCGAGTCTGCGTTCAATAAGCATGTCAGAGTCGAGGTTCAAGGTTGTTGGTCGAACACATGGACAAAGACCGAGCGCCTGGACTCGGCCATAGCCAGCGCATTGAAAAGGGACTAAATTACTCCGTTCAGGTTTTGTAAACGATATATTCTAACCATCTACAAGCGGTCTTCCGCCCGTTCTGTTGATACTGCAAATTCTCAACCAATTTTTTTTGGAACTTATCGACCTTCATCGATAATATGAACTGGGCACTCTTATTTCTACGTGCATCCCGCACGTCTTTCATTCCGGCCTCCCTCCGTGTACAGTCTGTTTGCTTCACATCTTCCGCTTCCTGCCTAATGCTTACACACCAGCTTAACAAGGAAGCTGCCAGTTTAAAACGAGGTACCTTGAAGCCAATCTCACTCTTTGGGACGGCTTCTTCTCGACCAACAGGCCGTTCAGCCGCTCACATGTCAGGGGCATCGAGGCCCCCTCCTAAAGTACCCTCTGGACCAAGCACTTTACTGAGATTCAAACACATGCCGTCAGCCGCCACACTGGATCACTTGCTGGATCTATTCTGTCAATATGGCCGCGTCTTGCGAGTCCAGTCGCGTAAGTCGACCCAAGTATCCACTTTTGACATTGTTCTAATGTACTACCCAGCGAATCCCATCGACCCTGCCAGTGACCTTGTTTTTGTTGAGTTCGAGAAAGAGGAGGACGCAGTCCGAGCCAAGGAATCGATTGGAAGGGACATGGAGCATCGGTTTGATTGGAAAGACCAAGAGAAACTAGCTACCAGGAGATTACGCTGGAAAGGACATCCCCCTCCTCAACGGAATCGTCCGCTGCAGATTTCCTTTGCCGCGGACCTCCCAGTCCATCACCGGACACCCCCGAATGCAAGACTTCGACTCCAGTTACGTGGTTTGCCTCCTGATGCTGAAAGTGCCATTGAGATTGCTATGCGGCTTTCTCAGTCCCAAGTCTGTCAGTGACCTGACTTCAAACGGTTGCTGCTTACCCACTTCTACTTATTTTTAGCAACTGCAATTGACGGTTCTTATTATATCGAATGCGATAACGTACTGCAAGCCATCTCCATTCGGGATGAATTCTATGGAACTCGACATCGACTGACTTCCGTGGACGGGTGCCTACCTCACAAGCAGGAAGAACGGCTCTTCACTCTCAAACCCATGCTTGTCATCCTCTCTGAGAAGGTAGTTCCCGGTTCCTGGATTCGAAACAGAAAATCGGGCTTCCAAGGATAGGGATCGATTCGTCGAATCCACTGGATATTGACGTTGAGAGACCCAAAGCCCAAAAAACTATGGTGTAGCCAATGCATAATAAGTCAATGCAGGTTGTGTGAACTTTGCAAGTGTCCGAAATGTTGATGTGTTGTTGCAGGCGAGGCTCTGGGGAAAAATATGAGAATGATGACAACTCTACGAAACCTCGAAGTTCTGAGTGTTTCTCTCCCGGTTCAAGACCGGGGTCTCATGCAGTCCGAGGAAGAGTCGCTCCCAACGCAAGGCCACTGGCCGATGGATGTGTCAGTTTTAGTTATTGTACTGGATTGCCAGCGCGCGAAGATGCGAGACAAGTATATTTATTCTGAAGGCCAAGTTGGAGGACCAGCCCCAACGGGACCGGTGTTAACTGGTACAGCATTGGGCCAAGAATGCAAGCAATGGCATCTACGCGCTTGCACTCGACCCCGACGGGTCACTTGCAATTGATCGCCACAGAACACGTGTCTGTTGCCATGTGGGTTCTAGATCCCAGGATTGGCTTTACCGAACGGTTCGACCGATACCTGCCTTTTTGAGACAAAACAAGAGGGGACAACCGGGGGACTAGTCTTTGAGAGAATGTCACCTCACCTCTCACCACCTCTCACCCTCTCCCTCTCCGCCCGTTTCCCTTTTCCCTAGTTCCCTCTTCCTCTTCTCCGCCTCCGTAAACGACCGTTACGACTTCTTCAATATTGACGACAAACGCGCAAGACGACGCTTCAATCACTACTGGCATTTAAATTTCCCGCTAGCCAACCACCGACTACCTACTCGCCAGGAGCCTTTCTCGTAACCCTCCTTCCGACCAGTTCGGATTTGCTGCGCAATAGAAATTTTCTTTGATTTTTTCTTTTCTTTTTTCCTACACCGATCGCCCACACACAATGGCTATCATTCAAGTCCAGTCCGCCC
>Ga0307513_10013294_pt1 | contig 10107 bp, 8 predicted proteins | sample 15_EM_MG_FD_202174 | JGI IMG/M metagenome (GOLD analysis project Ga0307513, IMG submission 202174) | Populus trichocarpa ectomycorrhiza microbial communities from riparian zone in the Pacific Northwest, United States - 15_EM | ecosystem: Host-associated > Plants > Roots > Unclassified | place...
TGCCCGTAGGACGCGAGTTTGTCGGTGGCGTCCCACGGGAGGTACGACAGGTCGGCCACCGTCAGGGACAGTGACCGCCGCGTCTTGCTCCCCCGGTCGACAGCAACCGCCCCATCGGCAATGGGGATGTCGGACGCCGTCAGTTCGCCGTCGTAGTACGCGTCCACGCGCGTCACGATCTGATGGGACGACGTGAGTGCCTGACGGAACAAGTCCGTGATTGCGTGCATCAGCCCCCCGCCACTCCGGTGTAGACGTCGAGCCATGTCGTTGCGCCGGCCAGGGCGTCACTCCAGTCCGCGCCGGATTCGGCGACCGTCTGCCAGGTGCGGTCTGCACTGCCGACGATGCCGCCGAACGGCCGGTCAACCTCCGTGAGGGCGAGCGTCCATGTGCGATCGCTGAACTCCGCCAACTCGGTTATGTGCGCTTCGGTGACGTCGCCGATCGAGACGTAGGTGTCACGCTCGCCCCACCCTGGAGGCCACTGGAGGAGGAGCACGTGTCCGGTGTCGAGCACCCACCAGAGAGAGTCACGCTCCGACTCCGTGTGCGTCACGAGGGCGAGGGAGCCTGTGCGCGACGAGCGCACATCACTGATGACGATCGGACGTGAGCGTCCGCGGACCTGATTGACGCCCTGCCGTGCCGAGCGCTGCCAGTCGGGCAGTGTCTGCACCGTCGCCCGGACGCTTCGCGCAGGAAGCCCCGGGTCCTTCAGCCAGACGTCGAGCGTCTCCGAGTCGAGGGATATCGCGTCGCTCGTGTAGCTGTAGCGTCCGCTCCCGGTCGGGTTCTCGATCGTCACGCGCCATTGGACGTCCACGCCAAGGGGCGCTTCGTAGTCCGTGATCACGGCGACGTCGCCTGTGATGCTCTGCTTGGTGATGTCCCCCGCCCACCCTCGCACGGGCTGCGGGGTGTCACCGGCGACGATGCGCGTCAGGGACCACTTCCACGTGGGACCGCCTGACGTCAGCCCACGTACCGTGACTGCCGCGCCTCCCCCGCCGGCCGGTACGGCACGGGCGGTGAGTCCGCCGATCCTCCACTCTGCCCGGTCGAAGTACCAGACCTCTCCGACTGGAGCGTTGGGGACGATGAATGAGATGCGGGCTGTTTCCGCGTCGTCCGGCGCAAGGTCTCCCATTGCTCCGGCGAGCCATACGCCCGTGGATCCAGCCCACGACTGCCACCGTGTGCGGACCGGCTCGCCTGCGCTGTTGAGCCACTCGATGCGGGTCTGATAGACCCTGTCGCCTGGCTTCAGGGTGCACGCGACGAACTGATAGCCCACGCCAGGTTGGACCCCGTACACCGTCGACGTCACGACGACGTCCCCGCCCGTGCCAACGAGCTTCATCGCGTAGGCGCCACCGAGCACCTGCTCTGTGGTCTGCGACTTGTCGGCCCCGGTCACGCTCCAGCCGGTTACGTCCTGCTCCATGTCGCTGACGTTGTACGGGAGGATGTTCCCCGCCGTCATCAGTGCGCCCGTCGGAGCCAGGACGATGCGGTCGAACGCCCACTGTTGTCCCGCGGCCGTCGCAAGCGGGGCGAGTCCGACGCGAGCCTTCACGGCTCCGGGCGGGGCGACCCCGATGACAGTGCACCTCGTCCACTGCCCCGTGGGTGGATACCAGTCGGCAGACGAGGTGCCGATCTCGGCTCCTGCGGCGTTGATCCAATAGATCTGTGTGCGCTGCTGGAGGTAGCTCACTCCGGGCGTGACGTAGGCGTACGCGACGTACTCGACGCCCGCCGTCACGGGTACTGCCTGGCTGGACTCACTGATGACCAGCGCCCGCCCCGCGCCCTGCGAGGTGAGAAGCATCGACTGAAAGAAGGAGTACGCGGTCGGCGACTTCGTCACTCCCCAGTTGTCGGGGAAGATGTTCGTCCACGAACTCTCGACGTCTATCTCCAGCGACTCCATGTTCCACGGCAGGAGATTCCCGAACGTGGTGGCAGGAAGCCCCAGGAAGACGCGGTCCGCGAACCACGTCTGATTGGCTGCGGTTGATTCGGCGGTGATGACGACGTCAGCAGTCGCGGCCGTCGCCGGCGCCTGACCGATGGCTCCGACCTGATGCCACACGCGCGTAGGCGGCTGGTACCGCGGACCCTCCGTCGTACTGATCAGCGTCCCGCCCGCCGTGTACCAGCGGATCAGAATCCGGCTCCACGCCCACTCGTGCGGCGGGAAGATGGACGCGCACGACCAGTACCACAAGCCTGGAGTGACAGGCACTCGCGCGGCTAGACCGACCTGCGCGAGTGCCGTCGACGTCGCCTTGAACGAGAGGCAGAAGCTTCCGCTCGTCCCACCTGTTCCGCGTGCCAGGGTGTTAGCCCCTGACACCGCCACCCACGCGGAGGCATCAGTCTCGATGCTCTCCGCGTTGGGCGGCAGAAGGTTCCCAGCGATGGCCATCAGTCGGTGGCCTCCCCCGGGGGCGGAACCGGAGGACCGTCCAGGAGGGAGCTTCCGTCAGGCGACACCGGACCGGGGCCGAAGACGTCAGGGCCAGGCTGGACGGTCTCGGAGTCGTAGTCGGCGATGGGAGGGACAACCTCGCCCCCGCCATCCGCCGTCACCGACAGGTCTTCGATCTCGTCGGGCATGTCAGACCCACCTTCCGTCGTTGATGGCCGTAGCCGTAGATGACTCGCGCAGCTCAATGCGCGTGTCGACGATGTCCGTGATCTCGCGGTCACCGACGTAGACCCTCACGTCGGCGTGCAGCTCCGTGGGGCCGTTCTTGGCCGCGCGAACGTCGGCCCACTGTCCGGACGTGAGCACTGGCTCAGGCTTCCCCGTGCCGTTGGCGACGAGGTTCAATCCGGGCTGGAGCATGCCGCCGTTGTCGTACCAATGCGGCGAACGAGCGAGCCACTTCGAGTACGCAGCCGCGGGAGATCCGTAGTCGGGACGGCCCTTGATGTAGCCGAGCCCCCAACGGACCTGCGTCTTGTAGTTCGTCCTCCAGTCGGAGCCTTCGGACGCCATACGTGATCCGGGAAGCGCTTGTGGGATACCAAACGCGTCTGACGTGGGGTTATCCGCGTTCCAACGCCAACCAGACTCGCCGTCCCACAGCTTCTTCAGCGGACCGAACTGCGACGAGCCCCAGCCGTAGTTGCCGAGGATGCTCTTCGCGTAGTTCTGCGCTGCGCCTACGGCCTGCGCCGAGAAGCCTCCGCCCCCACTCAGGTACTTCATGGGATCGACCGGCTTCCCGTTGAGCCGCGCCTCCAGGTGGAGGTGTGGGCCCGTGGTGTTGCCGGTCGCTCCGACGTCACCGATCCGAGAGCCTGCGTTCTGCGCCTTCGGGACCGTCGTGCGGATCCGCGAGAGGTGGGCGTACAGGGACTGCAAGCCTCCACCGTGGTTCATGACGATGTGCTTCCCGTACGGACCGCCCGACGTCGCGACCGACACTTGACCGTCAGCAACCGCCTTCACGGGCGTACCCGTTGGAGCGGGGAAGTCGAGACCCGTGTGTCGGCCGCTCGACCACATCGAGCCCGCCTTGCCGAACGGAGTCCCGTACGGGACATTCACCGGCTTCAGCCAGGCTCCGCCTCCGCTCCCGCCGGCGAACATGGACGAGACCGCGTTCACGATCTTGTCCTTCAGGCCCGTAGCCATCTTCAGCGGGAACTTGCCTACGGCAGCGCCCCACTTACCGGCCACGCGGACACCGTCGCCCACCTTGTCCAGGACCGGCTTCGTGAGCTTGTCCCAGATCTTCGAGGGGTTGGAGACGAGGTCGGCGCCCGTCTTCGCCCAGTCGATACCGGTTCCGATGACGTCAGAGACCGTGTCCTTCGTCCAGTCCCACGCGTCGTCGATGTCCCCGAGGACTCCGCCCTTGGCGAGGAGCTGACTTCCTGCCGCCTGGTGGAGAGCGACGGCGCGGCTCCGGAACTTCGGATCCGTCGGAATGACGTACTCTGGGTAATTGGGATTACCCTCGCCGACAATTGCCGTGGGTTGGTTCGTCTTCATTGGACGAGCGGGTCCCCAGCCGTTTCCGACCGTTCCGCCCGCCTCCAGGAGCTTAGGAGCATCCGGGAGCTTGGACAGTCCGACGAATCCGGCTACGCGATCCCAGACGGCCTTTATGCCCTTCGTGTAAACCCATTTGATAATGAAGTTCACAGGCTTTTTGGCGATATCGGAAACCTTGTCCCAGGACTTTCCGATCGCGTCCTTTGCCGTCTCGAAGGCGTCGCCAACGAGCTTGACCGCAGACTTCATCCGGTCGAACGCAGGCTTTATACCTCGTCGGTACAGCCAGTCCGCCTTGTCGGCTATCCAGTCCATCGGAGGCTTGACTCCGTGGTCGTACAGCCAACGGAATCTGTCGCCCAGCCACTTCAGCCCGTCCCAAATCCAGCGGAATGCGGGGCGGAGTGCCTTCTCCCACAGCCAGGAAGCCTTACCGGCTATCCAGTTCATCGACGGTCTGACAGCGTGGTCGTAGAGCCAGACAAACCCGTCTCCGAGCCACCGTATTCCGTCCCAAATTCCTTGGAAAGTCGGCTGAAGAATGGTCGTCCAAACCCACGTGGCGAGCCAGGCGATACCGTCAAAGGTGGGCTTGAAACAGTCCGTCCAAAGCCACAGCGCGACGAGGCCGACACCCTGAATGACCAGGACCAACGGCGTCAGAACGGCCGTGACCACGATCGCGAACATGAGTCGGGCCACGAACCAGATACCGCGGAACACCGGATCGAAAATATTCTTCCAGAGCCATACTGCTGCGTCGCCTACGGCGAGGATCGCGTCCCGGATTCCGAAGAATGCCGGGCGGAGTACCTCCTCCCACGCGAACTTCGCGGCAGTCTGAATTCCCTCCCACGCACCGCGGACACCGTCGCGGAACCACTCGAAGTGATCCCACGCCAGTTTGATAGCCACGCCCAGGGCGAGGAGCCCCAGAATGACGAGGCCGATCGGGGAACTTGCGAACGCCAGGTTTAGGAGCCTCGTCGCAATCCACAGGCCGTACATGAGCTGAATTGCCCACGGCGCGTTTTCCGCGACGTCAGAGATCAACTCAAGTGCCGTACCGACCACTTCGAGAATGACACCGCTCAGCGGCTCCAGAGCCTTAGCAACGTCGTAGAACGCGTCACCCAACTGCCCGAAGAACTCAGCAACTCCAGGCCCAACCTCGCTCGCGTACGCAAGGAACCCTTCGAACTCCGGGCTGCCCTTCAGGCCACTTCCCCAATCGGCGAAGCGACCGGTGATTTCCTGCATCCGCTCAGAGATGCTGTCCATGTGCGGGAGGAAGGCGTCGACAATTCCCGCCATTCCCTTGAAGATGTTGCCGAACGAGACGCCAAGTCCGACGATCGCAGGCTTCGCGTTCTCGGCAATATCCTTTTTGAAGCCCTGCCAGAACGGCGTCTTCAGCTGAGCTGACGCCCGGTCCATGAGTTCGCCGATTGCGTCAGCGGAGTTCCGGACGAGGGGTGACAGGCCAGGGAGCGTGTTCTTCGCGCCGTCGACGCCGCGCGTGAAGAGCGGCAGAACGTCAGGCTGAAGCTCCTTCGACCAATCCTTGAACGCCTTCGTCAGACCCTTCGGGCCGGCGATGGACTCGAACAAGTCCCGCTGTTCGGGGGTGAGCTTCGCGAGTGCCTTGCGGTACTCGTCGGTCTTCGTCGTCGCCGTCGACGTTGTGTCGATGCTCGACAGCCGAGCCGACTCAACGCCACGCTCCGCGGACGCGATGGACTCCGCAGCCTGAACCTGAGCGTCCGCAGCGTTGTTCACGGCGTCCGACAAGTTGCGCTGCGCGTCGGCGACGGTCTGAGCCGCCTCTATCTGCGTACGCGCTGCCTCGCGGTGCGCTTCGGCGACGGCCTCCGTCTGATCCCGTACGTTCTGCTGCGCCGTCGAGAGTTGATCCGCGGCACGCTTGACGTCGGCGTTGCCGTCGACGCCCGCCTTACGCTGCGCCTCCGCCTCCTTCTGGAGGTCGGCGTAATCGATCTTCTGCTGCTCCGCAGCCTGTACGGACTGGTCGTAGGAGAGTTGCGCGCGCTGCTGCTGAAGCTCCGTCGCACGGGGGTCCGCCAAGACCCGCTGCAACTCCTCATGCGCCTCCCGCACACGAAGGGTGGCATCACGCTCGTCGAGCGCGCCGTCTTCGATCCGCTCGTTCAGCTCCCGGAGTTGATCCGCGGCGTCCGCGCGAGCCTGCGTCAGATCCTGCTCAGCCTGGCGGGCGTCCCGCTTGGCGCCGACGAGGGAGCGCTCCGCGCGCTCGATGTTCTCCGCTGCCTGGCGTCGCTGATCCGCGGCACGCTGAGCAGCCTGCGCGACAGCACGTTCCGCGTCCTCCACCTGCCGGTTTGACTGTGCGATGGACCGGGCGGCGTTACGGTGCGCGGAGGTGAGCGACTGCTGAGCGGTGGCCATCTGGAGTGCGCTCTGTGAAGCCTTCACGCTGGCAGCCGCTGAGTTGTTCGTCGCGCTCGCGGATTCCTTCTCCGCGGCGCTCTTCGCCTGAATGACCTTCGTGACGCCCAAGACGGCAGGTACAGCCGCGAGAGCGACCGCACCGACGCCTGCGACGGCCGTGACAGCCGCGGACGTGATGGCTCCCAGACCCGCACCGATGATGGGGATAAGCGGGATGGCAGCAACTGCACCGAGCGACACGGCGAGTTGGAGGAGGGCGGCGTTCGCCTGTGCCGTGTTGGCCTGGACCCGGATCCGGACGTCGTCACGGTCCAGGTTGTTGACCTGTCGGTGTACGGCCGCAAGTTCGGCTTCCGCCTGCCCTGCGTCGACCCGGACGTCCACGGTCGGCGTGCGCCCGCGGAGCCGGTCGATCAGGAGGTTCAGGTTCGTGATTGCCACACGGGCGCGACCCGTGTCGACGTCGACCTGCGCACGCTGCGCCGACAGCTCCCGGAGCTTCAGCTGAATCTCGCGGACCTGCGCAAGAGCGTCGTCCGCTGAGATGTCGACGCCGATCTTCACGTCTCTCAGCGCCGTCAGGCGGGCGCGCAGGGACGCTATCTCCGCCTGTGCGGGAGAGGTGTCCGCATCGATGTTGATGTTGGGGAGGGATGCCTCCGCAGCCTGTACGGCCGCACGGAGCCGCGCCCCGAGGGCGCCGTCAGTCTCGATGCGGATTCGCGCGGGATCTGCGGTGAGTACCGCTATCTCCTCACGCATCTCCGCAAGTGCTGCACGTGCGGCGGCAGTGTCCGCGCGCACGGCGATGTTCGGGTGCGATGCCCCGAGCCGGCGAAGCTGCTCGTCGAGCCGGGCAACCTCAGCCTCCGCGGCCTCCGTCGTGACGTCGATTCCGATGCGCTTGTTGCTGAGCGCCTCCAACTTGGCGCGGATGCGCGCAAGTTCGGCGTCTACGCCCGTGTCACCTAGCCGAACGTCCAGCTTCGGCATGGCCTTGAAAGCTGCTTCGAGCTTCCGCCGCATGGAGCGCGCGAAGGCTCCACCGGCGTCGTCACCCTGACGTCCCGCCGCGCGTGCTCCCGCCTTGCCACCCTGATTGATGGCAGTCGGGATAGCCGCGACGATGCGTCGGGCCATGGCGTCGCCGATAGCGTCGCCCAGATCGTTGCCGATGCGCTGCGCGTCTCCGGTGAGCGCCGCCCGCATGGCGTCGCCCATCTTCTCGCCCATCTTCCGGCCGGCCTCCGCACCGACCTGATCGGCGATGGGGAGGACGGCCGCCTTTAGCTTGTTGTGGAAGTTGGGGACGATCGGAACGACGTCGACGGCTGCTCCGCCGACAATGTCCAGGTCACCAGCCATCACGCCTCCTGTTGCGTCTGATTTCTCAGCCGCGGGTCAAGGGCGCGGCGCTGCTCGGTTGTCAGCCCCGGCTTCTTCTGCGTGGCCGACTTGGGGGGAATCCCGGGGCGTGGAGTGGGCTCAAACGGCTCCGGCTTCCCGCCGTTCGCGGCGACCGTGAGGAGTCGCAGGAGTCGGACCTCGTCCTTCAGCCCTGCAAGGAGCACTTCGACGCCGCTCCACGCGGCCAGGTCGGGGCGGTGCTCGCCGGTCGCGCGCTCCAACTCGTCGACAGGGATCGCGTTCCGGAGCGCTGTCTTCGTCGCGCTCTCCGGCGGCAGGTGCTCGATGAGGATTCGGAGTCGACGGAGGGACAGACCCCCGCGGTACACGTCCAGGAGGTCAGTCCCGGGGTAGTACCGCAGGAAGTCGGCCTCTAGCGCTTCCGCGTGCGCGTCGAGGACTTGGCACGCCCACTGGACTTTCCCGGGGTCTCTCCCACGGCTTCCATGGCGTCACTCGTGAACTCGTTGATCTCGTCGAAGGTGGCGTCCAGCTCGATGAACGTCGCCGCGTCGTCCTCGTGGAGGACGCCCGCGGCCCATGCGTCGTAGTCGCCGTTCCGCAGGGCTCGCAGGTACGAGGGGCGCCACTTGCCGACGGGCTTCACTCGCAGCTCGACGCCGACGAGCGTCGCCGTGCCGAAAGCCTCCGTGGCCTCGATCTCCTGCGCTTCGGAAGGGGTGGTCTCTGTCATGCGCGCGGGTCTCCTAAGTCAGGGTGGTGTGTGGCTGCGCGGGTCAACGTGCGGGGCTGAGCGGGGCCCGGACCCGCGCAGATACGGGCCCCGCTAGTGCTTTACGGAGTGGGGAAGAAGCCCGAGACGTCCACGTCTCCGTAGTCGATGTAGCGCTTCACGGCCGCGCCGGTCGCGCCCTTGTAGAACTTGAAGGTCATCTGAACCGGCATGACATCCGCGGTCTGCGGCTGCTCGTCGCCGCGCTCCGTGACCTTGCCGTTCGGCATGTAGAGCCTGAGCCGCTTTTCACCGTCCATCGTGTCGAAGAGGAAGGCGTACCGGATGTCGTTGGGCTTGTCGGGCAGGTCGTAGGAGGTGACACCGTCCGTCGGCTGGAGCGACGTCACGGGGACGTTGTCGTACAGGCTCCGGACGAGCGGGTTCAGCCCCTCCAGAAACGTGACCTGAAGACTCTTCGTGCTCTTCGTCATCAGGGTCCGGATCGGCTCCAGCGAGCCGGCCGCGTCGACGTCCTTCGACTCCTCCTCCACCTTGAAGAGGCCGCCCTCGGTGGTCACCCACCCAAGGTTGTGCCAAGGGGTCGCAGGGTCGGCGAACGCAGTCGACGGAGCCGCCGTGTTGATGGCCGCCATGTAGACGAGGTAGTCGGTTGCGCCGAACGTGAGATCAGCGTTGCGGGTATCCGCCATGAGCCCTCCTGGGCATGCGAGAGACCCGCTCGTCGGCGACGTCGGGTCGGTGAGTTCAGGGAGTTACGCGGCTCGGAGGCTCACGGTGTACGTGGCTCCGCGCCGATGGATTGCCTCGTTCGCCCACGGTTGGCGCGACGGGCCGGAGTCGCATCGAACATCCCGGACGACGGCGCCGTTCACGGGGCCCCGGAGGAAGAGGAGGGCGTCCCGCACCCTGCCCGCCAGGGTTCGAGCCTCGTCCGCAGTTGCGGCGAAGACGTCGACAGCAACCCGGGGGTGAAGCGTGAAACGTTCATCGCTTCCCCCGAGCCGCTCGACGCGGATCACGGGGAGGCGCTTCTCCATCTCTGGCGGCGTCTCTGCAGCGGACCAGACGTCAAAGGTCGACTCAGCCCACGGAGCGAGCACCGACTCAATCTCAGGCACGGTGAGCCGCCTTCAGGTCGTCGATGCTCTTCGAGAGCACCGCGTACCGAGGCGTCCTGCCGTTGCCATGCTCGACGATGCGCGCGTGATCCGAGGTGTTGATGAGGCGGGCCCCGGCTCGGAGCCGTGGCTTACCGCGGAACGGAACGTTCTTCGTGACCGGGAGGACCCGGAAGCTATCGGCGTATCGGCCAGTCTCCCGAGGGGAGTTGCCTTCCGCCACACCCTTCAGCCGCTCCGCGGTAGACACGCACTTCGTCTGCATCCACGGTCGGGAGAGCATGGCGCCAATGCCGGAGTACCGGCCGTGATACTTCGAGCGGTAAGCCATCAGCCGGTCACCTCCTTCAGGGATGCTTCGAGGTGAGCAAGAGACGTCGCGGGGAGGGGATTAGGTCGACCCTCCACCTGCCACTTCTCACCGTTGCTTCGGATGACGC
>Ga0307513_10013295_pt1 | contig 10107 bp, 4 predicted proteins | sample 15_EM_MG_FD_202174 | JGI IMG/M metagenome (GOLD analysis project Ga0307513, IMG submission 202174) | Populus trichocarpa ectomycorrhiza microbial communities from riparian zone in the Pacific Northwest, United States - 15_EM | ecosystem: Host-associated > Plants > Roots > Unclassified | place...
ATGCATGGGAGGCAGGGTTGCTTAGATTCATGTGTCCGGACGGAACCCAAAGTAGTAGCGGGTCTCCAGACGCACCGGACGCAACCAGATGTGGCGCCTAGGTACAGGACGCACCAGACGCACAGAATGCTGAGTCCCAACTAGCAGAGTCAGGACGCAACACTACTGTACCTGACGCAACATCTCTTTTTGCTGATGAACTGCTTCGGGAGCTGGGATGAGTTTCTTTCCTTGTTTGGGTCATTCACACAGCTGGTCCACCCTCCGTCTATTGTCGCCCTCCAGGACCCCCCGGTCTACAGAGGCAAACTTCCCTCGTTTAATTTGTTTACTGTTTTTTCCCCCCCTACAACTGGTGGCTGCAAGCCACGGGTTGCGTTCTACGTTTATAGTTCCTTTATGGATTCGGTTTCCCTTCTGCCCCGTTTCTTCGGAAGGGGTGACGTTATGGCTTTGGACCTGTTCACCCCTGACGGCTTTTTTGACCCCTCTACGACAGGCTTCACGATAATCAACTCTTACAGCACTAAGGGCCGCTCAAACAACACTCGTTCCGTTCCCCCGGAGGTTATCTTCCCCTCCAGCCCTCTCCCGACCCTCACGTTGGGTGACCTTAATCTCCACCACGCCACGGCTGACCCCCTTAGGGGCTTCAAAGAAGACGAGATCGCCACCTCGACTCCCTACTTTGACAGGGCAACGGACCTGGGATTCTCCCTTCTCAACACTCCGGGTGTGTTTACTCGGTTCTCTATGTGACTCATTGGGCGCCCCGGCGTCCTGGACCTCGCATTTGCCTGCCCTCTCCTGGCGCCATACTTCAGAGAGTGGTCCGACCCCCTCCCCTCCACCGGTTCTGATCACATCCCGATTCTCCTCCATTTCGAGGCCCCCATGTTTCGGGCTCCCCCCCCAACCCCGAATTGGGCCCTAACTGACTGGGTCGCCTTGGAGTCCTCCCTGAAGGCTATGACCATCTCGCCCCCACCCCGCCTCCCCACCACGCGGTCCTTGGACATCTGGTTCAGCACAAACCTAGGCAGGGTTACTTCCCAGTTCGCGCTCCACACCCCTCTGAAAAGGGTGACCTTCCGCTCCAAGCCATGGTGGTCTGAGCTCCTGTCAATGCTCAGGAAGGCCTATGGCTCCGCGCTCCGCTCCTCCAAACGGGATCGTTTCGATGCCGCCCTCCTCGCCTCCGCAAGGGCGGCGAGGTCCGCCTACTTCAAGGCCATAAAGAAGGCAAAAAGGGATCACTGGTCCTCCTTCTTGGCCTCGGCAACCCCACAGACCGTGTGGACGGCCAAGAAGCTTGCAATTGGCCGCCCTCCGCCCCGTTTCCCGGAGCTCCCAGGAGCCTCCACTCCGCCCGAACTTAATCAGGCCCTCCTCGGTCACTTTTTCCCAGGTGCACCAGTCAGGGTTCCGAACACCGTCCTGCCTCCGTTTAAGGATTGCCCCCCCTTGTCCCAGGACGAGGTCGGCAGGGCCCTTGCCCGCTCCTCCCCGAAGTCGGCCCCAGGGCCAGACAAGACACCCAACTCGCTTTGGAAGAGGGTGCACCGTGTGGCCCCCCACCTAATCCAGGACCTGCTTGCCCCTCTGGTGACCTACGGGTCTCACCCCCTCTCCCTCAAAAGGGCTGATGGCATAGTGCTAGACAAGCCCGGCAAACCCTCTTATGACTCCCCCTCTTCCTTCAGAGTTATAGTTTTGCTACAGACCTTTTCAAAGATCCTTGAGAGGATTATGAACTCCAGACTCTCGTGTGTGGCCCGCGCGACAGGCCTCCTGAACCTGCACCAGTGTGGCTCGCTGGCCGGCCTCCTGAACCCGCACCAGTGTGGCTCGCTGGCCGGCCTCTCGGCCTCGGACGCGGTCACCACCCTCACCCACGAAGTGAAGACCCTCCAGATAGCTGGTAGGAAGGTCTCCATGCTCTTTCTCGACATCAAGGGGGGTTTTGACAACGTCAACCCCTCCACCCTCTGCGGCATCCTCGGGGCCAAAGGGGTCAACCCGTATCTAGTATCTTGGACGAGGTCCTTCCTTACTGGCAGATCGTGCCGGCTCCGGTACCAGGGATCCCCCAGAGTGTTCGCACCGGTTTCGGTGGGCACCCCCCAGGGGTCCCCAATCTCTCCTCTCTTGTTTGTTATTTACGTTTCCCGTCTCCATTGCGAGATCGCCGGTGGTCTCACCCTTTCCTACGTGGACGACTTCGGTCTGACCACTTCCTCCGCGTCCTATCGGCGCAACGTCCAGATTTTACAGAAGCAGTACGCGAGGCTGAAGGCCAGAGGGGCCAGGCTAGGCGTAGGTTTCTCGGTCCCCAAGACGGAACTCATCCACTGGCGAATGACCAGGGACAGAGGCCCCATCTGCAATGCTCCGGTCCACCTTGACGGATCACTCTTCACGCCCAAGGGCGAGGTCAGGTGGCTAGGCTACTGGTTCTCCCCCTCGATTTCAACCACCCCCCACTTTGTCAAAAGGTTGGCTAAAGCCCAAGCAGCCTTCGTGGCGGTCAAGCGACTCTCACCCCCGGGGATAGGCCTCCCACCCTTCCTCTGCCATAGATTGGCCTCCTCCCTCCTGTTCCCCATCCTCAGCTATGGGGCAGACGTATTCACGCCCACCGCCCACATGATCAGGAAGCTCTCCGTGTTCTGGCACAAGGTCCAGAGGTGGACGACCAATTGTTTCATGTCTACCCCCACAGATATCCTGGCCATAGAGGCCTGCCTCCCAGCACTCGGGCTCCTTATCGCGTACAAGCGTCGCCTGGCACACCTCAGAATTCTTTGCTCCCCCCCGGAGATCAACCCGGCGACCGCGAGACTCCTGTCCTCTGTGCAAACCCCGTCTCTTCGCCGCCACTCGCCGGACCACAGGGTCTTGAGCGCGAGGAATGCGGGAAGCCGCCTCCCCCTCCTATGGCTACAAGCGAGGCCTCCCTCGAAGAACCGTACCCACCTCCCCCTCGACGCCCTCCCGCATTCTATGTTGTTCGTGTTGGGCCCCGATGGGCTTTCCCCCCTCCCGGTTACCTCTCAGCATCTGCTCACCGGCCACTACCCCGAGCCAGCCCCGGGCCGCTCCCACCCCCAGCTCAAACTCCAGTGCAAAAACCTCCTCATGGATGAATGGGGCAGGGCCGCGCCGGTTCCATCTAGATACCCCTACCAACCCTCATTGCAGCCCCACCCATTCATGGGACTAGACAAGTTCTCCGCCGGACGCATACACCAGATGAGATCTGGCAAAAGTTACCTCCGCGCCCACCCCTCCTGGGACAGCGATGCCCCCACCACTTGCCCCAGCTGCCTGAGTGCCCCCAAGACATTCAAACACGCCATCCTCCTCTGCCCCGCCAAGGAACCTAGCAGGACCCGCCACCTTCAGGGGGTCCTTGACATCGGTCCCGACGCGCCCGTCTGGTCCTCGGCAGCCCTGTTGGGCGCCCTCTCCCGCTTCATCAAGTCAACAGCCACAGCCTTCCCCCCGGGTATGTTCTCACGCCCGACGTCCGCGGTTTCCTCTCTTTCTTCCCCCTCATCTAATGTAGTTTCCTTTGGTTACTTTATGTCGTCTCAGGAATGCTAGGTTTATTTCTTTATGTTTTTCATACTGTCCGCTGGTATAGGAAGGGTTTTCCATGATTTACTTGGTTTAATTTCGTGCCTGTATGTGGGCCTGGGACCGGTACGGACCCCAGTTGAAGAGTTTTTCGGTGCCTGATATTTCTTTTGTTAGTACGTTTTGGATTTTGGGTTTTGTTTTCGCCATAGCTAGCGCTCCATGCGATTTCTTGTACCTTAACAACGAATATATGATATAAAAAAAAAAGAAAAAAAGAAAAAAAAAAAAAGAGAAAAAAAAAGGAGAAAAAAAAAGCCCCCTATTTCCTTCATCTTTCTCGTCCGCTCCACCTCCAGCGATTGAAATCTCAACACCATGGGAAATCATCGTGAGAGTGTCCTCCGCCTCTGATCTTCCACGTCCGTGGCAACTGCTCGGGGGTTTATCACGCCTTCATCTCCTTCCTCTCTCTGGGGCCTTTGGCCTCCCCTCCCGGGGGTTATGGATTCCTTTCTGGTTCCGTTCGTTTCTGTTGAGCACGCTCGTGTTGATGTTCCTACCCTTTACCCCACACTTCGCGAAGCGTCTCGCTTAGCGATTTGCACGGTCGGCGACCCTTCTTCCTCCGTCAATACATGGTCGCAAGTTTCGGACTATCGGTGAAGTAGTTGCCCTGGTGGCCCTGCTCTCTGGTGTTGCACTCTCTCCTGAGTTGCAGGTTCGGTACGGTCGGCATGCGAAATACTGTGACCCCGTCTCCGTCCTCCGTGTTCGTACTTCTCGGTTGTTTGGCAAGCCCTGCTCCTTCCGCTTCCCACGCGTCAGGTCCGCTTGCACAGTACTGCTACACACTCGTTGCTGGCACCTTACTGCCGTCCAGCTGGCACCTTACTGCCTTGTCCCCATTGCTGGCCCCATCACTGCTGAGTGGCTCTCCTCGCCGGGTGGCTCCCCTCGCCCTCCTCACCCGCTCCTGCGATTTACTCTATGGTCGCAAACCTCGCATTAGGTTACGCTGTGTCATGGTATAGCACTACCTCCTTGGCCCATGCTAAAGTCCGAAGCGTCGCCGACATTCCGGGCAGTCCGCCCGTGACGAGGCCTTGCCCCTAAGCCGATAGGTTGGGGGAATTCCCTTAGGCATCCGGCAACAGTAGTTTTATCTTCCCTCCCCGTCGGCACTTGGTGCCGTAAGATTTTTTTCTTTTGTTTTTTGGGGGGCCCGCCGAAGGGTTTGTGTCTTTCCCTGGTTTCTTTTCTATACTTGTCTTTCCTTACGTGTCTGGAGGAAGGTATTGCTTCGTCTTGCTTTCGTCTTAGGTGCTGTTAAGGGGGAGGATGGGCTCTGGGTTAGAGGGGTTTGATTTTTCCCATGAGGGGGTGAAGCGGGGCGTTGGATTGTTTATAGGTTTTGTTTCGGTCATAGCTAGCGCTCCATATCGTTTCTTGTACCTTCAACAAAGAATACATGATTATAAAAAAAAGAAAAAAAAAAAAAGAGCCCCCTATTTCCTTCCATCTTTCTCGTCCGCTCCACCTCCAGCGATTGAAATCTCAACACCATGAGAAATCATCGTGAGAGTGTCCTCTGCCTCTGGTCTACTCCGCCCGTGGCAACTGCTCGGGGGTTTATCACGCCTTCATCTCCTTCCTCTCTTTGAGGCCTCTGGCCTCCCCTCCCGGGGGTTATGGATTCCTTTCTGGTTCCGTTCGTCTTCGTTCGTGTTGATGATCCTACCCTTTACCCCGCACTTCGCGACGCGTCTCGCTTAGCGTTTTGCACGGTCGGCAACCCTTCTTTCCTCGTCAACACGCGGTCGCTAGTCTCGGGCTATCGGTGAAGTAGTTGCCCTGGTGGCCCTGCTCTCTGGTATTGCACTCTCTCCTGAGTTGCTCGGTCGGTACGGTCGGCGTTTGAAGAATCGTGACCCTGTTTCGGTCCTCCGCGTTTGTACTTCTCGGTTGTTGGCGAGCCTTCCCTCTGCCGCCTCCCACGCGTTAGATCTGCTTGCACCGTACTGCTGCGCCCTCTTTAGCTGGCACCTTATCTGCCCCGTCGGCTGGCACCCTACTGCCCCTTACTATAGCTGGCACCTCCACTGCTGAGTGGCGCTCCTCGCTGGGTGACTCCCCTCGTCCTCCTCCCACTCCTGCGATTTACTCTACGGTTGCAAACCTCGCAATAGGTTATACTGTGTCATGGTATAGCACTACCTCCTTGGCCCATGCTAAAGTCCGAAGCGTCGCCGATTACTGGGGACACTCTGTCCCCGACCTGCCAGCCCCTGTAGCCCTTTGGGTTTGGGGTTTAGTGCGATTCCGCTAAGGCGTGCGGGAATAGTAGTTTTATCTTTCCTCTCCGTCGGCACCTGGTGCCGTAAGATTCCTTTCTTTTGTTTTGGGGGGCCCGCCGAAAGGTTTGTGTCTTTCCCTGGTTTCTGTTCTATACTTGTCTTTCCTTACGTGTCTGGAGGAAGGTATTGCTCTGTCTTGCTTTCGTCTTAAGTGCTGCGCGGGGGGAGGATGGGCTCTGGTTCAGAGGGGTTTGATTTTTCCCATGAGGGGGTGAAGCGGGTCGTTGGATTGTTTATAGTTTTGTTCACGCCATAGCTAGCGCTCCACGCGGTTTCTTGTACTTTAACAACGAATACATGATAATAAAAAAAAGAAAAAAAAAAGAGAAAAAAAATAAAAAATAGAAAAAGCCCCCTATTTCCTTGATTCTTTACGCTACCTGGTATTTCTTTCACGACTCTTGTACTTCGGAATATAACGTCTTCTACTCTGATATCCAAGTCCCACGCCAAGAAGCCACGAACCCTGACCCTGATCTATGGTTACACGATCAGCCTTGACCTGAGATTGTCATCTCCGAACCCTTACGCTAAACGAGTGTTATCGTTTAGGACCTTCCTGTCGTTGTGTGCCTTGGACTAACGTCCAGTGCCAAGACTCAGTTACAGAAATATACAGGTAGAGAGACCCAAACTCGTCGGCTGGCTCCCTAAAACAAAACAAAATTTCCCGAAAGCCCTATCGAGGCCCGCGGCGGAGGATTTTGACCCTCGTGAGGGGAAAACCATGTAAACCGGAAGAGGACAGCTAACCATAGAAGATATGCTTGCGCCGGTAAATTACATCAATTGATGCAAGGTAGTGGCGGCAGCCACCGAGGTAGGGCCATACCACGACTGGGTGTAACAGAGGAGCAGGGCGAAGATCGGGGAGGATAGAGAGGCGAGCGGAGCAACTGGGCCAAGGGGATGCCACCCAACGATGAGCAGCAGTAGGGTGCCAGCCGGTGAGTTGGAGTAGGGTGCCAGCCAAGCAGAGGAGTGAATTAGTGCGGTGAAAGCCGACAAAACCAGGAGGTGGTCGAGCAAGGATTGTGAACAGGCTAGCCACCAGCGACAAACAGGCTATAGCGAGGGTAGAGTTCGTTGCGGGGTGGACAGGTCCCGAAAAAACGTGGGCCCCCAGCCATTTTGCCCGCCTAGCCCCACTCAACGGCCTGGGGCGGGGTGTCTTTTTAGGTATTCCCTGCCCTTATCCCCGTTCAGGCCCCCACCCCACCCATACCCCAGACAGGGCTCTGTTAAAAATAGGTGCTAACAAACCGTGCCCCGTCCAGGGAATGAGTGCGGGAGGGCCCCGGATGGGGGGGGGACGGGCAATACCAGAAACATACCCCCCCGGCCCTGTGTCAGGGCGGGGTCTGGCAAGTGACCACTCGCCCCACCCACCCCATGACCAACACTAAGCAAGAGGTTTAGGGACGATGATAAGACCAAAGCCGAACCGAGATATTACTGATCAAAGCTTTCCCTATGAGAGGTACAAGCCAAACAAGCCAAGGCATACTTTGAAGAAGAGTCTGACACGGTAAAGCCGACCCCGAACCAAGCGAGAACCCTTCCGACCGTGCACAATCGTAAGCGAAATGCAATGCCAGTGCTGCATAAGGGGGACAAGAAAACTTCATGAGGGTGTCAAGGATAAAGGGGAACAAGAACCCCAAGGACGGGAGAGGCTGACAGGCCTCTCGAGACGACAGAAGATGGCTTAACGTCAAGCCCAAGGAGTAGCCATCTTGGGCGAAGAGCGGTAGCAGGGGGAATATGATGATAATTTGCCGTAGTGTTGGAATTTCAATCGCTGGAGGTGTAGGAGAGATGGTTCGTGTTCTATCTCGCGGTCAGTTTTTCTTTTTCTTTTTCTTATTTGTAATCAGGCATTCATTGTTTTAAGGTACACAAAGCCTCATCCAGCCCTGGCTATGCAGAGAACAAAACCTATAGGCACAAAAAATAAACAAAAGAAAGTCACGGCACCAAAGATTATCCACTCTCGCGAAGGTTTCTCCTCCGCCTGGCCGGTGGCCACATAAAAAGGACAGTACAAACTAACCAATTTGGTTGTTAAACAAGCAAAGCTTGCATAGAGCCCGAGGAAAGAAAATCTAACAGGCCTAAATCTCAGCCAAGGAAAAGACACGAAACACCGGGGGGGGCACGGTGAGGGGTGAAAGGCGCAACAGGGGGGAAGAAGGGGGAGTGTTTGGTTCTAACATTGTCAGGAGGACTCCGGTGGAGGTTACGCGGATGAAGGTGGCCAGCCTTTTGAGTCGTGGGAGGGAGGACCAGAGGGGAGCATCTTGACCGACACTTGTCATGCCGTGGAGGAGGCGTGAGCGAGTCCCCTGTTTGGATGGGCAGGCAAGGATGGCATGTTCGAATGTTTCGGGATCTAGAGTACAGCCGGGGCAAGAGGAGTCGGCATCAGGGGTCCTCCAGGTGGGGTGGGCAGTCAGGTAGCTTTTGCCGGCTGTGATCGGAGAGATCCGCCCAGCTATGAACTTGTCCAATCCGATAAACGGTCGCGGGCTCAAGGTGGGGGGGTGATGCTAGTACACCAGTGCCCGGAAGAGAGGAGACCACTCCTCGAGGAGGGCAGCCTGGACCCTTTTCTTAAGGGCGGAGGAGGTGTTATCCATTAGTAACTGGGGGGGCACAGCTAGGGCCAGAGAGATGAGGCGAGAATTGATCATGGGCATTCTAGAAAGCCCGTGGGTGAGGGGTATGGTTTGTGGGTCCCCTGCTATACAGGAAGATGGTTCCCAATGGGAGGGACGGGTCGCGGAGTTCTCCAGTGCAGGGGAAGGTACACAGACTTGAGGCCCCTCACCAGGGCCCGTGAGGAGTCATGTGCCCTGTGGGCAGTGAGAGAGGGGAAGTGGGGGTGGAGGCCTGCCGTCGCTGGGTTTACCTCGAGCGGGGAGCAATTAATGCTAAGTGCCGCGAGCCGTTGCCGTTGGGAGATCAGGAGGGGGACTTGGGGGAGGCAGGATTCCACGGAGAAGATCGCTGTGGGCGTTGCTGAGAAGCAGTTTGTAGTCTATCTCTGGACCGTGTGCCAGAAGGTGTTGAGGGGGGCCATGGCGCCTGCACTTGGTATGAAGAGGTCTACGCCATATACAAGGATGGGGGCGACCAGGGATGCTGCAAGCCTGTGGCATAGGTATGGGGGTAGACCTGCACTGGGGGGGCAAAGGTGTCTCATGAGGGTGAAGGCACCCTGGGGGAGGGCCAGTCGATGTGGGAAGTGGGCGGAGGAATCTAGGGCCGGGGTGAACCAGTACCTGAGCCACTGTACCAGGTCGCAGGGACGGAATAGCTCCCCTTTCATCTGAATGAGGGAGAGGCATTTTGGGAAATGCCTCTGCCCCGGGGTCCTCCAGTAAATGAGCTCTGTCTTGGCAACAGAAAAGAGGATCCCTAGGCGGAGGGCCTTTACTTCTAGCTTCTCGAAGAGCTCCTGGAGGCGGTGGATATTGCCCCCATATGAAAGGGAGGCGGCAGTGAGTGAGAAGTAGTCCCCGTACGAGATCTTCAGACCTCAAGGGATCTTGATGTGAAGGGGTGCTATGCAGAGAAGAAAAAGATGGGGAGAGATCGGGGAGTCCTGGGGGGCGCCAACATTTACTGGGGGTGGGGTCCCTGGGGCCACATCAAATACCAGAGTGTATCTCTGTTCACCTAGAAAAGATGAAATCCAGGAGACTAGGTAGGAGGGAATCCGGCCCACCTGCAGGATGCGGACCAGGGTGAAGTTGTTGACATTATCGAACCCTTCTTTGATGGCCAAGAACAGGGACGAGACCTTGAGACGTGGCCTTTGTAGGGTCCTTACGTGGTTGAAGAGGGTAAAGCCACCATCGTAGGTGCTAAGCCCAGGCAGGGAGCCGCATTAGTTGGGGTTGAGCAGATGCTTTGATCGGGCTGTGTAACAGGTTTATTCCTGTCTAACGATAATACAATAGGACCCGCGGTAGACCTGCTAGCGCTGGTGCTAAGGGAGGCTTCAAGGGACGGGAGGTAAGAGATAATAGCTGAAGGACAAAATAGAACTCAGGGATTGCCGTTCAACCAAGTGTATTCTTAGACTGAAGGTCTGTCGAAGTCTGCTGTCTCCTGCTAGCCAGGAGACTGGTTTAAATACAAAACCCAAGAGCGATAGCCTTCCTGC
>Ga0307513_10013296_pt1 | contig 10107 bp, 11 predicted proteins | sample 15_EM_MG_FD_202174 | JGI IMG/M metagenome (GOLD analysis project Ga0307513, IMG submission 202174) | Populus trichocarpa ectomycorrhiza microbial communities from riparian zone in the Pacific Northwest, United States - 15_EM | ecosystem: Host-associated > Plants > Roots > Unclassified | place...
GAGCAGCACCCGCTCACCGTGGGGACGCGATGCGGTGTGTCGCCAACCCGGTGAACCTATGTGGTCAACGCACTAGCAGACGAGAGTCCCGCTCGTCGCGCCGAGGGGACGCGTCCTGGGCCGTCAGGACGACCGCTCCGCACAGGATCGCCGCGCCCGTCCAGCCGACTCCGCCGAGGCGGTCGCCGAGCAGCAGCGCAGCGAGCACCGCCGCCGTCAGCGGCTCCAGGAGCGTGAGCACGGCGCCGACTCCGGCCGGGGCATCGCGCAGGCCGGCCAGGAAGGCGGTGTAGGCCACCGCCGTCGGCACGACCAGGAAGGCCAGCAGCAGCCAGAGGGCGGTGGGTGTCGGAGTGAACCACGGCCCGCCCGCCGCGAACGCGAGCGGCAGCAGCAGCGCGCCGCCGATGGTGAACGCGAACCCGACGGTGGCGCCGGCGTCGAGGCCGGGCACCGGGCGGGCCGACAAGAGCGTCATCGCGGAGAACGCGCAGCCGGACACGACGGCGGCCAGGAGACCGGCACCGGGGGTGCCGGTCGGTCCGACGAGCAGCGCCAGCCCGACGAGCGCGAGCGCCGCGCCGAGCACCGAACGGGCGCCGATCGGGCGCAGCCGCGCCACCCGCTCCACCGCGAGGACGGCGACGGGCGCGACACCGATCGTCACCAGCGTCGCGAGGCTCACCGACGTCGTCACGACGGCGAGGAAGTAGCAGCTCTGGAACACCGCGGCGAGCAGCCCGATGGTGGCCAGCCGCCGCCACGCGGCGGCGCTGCGGGGGACGGGACGGCCGGTGAGCAGCAGCTGCGCGCAGAGCAGCAGGCCACCGCCGCCGAGTCGATAGGCGGCCACGGTGACGGCGGACAGGCCGGTCGCCGCGGCCAGCGCCTGCCCGAGCAGGCCACCGGTGCCCCACAGCACACCGGCGAGGACGAGAAGAGGCACGCCGGAACCGGCGCGCACGAAGGACACGTGCATTGCAGAGCACTCCTGAGGACTCCGAGGGCGGACGCGGAGGAACGCGGAGTCCCCGTGCGGGATGCACGGCGGACCGGACGCAGACGGCGTCCGGTCAGGGGAGGCGCGCTCCTAGGAGGCGCGCGGGGGCGGGGTGCTGAGGAAAGTCCGGTGCACGAGCCGACGTTAACCCGCGGTGGGGCTACTTCGCCATCTCGATGCCCGACGGCGGGGTGGGCGCGTCGTTGCCGTATCCGGCCGACGGCGGCTCCAGCTCCTCCGGCTCCGGGCCGCCGGGCGGGCGCCGGCCGAGGAAGGTGTGCACGATGTGTTGCTGCCAGCCCGGCATGGTCTGATGCAGGACGTCGACGAAGCCGCAGGCGCGCATGCGGGTGGCCAGTGCCTCGACGCCGTCGAAGTCGAGGACGCTGCGCCACAGGTAGCGGTAGAGGCCGGCGTCGCCGGCCCGCATCTTGCCGAGCGGGATGATGATTCCCCAGCTCACCATCGTCCAGACGAGCTTGCTGCGGGCCGAGTCGCGCACCGAGTACTCGTGCACGGCCAGCGGCGCGCCGGGCTTGAGCAGCCCGTAGAAGGCGCGCAACGCCGCGTTCGGGTCCTCGACGTTGCGCAGCAGGTAGGCCGCCATGATCCCGTCGAACGGGCCGACGACGCGGGAGCGTTCCAGGTCCTCGACGTCGCCCTGCACGAACTGGACCTTGCCGGTCCAGGTCTTGCGCCGGGCCTCGGCGAGCATCTCGCCGGACGCGTCGACGGCGACGATCTCCGCCTCCGGGGCGGCGTCGAGCAGCGCGGCGGTGGAGGCACCCGTGCCGCAGCCGATGTCGAGCAGCCGCAACCCCGCGCCGCCGCCGGGGATCCCCATGCGGCGGGCGGAGAAGCGCAGGTGCTCGTGATAACCCTTGTTGGCGCCGACCATCCGGTCGTACGAACGCGCATTCGCGTCGAACGACTTGATCAAGCTGGTCCCATCGACCCGCTTGCCGGCGCCACGCCGGGTCACGCCGGGGTCGTCCCCTGGCTACCCGTACCCATGGCGAGCTTCGCCAGCAGCTCACGAGCCTTCTCGGCGTTGCGGGGCTGGCAGAGGACGTCGTAGCGGCCGGCCACCATCTGGCTGGCGGAGGTGAAGTCGCGTCGGCCGTGGGTGGCGCCGTAGCCGACGGCTGCGAAGACCAGCCCGAACACGATGCCGCTGGCCAGGGCGACCAGCACCGGCCCGATGGACGGACCGGTCGGGGTGAAGAACGTCAGCAGCAGGCCCACGAACAGCCCGAACCACGCGCCGGACAGCGCGCCCGACATCAGGACCCGCCCCCACGTGAGCCGGCCGATGACGCGCTCGACGAGCATCAGGTCGACCCCGACGATCGTCACGTCGCGAACAGGGAAGTCGGAGTCGGCCAGATGGTCGACAGCGCGCTGCGCCTCCTCATAGGTGGCGTAGGAGCCGACGGGCCACCCGGTGGGCGGTGTAGGCAGACTGGGCAGTCCGGGCGCGGGGCGTCCGGCCCCGCCGAACGGTGCGGTCACGGGAATCTCCTCGAACGAGGGTGCAGACCGCATCGTGTTCACGGTCGACTGTCCTGTCAACGTCCGACACCCCGACGAGGTGCCGGAACAGCGCAAACGTCACACCCCGGATGAGCCGCTCAGCGCGACTTGTACTCCCGCAGCAGGCCGCGGCTGATGATCGTCTTCTGGATCTCGGACGTGCCCTCGCCGATGAGCAGGAACGGCGCCTCGCGCATGAGGCGCTCGATCTCGTACTCCTTGGAGTAGCCGTAGCCGCCGTGGATGCGGAACGACTCCTGGGTGACCTCGGCGCAGTACTCGCTGGCGATCAGCTTGGCCATGCCGGCCTCGACGTCGTTGCGCTCGCCGCGGTCCTTGAGCCGCGCGGCGTTGACCATCATCAGGTGCGCGGCCTCCACCTTGGTGGCCATCTCGGCGAGCTTGAACGCGATGGCCTGGTGCTGGGCGATCGGCTTGCCGAACGTGCTGCGCTGCTGCGCGTACTCGACGGCGAGCTCGAACGCGCGGATCGAGATGCCGCACGCGCGTGCGGCCACGTTCACCCGGCCGACCTCGACGCCGTCCATCATCTGGGCGAAGCCGCCGCCACGCTTGCCGCCGAGGATCTGGTCACCGGAGATCCGATGGCCCTTGAACACCATCTCGGTGGTGTCGACGCCCTTGTAGCCCATCTTGTCGATCTTCCCGGGGATGATCACGCCGGGCACGACCTCGCCGTAGCCGACGGGCTTCTCCACCAGGAACGTCGTGAGGTTCTGGTACGGCCTGGGCTGGCCCTCGTCGGTCTTCACCAGCACCGCGGTGAGCGTGGACGTGCCGCCGTTGGTGAGCCACATCTTCGCGCCGTCGATGACGAAGTCGTCACCGTCCTGCACGGCCTTGGTCTTGATCGCGGCGACGTCGGACCCGAGATCGGGCTCCGACATCGAGAACGAGCCGCGCACCGCGCCCTCGGCCATGCCGGGCAGGTACTTCTGCTTCTGCTCGGCGGTGCCGTGCTGCATCAGCATGTACGCGACGATGAAGTGCGTGTTGATCACGCCGGAGACGCTCATCCAGCCGCGCGCGATCTGCTCGACGACCAGCGCGTAGGTCAGCAGCGACTCGCCGAGGCCGCCGTACTCCTCGGGGATGGTGAGCCCGAACAGGCCCATCTCCTTCATCCCGTCGACGATGTCCTGCGGGTACTCGTCCGCGTGCTCCAGCGCCGTCGCGTGCGGGATGATCTCCTTGTCCACGAACGTCTTGACGGTGGACAGGATCTCCTGCTGGATCTCGGTCAGACCGGCGGTCTGGGCGAGCTTGGCCATCGTGGTGTCCTCCCGGCGCTGGGTATTACTCAGCAGTATTCCCATGCTTGGCATATCGAGCACGCGGTAGTGAAGGTTCTCACCCGCCTGCCCATCCGGCCAGCACGGATGCCCGGCAACGCGCCGGATCGTCGCCCGCGTCGGTGAAGAGCGCGACCGACAGCGCCTGCGCATGGCCGGGCAGCGCGTCGGCGTCGAGCACCAGGCCGAGCCGGAGCATCGCCAGCCCGTGGCCGACCGCCCAGTAGCGGGTGGCGAGATCGCGCGGCACGCACCCGGCGTCGAACCGGCCGTCGGCAACGGCCCGCGCCGCCGCATCGACGAGCGTGTCGAATGCCGCGTCCGGGACGACCGCGTCGTCCAGCCCGTAGCTGTCGTCGAACATCGCGCGGTACAGGTCTGGCTGCTCGCGGGCGTGCGCCTGGTAGATCGCACCCAGCGCGGCCAGGTCGCGGACCGCGTCGTCGGTCGGCCGGATGTCGGTGAACCGCGCCAGCAACCGGACGAAGCCCTCGTGCCGCACGGCCCGCCACAGGCCGGGCATGCCGTCGAAGTGGGTGTAGACGGCCATCGTCGAGACCCCGGTGCCGGCCACCAACGACCGCAGGGTGACGGGTTCGCGGCGGGCGAGCATCGCGGCCGCCCGTTCGACGAGGGCGACCCGGACGGCGACGGGAGCAGTGCGTGGCACTTGCCGAGGATACATAGCGCTGCTATAACTTGCATTCCATAGCAGCGCTATATCTCAGGAGGACACCATGCCCGTCGAGACCTTCAACCCGACCGGCCTCCCCCAGGTCGAGATGTACCGGCAGGTGGCCGTGGCCACCGGCACCCGCACCGTCTACGTCGCAGGCCAGGTAGCGCGCACCGCCGACGGCACCCCCGTCGGCGCCGGCGACCTCGCGGCCCAGACCGAGCAGGCCATGGTCAACGTGCACACGGCGTTGACCGCGGCAGGGGCCGAGCTCACCGACATCGCCAAGCTGACGGTCTACGTGGCCGACTGGGCGCCCGAACGCATGGCCGATCTCGGGGCCGGCATGGCGGCCGCGGCCGGGCGACTCGGCGGCGGTGTGCTCGTGCCTGTCACGCTCATCGGGGTGGCGACCCTCGCCGAGCCCGACATCATGATCGAGATCGAGGCCGTCGCAGTACTTGCGTGATCAGGCGACGTGCCCGCTCATCTGCCGGATGCGCTCGGCCAACGCGTCGAGCGACGTGTCGCGGTCGGCGTTCGATCCGCTGCTCGGCACGGTCTCGGAGCCGAGCACGAAGTCCTGTCGCACGCTCGACACCGTGACGATGTCGAGAGTGAGGTTGCGCTCGCCGACCTCGCGGCGCAGCTTCTGCAGCTGCTGCACGAACGGGGAGTCCGGGTCGCGCCAGTAGTGCTCGAGCGGATCCTCGTCGTCGGCGGCGAGCAGGTCGGTCTTCACGACCGCGATGATCAGCCAGATCGGGTCGGCCGATCGCCTGCGCACCAGCGTGGCGATGTGGTGCGCGGTGTCGCGGAAGTCCTCGACCTCCAGATGCCGCTGGTGTTCCCGGTGCTCGGCGACGGTCGGCGGGGTGCTCGGGCGCTCGCCGATGTCGGCCGGGCGGGGCGTGGTGAAGCCGTTCGCGACGACGTGCACCACCCCGGCGACGGGCTTCTCGTAGAACAGCTCGTCGAGCCCACGGCTGCGGGACGCCCCGTGCCCACCCGGCACGACCCGGAACTGGACGCCCGTCAGCCCCGTCCGCATCGACACCTGCTCGACGACGACCGACGCGCTCTTGACGGGCCGGTAGTCACGCTTCGTCGCACACAGCTGGAATGTGAGCACGGTCTTGCCGACCCCGGCGAGGCCAGTGACGGCGACGGCCGGCCGCCGCCGGTCCAGCAGCTCCCTGGCCTTGTCGGTGAGCTTCGTGATCATCGGGCCGAGGCTGGTGCCGATCACCCGGACGGCCGGGTTCCCGGCGAGCTGCCGACCCCACTGCAGTGCCCGATCCGCCATGCCCGTCACCAACCGTCTGCTCGAACTCTCACGACTCCGGGCGAGGTCCGTTCCTCCGTCGACCGGATGCTGCCGCGCAAGTATTCCGACGCTTGGCATGCCGAGCACGGCGGAGGGTCTCTGAAGGCTCTCACCGGGCCGGACCAGTCCCCACCGGGCCCCGCGAGTCTCCCGTTTCGTCCGGCGAGTCTCCCGTTCGGTCCGGCGAGTCTTGCGTTCGAGCCACGGCCGTGGGGTTGCACTGCGAGCCGTGCCTTCAGGCCGGGAGCCTGCGGCGGACACCCCGAACGCAGAACTCGCCGAACAAGACGGGAGACTCGCCGTGTGGCTCAGGCCTCCGGCGCGGTCCAGACGTCCTTGCGCTCGAAGCCCGCGGCGCGGCCCTTTCCGGAGATCACCAGCGCCATCTTGCGGCTGGCCTCGTCGATCATCTCGTCGCCGAGCATCGCCGAGCCCTTCTTGCCGCCCTTCTCCGAGGTGTAGAAGTCGTAGGCGTCGAGGATGTTCTCGGCGTGGTCGTAGTCCTCCTGCGAGGGGCTGTAGGTCTCGTTCGCGGCGTCGATCTGGCCGGGGTGCAGCACCCACTTGCCGTCGTAGCCGAGCGCGGCCGAGCGACCGGCCACCCGCTTGAAGCCGTCGACGTCGCGGATCTGCAGGTACGGGCCGTCGATGGCCTGCTTGTCGTGCGCGCGGGCGGCCATGAGGATCGACATGAGGATGTGGTGGTAGGCGTCGCCCACGTCGTAGCCGGGCGGCTGCTCCCCCACCACCAGCGACTTCATGTTGATCGACGCCATGAAGTCGGCCGGGCCGAAGATGATCGTCTCGACGCGCGGGGAGGCGGTCGCGATCGCGTCGACGTTGATCAGGCCCTTGGCGTTCTCGATCTGGGCCTCGATCGCGATCTTGCCGACCTCGTAGCCCATGGCCTTCTCGATCTGCGTCAGCAGCATGTCCAGCGCCTCGACCTGCGCGGCCGTCTGCACCTTCGGCAGCATGATCGCGTCCAGGTTGGCGCCGGCACCCTCGACGACCTCGGTGACGTCGCGGTAGGTCCACTCGGTGGTCCAGTCGTTCACCCGGACCACGCGGATCTTGCCGTCCCAGCCGCCCTCGTTCAGCGCCTCGACGATCGTCTTGCGCGCGCCGGGCTTGGCCAGCGGCGCGCAGGCGTCCTCCAGGTCGAGGAAGACCTGGTCGGGATTGAGGGTGCGGGCCTTGTCGATGAACTTCTGGCTCGATCCCGGAACGGCGAGGCACGAACGGCGGGGGCGGAGCTGGGAGGTCACGGGGCGACTCCTCGTCGAGGCGGCAGGTCTCGCGCCGATGCTGGCACGCCGTGCCGTCGAAGGGGACCCTGGGTGATTGGTTTCTCACCCACGCGAGGTCGGAACGGGTGATCGCCACGCGGTGTACGCGGCGCGTGGAATCATCCCCGGCGCAATAGGCTCTGGTCATGGGCGGCGAGCGACTCTTCGTGGCGCCGATGGTGGGTCTGCCGATCGTGGGCCCCGACGGCGAGCGCATCGGCAAGGTGCGCGATCTCGTCGCATCGCTGCGGGTCGACACGCATCCGCCGCGGGTGCTCGGCCTGGTCTGCGAGCTGGCCACCCGGCGGCGCATCTTCGTGCCGATGCTGCGGGTGGCCGGAATCGATCCGAGCGCGGTCACGCTCACCACCGGGTCGGTCAGCATGCGCGGGTTCAACCAGCGGCCCAACGAGACGCTCGTCGTCGGCCAGATGATCGACGCGCGCGTGCAGCTGGTGGAGTCCGGTGAGCAGGTTGTCGTGGTGGACGCCGCGATCGAGCAGACCCGCTCGCGCGACTGGGTGGTCGGGCGCCTGGCCGTCCGCGGTCGCCGCGGCCGGTTCTCCCGTCGGGGGCAGATCCAGGTGCTGTCGTGGACCGCGGCCACCGGGCTCACGCTCACCGACCGGCAGGGCACGGCCGGGCTGCTCGCGGTATTCGAGACGATGCGACCGGCCGACGTCGCGGCGGCGCTGTCCGAGCTGCCGGAGAAGCGCCAGTTCGAGGTCGTCGACTCGCTCGACGACGAGCGGCTGGCCGACGTGTTCGAGGAGCTGCCCGACTCCGACCAGCAGGTGCTGATCGCGCACTTGGACGCCGAGCGGGCCGCGGACGTGCTGGAAGCCATGTCTCCGGATGACGCCGCCGACCTGCTGGGCGAGCTGACCGATGCCGAACGCGAGCACCTGCTCGCCCGCATGGAACCGGCCGAGTCGGCGCCGCTGCGCCGCCTGCTGGCCTACTCGTCCGACACCGCGGGCGGGCTCATGACCCCGGAGCCGATCATCCTGCGCCCCGACGCCACCGTGGCCGAGGCGCTCGCCAGGGTGCGCAATCCCGATCTCGGCCCCGCCATCGCAAGCATGGTGTTCGTCTGCCGGCCGCCCAGCGAGACCCCGACCGGCCGCTACCTGGGTTGCGTGCACACCCAACGACTGCTGCGCGAAGCTCCGTTCGACCTGGTCGCGGGCATCGTCGACGTCGATCTGGCCCAGCTCTCCCCGGACGCGACGCTCGCCGAGATCACCCGCTACTTCGCCACCTACAACCTCGTCGCCGGCCCGGTGGTCGATGCGGAGGACCACCTGCTCGGCGCCGTCACCGTCGACGACGTGCTCGACCACCTGCTCCCCGACGACTGGCGCGAGCAGCTCCCTGCGGACGACGACCCGACCGGCGAGCTGGACATCCGGGAGATCACCGCCGCCCTCGCAGAGGAGACGAGCAGCGATGCCTGAGCCGAGCCGACGACGGCTCGACCAGCCGAAGTCGAGCCGCACCCGCTGGGAGCTCGATCCCGACGGGTTCGCGCGCTTCTCCGAGCGGATCGCCCGGTTCCTGGGCACCGGCCGGTTCCTCGCGATCCAGACCGTGATCGTGCTGGCGTGGATCACGCTCAACGTCGTGCTGGCCATGCAGGACCAGTGGGACCCCTACCCGTTCATCCTGCTCAACCTGGCGTTCTCCACGCAGGCCGCCTACGCCGCCCCGCTGATCCTGCTGGCGCAGAACCGGCAGGACGACCGCGACCGGGTCTCGCTGGACGAGGACCGGATGCGCGCCGAGCGCACGAAGGCCGACACCGAGTACCTGGCCCGCGAACTCGCTGCGCTGCGCCTGGCCGTCGGCGAGATGGCCAGCCGCGACTACCTGCGCGGCGAGCTGGACAAACTGGCCGACCGCCTCGGCGCCGCCGAACGTCCGCGCAGCGCGGAACGCCCGCGCAGCGGCAAAGTCAGCCGGCCAGGCGGCGGCTGATCTCCTCCAGCGCCTCCATCGAGGCCTGGTCGAGCCGTGCGACGAAGTGCCGCTGCACGCCCGTGAGGTGCGACCGCGACGCGCGGCGCAGCCGGCCCAGACCGGCATCGGTCAGCCGGGCGGCCACCCCGCGCCCGTCCGACTCCACCGGGCAGCGCGACACCAGCCCCATCCGCTCCAGCCGGTCCACCAGCCGCGTCACCCCCGAGCGCGACAGCAGGACCGCATCGGCCAGCTCCGTCATGCGCAGACGCCGGTCCGGCGCCTCGGCGAGCTGCACCAGCACGTCGTAGGAGGCCAGCGAGAGCTTCTCCTCGGCCTCCAGCTCGTTCTCCAGCGCGCGCGTGATCGTGGCGTGCGCCCGCAGGAACCACCGCCACGTGGCGAGCTCGTCGGTTGTCGGCGTCCGTCGCTCCGCGACCACCCGGTCGGCTACCTCTGTCACCTGAGTCCACCCATTTCCACTCACGGGCGAGTCCCCCCGGACCCACTTCCCTACTGATGCTACGGACGCCGGGCCCCGAGCGGCACGGACGTAACATGGGTGGGACCGCGAACCGGAAGGCACGGATGTCCACCACCGAGAACACGACCAGCCTCGAGCGGGCGGTGCACGCCGCACTCGCCACGGTCGAGGACCCGGAGATCCACAAGCCGATCACCGATCTGGGCATGGTCAAATCCGTGGCCGTCGCCGACGGGATCGCGCAGGTCGGCGTGTATCTCACCGTGGCCGGCTGCCCCATGCGCGAGACCATCACCAAGCGCGTCACCGACGCCGTCCTGCGGATCGACGGCATCTCCGAGGTGCGCGTCGAGCTCGACGTGATGAGCGACGAGCAGCGCACCGAGCTGCGCCGCGGCCTGCGCGGCGATAGCGCCGATCCGGTGATCCCGTTCGCCCAACCGGGCTCGCTGACCAGGGTGTTCTGCGTCGCGTCCGGCAAGGGCGGGGTCGGCAAGTCGTCGGTCACCGTGAACCTGGCCGCGGC
>Ga0307513_10013297_pt1 | contig 10106 bp, 12 predicted proteins | sample 15_EM_MG_FD_202174 | JGI IMG/M metagenome (GOLD analysis project Ga0307513, IMG submission 202174) | Populus trichocarpa ectomycorrhiza microbial communities from riparian zone in the Pacific Northwest, United States - 15_EM | ecosystem: Host-associated > Plants > Roots > Unclassified | place...
TACCAATGCCTATCCGTTCACCAGCCTGGACGTGGAAAGAAAGATCATGGAGCACCTTCGGGCCCGTCTATCGATCAAGCAGCAACGATTAGTGATAATTTCGAGCACGAAAAAGATTCAACTCACTGCAGAGTAACGAGCCGAGAGACCATCGACTTTCAATTCTCCGCTGTTCGGCCAAGCGGCCGGAGGTCTCTCAGCTTCTGTAGCTTTAGGTTCATGGTCAATGTCCAGATACGATTGTATGCGTTCCAAACTGCGTAATGTCTGATGAGAACTGCCCCTAATTAAACATAAAGAAAACAAGAACAAACCTATTCGCCTGCACTTCGAATTCGTTATAGCACCTGACCAACCAGATAATCATGCCACAGAACTCAAGGGCCATGTTCAAGGAAAATCCAATGTTTGCAGCACTGAGAGTCCTATTAATGAGGAGGTACGATGCCAAAGCGGCTGTGAAGGATGACCCGAGCAAGTCGATTCGGATACCGATCCATCGATTGAGGTTATATGAGGTTCGCGCAACCTTGGTAAAATGGTCGATACGTTTCAACGATTCAGTTTTAAAAAATTGCTGCGCCCCATATGCTCGAATGGACACTGAAATGAGGTTGCCTCAGGGAAAAGGATAGAATGAGAGAAGAGAAGACTAACCGAGGCCAGCTATGGCGGCACCGAAATGAGCCAACACAGGAGAACGAGCATTGCTGGCGAGTTTCGGATCAGAAAATGGAATGAGAGAAATGGATCGGAATAGTTACCTCATTTCACGCTTGACGGACATCTGAGCTTTCAGGTAGATATTTCCGATGTACATACCAAGCCCCGCGATCAAAATGCCAGGAAGGAGGAATATCGGTGTGAATATGACTGGCCCGGTAAGTTTGACTACCATGCAGAGCGCCAATTCCATAACAGCTGAGAAAAATTGGGTAATCGGTCCGTCAATGGTAGCAATGTCTTGTGTGCATCGAGCGATGATACGACCCGCAGGTGTTTCATCCAGCCATCTATAGAACAATTAGCATATAATCGTGGTTGAAACAATTGTTGACACTGACCGAAGAGTTGATCCAAGAATAGAGTCGACGAGTTGAGCATTAATCGTTCTCGAGGCACGCTGAGTCCCGAGGTTGTAAACGAGCGTCGCGAAAAGATATAGCAGCACTGATGCAACCAAGATTGCAGAATACAGAGAAAGAAAGCTTTACAAGAGAGGTGTTAGTTGAAATGAGACAAACAGGCGGGAAAACGGTGGAATGACACGTACAAGGGTACGTGGACCTCTTCAGGTGCATGGGTCTCGTACTGCGATCCCCAGAATCCAAGGAACCAGACGCCCAACATACTACTACCATGCATGAGAGCTATTCCCATCATCCAAGCCGTCATGAAGAAGATAGGTTTGTCCCCTCCAAGACCTTTCAGGAAGAGCATCATGGACCTCCAAGTGACCCGACCCTCTGCGATCTCCTCCGCCAGAATGAGTTTTCCATCTGGCTTGTCGGCTTCCTTGACAACCTTGTCGATAACAGCTGCCTCCATCTCGGCCTCTTCTTTCTCCTGCTTGACCTCCTTAGCCAGAAGTGGGTCATGTACGAGAACTGCAGAGATATCCGTCCCAATTTCGTGGGCGACGCCATCCAGTCCGACTTGAATCATATTGTCCGCGATCGGACTCGTAAGGGCAACGTTGTGAGTCTAGTAATAACAAGACATGCTCAGTCGCGGGTACAACAAGCTATGCTTAACTCGACTGACCACTAGTAGAACAGTCCTTCCGCGGATTAAATCCCCCTGCAGACACTCATCCACAATCCACTTCGACCTGTACATTTCGTTAAGCAAAAATACAGGGGTAGAGATGAGAAGGCTTACGTATGAACATCCAGCGCCGCAAGCACATCATCAAGCAGGATAATCTCAGCAGATGAATAGACCGCTCGAGCCAGAGTTACTCGTGCCTATTTCCAAGATTTCAGTAGGTTATTCAGTAATTAAAAGGGGGAAATTTACCTTCTGACCGCCACTTGAATAGAAGAAGCAATGTTAGAACGCCCAAGTCACGTGACTGACAAACTCACCTCAGAGTCAATCCCTTCTCGCCAACCTCCGTCGCATCGCCAGCTTCGAAAAGTTCCAGATCACGTTTAAGACCACATTGGTAGATAGCTGAAGACGATAATAGCTGTTGGATATGAAGGAAGAGGGCTATAATGGCAAACACACCTTTTTGATAACGTTCTTCATCATAAGGCGATCCAAATAAGATATTGTCTCTGATGGTCTCATTTTGAACCCACGATTCCTGGGCTGCATATGCAACACCCCCAGCACGCGGAAGGTTAAACCAAGAATCGACACCCGAAGGCATGAAGTGCATTTCACCTAGAAAGTGTTCGAATCAAATGTGAGCATTGGAGGTTGGCCAAAACATCCTACCGAGCAACGCCATCAAAATGGACGTCTTTCCAGATCCGCTGAACAGGAAATTAGAATGAATTTAGGGGTCGTTGGTGAGGGCCGTAACTTACGTAGGTCCGACGATAAGGTTGATCGCGTTCTTCTTGAACGTGAGGCAGCCCTCAATCCGCAACCTGAAAGACCTTGAAGATGGTGTTTGTGTCCCATCCTCAGTGTCATTTGCCCAAGCAAATACAGCAGTGTTAAAGCCAATAGCCTCGTTGTGGTCCTCGTGGTCCATGATCGTTGCCTTATTCTCGAGCTCTTCAGCGAAGGAATCGAGGAGTTCGGTTTCTTGCAAGAATTTACCGACCCGATCCAAAGATACTTTGGCTGAAAATGACGAAGTCATTAGAGGCAAGTAGTCTTAGATCAATCAACAACGAACCTCGCATAGATACAGTAAACACCCAGGATGATCTGTGCAGCACATTCCTTACAATATCGAAGACTGCCATGCTCGAGAAAACCTTGGAAGCTAAAGATGATTTAAAAGGGTAATGATAAAGCAACCACAACGAACAAACCATTCAAGCTTTGCTTCATGATCAGGGTATGTGTGGTATAGGTGACCAACATCGTAATGGTTGGGATGAGGAAGCTAAAATTATATAGTCAGCTTGTAGATAGGCCTAAAACGAGGGAGATGCAACTGACTTGATCACATCATTCAACAAGGTTAACATCTTTTTGAAAGAAAAAAATGAGCCGGGTCTGATGGCGGAAATTTGCTGTGCTCGTACCTTATCCTTCCAGATCCACGACAATTCCTCCTCTCGCTTATCTTTCAACGTGGCACTCATCTTCTTCTCCCATCCGAAAAGTTTGACCATGCGAAGGACTCCAACGGCTATTTCGACTGATAAGGATCCGAACCCTGACGTTAGAAGTCAACCAGGACTTACTTTCTGTTACGGCTTCGACTCTGGCATCAGTCTAGAGGAAATGTGTTATTTGAGGTAGGTTGGGTCATGAATAAACATCAGCGCTCGCCTTCTCCATCTTCTTGCTTTGTATTGTTTGCATCCGTGTGGCGAGATATCCAGGAACCGGAAGGAGGATAACTATGCTGGCAAAACCAATGATGGCGCTAAATGCGGGTATGATAAGATAATGCATGAATACAAGAACCTAGAGCCTACCTCCATCCGAGGACAGTATAAAGGAAGATAACTGCAAGTGAAAGTTCCAAGGGTACTTGAAGAACTGCGAAGAAAACGTTAACAACAAACGTAAGTTGAATGAATGCAGCACTGACCAAGCATAAGGATATCTTTAGCATTTGTAATATTGTCCACGTCCACAGTCACTAAGGTGTTGATTTTTCCAATCAGATTATCCTTCTTCTTCGCCTCCTTAGCACTTTCTGCTGGGTCGGCCTTTCCTTTGCCCTTCGCCGCCGCACTCGACTCCGAGTAGGCTGTAGATGACTGCCCGTCGTCGCCTCCTGCAGTTTCGCTGTCTATGGACCCCGACTCTGAGGCTGGAACAGGGGTGACGGCTGTGCTTGGGCTGGGCGTCCGTCCTTCGCCACCACTTGATTCTGCCTTGAAGCGAATGCGCAAACTGTGTTCGAAGATCAATTCCGTGAGGATGCCTTGAGTTCGAGCGAGAGTCCTGGTTCCGAGAAAAATATACCACTGGAAACAAATCGACACTATCAAAGGTCCGAAGAATAGGCATACGACCCAGAACCATGGGCGAATGTAGTCGTTGCGTCCTTTTTTCTCGAGCGAGCTAAGAAAGTTGTTCAGTCCCAACTGGAATTTGAAGAGGAAGGCGAAACATACTCAAGAATTCTGTTAACCGCAACTGGTGAAGCAAAACTAGCAAAAACCATTCCGATGATGCTCAATGACATTCCCAAGTAATCCCAAACTGAAAGGCAAATTATATTCCACAAGTGGCTTCAAGGAATTGGCGTTCTTACAAAATATTTTCACCAAGCCAAAGAAAGGGTGTTGCTTCTTAGCGCCGTGAAATAGGTCAAGATGCTTCAAGAGATTTAGATGAAATTTTTTTTTGAATATTCACAATTTTTGCTTACTGGGAAGGCATGCTCTGTCAGGCGTTTGGCATAATCATAGTCGGCCAATGGAGGTAGGCGTTCATGAGGTAGATGTGGGACCCCGTATGCCTCAAATATCACGGAATCCAGGAAAGAGTACACCATCAACGAGAAGATGGACGCAGTTTGCTCAGGATTTGGTACTTTCATGGGATTCTATGCATCCAATCAATACAGGGAAGACGGAAATATGGGCGCAAAACACGAACTTTGGGATCGACAGGGATATATTGTCGAGGAATGAACAGAGGTATCACGACAGCCACCAAAGTCAAAAGCCCCAATTTAACCCAGAGGCGTGGTCCTTCTGAGATATCCACCGGGCCACGCGAATACGTTGCGAGTGGCCAGATGTCACGATAGGCGTATACACCGAAGGTCGTTAACAGGACCAGGTTGTTGTGTTGCGTGATTAGCCGACTCCAAGAACCGCTCGTAAGTGATACAAACGCTAGGAAAGACGAATACCACTTGAAATTGAGGTGGAATCAGAGGCAGGCTTGAACGAAAAAAGTTCTGCAACATACGAAGGTAATTGCCACAACCAACTCTGAGACGTTCACTCCTTCGAAAATGCCAGTCAATTCCAGATTACGATGACCGTTGTCCTCGACGACGATGCTAAGCAGCGATACCGAAAAGAGCGCCAGGCAACATAAAAATCGGGCGGTCTTGAAGGCAAATATTACGGGACCTCCCTGGGATTTCGAGTGCCTCTTTAATCTCCCAACCATGGTTTGTTCTGCCTCATCTTCACTTAAATCTTCGCGTGGCTTCAAAACGTTCTGAGCGCGTCGCGACCTGGACCAAAGCCGTAGGACTCCACGAACGAAGAGGGATCCCCCCGATAAGAGAGTAGCAATAAGAGGGATAAGGAGGGTATTCTTCCACCTGGGTGATGTAAATTTCTTGTTAGAGTAAGCAAGTATGTGTGGCACTAGACATACGCGTCGTTGCTTGTCGATGACCCAAAATTTTCCCAGGTCGACGCGTGGAGCCAATTGGTGGGTCCTGATTGGTGAAGGAAAGGCGTTGTCGCTGGCATGGCGAAACCCTTCAATGATCCTTGGGCTTTGGAAGTGGCAAACGATAGTGAATGTTCTGGTTGGAGTTATATGGCAGTAATGTGGCCGAATAGGATGGACCCTTGAAAATCAACCAATACCGCGTCTTGCTAAAGATAGCAGGTCAACCGACTTCTATATGAAGAAGCCCCACATGGCCATTTTGATGAAACTACACTTTGATAAAGAATCTGAACCGCATCTGAACAGGGTATTCTGCAATTTTGGCCCCCCTCACCTAAAGAAAAATGAGTGTTCGCGTATTTTAATTTGTTCGCCACTATATTACTGTAATGACCAAGTAACCCAAAATTCAACGGAGTTCGACAAAGGTGATGATTGTCGGGACTCGGGAGAAACAAGAGTTCCAGTCACTGATTGATCACCGCCATACAGTGAAAATTCGGAGCCGACACAGGAAACGATGACTCGAGATTTTTGCCAGATTTGACCTTTTTTTCACCCAACCGTATTCTGGCCTTGTGCTCTAGGAAGCCAAACAAGAACTTCGAATCGCGATTCGCTTGTATCCAGACTTTGACAGAAACTTGTGCTGAACCCAAGGCCGAAAATCAAAAGCAAGGTGATATGAATCCGATACCATATCTCGCGAAATTCCAGGAATACAAGCGGAGCTCAGACCTTCCCTAGGCAGGAAATCACCAGGAATGCCATTTTCTCAGAACAAGCAGACGAATTCTCCGTAGAGGATGTTAAGGAAACAGGAGTCGACCTTACCGGTATCATCTTCCGAGCAGCGGGCTACATCCAACAGCTGTTTGGTCCTTCGCAAAAGATTCCCATCCCTTAGGGGTCCAGAGTTGAACAAGGGCGGTTTCCCGACGGACAAGAACTTTCTAATGCATTCAAAACGCGGGACTGATTAGTAGGGTGTCCCGCCTTCGGAATCTGGGTCCCAAAGTGGCCAAAGACGCCAAAGAGGTGTCTCGAGTCCAGATGTTGGCGCATCTCGGTATTGAACTACAGGAGCTATGAGGCACTTTGCCCATTGTAGAGAAATAGTCGTAACACGTACATGCTATCCTAAGGTGCGCTAAGAAGTCGGTCGAAAAGTGGTAGACGGATGACAAATTGACTTCCTCTGGATCAATCCTTTGAAATAGAATTTTGAGTGTCTCTGCCTGCTATGAGACACTGGTCGCAATCCTTTCAACTGCGATAAAATCCCGATATTCAGTATGGTTCTCTGATTCATAGCTGGAACCGCTGTGAGCCCATTATTTGTCTTCAGGCTGGCGTGACCCCTTTGAACGTTGAACCAGAACTGATCGACGAGTTGGCTGTCGGGATACGCTTGTGATGCCTCAATAAAACAGGAGAGCAGTTTCGGTGTGATGGATTCATCTCCAGATTCTTGAATGTATTTTACAGGTGGCCAATTCCACGACTGGACTGTTGCTAGAAGTGCTACTCGTAGGGCTGCGGCATGAGTATCCACCGTTGTTGTCAGTTTGTGTCGAGCAGTAAAGAGGCGCTTCCGAGTCGAAAAGGCATGGTGGGAGAATGCTGGATGATATTTTCAAGCCGAGTTGGCAAGTGTTCCAACAAAGAAGATTTGCCATCATGCCATGAGCGTTTCATTTAGGGAGGCATTGGTTTTTGTGCAAGGTTACACAAAAGTAAATAAATAATAACAATATAGTGTTGTGCTTTGCCATCGCGGCGGTCGCTTCTCCTCAGGCGATTTCTCCTCCATTAGGCCTTCTCAGTCCGCCTCCTAGGTCACTTTGAATCACCCCCACGAGACTGCAGGGCCGTCGTCGAAGTTCAATCAGTACGACGGGTATTCAACGCTGGTCGAAGCCGTCTTCGGGTGTGGGTATGCCGCAGCCGCAGCTTCAACTGCAACTACAGCCTTCAGCAAATCTTGACGACGGGAAATGAGGCAGGTTAGACAAGAAAATTGCAGAGGACTTGAGGATGAACTAAGCAGTTTCAAGAAGCTCATGAAGGAGGGGAAGATTGAGGTGGTGGAGAATCCTAGGTTTATGATGGAGGCGAGATCGAAGGAGCTGGAACGGAGGCAAAGGCAGAAAGAGGATTCAACGCCGGTGGTGAAGGAGAAGTGGAACTTCCACTGTTTCCACGCGCGATCCAGCAGCCTGCGGTAGACTAGGAACAGCAAGTTCAGGGTGTATTCGCTATTCCTCTTCCTCCGTCCGAAGGCTCCGTTGAAAGACTGGTTTATCGGTAGCCTGAAAGGGTTCTTTGACCCTCGCCAACTGCCTACAGCGCAATCCTCACCCACGCAGCAACGCCGCACGAAGTCGACGAAGACCACCACCACCGTCGTCGTCGTCGTCAACGACGGAAACCTCCCGTCCGACGACGAGGATGATGAAGGGAGTCCCTCTAAACCCCTAGGGTTTTCACCCACTTTCAGGTCCCCCGCGAAGCAAAAATCGAAATGGAAAACGCGGACGAACAACAATACCCTCGAGATCGCGTCGGAGAGGAGGGGGAACAGTTTTGTTTCTCCTCGCCGTGTGGGGTTGGGTGGGGAGGGTGGGGCGCTGAAGGATGCCGTGGTGCCGGTGGTTCTTGGCGCTACGATATACCGGCATGCTACGACAACTTATGCGCCTCATCAAGATGGCGGTTTCTCCGTTCACGGTACCGCGGTCGGTTGCAGAGGATACTCAGCCAAGATTGTCAGGCCTCTAGAACAGAAAGTTGGAACAAGGATCCCGAAGAGGATTCAACACCCTAAAATCAAAACCGCAGACGATATATTTTTCGATTTGTTTTGACAGTCCTATGGTACGAAGCGGTGGAGCCTATTATTGAAATTCTTCGTTTCAAGGTAAGTCACTACTAGACTGCAGAAAAGGATCCTTACAAAACTCCGCGGGCGAAATGCCTATCATACAACGTTGTCCCACTGGACTCTTTATTTTTCCGATCCGTGCAGCTGGCTGCTATTGCAAAGACCGCCCGTCGAACGCGCCTTCGATTATTTTATCTCCTCGTATACGCCAACTGGAGGGGCTCTCCTAAGAAATCCGCCGATTACCTCGACCTAAGTGGATAAGATGATGGTCGTCATTCAATCCCAGGAATTGCTTTCCACGGAAACAGTTGAGGAACATTCGCCGATATGTTCCTGACGACATTTTGGTCGGATTTGGAGGTGCTAGTACCACTGCGACCGACGAAGCAGTTGCCTTTCGTCTTTCAGATGTATCAGTCGTTCATTTCGCATGCCATGGGAAGCAAGACCGAGTCAAACTGCTTGATAGTGGTCACGTTCTTGAAGGCTGGCTACTCTCGGCCTCAAGAATCATGAAGGAAAATTTGCCGAATGGATCCCTGGCTTTATGCGCTTGCGAGACAGCCATGTGGGACGAAACCCTTCCAGACGAGACAATGAACTTGGGAGCAAGCCTACTTTTTTTCCGGATTCGGCCGTGTGGTTACTATGTGGTAGGGTTCATTGTTATCGTCGATTCCAGGGAAATAATGGACGAACTTGAAGATGGCCCGACCATCGCAGACACCTTTTACGAAGAGATTCTCATGGGTCCTGGTCTGCGAAAGCTCTCCATATATTGCGGTTAACAACTAGCGTTCTCAGAACATTTCATTCCGCCACTGGGTTCCTTTTGTTCATATAGGCAATTCGGATTGACGACCTATTTCGTGTATTTTTCTTCTGTAGTTGGAAGGCTCCGTTGATTATTTATACATTCATATGATTCTGACGTGACTCGCATCTACTTTACAGCGAGGCTTATGCCCGTCGCCGCTTCTTGGCTACTAAGTATGGTTAGTTGTGGTCTGGAGTGGCGCCTAGGACAGACAGGAACAGATGTCATCAACTAAAATTTTATTGACGGCCCAGGCAGTGAAATTATTATAAGCAGCTCGAATGGTCGAACTGAAATATCATCTTGATGAATGGTGGATCGAGGAGAAATTGTGGCAATGACTGGGTTAAGCATGAATCGCTGATGATTCTACACAGACATCCGTAAAGTAAGTCTACTGAGAGAGATTCGGAGTCTTCCTCATTTCGATCTATGTAAGGCCATTACATAACCTTCTCTCCCACTGGCATTCCTCAACTTGAAGCTCAATTGTGGTTCCCTTCTCCAACTACGTCTCCTCAGTGGGCCTTTGCAGTGTTGATCCGTGAAGGAGGAATCATCGGCAACTGCCGTTGCGTATATACGTGCAGATGTATCAAAGAGAGTCGTCTTGCTTGATGTAGTCTCGTACCAAGATCGTCCACATGTGAGAGGGGATTTGGTTGAGCCTATTGCGTCACCATGATGGGAGTTAACTGATGTAAGTACTTAGGATCACGGCGTTCTGTTTGATCGGCGGACTGTCCGTGTTGCACAGCCATACCACTCAAAATGCAACAAACGTCAAAATGTGCAATGAAAACCCCACCCAAACCCCACCACGCCATGCTATGTGTACTGCATAATATCTGTGTTTTGTTTGGATGAAACTTGGTAAGTTACTATATTCTGATCCCTCTC
>Ga0307513_10013298_pt1 | contig 10105 bp, 10 predicted proteins | sample 15_EM_MG_FD_202174 | JGI IMG/M metagenome (GOLD analysis project Ga0307513, IMG submission 202174) | Populus trichocarpa ectomycorrhiza microbial communities from riparian zone in the Pacific Northwest, United States - 15_EM | ecosystem: Host-associated > Plants > Roots > Unclassified | place...
GCTCCCGGAGTGCCGTACGTGGAGCATGCCTGTTCGTCGTCTCTCCCACTCCCTGGCCAACCGGTTGGTATCCCACCCGTTGTGTTGGGCGACAGTAGCAAGTAACGTGATGGAGAGGGGATGGAAGTCGAGTTGTTCCAGAATCTTGTTGACCAGATCGCACTGATCACTGTGCGTATAGATGCGGCAGAATGTGTCGCGTGCAGCCTCCATCGATAATGTCGGCATATTGAGAGTCGTGCAGTCTGGAGGGATGGTGGATATACGAGATGTGATACAAAGGCAGATGTTGCCGAAATGGCTTAGTTCCTCCACCACGGCATAGATCTCCTGTGCGCTCGTTCCCTGCAGATCCAGAATGGATTCCGCATTATCGAGGACTATGAGCATCTCCTTTGAGGATAAGAAGGGTCGTAGGGGGGTCAGATTCCCGGGGTTTTCAATGCCCGCACCGATGACCTCGGAGAGCCGGCGAAGGAGATGAGTGCGCGAGGGGGGGAATTGGTCGCAACGGATGAACCGACGGCTGTCGCCAAACCGTTGTTTGATGCACTTGTCGTGGAGGACAGTCAAAGCAATAGATGTCTTGCCAATTCCACCGGCACCAACCAGGGCGATCGGAACGAGATTTTCTGCGAGACGAACGATCCTCTCGATCAGCTCGCTGCGTCCAAAGCATGCTCTCGGTGGTGGAGGCGGTGATTCTCCGGGTATGCTAGATACAAATATCAGATGCTGGATCCCTTGGTTGTCGAGATCACCGAACTGTTTTGAGTCTGCCAGGTGGTGGTAAGCGTTTATTGAGTGATGTTAAAGAGGACGAGGATCACTCACCATCCGATGTTGGCCGTCAGTCCCTTCCTGACTTTTCAGCATGTTCCGGTGAATATCAGAAACAATGGCGTGCGTATTTAAAACACCGTGGTGGACATCAGAAACGATGGTGTGGGTGTCCAAGACAGTAACGTGTGTATTTATCGCAAGCTCCGTCTGGGAATTTATAATTAGTAATGGCCACGCAAGAACGACGGAACGCACGTTGAACACGAGAAGGATTCTGTTGAGATCCGACATCCAGGCGGCGATTGCCTCCTTGTCACTACTTGCGTGGAAGAATCGAGAGAGTACGTTCCGTTTACCCTGCCTGATGACATTCCTTTGGATCTCCGCGACCGCCCTGAATTCAGGCCGAAAGTATTGTCAACGGAGTGCTCGAGATGTGCATTGGTAGTGTAACTGACGTTGTCAGCTGGTTGATTGCCGCAACCACAGAGTCGTTGAGATCGTCCAAGCTCTTCCCCTTCAGTCCCCGGTTGAGGGTGGTACAAACATCAGCGCAGGCCAGCCCAAGCTCAACGTAGTCCGCTTCGTTGATCATCGTGTCCTAGGTCCATTTCATCCTGCAGTCGTTCAACACAGCCTAGGCGGAAACTCACTTTGATCATCGTAAGGATAACGCTGACGGTACCAAAAACAGCCTTGGCGGGCGTGACACTTGAGAGTTCCTTCGCAAGATTCAAGGCCGCAACAGCCGCGTTCAGTAAGGAGAGAGCATCCCGATGTTTCGGTCGCCGGGGCTTTGTAGCCATGGTAGGTAGTTGCGAAAAAGCAGTGTGGCGTGCAGGTTGCGGGGAAGGACGCGAGCCCTATGTAATAGAGATGGGCGGCCATCGTGTCACGGCACACCTCGTGTGAACAGACCGGTTTCGTGAAGAAAACGACATTCGCGGCTGAACCACCTGAAGAGGCAATACGATCGGCTGATCATCCGGATTTCTTATTCGCTCTCGTTCAAAATGTCCTGAAGAAACCCTCTCAGCCTTAAGCTTTATCTACCGACCACTGGAGCAATTCCGTGTCTTCGACTTCGCCCTACTCCCGACCCGACCGTTCTGGTTGTTCCATCAGAAGCACGTTTTTGAAACGCCTCTACTCGCCGCCTCTCCCAAATACCCACCCTCCGTCGACCCCCATGTCTGTTTGTTGTGATTTCAACGACGGACAATGGTCCGGTCAACATCATTCGTCGTCTCTTCATTCATTCGTGGGTTACCGGGCCTCCAACACGGACGCCGTTTTCCTTGACGTTGCAGATCCCGTCCGGCGCTACCTTGAACAGCCAAAAAGGATAATACGAGCCATGGGGCTCCATCATCTCCGCGCCTCGACCTCCCGTATCTGTCAAAGTCGACGCTTCAACAGGAGTCACAAACGTATATAGGCGGCCGACCAACCACCACAGCGAGGCATGGCCAGTCGCCGGCAAGTGCTATGCCCACAGTTTCCAGGAACACCGCTTAGTAGCCAGAAGGGTTTTCTCGAAACCATGGCTGCCGTTCAGTGGGCGCCAAGATATTGGACGTGGCATTCCAGTAAGCCTACTCAGGAAAGTCGGGAAGAATGGGCAAACTCCGTAAGTTCGAACGCCCGCAGCATGTTCCGGGTATTCTTACTAACTACCGTTCAATAGACCACACCCTCCGTCGCTACTATGGCGTGATCCTCGACAGGGAGGAAAATGTGGTAGTTCCAGAACACCGGGTACCAGAGCCCGAAAACGATTTTACCGAGGATGCCCAGGTACTCGGCGTTGAGCCATTCTAGGACCCCGGGGCTATCTCAATTACCGGAACGTAGAAGAGTCTCCCCAAGAACTCGCCAACCATATGTTCACGCTCAGGAACGCCTGCAATGCTCTGTTCGTTTCGACTCGTCACATCACTCACCGAAAGACACGTCTGACGCGGGACAAGAGCTGGGAGTTGCTTACGGTCCCAGAGAGACAGGCATACCCATGGGAATCGGCAAGGAATAGGGGTTAGGGCGTTGTCCTGGATCGCCGCGCACGGGCTGTTGCCACATGCTCGTCATTTCTCCACCCACCTCAACAGGAACTTTACCCCCGCTAACCTCCAACCATTTAGCGACCACTTCCAAAGTTTCGACAGGGTCAGCTAGACACCTCAGGTTTCCCTGAACAATTCTGCACCTACTTGAACTTTGCTCCGACTGTACGCTCGCTTCACGTCAATACCCCCACCGGAGACACTCGAGATATGCCCGATTTCATTTGTCGATTTCCGCAAGACGTCTTCTGAGGGTTCTCGTGATTGGAGAACTTGGAGGCCAGGACCGTTACCCATCGCCAAGAGGGTGCCATCTTTCCGAGGGAGGCTGAGGCTCTGCATGGTTGACGAGTGGCGTGGCTATCTGCAGCAGCAATTGATCTCCCTCCCCGGGAAGCGCCATTTCCGATTCATCGATTTCCGAAGTTGTCCCTCCGAAGTGGAACACCCCATCGTTGACACATACCCTAGCGCCCTAGAGACCGTCTTAACCATATGGAAGAATGTCTGTAAGTGTTGATCCATCTTCTGACACGATAGCCAGTCTGATAAAGTCACAGATCAACAAGGACTGCCCCTGAATCTCGTAGAAATCGCGAGGCTGTGTTCCTCGACCCTCTGGGTTAGTTTCAAGGATATCGGATACCCGTACAGGATACTATCATGAACCCTTTATACAATTACTTCGTTTCTTCTCGGAGCTCGTCCTGGAAATTCACGATTCCTGGAAGTGGTAGGGAGCATGGACCGAGCTCGACAACCCGATCAAGAGGATGGACGTTGAGGGTTCAGGGTTGTAATTAGAGCCGAGATTGCGTGGGGAGTCGAATCTCGTTGCACAGGCTGAGGATCAACTCCCGCTGGTGGTTGCGAGGAGGATTGTTTTCGGGATTTGGCCGTTCCCGGGGAAGTAACGTGTAATCGGCATCTTGCGAGTTTCGTGCTTCAATATCATTTCCCACCTCTCCAGAGCAGTTTTCGAAACATCATGGGCCCAACGGCAGCTTCCGAAACTTTTTAAGACGGACAACAATATTCAAATTTCCTGTCGGGAGCCAGGACCTACTTGTGTGCTGTGACCAGGTGTCCCCTGTAACCTTCGTAACCTTCCGTTTGGCGGTTGCTAGCGCGCAGCGGGCATGTCGTTCCTCCGCCCGTGGCTGGGCTCAACCGACGTGGGCCCCGAGCGAGACAAATGAAGTGGATACGGCGTGCGTTTATCCGCTAAATCCATGCATGAGTGCATTTGGCGAGACTACGATCCTTGGATAACTCACTTCGTTTTGGGAGAGCGGCAGCCTGGACGCATGCCCCGAATACAAGGACAAAGAGGAGGGTAGGTGAGAGGTTCATTCTCGATGCTGGATAGAGGCAGGGCGGAGTCTCGCACCCTTCATTGCCACTGGCTATATAGTATCTCGCCAGCGCTGATCCACGTCCTCGCGGGAGTAGGTTTCTTGAGGTTTAAGGGCTGACATAGCGTTTTCATACCTCAGATCAAATGGAGGACACGCCGCCCTAGGTTGATGAACGCGAAACGGTTTCTTTTGATTGAATACCCACATGAGGCGACTGGTCGATTCATTTGGATCAATGCTCAATGGGTGAGTATTTCAGTGGTCTCAACTCATTGGCCGGGTCTGCTGATTTCATCGTCAGCCACGTGGTTGAATGGATCGGTTAAGTCTAGTCTTCCTCCGCTCACCGGCAAACGACCAGGTTGCATGTGCAACAATCAGGTAACAAATCCATCGTTTGGAGGTTTCCGAGGATTGTTGTTCGGCAGCCGTGGCTTATCTGCGAATGAACTGCCTCCGGGAAGATCCTCGGTCATTCAAGTCCACCGTTATCAATCTCCAGGTGCCCTGCCTGTGTAGCATTGGGGATTCCGCAGGGTCATAGGGTACTTCCACAATAAGCGTGGGTCACCGCAGGATTGCGTCCTGTATGAATTTTGCCAGTGCAAGCACTCGTACCCCCTACACAAGCAGGTCGGGATGACGCGAGCACATCCATTAACTTCATTCTGCAGCTTTATCCCGTGTTCGCTCAGTCTGAACCGATAGGAAGTTTCTGATTTTGGACCTGGGGTTTGATAAGGTTCAATGCTTGATTCACCGAAACAACCCACACGCAGTTAGGGTTTTTGGGTGAAATGAAAATGTTGAGCTCCTCGTCGTTGCCCTGGATGTAATAGAATTGGAATACGGACGACCCCCAAATGTAGAATGGAAGCCGAGACTCTATTCTTCTAGTAGTAAGTCGAAGGACTGTTTGAAGATATCAGGATCGTCGGATCCAGGCCCCCTCCGTGACCCAAGGCGCTGATGAAGGTGTTAACGACCCGTCGCAGTGCAGCCACGAACAATGGATACTCACACGACGGAACAGTCTTACATACTCCTTGTCGCATGTGTTATCCCAGAGTTGCTCCGTCTCCGGAGGTTGTTTTCCCTCCTCCGAAGTCCTCTTCTACAGCAATGATTGGGGCGACGGCGCGAGGCAATACTTGGTATAAAAGCTGAGAATGTATGTCAGCCTCAACCGTGATCGGGGTGATACTGCTGCCGGCCCACCAAACGAATAATCACCCAGTGTGCAATCATCGGCCACCCTCGTATTCCCCTTTTGTCTTGAAGAAGACCCCTTTACCTCGAAGAACCCGATACAGGCCGCTTCGACACGCTCTCGCCGAATTAGCTAACTTAAGGCCGGTGAACGTGAGGTTGGGCTCCCAAACTCGTGATGGCCGGTGTGACGCCACCTTAGCCCTCGTTGGGAGCAGATCAGCCGGAAGATATCTGTGAATCGAGGACTGCGCGACTGCCAACCCGTCGGGATGCACGAGGATGCACGGCGTTCTGACTGCTTGGACCCACTGGGTTGGGTCTATGGCAAGGATGTTCCGGATTGTTCACTCGTCACAAAGTTGATCGATCCGAAAAGCCGCCGCATTGAATACGGCCCGTCACCGCGTCACCCCGGAGCTCGCCGAGCAACTTCAAACAGCTTCCACTCTAAGAACACCCACTTCGCCGTGTGTTGTGGTGGCAGGTTGAATGGGTCGACGACTCCACCTGTGGGGTGAAGGTGTGGTGAGTATCTTCCTCTGTGTCCCGGTTTCATGAATTTCCTCTGATTGTGTTTTTATCAATGTTCAGCTCAAACAGCCAGTTCGTTATATCCGAGTTCCCTTGGCATCCGCTGGCTTCACGATTGACTTCGACAGACTGTTTAGGGTGGACTCTGGCGGCTGGGCGCCCCGTTCCTCGACGCTTGTCTAACTCTGGTTCAAGGCTCTCTTGACCACCTATATTTGTCGCGTCACCTAACTTCATCTTGCTTTCGAGCTACCTGCTTGGGCGCATGAGCGTACAACATTATCTGAAACCGTGACTCGCCACGGGAGAAATCCACGTTATCAAGCACCGTGTAGTCTATGCAGCTGGCTTCTGCTCCCACTCGTCCCCCCCTGAACTCAGCCACTCCCCAGCTCGCGCGGTGGCTGCCGTGTCGGTTTCTTCCTGAAGGATACCGAGAATATTTGACCTCAGCTCGTGACATACGGCTGATGGCTAACACGGTTACCATGTCGTAACTCTGGCTAGCGTCGTTGAGTCGCAGCCGCCTTTCCAGATGCAGTATGAATACTTCCTTTCATCGAATAGCTCTGTTCTCACGAGGTGCGTAATCGGAGGATGGCCCCTCTTTAGATCAGGCCTCAAACCGTTCCTCACAGCCTGCGCGCCACGGCGTTTTCTTGCGGCTACCTCGAGTCTCGACTATGCAAGCCAAGTCCCAGCGATCGAAGGGGGAGGACGGGGCTACCTCGTCATTAAATATAGCCATCGAAACCTTGGATATCGCTAGGGAAGACTCAAGTATCACACCAGCCAAGGCAGTTTTTGGTTCCGTCAGTACCCTCCTCAAAACGATTAGGGTACGTTTCCCCTTCTGCGGCCCCCTTGCGGTGGGGTGACACAAACTCGTATGTTGCCAGGACACCATGATCAGCAAACTTGACTATGTCGAACTCGGGCTAGCCTGCGCGGACGTGTGTAGAGCCCTTGACCGCGGGATGAGCGGGAGACAGCCAGATGGGCTCAGTCGGCCCGTGTGCGAGGCGATTGAACAATTGACGACGTGAGTTTAATCGGCAATACGTATTGTATCCGCTTCGCTCACCGCGCCCTTGATCGCAGAACTGTTGTAGAAATTCAGCGAAAATTCGTTGAGAAAAAAGGACAGAATTTACTCTCCCGACTCGTCCGCGCGAAGCACGATAAGGAGACCATCGCCGCCTGGAATCTGGACCTCATCAGGATTCTTCAGATCTTCAACGTACGTTCCGCCGGCTCCGTTTGACTGTCATTAACCGGCTCCTCCCAGGTCGAGTTGGCTCTAGGTGCCTATACCGTAACTTCTGACATGCACCAGAACATGTTGAAAGGTCACGAAGACACCAGTGAAAGGCAAATCCTGGGGGTAAGTTATCCATATGCTCCATGTATCACCGAATAAATAGTGACGGTTGCCTAGGCTCAAACGAGGTCAGCTCCCTCAGGTTTAATGGGGGCGCAGTCTTATATTCCATCTAGGGCACTCGGGGAGTCACCTCAACCGCCGCCTAGAATCTTCTTTGGACGCGACGGGTTGATCGAGAAGATTGTCGACCTAGCAGAAAGCCTCACTCCAGTTGCTCTCATTGGTACTGGCGGGGTTGGGAAGACATCCATAGCCCTAACCGTCCTCCATCACGGTCGGATCAAGCAACGATTTGGTGATAATCGTCGATTTATCCGGTGCGACAAATTCCCAGCAACGCCCACACATTTCCTCGGTCGGATCTCCAAAGTGATCGGTACAGGCATCAAAAACCCCGAGGATTTGACCTCCCTATTTCCGTTCCTATCTTCGAAGGAGATGCTCGTTTTCCTCGATAACGCGGAATCCATCCTTGACCCACGGGGAACGAATGCTCGGGAAATGTATGTCATAGTGAAGGAGCTGAGTCGACTGGAGACCATGTGTCTTTGTATCACATCCCGCATATCTACCGTCCCTCCCGACTGCGAAACTCTCGATATCCCGACATTGTCGGCGGAGGCAGCGCACCACACGTTCTATCAAATCTACAAGTACGATCGTGAACAGTCCGACTCGGTCGACAACATCCTAAAACAACTCGACTTCCATCCGCTGTCGATCACTTTACTCGCTACCGTTGCGCACCACAGCAAGTGGGGCGTGGATCGACTTACAAGGGAATGGGAGAGCCGGCGAATAGGTGTGCTACAGACGGAACACAACGAAAGCCTCGCCGCTACGATCGAACTCTCGCTTGCCTCCCCCATGTTCCAAGGACTTGGGCCCGACGCCCGGGCGCTTCTCGGAGTCGTCGCCTTCTTCCCTCAAGGTGTCAATGAAGCCAACATTGATTGGTTGTTTCCCACCCTCTCGGGCGGAGCGCGCGTCTTTGACAAGTTCTGTATGCTTTCCCTGACACATCAAAGCGGTGGGTTTATTACGATGCTCGCGCCACTCCGGGACTATCTTCGTCCCAAGGACCCCCAGTCATCACCACTCCTCTGTACGATCAATAAATGTTACTTCAGTCGGTTGTCAGTTGCAGTTGATCCTGACATGCCCGGGTTCGAGGAGGCACGATGGATTACGTCAGAGGATGTGAACGTCGAGCACCTCCTCAACATCTTCACATCCATTGACGCGGAATCAGATGACACCTGGGACACCTGCGCCTATTTCATGGAGCATCTCTTTTGGCATAAAAAACGGCTTGTCGTTCTGGGACCGAAGATCAAGGGACTCCCGGATGATCATCCCTCCAAGCCACAGTGCATGGTCCAACTCTCATGGTTATTTGGATCTGTTGGAAATTATATGGAGCAAAAGCGGCTCCTTGCTTACGCCTTGAGGCTCCAGAGAGTGTGGGGGGATGACCGTAAGGTCGCTCAAACGTTGAGGTTCCTATCAGAAGCAAACCGGTTACTAGGTCTCTACCAGGAGGGGATACAGTATGCGAGGGAAGCATTGGGAATTAGCGAGCAGCTCGGTGACGCGGCAGAACAGGCACGATGTCTAAACTACCTCGCTTGGTTGTTGCACGGAGACAAACAGCTCGACGCTGCACAGGAAATCGCGTCCCGCGTAATCGATCTTCCCCTGAAGAAAGGCAATAAATTCCCGGTCTGCCAATGCCATCGGCTTCTTGGTCTAATACACCGTTCCAAGAGCGAGAAGGAGACGGGAATTGACTACTTCGAGGCAGCGCTAGGAATCGCACGCTCTTTCGGCTGGCACGATGAGCTATTTTGGATTCATTTCTGCCTGGCGGAGCTGTTTCACGATCAGGACAGGTTCGACGACGCTCACGCTCACGTTGGGAGCGCCAAGTCGTATGCGGTCAGCAACACATACTTCCTGGGTCGTGTGGTGGAGTTGCAGGCTGGGTTTTGGTATCGACAACGTCGATTTGACGAGGCGGGGGCCGAGGCTCTGCACGCTGTTGATTTGTTTGAGAAGCTTGGAGCGACGAGGGATGCGGAGTACACCAGGGAGCTCCTCCGGTGGATCAATGGGGAAATGAACGAAGGTAACCTCCCGCAAATGGCACTACTTCCTGTGTGTATTAACTTTCCTTTCAAAGCTCGGGTAACAAAGTGATACCATGGTTTCGTCAGGCTCTTTGAACGCACCCTCCCACGAGTCACCAGCATCTCGTCCTCTCATCCCGTATACCGTGATGTCCTTCAACGCGACGAGTATTTCCATCCCTCCATCTATTGACTTCCTCTACTCACGCACGTAATTTCATATCCATTGTCTCACTCCCCCGCACCGTATTTGTTTCGTGTTCGTGTATCCGCCCGCGGTGTTCATATCTAGTACAGTAAGCTATCAAACATGTATATCAAAATACAAAAAGAGAACCTATCGACGGGGAGCCTTACTCAGGTACATCGAAAAACTGAATAATAACCCAGTCCCGAACGCCATAACCAACCCAGCAATCCAGAACTTGGATACACTGGGTCCTATCACGTAGTTTATCGTTACAAACACAACTGAACCCCTACCCTTGTCAAAAGTAGTAGAAGCACAAAAACAATTATTGAACGCGCCAGTAACTTGGAAGAAACACACCAGTAGAATACCCATCGCAGAGCTGACCGCTATGCACTTCCCTAACCATCGACAGACGATAGCTCCAATGTTTTGATAGGTATTTAGCCGCGACT
>Ga0307513_10013299_pt1 | contig 10105 bp, 12 predicted proteins | sample 15_EM_MG_FD_202174 | JGI IMG/M metagenome (GOLD analysis project Ga0307513, IMG submission 202174) | Populus trichocarpa ectomycorrhiza microbial communities from riparian zone in the Pacific Northwest, United States - 15_EM | ecosystem: Host-associated > Plants > Roots > Unclassified | place...
GGCTGCCAGTTTTTCGAGATTCCAGAACAAGAAACAGCTGGTAATAACGCGAGTGGCGTTGAGGGGCGTATATGAGAGATGCTGAAGTAAACGCAGTCATTTTTGTGCAGAGCCATTCAATAAATGCTTTAGCATCATTCGAGTCGCCGTCCGAGAGGCTGTCACCGTGCAGAAAGCCGGCAAAAGAAAAAAGTGCAAGCGCAGATCAGTAACCACGAAAGAAAATACCACGACGGAGGGGAACAAAGAGACGAGAAGACGAAACTGAACCACGAACCGTAGGAATTCAATTCCATGTGGCATTCGTCGCGATGTTTATTAGTATTTCCGTCTTGTTTCTGCTTTCTAGCACGAGAACACTGAGTTGTATTACAGTTCCATTATTTTTGTTAAAAAAATTGCCGCTCAACATGCCACAACGGTGGATGTTCGAACGTGATCACGGTGTGTTCATATTGGGAGACAGGAGGGTGGGCAATCGTCGCCCGTCTTCGGAAACAGCCTTCTAAATGTTAATCTTCATTGTTGCGAAACGAATGAATGTCCTCGGTAGGCCCTCCTAGCGGCAACTTCCAACTCACTCTGTCCCATACCAGAATGCAGGTAAAAGGGAGAAGAAACTATGACACAATTAAGCACTGGTCTACGTAGGGGCTTGTACGGTTGGACCTACAATCGAGGATGCCGTGGCACTTAAACAGCGCTTTCGTTATGTCTGCCGATTAGTCCCAAGCGAAAGTGCCAAAGGCTACAGAATGTAAGAGGAGTGGGTAAAGAGTGACAAAGTCCTAGCGCACCATGGAAAATGAGGTTCGCCGTCTGCCATCTCACCGTCGTATCGTCTTGATCTCGCGAACTTGACTGGAGTGATGTGATTTCTGCCCTGTATGCCGTGGCATTTCCCCCCAGCACCGTTTAAAGTAGATAAAGGAAAATAGTGCAAAGATACCTACCGCTCTAGTCAAGCTCTAGTAGGTTCCGTTTCGGAGTACGTCATCAAAGTCCCAAACCAAATTAAGTTCATTCACAAAATAGGAGGAAAGTGGTTCGGGACACGATAATGGCAAAATATCCGCGAGCGTGTGTCGGGAGGGGCTGGTCGGTCATAGCATCCTGCATGGCTTCCGCCGTTGGAAGCTTAGGGAAGAGCGAGGCGTCTACTGAGACTGGCAAGCTGCTGAAGTCGGGCTTCGTGGTAATGTTGATCTTGGATCTTTGGTACGTGTATTTGTGTGCCGTGGGGGTAACGATGAAAAGAAATGAAACACGGGAATTTCAATTCTTCAGAGAATTTTCAGCCGGAGATTGAAATATCACTGGCCGAGGCGAGAAACTGAACGGCAAAGAATAAGAATGGTATCACCAATGATAAAGCCTCACGACACATATGTATGGAAGAGCAGAGTACATGGCGCAGCGTAGGATATCCTTATTCTTGATCGGGATTTCACACTTCAGGGTAGTCATAAACCAAGGCGGAATACTCGATTATTCAAGAGAAACGTACCGCCGCTCAGTAGCCCTATAAACAACAGTAGAATTGATGACATCGTTGACGGATGTTGAGATATCTTTCCGGGAACTATTTTATCTAATAATCGAGAGTCAAGATGGTTGAAAGAAATCTGCGGGTCACAATAGACTTACGCGTCCATGATGTTTCCTTGATCTTCTTGCTCGCTAACCCACCTGGCTAACAACGCAATAGAATCTCTGTTAGGGAGAATAGCATGTGACATATGTGATATTTTTGCAAGTGTCGTTCCACGTTGCGATGACACCAGGATAAAAACGCTAACCAGAGCCAAGTCACGTGCCTTCTAATCGCAATTGAGAATAGATCCATCGTTGGTAGCCGGATCCTTGGGACCTTGAAGTGGGTGGGGTTGCTGAAGACAGTGTTGATACCAGTGAAAGTCTTCAAAAATTTGAGGTACGGAAACGGGAACGGGACGCATGAAGGTATACATAGCAGACCAGCCTTCGTCTTGTTAGGAGTGAAGAACGGGAAGTAGGTACAGTATGGGTACCATTCTAATAAAGCGGATATTAGTTGCATACAATGGGAGTAGGAACACCAAAACTCACAAATGTGCAGTGACGAGACAAGTGCCTGGTCAGGAATTCGGGAACGCGCCGCCCAGACCGCCCTTGTTGCTGGGCTCTCGTGTGGTGTCTTGGTAACCTCAAGTGGTCAACGTAGAAGGGGAGAAGCTTGATGTGTAGAAGTTGCCTCCACGAACGAGGGCAATGGCATCACTGAGAACGGCTTTCATCATCGTCTGATGAGTAAGCAACCAAATACCAGGACCGGTAGAAGGGTAGCTTCGCATTGGAGGCCGGTGTAGCGGTCGAGATGATCGATATGTTGGCAGAGACGTAACAATAGCGGGATTGGGATTCCATCCATCGTGCACATGCCCAACTTCCTGCCCGCTCTATGCCCAAGGCCTCAAAGCTCCTCAGCATCGGAGGAGTCCCGTTCGCATGCAATGTTCTCAGTAGCGGACATTAGAATATTTGCCAAGGCCTCATCATTAAACCTCCCATCTGAACCTCGGTATAACCTATAGAAGAAGGACAGCCCTTTCAGAAAGCAGTAACATGGAGCGTAACATTGGGATATAACGCACCCGGGACCGGACTCGTGGTCCTTAGCGGCGAAGACTTTCCTCGTGGAAGCACCGAAATCGTCCAGGGTTATCTGTGTTTTTTTGTTAGCAAAGTGGAACACAAGGGGGGATGAGAATCCTGACCTAATCAAACAGCTTCCCAGACGCCTTCTTGAAAACTGTCCATTTCTCATCGACATAGAGTCATAGACAAAAAAGGAGGGAACATACGCGATATAACATGCTGAATTCGACGCTGCAATACTTGTCGTGACCCTAACCATCGATCCATCCTTGAGCTAAATCAACTTCTTTAACAATAGGTGAGTTCGACTATGGCGAAACGAACGCACGGATAACTATTAACAGTCATCCAATGACCACAATTGACCAACCTCGCCATCGAATAATCCCTCATCCCGTTTCATCGCAAACGTGGAATCAGTAAGAGGAGATCCTGAGAAGGGTTTTGGTGGTTCCTGGAGAATGAGAGCAAATCGGACATGGGAGTCGGTGTCAGGTTGAAGTCAAATTGAAAATTGCCCAAATAGTCCTAGCAAACCTTACGCCGCCGCCGGTGGTTTATTTTTTATTTAAATACATAAACCGAATAAGTATAGCGCGGGAAATGCAGAAGAAGATTGATCCGGTTTGTTCCGACGAAAGGAACTGGTCCCGTGTTCAACAAGTACATGTCCAGATTCGCGTTCGTATGTGTCGCTTCCACTCCCATGGGCCTCAGGGGTCGGCCTATCCCCAACGCCTAAAGTTGTACATGCTGCATCGACGCTCCGACTCAGAGGCTCCACAACATTTACCCTGAATGACTTCGCCAGTCGTAACCCTATGCCTACTCAGTGCCTACCAGCAGGTTCCCGTTCTGGAATCTCGACACACCCACTGGCAGTCCTCTTGCTGTACCAATATCATGTCCCAACTAGCTGTATAATCAACTCGCGATTGTCGGGTTTTTTGAAGTGTTAGAGATCATGAACTCGACCACTAATGAGCGAAATAACTGCCTTCGTCCACGTGGAACTGATCTGGATTCTGTGCAAAGCTAGACCAGACGATACTTCCCTGGGCCACTAAGTTCTACCGCTATCACCATTTGACATCTTTCAAATCCCCAACCGCGCATTGATATTATCACGGACAGAAAGCATAAACATAACAAACGACCGCTAACGCGGATTCTCAACTAGTTCTCGCCTCTTGAACATTGGATGAAGAAATCAAACTCCTTCGAAGAAACTCAAAAAGCCGGATCTCAACAGGCGACAAATCCCAGTCATTACCACTAGCACCCAAACCATCAAGAAACTCCTCCAGATCCGCTTCGGAGATCGAAAGACTCGGATGGGCGATTTCCGCTCTACCCCAGCGTCGGGCAGCATTCTTCTTCAACACATGGATTATTGATGCTCACTGAGCGACGTCTCGATCCAAGGAACAGTATGCCGTTCTAGCGGCGACTTCTACTAGGCCCTGGTCTTTACACAATTGTAGGGAGAAGAGACGGGGGACTATGTGACACAATACACATAAGCTATTCAAATTGGTCTATGTAGACCCTTGTTCGAAAGTTGGACGTACAATCAATGATGCTGTGCTGTGCGAGCTGCGCTTTCGTTTCATCTCCCAACTCGTCCCAAGCAAAAGTGCCAAGGGCTACGGAAATTGGAATAGGAGGTAAGCGGGGCGGTTTCATAGAGAGTGAGAAAGCCCTAACGCACCATGGAACACAAGTTCCGACAGACGTATACCATCTCAACATCGCACGCTCTCGAAATCGTTCCCGAGGCGCGAATAATTGTGATAGCTCTCTCTGCGATGCCTTCCCCGAGCAATGCAGACTGTGCCTCTACTTTTTTATTTCCCTTAGTAAATCCTAGAACGAGAATAAGTAAGCAAGTTTTTCGATAAAATTCAAAGAAAATCATGTAACGCAAACTTGACACCACGTACGGAATTACTCGGCTCAGTTCGGGAATCTGTGCTAGTGGTGACCATGGTTTTCTCCATGATTTGAACGTCAAGTCTGATAGTAAGGGATTGTACGAGCGACCGTCGACCGAGACTCCTCGATCACAATTGTTGTCGTTGTGGTAAGCTTTGAGCTTTCGAATGAATGTAAGAAGCAGGGAGTCGTGTAGTGGGTACGGTTGAAACGAATAACAAATGTTTTACATGATTCTCTTGTGATTCTCAGACTATACGGTAACGTGATGAGATGAAAAGTTTTGTAATGAGATTCGAGAGCTTTTACGTTTTGAAATGGGATGCGAATCTCATAGACTCGTTACAGTCCTTACTTGAGGTTTTGACAACCTTGCAGGGAACTTGTATCAGGGAGTCTTGCACCCCATACAAGAAACGGCCGGCTCCCCAGAAGCTTAATCCTATCTGGCGCTAAATTTTGCCTGGACCTCCGAACCTCAACCTGGTGCTGATGCTAACTCGAATGTGCCCTAGACATCCTGCTCAGCTTGTTGAAGCTATCTCGTCTGCGATAACTGCTTGACCATTGGCCCACTTGATCAGCCACACCCTGGCCTTCCTCGCATAGATGCAAAGAAAACTAGAAAAGCGAAAGCGTGGGAACACCTTTCTTGATAAAGAAGCGGCTTGCTATCGCACTGCCACTTGCTACAGCCAATTTGCTACAACACTGCCTAACCTAGCCGCCTAACCCTTGCAATTTCAATTTTTGAAATTTGAGATGTTATGATGCCATACTCAAGTCATACTGGACTGAAGCGGACTAGCGAGTGCCCAGCTTCCCTTAAAAGCTTCCCGGTCACCAGAAAGAATGCCACAAGGTGGCAATCAAGCACAGCTTGAATTCCAGATCGTACTCTAATCACAATAACCTTGAACAAATCCTCGATGTTGCCAAAACCTATTTTCCTGGACACTACCCCAACCTCCAAAATCATCACAAGAGCAAATTTTCGACACCAAAGTACGGATTCAATATCGAAGAGTCGAAGAACTGATCATGGGAGAAATTCTCTATGTCGGAAGCTCGTTCCTTCGCGGAACAAGTCCTGGCGTTGCGTAGAGAACAACTGCAACGATCTCGGGGATGGCGATCAATGGGTACCAGAAATGTTCAGTGTTTTGCTTCAATACATTGTTTATTGTGGCAGTTGCGAACGCTTCTCGGACCAGGAGAAGAAGAGAAACCAGGAGTAAAATCGGCATGGCATTTTGTGAGCCAAATGATTCGTTACTGCGCTTGTAAGCATCCTTTTCTGTAAGCGAAGATTAAGAATGAAACAATGATTCGTAGAATAATTATTGGCCTACCTGTGATCTCCATCCGGACGAGGATTAGCGTTTGGAACGCTTGAAGTATCGTGAGCACCAGGAAAATGATAGTGCTAACTTTATGGAGCGACCCAGAGCTGGCACTCGTTGAACCATCGTTGTTGGTTTGCGTCGCCGATACAATTCCAAGAACGACAGCAGTCATTAGCACAGCCCGAAATACATGGCGGTTTCGTGTGATGCGCAGCAGGGGACTCGTTGGTGCGGGCCTATCCGTAAGTTGTTCTCTTTGAAAGGATATAAACATATATTTCTGAAATCGTGGCAATGGTGACTTACAGGTCGAGAACGAGGGTGTACGCAGAGTACAATAAACCGAAGAAACCCACACCAGACAGGATTTCATCAGCGATAAGGAGGCTAAGGGTCTCTCCGGCAGAATCAAGGCCCGCCAGCGCAGCGCGTATCCCAAACGCCGTGATTCGGACTATTTTGAGCATTCAGTTAAGTCAGGATCTATCTTTGGAGTTGGAATTTGCGTACTTGCGCAGAACAACGCGAGGACGAAGTGCACATAGGTCGGGCGGGCTAAGGACTGCCGTACGAACCACCCAAAGAGTGGAATATAAAGGATGGCAAAGATAATTGCAGCGGCCACTGAATGGATGCCGAATTCGTGGGCATAGTTGATGTGATTGGGATTGGACATTGCGCAAAAGAAGAGGTCCTGACTCTTGAGGTGACGAAGGATAAAAGTAATGGTGAGGGGAATGGGATATTCAGAGCCTCTACATTTATACCTGAGCGGGAACGAGGCGTGCTCGCCCCTTGGGGCTATAACCATATCTATTTTTATCTGCCCCAGGATATGGACGGGATTATAGCTAGCGAAGTCCCGATGCCGGTTCCGACGTTGTGATGGCACTCGCAATCAATGTTTGTCAGGCGGTGGTAAGTATAGGAGTCCCGCCTGGAAGTTTTCGCTGCAATCGCTATATATAGCACACATCACCCCACCAACTTATTAATAGACAACTTCAATATGCCGAACACTATGTATGCAGAGCCTGCAAAGATGTCAGGTTAGAACGGCCGCCCATGGGAATAAGATTAGAATCAGCCCGGCGTCCCTGAAAACTGAGGTCAAGTGGACAGTTTCGAGCGAAGGATGACCTTGTGCCGAGAAAGTGCCCATACATTCATGACTAGTGCGCAGGTTCCTTCTTCTTTCTCCGAACCAGGCGGCCCTCCCTCTCGCGCAAGTTCCAACTCCTTCCAACTCGCTTGTTCGCTGAACTTTAATACTTCCGCTTCACATTTCTCTGGAGGGTTGGACGGAGCTCCACGGAAGGAGTCGGAAAGCGGAGTGAAGGTGAGGGTATATTGGGTATTGTATGCGCAGTGTCCGATATCCTTTTCTCCCGCAGCGAACGGGGAATGCAAAGTCGAGAGCGACGCCGATGTCAGCGGCGCATTGGGCCCAGTGGGTATCGAAGATATCGATTTCGGACCATATCTTGCTGCTGGAGAAGTAAGAGAATTTAAAAGGTGATTCTTGCCGACTAGGTAATGGTACTACATAAGTTACAAATGTTGTCGGCTTTTGATAAGATAAGATTGTATCATACGGTAATACCGATCGGTAACGAAGGTTTTTTTGGGGCGCCCCATCATATTGGTGGGGCAGATTCAATATTTATCTGTGTCCAAGGTTTCACCCCAATTGATTGCAACCTTCGAGTTTGGGGTGGACTGTTGCTGGGAGAATTCGTTCATTCGATGCCTGAAGGATTCAATGATATTTAGTTCTACATTGAAGGGAACCTCGCCATCGACAACCGGACCCATCAACGTCGCGGGGAGGACTTCTTCGACTACGCTTCCGTTGAAGCGTGGAAGTCTCCCTTTACCTCTCTGGCCCTTTTATTTATGAAGGATATCGACAGCACGGCCTTTCGTGTACCACTTTCAACCTAACTGACCCCAAACTCCCCTAAAAAAACGTCAAAATGGAAAAGTCCACCTACTACTAGTAGTACCTGCCTCCGTTAAAGTTCCCAACACGGTTAGCATCTCAGGCTCCGAGGTCGTTCAGCTCTACATCACCAAAAATAACAATATGACTGAAGGAAGGAGACCAGTCAACGTGCGTAACAGCCCCGTCACTGAATTTAGATCCGTTATGATTCAGACCGGGCTGACTTATGCTAGAGTGGTAGCCAGGATGGATGTTGATAAGTTGTTGCATTCTCCATCGAGTCGCGAAGCACCCTGTACGAGGTAAACCAGCCTGGATCGATTCTCCGGGTAGATGGAGTAGCAAAATTGTTGGAACAATGTTGGAGTGCATTCAATGTTCAATGCACACGGGGTAAATCAATGGTTTTACTCTTGACAAGACAGAATTCGCAATGTGAATGCATAAACCAAGTTCCAAGCATTGATCATTTATGTGAATCGAGAAGTCGCCGATAATTGTGCCTGTCAAATTCGCAGAGGATTAGGGAGCCGGCTCCTGGGTGATCCGCGTTTCCATCCACGGAACAACTAAAACCTGTGAATAGGGGTTTTGAACGGACTAGCGAACACCAATGTTGAGCTTAGTCCACTCCATGGAGCTCCTTTCTCCCGCCGTCGGTTATCCTTCATTCTGCGAGTATCCGATTCTTAAGGCGCAGTGCGCACCCCCTACTGTGCCTCCTCAGACCCTTGACGCATGATTAGACTTGAGAATTCGAGTTGTGCTCGATATAACTCCCCGTGATATTCTTCACATCCGAAAATTTCAGTCCTGGGGAGGTTTCCAAACGTGCCAAGAATCATAGTAGATCTTCAGTAAATGCTCGATGTCGCCGAAACATATTTTCCTGGACATGATCCCATCTCCCAGGGTCAACACATACTTAAAGAGAGAAAATGATTGACGCCAAAGTACGGTTTCAGACATTGAAAGTGGAGAATTTTTATGTCAGAAGCTCGTTCCTCTGCGGAACAACTCCTGGCGCAGCATAGAGAATGACCGCAAGGATCACAAGGAGGGCGATTAATGGGTACCATAAATGTTCACCATTCAATTGCTTCAATCCACTGTTTATTGTGGCAGTTACGAATGCCTCTTGGACCAGGAGAAGGAAAGAGACCAGGAGAAGGATCGGCATGGTATTTTGTGCACCAAATGATTGGTTGCTGCACTTGGAAGTATTTTTTTCTGAAAGGGGAGATTAAGAATGAGACTAGGTTTGACCTCAACCAAGTAATTGCTTACCTGCAACCTCCGTCCGGACGAGAACTAGCGTTTAGAACGCTTGGAGCACTGTGAGCACCAGGAAATGGTAGTGCTGACTCTATGGAGCGACCTGGAGGTGGCGCTGGCCGAACCATCGTTGTTGGCTTGCGTCGCCAATACAATTCCAAGAACAACAGTTGCCGTTAGTACAGCCCGAAATGCATGGCGATTTCGCGTGATGCGCAGCAGGGGCCTAGTTGGTGTGGGTCTACCCGGAAGTTGCTCTCTTCCAAGCAAAATAAATGTGCTATGTTTCCTCTGAGAGGCGATATTCACGGACTTACAAGTCTAGAACGAGGGTGTACGCAGAGTAAATAAACCGAAGAATCCCACATTGGCCAGGACTTGATCAGCGATAAGGAGGTTAAGGTTCTCGCCAGCAAGATCAAGGCCCGCGAGCGCAGCACGTATCCCAAAAGCTGTGATTCGGACTATTTCATGTATTCGGTTAAATAAGGATCCATCCATGGGGTTGGAAATTACATACTTGCGCAGAACAACGTAAGAACGGAGTACACATAGGTTGGGCGGGCTAAGGACTGCCGTATGAATCACCCAAAGAGGGGAATGTAAAGGATGGCAAAGATAATTGCAGCAGGCGCTGAATGGATGCCGACCCAGCGCGCGTAGTTGATGTGATTGGGATTGGACATCGCAAAAAACGTCCTGATTCTTTACAGAGGTGGCGAAGGATAAAGATGAGGATAGGGGGCATTCAGACCTCGAAATTTAAACTTACCTGAACGTGCACGACCGTCGAGGCGTGCTCGCCCCTTGTCCCTACACCGCCTTTTCGGCTCATCAATAAAGTCAGGTACCTCAATCAGGTCTGGACTATATTATGCTCCGCAGCGTTTATCCAAAATTTGGCTTTTTATGGTGGTGTAAAATTATAAGAGATGATCTTTGTTGGGGTTGTCCTAGATGAGAAGAT
>Ga0307513_10013300_pt1 | contig 10105 bp, 8 predicted proteins | sample 15_EM_MG_FD_202174 | JGI IMG/M metagenome (GOLD analysis project Ga0307513, IMG submission 202174) | Populus trichocarpa ectomycorrhiza microbial communities from riparian zone in the Pacific Northwest, United States - 15_EM | ecosystem: Host-associated > Plants > Roots > Unclassified | place...
AGTAGACGTTCGTTGCGGTGTCCAGGCTCCACTGCTGGTACAGCTCCAGGTACTCGATGCCCTCGTGCAGTGATGGCGGCGCGGCCTTGGCGAGCGGGCCCTTGCGCGCCTCGGCACAGAGCTCCGCAGCAAAATCGCGCCGGAACACCGGTTGCAGCAGCGGGCTCGCGTCGAGCAGCCGAAAGAGGTCGGACAAGGTCGTGCCGGCGTCGAGGGTGATCAGCTCGAAGAGGAATTCATGCGCGCGGCCGGTCACGTCCTGCTCGCGCAGGCGCGGGCCGTCGGTTTCGTCGTCGGCGTTGGCGGCGTCGTCGTCACTGTCGTCAGTTTCCCAACGGCGCTCGATGAGGGCCGGCCCAGGGCGGAGGATGAGGTCTCGCATCGCTTCGCCTCTCGACATTCTCAACGGTTCACGTCGACCACCGTCCGCCCGCGTATATGGCCGGCGAGCAGCTCGGGCGCGCTGGCGAGCACCTGCGACAAGCCGATCTCGTGCGTCATCGGCACCAGCTTGGCCGGCGGCACGTGCGCGGCCAGCAGATCCCAGGCTTCGCGCCGCTGCGAATTCGGGTTGAGGACGCTGTTGATGCCGTACAAGGTGACGCCGCGCAGGATGAACGGCATCACCGTCACCGGCAGGTCCGCGCCCTGCGCCAGGCCGCAGGCCGTGACGGCGCCGTTGAGGCGCGTCGATGCGCAGGCGTTGGCCAAGGTGTGGCTGCCGACCGTGTCGATGACACCGGCCCAGCGTTCGTTCTGCAAGGGCTTGCCGGGCGCCGTGAACTCGTTGCGGTCGACGATGCGCGCGGCGCCCAGCGAGACCAGATAGTCGGCCTCCTGCGGCCGGCCGGTGGAGGCCACCGCGGCGTAGCCCAGCCCCGCCAGCAGCGCCAGCGCAATCGAGCCGACACCGCCGGCAGCGCCCGTCACCAGCACCTCGCCGTCGCCGGGCTTCAGCCCGTGGCGCTGCAAGGCCATCACCGACAACGCGGCGGTGAACCCCGCGGTGGCAATGACCATCGAATCGCGCAGGCTGTAGGCCGCCGGCAGCGCCAGCAGCCAGTCGGACGACAGACGCGCCTTCTGCGCGAAGCCGCCCCAGTGCGTTTCACCGAGGCCCCAGCCGGTGACGACGACGCGGTCGCCGGGCTTCCAGGCGGGACTGTCGCTGCGCTCGACGGTGCCGGCGAGGTCAATGCCCGGCACCATCGGCCAGACGCGCGGGATGATCGAGCGGCCGCTGACCGCCAGCGCGTCCTTGTAGTTGAGCGCCGAGTACTCGACGCGGACGTCGACGTCGCCGGGCGGCAACTGCGCTTCGTCGAGCACGGTGAGTGCCGCTTCGACATCCCGGTTCGGCCGGGTCAGGAGGATGGCATTGAACATCGAGAAACTCCGTCGGAGAGAATGCCGAGAGCCGGCGATCGGCCGTCACGATACCGCGGTCACGCGAAACAGGCCCCATGGAACAGCAAGTCCAGCTCCTGATCATCGACCCGCAGAACGACTTCTGCGATCTGCCGGATGCGTGGCTGCCGCGCGACCCGCTGAGCGGTGCGGCCTTGGCCCCTGCCCTGCCGGTTGCCGGCGCGCATGCCGACATGCGGCGGCTGGCCGCGCTCATCCGCACCGGCGGCGCGGCCTTGAGCGACATCACGATCACGCTCGATTCGCACCACCGGCTCGACATCGCGCACCCGACCTTCTGGCAGCGCCGCGACGGTGCCGGCCCGTCGCCCGTCACCCCCTTCACGCCGATCGCCGCCCAGCAGGTGCGCAGCGGCGAATTCGAGCCGCGCGACCCCGGCGCCCTGCCGCGCGCGCTGGCTTACATCGACGAGCTGGAAGCGCGTGGCCGCTACACGCTGATGGTCTGGCCGGTGCACTGCGAAATCGGCACCTGGGGCCACAACGTGCACGCCGACGTGCGCGCGGCGTGCAGCGAGTGGGAAGCGCAGCGCTTGCGGGTCGTGCAGATGATCGGCAAGGGCGAGAACCCGTGGACCGAACACTACAGCGCACTGCTCGCCGAAGTGCCCGACGCGGGCGACCCGCAGACCCAGCTGAACGAAGCGCTGATCACGAAACTGGCCCGCGCCGACCAGATCCTGATCGCCGGCGAAGCCAGCAGCCACTGCGTGAAGGCCAGCACCGAACACATCGTCGCCCACCTGCCCGGCAACCGGCCGCAGCGCATCACGCTGCTGACCGACTGCATGAGCCCGGTGGCTGGCTTCGCGGCCCAGCACGAGGCCTTCTTCGCCGACATGCATGGCCACGGCGTGCAGCTCGCCACGTCGGCCGAAGTCATCGCGCGGCTGCAAGCCAACGCGGCCCGCTGAAAGAAACCGCGCCATGACGCCGATCATCGACAGCCTGCTCGAAACCGACCTCTACAAGTTCACGATGTGGCAGACGATGCTGCACCGCCACCCGCAGGTGCGCGCCGAGTACCGCTTTGCCTGCCGCAACACGGGTGTCTTCCCGCTTGCCGAGCTGCTGGCCGAAGTCAACGAGCAGCTCGACCACCTGTGCACGCTGTCGTTCACCGAAGACGAACTGGCCTACCTGGGCGGCTTGCGCTACATCAAGCCCGACTTCGTCGACTTCCTGCGCATCTTCCGTTTCCAGCGCCGCTTCATCGAGGCCAGCGCCGCTGCCGACGGCTCGCTGGAGATCGTCGCCAACGGCCCGCAGGTGCACGTGATGGGCTTCGAGATCTACGTGCTGGCAACCGTCAACGAGCTGTACTTTCGCCGCTTCGACAATGCCGCTGCCACGACCACCGGCCGCGCCCGGCTGCAGGCCAAGCTCGCGCTGCTTCGTGCGTTCGGCAGCGAGCCTACGCGCACCCACCCGTTCGAGTTCTTCGACTTCGGCGTGCGCCGGCGCTTTTCCGGCGCCTGGCACGAGGAGGTCGTCGATACGCTGAAGCAGGAGGTGCCGCAGTTCTTCAAGGGCACGTCGAACGTCTACCTGGCGCGCAAGCTCGGCCTGGTCGCGATCGGCACGATGGCCCATGAATACCTGCAGTCGTACCAGGCGCTCGACGTGCGGCTGCGCGACTTCCAGAAGGCCGCGCTCGAAGACTGGGTGCAGGAATACCGCGGCGACCTCGGCGTGGCACTGACCGATGTCGTCGGCATGGATGCTTTCCTGGCCGACTTCGACCTCTACTTCACGAAGCTCTTCGACGGCCTGCGGCACGACTCCGGCGACCCGATCGCCTGGGGCGAAAAAGCGCTGGCCCACTACGCGAAGCTGCGCACCGACGCCCACACCAAGCGGCTGGTGTTCTCCGACGGCCTCAACCTGGAGGCCGCCTTCGGCATCTACCGCCACTTTGCCGACCGCACGCAGCTCGGCTTCGGCATCGGCACCAACCTGACCAACGACGTCGGCCTGACCCCGCTGAACATCGTCATGAAGCTGGTCCGCTGCAACGGGCAACCGGTCGCCAAGCTGGCCGATTCGCCGGGCAAGACGATGTGCAGCGACGAGACGTTTCTGGCTTATCTGCGGCAGGTGTTCAGCATCCCGGTGTTGCGATGAGCGCTCCAACGAACTGCGCTCCGTGTCGGCGACGGGGCGAAAGGCGGCCGGCGCGCCCGCGCGCCCTTTTCATGCCGCCAGCGCGTGCACGCTATCTGCGAGTTGCGCTCCTTGCTCGCGCTGGACGACCTCGATGTCGTATTGCGCTTGCAGGTTCAGCCAGCACTGCGGGTCCATGCCGAACGCCAGGCCCAGTCGCACGGCTGTCTCGGCCGTGATGCCTCGGGTCCCGGCGCAGATATCGTCGATGCGGCGCTGCTGGACACCGAGCGCCTTGGCGACGCGGCAGCGGGTGATCCCCATCGGCTCGATGAAGTCGGCGAGCAGCACCGAGCCGGGGTGCACGGGGTCCAGCTTGCGCCCAGTGGTGACGCCTTTAAAACTCTCGTGCTTCAGTTCGCTGCGCGCAATGCCCATCTCACGACGCCTTGCGCCGGGCCGGCGGCATCGGCGCATTCGCCGCCTCGACGCCCTTCCACGGCTTGATTTCGGCCAGCAGGTCTGACATCTCCTCGCGCAACACGGCCATGTCGTGGTCCGTCTGCAATCCGAGCCAGAACTCTGCGCTCGTGCCGAAGAACCGGCCGAGCCGCATGGCCGTATCCACTGTCACGGCACGGCGCTCGCGCACGATCTCGTTGATACGCGGAGCCGGCACGCGCAGAGCCATTGCCAGCGCGTGAGGCGTCAAGCCCATCGGCAGCAGAAATTCCTCTCTCAGTACCTCGCCCGGGTGAATCGGGCGCATGCCGTTGACCGGTGCATCCATAGCGTGAATCCTTTCAGTGGTAATCGACGATCTCCACGTCAAAAGCGTTGCCGCCATCGAACCTGAAGCACACCCGCCATTGATCGTTGATGCGGATGCTGTGCTGCCCCTTGCGGTCGCTCTTGAGGGCCTCGAGCTTGTTGTTCGGCGGCACGCGCAGGTCGTCCAGGAGCACAGCGCGGTGAACCATTTGCAGTTTGCGCTCAGCCACGCTGCGCAGGTTTGCCCACCGCGCGACCGATCTTCCCGCGAACAGCGCCGCCGTGTACTTGCACTTGAACGACAGGATCATGGGACCATTCTATAACGCGAGACGTTAGACGGTCAGCGATCTATTGGGTCAACCAGCAATCTACCGGTAGAGTGGCTGTCCGACGCCGCCGAATCGCCATGTCATCCTCGGTCCTCGATCTTTTCCACCCTGCCGTCCAGGCCTGGTTCGAATCCGCCTTTGCCGCGCCGACCGCCGCGCAGGTCGAGGCCTGGCCGGCGATCCAGGCCGGGCGGCACGCGCTCGTCGCCGCGCCCACCGGCTCGGGCAAGACGCTGGCTGCGTTCCTGGCCGCGATCGACTCGCTGGTCCGCGAATCCATCGTTTGCGGCGGCCTGGCGGATGAGACGCGCATCGTCTACGTCTCGCCGCTGAAGGCCTTGTCGAACGACATCCAGCGCAACCTCGAAGTGCCGCTCGAAGGCATCCGCGCCGAGCTCGAACGCCTGGGCCTGCCCGATGCCGGCATCCGCAGCGCGGTGCGCACCGGCGACACCCCTGCCAGCGAACGCGCGGCGATGCGCAAGCGTGCGCCGCACATCGTCGTCACGACGCCGGAAACGCTGTACATCCTGCTCACCAGCCAGGCCGGGCGCAAGATGCTGGCCAGCACGCGTACGGTGATCGTCGACGAGATCCACGCGCTGGCGCCGAACAAGCGCGGCGCGCACCTGGCGCTGTCGCTCGAACGCTTGCAGGCATTGGCCGGGCGCGAGTTGACACGCATCGGCCTCTCGGCAACCCAGAAGCCGATAGAAGACATCGCCCGCTTCCTGGTCGGCGAGCGCAGCGATGCCAGCGGCCGGCCCGACTGCACGATCGTCGACACCGGCCATGTGCGCCACCGCGACCTCGGCATCGAGCTGCCGCCAGTCCCGCTCGAAGCGGTGATGTCCAACGACGTCTGGCAGCAGGTCTACGACCGCCTCGCGGCGTTGGTCAGCGAGCACCGCACGACCTTGATCTTCGTCAACACGCGGCGGCTGGCCGAGCGCGCCGCACGCTACCTGTCGGAGCGGCTGGGCGAGGCGAACGTGGCCGCGCACCACGGTAGCCTGGCCCGCGAGCGCCGGCTCGATGCCGAACAGCGCCTCAAACGCGGAGAGTTGCGCGCGCTGGTTGCCACCGCATCGCTCGAACTCGGCATCGACATCGGCGATGTCGACCTGGTCTGCCAGCTCGGCACGACGCGTTCGATCGCGGCCTTCCTGCAGCGTGTCGGCCGCTCGGGCCATGCGGTCGGCGGTACGCCGAAGGGGCGCCTGTTCCCGCTGTCGCGCGACGAACTCTGCGACAGCGCGGCGCTGCTCGACAGCGTGGCGCGCGGTGAACTCGACCGCATCACCTTGCCGAAGCAACCGCTCGACGTGCTCGCCCAGCAGATCACGGCCGAGGTCGCGATGCAGGAGTGGCGCGAAGACGACCTGCTGGCGCTGTTCCAGCGCGCGACGCCGTTTCGCGACCTCACGCGCGACCAGTTCGTCGAGGTCACGCGCATGCTCGCCGAAGGCTACGACACCCGCCGCGGCCGACGCGCGACGCACCTGCACCGCGATGCGGTCAACGGCGTCCTGCGCGGCCAGCGCGGCGCGGCGCTGGCAGCAGTCACCTCCGGCGGCACGATCCCCGACAACGCCGACTACACGGTGATGCTCGAGCCGCAATCGCAGGTGGTCGGCACCGTCAACGAAGACTTCGCGGTCGAGAGCCTGGCCGGCGACGTGTTCCAGCTCGGCAACACCTCGTACCGCATCCTGCGCGTCGAACGCGGCATCGTCAGAGTCGAAGACGCGAAAGGCGTGCCGCCGGGCATGCCGTTCTGGCTCGGCGAAGCGCCGGGGCGAACGACCGAACTCTCGGCTTCGGTGTCGCGCCTGCGCGAGACGATCGCGGCGCAGCTCGACGCCGGCGGCCGCGATGCCGCACTCGGCTGGCTGACCGGCACGGTCGCGCTTTCAGTCGCAGCCGCCGGACAAATCGTCGACTACCTCGCCGCCGCCAAGGCCGCGCTGGGCCGGCTGCCGACGGTTCGCCTGGTCGTGCTCGAACGTTTCTTCGACGAATCGGGCGGCATGCAGCTCATCGTGCACGCGCCGTTCGGCGGCCGCATCAACCGCGCCTGGGGGCTGGCGCTGCGCAAGCGCTTCTGCCGCAAGTTCGACTTCGAACTGCAGGCCGCAGCCACCGAAGACGCGATCATTCTGTCGCTGTCGTCATCGCACAGTTTTCCGCTCGAAGAAGTGGCGCGCTACCTGTCGGCCAAGACCGTGCGCCCGCTGCTCGTTCAGGCCTTGCTCGACGCGCCGATGTTCGGCGCGCGCTGGCGCTGGAACGCGATGGTCGCACTGGCTTTGCTGCGCATGCGCGGCGGGCGCAAGGTGGCGCCGCAGTTGCAGCGCATGGCCGCCGAAGACTTGCTGGCTGCGATCTTCCCCGACCAGCTGGCGTGCGGCGAGAACATCGTCGGCGACCGCGATATCCCCGACCATCCGCTGGTCCGGCAGACGATCAGCGATTGCCTGCACGAGGCGATGGACATCGACGGGCTCGAGCAATTGCTCGCCGGCATCGAGAGCGGCGCGATCGACGTGCTGGCGGCCGACCTCACCGAGCCGTCGCCGCTGGCGCTGGAAATCCTCAGCGCGCGGCCGTATGCGTATCTCGACGACGCCCCGCTGGAAGAGCGGCGCACGCAGGCCGTGCTGGCCCGGCGCTGGATGGACCCGCAAAGCGCGGCCGATCTCGGCAAGCTCGACGTCGATGCGATCCGCAAGGTTCGCGAAGAAGTCTGGCCCGATGCGCGCAATGCCGACGAGTTGCATGCGGCGCTGCTCGGCCTCGGCTGTCTGAGCCGGGCCGAGATCGATGCCCAAGCGCATTGGCCGGCGCTGGCCGAAACGCTGGCCGCGGCCTCGCGGGCCACGTGGATATCACTCGGTTCATCCACCGTGCTGGCCGCCGCCGAACGCCTGCCCGAATTCGAGGCTGCCTTCGCCGGCGCCGAACGCACGCCGAAGATCGACGCCCCGGCTGAATACCGCAAAGCCTGGACGCCTGACGCGGCGATCGTCGAAATCCTGCGCGACCGTTTGCAAGGCTTAGGCCCGGTGACGGCCCAGGCGCTGGCCGCACCGCTGGCCTTGACGACGGCCGATGCCGACATCGCGCTCTTGCAACTGGAGACCGAAGGCTCGGTGATGCGCGGGCGTTTCACCCCCGGTGCGGCGGACATCGAATGGTGCGAGCGGCGCCTGCTGGCGCGCATCCACCGCTACACCGTGAACCGGCTGCGGCAGGAGATCGAGCCGGTCGCCGCGCGCGACTTCATGCGCTTCCTCTTCGAATGGCAGCGCGTGGCGCCCGAAGCGCGTGTCGAAGGCGCCGATGCGGTCGCCGGCATCGTCTCGCAGCTCGAAGGTTTCGAGGCGCCGGCGGCGGCGTGGGAGACCGAGATCCTGCCGGCCCGCGTCAACGAGTACGACCCCGTCTGGCTGGATGAGCTGAGCCGCGCCGGCCGCGTCGTCTGGACGCGCATCGCGCCGCTGCAGGCCAGCGGCAGCCGCGCCGCCAGCCCCGTGCGAACGACGCCGATCACGCTCGCCTCGCGGCGCAACCTCGCGCTGTGGGCCGCGCTCGCGCAAGACAGCGGCAGCGCCGCGTTCAGCTCGCGCGCCGCCCGCGTGCTCGACTTCATCACCACCCACGGCGCGTCGTTCTTCGACGAGATCACCGATGCCTGCGGGCTGCTGCGCGCGCAGGTCGAAGACGCGCTCGGCGAGCTGGTGGCGCTGGGCCTCGTCAACGCCGACAGCTTCGCCGGTTTGCGCGCGCTGCTGGTGCCTTCGGATCGCCGCCGCGCGACCGATGGCCGCAAGCGGCCGCGCCGCACCGCGTTGTTCGGCATCGAAGACGCCGGGCGCTGGGCGCTGGCGCGACGCAAGCTGCCGGCCGCGGGCGACGGCGCGCCGGCCGGCAACGGGCAGATCGCCGAACAGACCGTCGAGCACGTCGCGCGCAGCCTGCTGCGCCGCTACGGCGTGATCTTCTGGCGCCTGGTCGCCCGCGAAGCCGACTGGCTGCCGCCGTGGCGCGAGCTGTTGCGCTGTTATCGGCGGCTGGAAGCACGCGGCGAAATCCGCGGCGGGCGTTTCGTCGCCGGCGTGTCGGGCGAGCAATTCGCGGTGCCCGAAGCGATCGGCCTGCTGCGCGACATGCGCAAGCGCGAGCCCAGCGGCGCCTGGATCAGCCTGAGCGGCGCCGACCCGCTGAACCTGGTCGGCGTGCTGACCCCGGGCGCGCGGCTGCCGGCGCTGACCGGCAACCGCGTTCTCTACCGCGACGGCCTGGCCGTGGCCCTGCTGGTGGGCGGCGAGGTTCGCTTTCTCGAAGAGCTGCCGCTTGAAGAACAGTGGGCTGCGCGGAACGCCTTGCAGCGCCGCCAGGTCCCAGCGGTGCTTCAGTTGCTGAGCTGAAAGGAAAGGCGCGAGGCCTTGCCGAGGCGTACGATGTCCGGCCGCTGACATCGCACTCGGGGGCATCCCATGAGGCAGTTCATCCGCCATCCGGTCGACGTGCCGATAGAGATCGGCACCGATCCATCGGACCCGCCGCATCCCGCTCACACGCACGACATCAGCGTCGGTGGGCTGGCCTTTCGTTCGGACACAGCAGTGGCGCCGGGCTTGCATGTCGAGATTCGAATCCCCTACGTGCAGCCGGCGTTCCAGGCCCACGCGCGGGTCGCCTGGTGCCACCCGCATGAAGAGGGCTTCGAGTTGGGCGTGACCTTCCTCGATGCCGAAGACGCGTTCCTCGCGCGCATGGTCGAGCAGGTCTGCCACATCGAGGACTACCGCAAGTCCGAACACCGGCGGACGGGGCGCGAGCTCAGTTCGGAAGAGGCGGCGGTCGAGTGGATCGCCAGCTACGCGGCGCAGTTTCCGGAGATCGGGCCGGACCGCGTGCACTAGGCTAGGCTAGGCGGGTTGCGTATCCACGAACTCCAAGCCTCGATGCCCTCCGCTTCAACAACCCCATCCGACTTCATCATCATCGGCGGCGGCATTGCCGCCGCGTCGCTCGGCTACTGGCTGGCGCCGCAGGCGCGCGTGACGCTGCTCGAACGCGAGGACCAGCCGGGTTACCACGCGACCGGCCGCTCGGCGGCGATGTTCATGGAAGGCTACGGCACGCGCCAGGTCCGTGCGCTGACGATGGCCAGCCGCGCATTCCTGACCGACCCGCCCGCCGGCTTCACCGAGCACCCGATCCTCACGCCGCGCGGCGCCTTGCTGGTCGCCGCACCCGGCGAGGAAGCGCTGCTCGAAGCCGAGTGGCAGATGCTGCACTCGCTCAGCGCCGGTGCGCAGCGGCTCGATGCCGCGGCCGCCCTGGCGCGGGTTCCGGTGCTGCGCGCGGAGAAGGTGCTCGGCGCGGTCTACGAACCCGATGCGTCCGACATCGACGTGCACGCGCTGCACCAGGGTTATCTGAAGGGCCTGCGCCGGCACGGC
>Ga0307513_10013302_pt1 | contig 10104 bp, 8 predicted proteins | sample 15_EM_MG_FD_202174 | JGI IMG/M metagenome (GOLD analysis project Ga0307513, IMG submission 202174) | Populus trichocarpa ectomycorrhiza microbial communities from riparian zone in the Pacific Northwest, United States - 15_EM | ecosystem: Host-associated > Plants > Roots > Unclassified | place...
GCCTCGGGCATGGGGGAATGTGTCCCTTAGCCCGCTATGGCGAGAGCGCGGAAAGCGTGGTCGCGCAGATGCAAAGCATCGCGAATGACATTCGCGGCGGCGCGAGCATCGAGGATCTGCAACGGCTCCTGCCGCCCGGCGCGGCGCGCAACGCCGTCGATTGCGCCCTCTGGGACCTGGAGGCAGCCATCACGGGCAGGCCGCTCTATGACCTTGCCGGTCTCGACGCGCCGCGCCCCGTCGTCACCGCCTATACCTTAAGCCTCGGCACTCCGGAAGCGATGTACGAGGCAGCGCGAAAGGCGGCGCGCCGGCCCCTGCTCAAGGTCAAGCTCGGCGGCGAAGGCGACCCGGAGCGGATCGCCGCCATACGCAAGGCCGCGCCCGATGCCCGGCTCATCGTCGACGCCAACGAGGCTTGGCGGGACGATACGCTGGCGGCGAACCTCGAAGCCTGCGAAGCGGCAGGCGTTGAACTTATCGAGCAACCGCTGCCCGCCAGCCAGGATGAGGCGCTTGCGCGGATTTCCACGGCCATCGCTATCTGCGCGGACGAAAGCATCCACGATCACGCCAGCCTTGCCCATCTGCCGCCCTGGTATGGCGCCATCAACATCAAGCTCGACAAGACCGGCGGGCTGACGAACGCGCTCGCGCTTCAGGCCGCCGCCCACGCACGCGGGCTGACGATCATGGTTGGCTGCATGCTTGGCACCTCGCTGGGGATAGCGCCCGCTCTTCCGCTGGCGCAGAGGGCACAATTCGTCGATCTCGATGGCCCGCTACTCTTGGCGAGGGACAGGGCGAGCGGCCTGCGTTACGTGGGCAGCATCATCTGTCCCTGCTAAGCGGGGCCTGCGTTGGCAAACGGCCGGAGCCGTCTCGGTCGCGCGCGGCGCTGCCGGTGTGATAGTGACGAACGGACGAGCCTTCGTCCGGCGAGGCATCGCGTCCTTGAAGCCTATTGTCCGGCAAATACCTCGCGCTTCAGCACGCCCACATAAGGAAGGTTCCGGTAGCGCTGGTTCCAGTCCAGGCCATATCCGACGACAAAAGCGTCCGGAATCGTGAAGCCGACATAATCGATATCAACGGGTGTCTCTCGCCTGGACGGCTTGTCGAGGAACGTTGCCACCTTGACCGAGGCGGGTGCGCGCTGCCGCAGATTGCCAAGCACGTAGGAAAGCGTCATGCCCGTGTCGATGATATCTTCGACGACCAGGATATGCCGTCCTTCGATCGGATCATCCAGGTCCTTGGTCAGGCGAACCGCGCCCGAAGACTGATGCCCGGCATAGGACGCAACCGCCATGACATCGAGTGACAGCGGCCGGCTCACGGCCCGCATCAGGTCGGCGATGAAGGGAATGGATCCCTTGAGAATGGTAATCAGATGCGGATCGCTGTCGGAATAGTCGCGGGCGATCTCCTCGCCGAGCGCCTTTACCCGCTGCTGTATCTGTTCCTGCGTGAAAAGGATGCTTTCCACATCGTCATGCATGGGATGCTGCGGCATAAGGGCGTTCGTGCTCCGTGCTTCCGGATTGAGGCTGTCTCGCATGAATGCGGGTGTGTGGCTTTTTCGGGGCAACGCCTGCGGGTTATCCCGCTCCACGCTGCCCCGTCCACGCATATTTTGAAGCGCGACGGAAAATGCAACGTCAAACACCCGACCAAGGAGGCGTTCATTTTCAGCGTCGGGGCCGAAAGCGGACCGAAGCAGGGTTGCGTTGGCAAACGGGCGGATGACCTGCTTAGCTGGTGGCGGCCAGCCAGCGGGTGCAGAGATCCCGTAGCTGCTCCCGACACCGCTCAACATGGGCCTTATCTTTGAATACGAGCACGCCGCGATCCGGCGCAGGCCATTTGGCCAACCCCGCCAGGTCAGCAAACCGAAAGTTGGTGACATCTTTCGGTTTGGTTCCCCGGTGCAGAACCACACGAACGCCGCCATTTCGCTCGACACCGAGGGTTATCCTGTCGTCCCCCGCCAGTACAAAGCTGGGAGCGTTCCACTTGATATGCTCTGTCAGCCCGGCGTCGACGCCCGCGATGATGGAGCGCAGCGCGTCCACAGTGGCAAGGGTTTGTTCGTCCAGGCGGAGCCGGAACGCGTCCACAGATGCTGCGCTCATCGATCTGCGATCCTCGATTGATGTTTAGCTGTCAATGAAATGGAGCGACTGCCGCCGGATGACGGTCGGCTGCCTCCAGCGCGCGATAGGCTGAGGCTCCCTAGAAAAGGCCGGATGTAGAAGTGTCGCAGCGAATGCTGCCGGACCTGCATCTCGGCGAGAGGCATTGATTTTACGTGGATTGTGAACGATATCCAACGTCAAGGGACAAAAGTGGAGCGGGTAGAGGGAATCGAACCCTCGTCTTGAGCTTGGAAGGCTCTTGCTCTACCATTGAGCTACACCCGCACACGATGCGAACTTTAGCCGAAGGTGCTTGCGTGTCAAAGCGAAACTCGCGCCGCCGGGCTGTCAATCCCCATGGCGGCAAGGGTGAAAGCAAATCTGCAGCTGGTCTCTTGAAAAAAATTGACGAAGCGCCCAAATCCGTCAGTTGCGATAAAGCTGTGGTAATTTGGTGCTAGTCAACCTGGGGCGCATGTGCTAGTCAACCAAGCCTCAGCGCCTTCAATTGACATGAGCTCCGTGCATCTTGCCAGCGAAGTCCGGAAAGGTCGGGATCGGTGGCTGATGCTTTCTGCTTTTGTCGACGGGTGCTTGCATGTGGCTCCATGAAGGAGTGTAGCTCAATCGGCTAGAGCACCGGTCTCCAAAACCGGGGGTTGTGGGTTCGAGTCCCTCCACTCCTGCCACTGGCTGCACGCTGTGCAATCCAGGGCAGGCACGCTTCCATTAATCGAGCCCAAAAGGTTTTATTTTCCAGATGGCGAAGACAAACCCATTCGAATTCATTCAGCAGGTCAGGGCAGAGACGGCCAAAGTCTCCTGGCCGAGCCGGAACGAGACGCTCATAACCACCATTATGGTGATTGTTATGGCTATCGTCGCGTCAATTTTCTTTCTCCTGGCGGACGGAATGATGAGTTGGGGGGTAAGCTTTTTGCTCGGGACCGCCCGCTGATAAACGCCTCGTTAACAACAAAGAGTCAGAATCATGACGAAGCGTTGGTACATCGTTCACGCCCACTCGAATTTCGAGAAGAAGGTGGCTGAATCCATCAAGGAGCGCGCGACCGCCGCTGGTCTGACGCAGCTCTTCGATGAGGTTTTGGTGCCAATGGAGGAAGTGGTCGAGGTGCGACGTGGCCGCAAGGTCAGCACTGAACGCAAGTTCTTCCCCGGCTATGTGCTGGTGAAAATGGATATGACGGATCAGGCGTACCACCTGATCAAGAACACGGCGAAAGTCACGGGGTTCCTTGGCGCCAACAACAAACCGATGCCGATATCGGATACGGAGGCCATGCGGATCCTGCACCAGGTGAAGGAAGGCGTGGACCGTCCCAAGCCCACCGTCACCTTCGAAATCGGTGAGCAGGTGCGTGTCGCGGATGGGCCGTTTGCGTCCTTCAGCGGCCATGTCGAGGAAGTCGACGAGGAGCGCGCACGGCTCAAAGTCGCAGTTTCCATCTTCGGCCGGGCCACCCCGGTGGAACTGGAATACGGTCAGGTCGAGAAAGTTTAGCGACCGGCCGGCTTATCGCGGGAGGGTCTTGGGGATTTGCCATAATCTCCAGTTTGCCCGTACCGCGTCCCCTGAAACGAAAAGCCGGATGGCTTGAAAAGGGCAGCAAATGGCAAAGAAAGTCGTAGGTTCGTTGAAACTCCAGGTGAAGGCGGGGCAGGCCAATCCGTCGCCGCCGATCGGTCCCGCGCTCGGTCAGCGCGGCTTGAACATCATGGAGTTCTGCAAGACGGTCAACGCCGCCACCAAGGATATGGAGCCTGGCTCCCCGGTGCCGGTGATCATCACGTATTACCAGGACAAGTCGTTCACCTTCGAGATCAAGACGCCGCCGGCGAGCCATCTCCTGAAGAAGGCGGCCAAGGTGACTGCGGGTTCCAAGGAACCCGGAAAGGGTGCTCCCGTCGGCAAGGTTACCCAGGATCAGATCCGCGAGATCGCGATGGTCAAGCTCAAGGATCTGAACGCGAATAGTGTGGAGCAAGCCATGAAGATTATTGCAGGCTCCGCGCGTTCCATGGGACTGACGGTTGAAGGGTGAGTGGCATGGCAACCTTAGGTAAACGTTTGAAGGCGGCGCAGGTCGGTATCGACCGGTTGAAGCTTTACGGTATCGATGAAGCCGTGAAGCTGCTCAAGGAGCGCGCCAAGTCGAAGTTTGACGAGACGATCGAGATCGCCATGAATCTGGGCGTCGATCCTCGCCATGCCGATCAGATGGTGCGCGGCGTCTGCAATCTGCCGAACGGCACGGGCCGGACGGTGCGCGTTGCGGTGTTCGCGCGCGGCGCCAATGCCGATGCGGCGAAGGCCGCCGGTGCCGATATCGTGGGCGCGGAAGACCTCGTCGAAGAAGTGCAGAAGGGCAATATCAATTTTGACCGCTGCATCGCAACGCCCGACATGATGCCGCTGGTCGGCCGTCTCGGCAAGGTGCTGGGCCCGCGCGGCCTGATGCCGAACCCGAAGGTTGGCACGGTGACGACGGACGTCGCCGGCGCCGTCAGGAGCGCCAAGGGCGGCGCGGTGGAATTCCGCGTTGAGAAGGCGGGCATCATCCATGCTGGCATCGGCAAGGCCAGCTTCAGCGATCAGGCGCTGGCGGAAAATGTCCGCGCCTTCGCCGACGCGGTGATCAGGGCCCGCCCGACCGGCGCGAAGGGCACTTTCGTAAAGCGCATCTCGCTCTCGTCCACGATGGGCGTGGGGCTGCGGATCGAACCGGCAAGCGTATCGGGAGCGCAGACGGGTTAGACACGATATCGAACAAGCCGGATTTCCGGCGGAAGAGTTTCGGGCCTTCGGGCCTGAAAAACGCGCCGGGTGCTCCCAAGCGTCCGGTGCGAATACCTGTCCGAGACTGCGGGCGCCGCAAGGCTTAATTCTGCCCGCATAGACGGGGAACGAACAGAATCTTTCCAAGCCTTTCCGAAGGCTCGGGCGGTTTTGGCGGAACCCGGGACGGGACCCGAAGTCGGGGCCTCGCGCCCTGACGTATAGAGCCGGTGGAACGGGCAATTCCCAATCCGCCAAGTGACTGGAGAAGACTGTGCCAACAGCTGACAAACAGGCGGCCGTCAAAGAACTCGACGGCATCTTTAACAAAGCTGGTGTTGTGGTCGTGGCGCATTATGCCGGTCTCACGGTCGCCCAGATGCAGACCCTTCGCCGCCGCATGCGTGAAGCAGGCGGTGAGGTTCGCGTCGCCAAGAACAGGCTCGCCAAAATCGCTCTCGAAGGAAGACCCACCAAAAAAATGGGCAACTTCCTGAAGGGCCAGACTGTGCTCGCTTATTCCGAGGACCCCGTTGCCGCGGCGAAAGTCGCCCGCGGTTTCGCCAAGGAGAATGACAAATACATCATTCTCGGCGGCGCGATGGGGGATCAGGTGCTCGACCCTTCCGGCGTCGAGGCGGTTGCCAACTTGCCGTCGCGCGATGAACTCATCGCGTCGATCGTCGGCTTGATCGGCAGCCCTGGCGGCAATCTGGTTGCAGCGATCGGCGCGCCCGCTTCCGACATTGCAGGGATCCTCACGACCCTGGAAGAGCGCGAAGCAGCTTGAACGGCATCCAGTTGAGATTGGTTGCGTGCGCTATCGCAGCGCCGATTTAAAAACGGAAATGGATACGAAATGAGTGCAGACCTGAAATCCCTGGCGGAACAGATCGTCAAGCTGACGCTTCTGGAAGCCTCCGAGCTGAAGAAGATCCTCAAGGACGATTACGGCATCGAGCCGGCTGCTGGCGGCGCCATGATGATGGCGCCGGGCGGTCCTGCGGCGGCGGTTGTCGTCGAGGAGAAGACCGAGTTCGACGTGGTTCTCGTCGATGTCGGCGCTCAGAAGATCAACGTGATCAAGGAAGTGCGCGCGATCACCTCCCTCGGCCTGAAGGAAGCCAAGGATCTGGTGGAAGCCGCACCGAAGGCGATCAAGGAAGGCGTTTCCAAGGCCGAAGCGGAAGAGATCAAGAAGAAGGTCGAAGCCGCCGGCGCCAAGGTCGACATTAAGTAAAGCGTTTGGGGCGGGGAGCCCGGCTTCCCGCCCCGCATCCTGATCCGCAAGAACAGAACCGCTTTCTTGCGACGAAGATCAGGCCCGGACGACGGACAAAGCTTAACCCAAGCGGTTCCTGTCAGGCGCTCAAGGCCTAAGAGCGTTTGCCACGAGCCGTTATACGAGTGACATGAGGAGATGAGATGGCGCAATCTTTCATCGGCCGCAAGCGGGTGCGTAAACGCTTTGGACGCATCGCTGAAGTGGCCGAAATGCCAAATCTGATCGAGGTACAAAAGCAGTCCTACGACCAGTTTTTGATGGTCGAGGAGCCGAGGGGCGGCAGAGCGAATGAAGGGCTTCAGGCCGTTTTTACGTCTGTCTTTCCTATAACAGATTTTTCCGGTCGTGCCCAGCTTGAGTTTGTCAGCTACGAATTCGAGCAGCCCAAATATGACGTCGAGGAGTGTCAGCAGCGCGACATGACGTTCGCCGCTCCGCTGAAGGTCAAGCTGCGTCTGATCACCTTCGATATCAACGAGGAAACCGGTGCTCGTTCGGTCCGCGACATCAAGGAGCAGGACGTCTTTATGGGCGAAATCCCATTCATGACGTCCAACGGCACCTTTGTCATCAACGGCACCGAGCGCGTTATCGTCAGCCAGATGCATCGTTCCCCGGGCGTGTTCTTCGATCACGACCGGGGTAAGACGCATTCCAGCGGCAAGCTGCTGTTCGCCGCCCGCATCATTCCCTATCGCGGCTCGTGGCTGGATTTTGAATTCGACGCCAAGGATCTCGTCTATGTGCGCATCGACCGGCGCCGCAAGCTGCCGGTGACGACGCTGCTCTATGCCCTCGGCCTCGACGACGAGCAGATGCTCAACACGTTCTACGCGCGCATCGATCTGAAGATCAACAAGGCCGGCGGCTGGCGCATGCCATTCGTGCCCGAGCGCATGCGCGGCATGAAGCTGAATTACGACGTGCTCAGCGCCGACACCGGCGAGATCGTGCTTGAGGCCGGGCAAAAGCTTTCGGCACGGCAGGCCAAGAAGCTGTCGGAAGAGGGCCTCAAGACCGTGCTGATGCCCGATGACGCCATCTATGGGCGTTATCTCGCGGAAGACATGGTCAATCTGGCAACCGGCGAGATCTATGGCGAGGCCGGCGACGAGATCGACAAGGAGCTTCTGGAGACCCTGATGAATGTGGGTCTCAAGGAACTGCCGCTGCTCGATATCGACCATGTTTCGACGGGCGGCTATCTGCGCAATACGCTGCATATCGACAAGAACAACACGCGCGAGGACGCGCTGCTCGACATCTACCGGGTGATGCGTCCCGGCGAGCCGCCGACCGTCGAAGCGGGCGAGAGCCTGTTCCACGGCCTGTTCTTCGATAGCGAGCGCTACGATCTTTCCGCAGTCGGCCGCGTGAAGATGAACATCCGGCTCGAACTGCAATGCGACGACTCGGTGCGCACCCTGCGCGGCGACGACATCATCGCCGTGATTCGGACGCTGGTGGCGCTGCGCGACGGCAAGGGCGAGATCGACGACATCGACCATCTCGGCAACCGCCGGGTGCGCTCGGTCGGCGAACTGATGGAGAATCAGTATCGGCTCGGCCTGTTGCGGATGGAGCGCGCGATCAAGGAGCGCATGTCCTCGGTCGATATCGACACGGTCATGCCGCAGGATCTCATCAACGCCAAGCCGGTTTCGGCCGCGGTGCGTGAGTTCTTCGGCTCCTCGCAGCTCTCGCAGTTCATGGATCAGACCAATCCGCTGTCGGAGATCACCCACAAGCGGCGCTTGTCGGCGCTTGGCCCAGGCGGTCTGACCCGCGAGCGGGCGGGCTTCGAGGTGCGCGACGTGCATCCGACCCATTACGGCCGGATCTGCCCGATCGAGACGCCGGAAGGCCCAAATATCGGCCTGATCAACTCGTTGGCCACCTTCGCCCGCGTCAACAAATACGGCTTCATCGAGAGCCCGTACCGGCGCGTGGAAGACAACAAGGTGACGAGCGAGGTGGTCTATCTCTCGGCCACGGAGGAGGCACGCCATTATGTGGCGCAGGCCAATGCCAAGCTGTCTCCCGAGGGCCGGTTCACCGAGGATCTGGTGGTTGCGCGTCATGCCGGCGACGTGCATCTGGTTCCGCCGGGCCAGGTCGATCTGATCGATGTGTCGCCCAAGCAGGTGGTTTCGGTGGCGGCGGCGCTCGTGCCGTTCCTGGAGAATGACGACGCCAATCGCGCCCTGATGGGTTCGAACATGCAACGTCAGGCGGTGCCGCTGATCAAGGCCGAGGCGCCGCTCGTCGGCACCGGCATGGAATCGGTGGTGGCGCGGGACTCTGGGGCAGCCATCGCCGCGCGGCGCTCCGGCGTCATCGATCAGGTGGACGCCACCCGTATCGTCATCCGGGCGACGGACGAGACCGACCCGTCCAAGTCCGGTGTCGATATCTACCGGCTGCGCAAGTTCCAGCGCTCCAACCAGAACACCTGCATCAACCAGCGTCCGCTGGTGCGTGTGGGCGACCGGGTCGAATCGGGCGACATCATCGCCGACGGCCCGTCGACCGATCTGGGCGATCTGGCGCTGGGCAAGAACGTGCTCGTCGCGTTCATGCCGTGGATGGGCTACAATTTCGAGGACTCGATCCTTATATCCGAGCGTATCGTTTATGATGACGTGTTCACCTCTATCCACATTGAGGAGTTCGAAGTCACCGCTCGCGACACCAAGCTCGGGCCGGAGGAAATTACGCGCGACATTCCGAACGTCTCGGAAGAAGCGCTGAAAAACCTGGACGAGGCGGGCATCGTCTATATCGGCGCCGAAGTGAAGCCGGGCGACATCCTCGTCGGCAAGATCACGCCGAAGGGCGAGAGCCCGATGACGCCGGAAGAGAAGCTCCTGCGGGCGATCTTCGGCGAAAAGGCGTCCGACGTGCGCGACACCTCGCTCAAGCTGCCGCCCGGCGTCGCCGGCACGGTGGTGGAAGTGCGTGTGTTCAACCGGCACGGCGTCGAAAAAGACGAGCGCGCCATGGCCATCGAGCGCGAGGAGATCGAGCGCCTGGCCAAGGACCGCGACGACGAGTTGCAGATCCTCGACCGCAACGTCTACGGCCGTCTGCGCGAATTCATGATGGACAAGGAGGTCGCGCGCGGACCGAAGGGGATGCGCAAGGGCTCGATGGTGACCCCGGAGAGCCTGGCCGAGCTGCCGCGCAGCCAGTGGTGGGAAATCGCGCTCAAGGATGAGGCCCTGATGGCCGGCATCGAGGCGATCCGCCGCCAGTATGACGAGGCCAAGCGCCGCCTGGAGCAGCGTTTCGTCGACAAGATCGACAAGCTGAAGCGCGGTGACGAGCTGCCGCCGGGCGTCATGAAGATGGTCAAGGTGTTCGTCGCGGTGAAGCGCAAGCTGCAACCCGGTGACAAAATGGCCGGACGCCATGGCAATAAGGGTGTTATCAGCCAGATCGTGCCGATCGAGGATGTGCCTTACCTCGAAGACGGCACGCCGGTCGACATCGTGCTCAACCCGCTCGGCGTGCCGAGCCGGATGAATGTCGGCCAGATTCTGGAGACGCATCTGGGCTGGGCCTGCCGGGGTCTCGGACGCATGATCGGCGAGGCCGTGGAGCAGTACAAGGCGGCGCATGACGCGCTGCCGATGACGAAGCTGCTCGGCGAGATCTATGGCAGCGACGACGAGACGATCAAGAGCCTCACCGAGGAGCAGCTCATGGAGCTGGCGGAAAATCTCCGCGGTGGCGTTCCGGTCGCGACGCCGGTGTTCGACGGCGCCGGCGAGGTCGATATCGTCAGGATGCTGAAGCAGGCCGGGCTCGACGCATCCGGTCAGGTCACGCTGTTCGACGGACGGACCGGCGAGGCTTTCGACCGCAAGGTGACGGTGGGCTAT
>Ga0307513_10013303_pt1 | contig 10103 bp, 8 predicted proteins | sample 15_EM_MG_FD_202174 | JGI IMG/M metagenome (GOLD analysis project Ga0307513, IMG submission 202174) | Populus trichocarpa ectomycorrhiza microbial communities from riparian zone in the Pacific Northwest, United States - 15_EM | ecosystem: Host-associated > Plants > Roots > Unclassified | place...
CACGCGCTCCGAGCACGGCGCGCCGCTGCGCGAGGCGGTGCTCGCCGACCTGCTCGGGCCGCTGTCAGGGTTTCTACGCGCGCTGTGGACCGCGGCGCCGTCGGATGGCGGAGAAGGCGCGACCTACGTCATGCTGCGTGGGCCTCGGTGAAGCTCGCCCTCGCCCTCGCGGCCGCCCTGCTCGCTGCGCCGGTCGCGCTCCCGGAGCGCGTGGCGTCGGCGCGTCCGGTGCCGACCCGCGCCCGCGCGAAGCCGGCGGTGGCCCGGCCGGCCGGCAAGCCCGCGCTGCCCAAGCACGACGGCGCGCACGCCCGCGTCGCGATCGACCACCTCGGCGATCTGCGCCCCGGCCGCGACGTCATCGGCCGTCGCGAGGAGCCGCTCACCGCCGAGGAGGACACCGCGCGCCAGATCGAGAAGCTGCTGCGCGGCCCGCTGCGCACCGGCGTCACCGGGCTGTTCGTCGCCGACGCGCGCACCGGCCAGGCGCTGTTCGCGGTCAACGCCGACGATCCGCTGAACCCGGCGTCGAACGTCAAGATGATCTCGACCGCCACCGCGCTCGAGCTGCTCGGCGCCGACTACCGCTACCCGACGCGGCTGCTCGGCCAGGCGCCCGAGGCCGGCGTCGTGCGCGGCGACGTCTACCTGCTCGGCAGCTACGATCCGACGCTGACCACCGCCGACCTCGACGACATCGCCGGCGCGGTGGCCGCGCGCGGCGTGACCCGGATCGACGGCAGCATCGTGGTCGGCGGCGACGCGACGCGCGACGGCATCTACCGCGCGATCATCCCGATCGAGGTCCGCGCCGGCGAGCCCGGCGCCCCGCCGACCGCGATCGTCCCCGCCGGCATGGACCTGGTCTCGGTCAACATGATCGCGAAGACCGCGAAGACCGCCGGCCGGCCGCGGCTGACCTACAAGGTCGACAGCATGGCCGACAGCGCCGGTCGCCCGCGCGTCGTGGTCACGATCGGCGGCACGATCGGCAAGGGCGGCGACACGATGTACCCGCTGGTCACGCGCGAGCGCACCGCGGCCGCGGCCTACGCGCTGCGCAGCGCGCTGCACGCCCACGGCGTCGCGCTGGCCGGCGACTACAAGATCGCCGAGCTGGGCGACTTCGTCGGCGACGCCAGCGCGGCCGCCGCGATCCCGGTGGAGCTCGGCCGCCACGACTCGGCGCGGCTCGCCGACATCATCGCGCGGGTCAACAAGTGGAGCGTCAACTGGCTCGCCGATCGCGTGATCATCACCGCCGCGGCGCTCGCCAAGCGCCAGCCGCCGTCGATGGAGCTCGCGCTCGGCGCGATGTACGACTGGCTGGTCCGCCACCCGCGGATCGCCCGCGGCGAGCTCGTCGTCGATACCGGCTCGGGGCTGTCGTACCAGACGCGGATCTCGGCGCACGAGCTGGTCTCGATCGTGCGCAGCGCGGCCGGCTTCGCGCCCAGCGACTCCGCCGATCCGGCGCTCGCGCAGGCCTGGCTCGCGTCGCTGTCGGTCGCCGGCACCGACGGCACGCTGGCGCATCGCTTCCGCGGCGGCGACGTGCGCGGCCGGATCCGCGGCAAGACCGGCACGCTGGCGACCGCGATCGCGCTGTCCGGTGTGCTCGACGTCGATCCGCAGCGCCCGCTGGCGTTCGCGCTGGTCACCAACGGCGCGACGCCGCTGTCCAAGGGCTACGTGCGGCGCGCCCACGAGCAGGTCGTCGGCCTGCTCTGCCGCTACCTCGCGCGGACGCAGGCCAGCGCGCCGGCGATGGCGGCCCCGGTGGGCGCCGTCGGCGCGACGCCAGCGACGCCGGGAGACGCCACGATGTCATCGCTGCCCGAGGCGTCGTCGCTGCCCGAGACGTCAGCGCTGCCCGAGACGTCGTCGGGCGCGGAGCCCGAGGCCTCGCACGAGGCCGACGAGATCGAGCCCGACGTCGAGCCGGCCCCGAACTGAGCCGCGCTACGGCTTGACGAAGCGCAGCACGAAGCGGTCGCTGGTGCCGCGCTTGTTGGCCTCCGCCGCTGCCTTGGGCGACGAGTTCCAGTCGCGCGGATCGGCCGCGTTGCGCAGCGCGTCGCTCTCGCCGTCGAGCTTGAAGCCGGCCGCCGTGAGCTCGGCCTTGACCGTGTCCTCGTCGATCCGGTGCAGCGTCTCGACGTCCGCCAGGCCGTGGCCCTTGGCCGCGCTGTGGTCGACGATGCCGTACACGCCGCCCGGCTTGAGCGCCGCGAACACCGCCGCGTTGAGCTTCGCGCGGTCGACCTTCTGCCACACGAAGTCGTGGTAGTTGAGCACGCAGATCACCGCGTCGAGGCCCCTGGCTTCGTCGGGGAACGGCGTCTCCGCCGCGCGCTCGACCATCACGGTGTTCTTCACCGCCAGCCTGGCCAGGCGCTCGCCGAGCGGCGCGCGCGCGAACTTGTTGAGGATCTCGGTCGTGTTCTGGGCGTACACCTTGCCGCTCTCGCCGACGACGCGCGCGATCAGCTCGGTGGTGTAGCCGGTGGCGGCGAACAGCTCGCCGACCTTCTGGCCGGGCGCGAGCTTGAAGAATGCGAGCACCTCGCCCGGCTTGCGACCGGCGTCGAGCGCGCGATCCTTGTCGGTGCGGTCCTCGTCGGCGATCGCGCCGAGGATCGGGCCGGGCACGTCCTTCGACGGCGTGTAGACCTCGATGCCGAACGGCGCCGTGCCCGACGGGCCGACCGGCGCGGCCACCGCGGCTGGCCGGGCCGCCGGCGCAGGCGCCGAGGCCGGCGGCCGCGGCTCCGGCGGCGTGGCCGCGTCCTTCTTCGAACAACCACCAAACAACACCAGCGACACCAGGAGGAATGCCTTCACGCGCATACCCTATCAATCCTCACCGCCGCCGGGGGGGCGCGCGCCGCGACTTCGCCGGCCGCTCAGTCCTCCTGCGTGAACGACTGCGCGAGGCGCTCGAGCACGCCCTGATCCTCGAGCGTGGTCGTGTCGCCGCGCGCCTTGGATCCCGACGCGACCTCGCGCAGCAAGCGCCGCATGATCTTGCCCGAGCGCGTCTTGGGCAGCGACTCGGCGAAGCGCAGCTCCTCGGGCCGCGCCAGCGCGCCGATCTGCGCGACCACGTGCGCGCGCAGCTCCTGCGACAGCGCGTCGTCGGCGGTCACGCCGGCGCGCGGCGTGACGAACGCGACGATCGCCTGGCCCTTGAGGTCGTCCGGCCGGCCGACGACCGCGGCCTCGGCGACCTTGGGGTGCGAGACCAGCGCCGACTCGATCTCCATCGTCGACAGCCGGTGCCCGGCGACGTTGATGACGTCATCGACGCGGCCCATGATCCAGAAGTAGCCGTCGAGATCCTTGCGCGCGCCGTCGCCGGCGAAGTACACGCCGTCGACCTCGCCGAAGTACGTCTTGTGGAAGCGCTCGTGGTCGCCGAAGATCGTCCGCAGCATCGACGGCCACGGCTGCTTGATCACCAGGAAGCCGCCCTCGTTGGCAGCGCACGGCGTGCCGTCGCGCTGCACGACGTCCGCGGCGATCCCCGGCAGCGGGCGCGTCGCCGAGCCCGGCTTGGTCGGCGTGGCGCCCGGCAGCGGCGAGATCATGATGCCGCCGGTCTCGGTCTGCCACCAGGTGTCGACGATCGGGCAGCGCTCGCCGCCGATCTTCTCGCGGTACCACATCCACGCCTCGGGGTTGATCGGCTCGCCGACCGAGCCGAGCAGGCGCAGCGACGACAGGTCGTGCTTCGCCGGCCACTGATCGCCCCACTTCATGAACGCGCGGACCGCGGTCGGCGCGGTGTACAGGATCGTCACCCCCCACTTCTCGATCAGCTGCCAGAACCGATCCGGCTCGGGGTGGTTGGGTGCGCCCTCGTACATGACCACGGTCGCGCCGTTCGCGAGCGGGCCGTAGACCAGGTACGTGTGGCCGGTGACCCAGCCGATGTCGGCGGTGCACCAGTACACGTCGTCGTCGCGCAGATCGAACACGTACTTCGTGCTGTACGCGGCGTAGGTCAGGTAGCCGCCGGTCGTGTGCAGGATGCCCTTGGGCTTGCCGGTCGTGCCGCTGGTGTACAGCGTGAACAGCGTCTGCTCGCTGTCGAACGCCTCGGCGGTGTGCTTGGGCGACGCGCCGTCGACGACGTCGTGCCACCACGCGTCGCGCGCATGCCAGTCGACCGGGTTCGCGCAGCGCTTGACGACGAGGACCTTGTCGACCGAGGTGCCCTCGACCGCCCGGTCGACGTTCTCCTTGAGCGGGACGATCTGGCCGCGCCGCCAGCCGCCGTCGGCCGTGATCACGACCTTGGCCTTGCAGTCGACGACGCGATCGCGCAGCGCCTCGGACGAGAACCCGCCGAACACCACGGTGTGCGGCGCGCCGATCCGCGTGCACGCCAGCATCGCGATCGCCGCCTCGGGGATCATCGGCATGTAGATCGCGACGAAGTCGCCGCGCCCCACGCCGAGCGCGACCAGCGCGTTGGCGGCCTTGCACACCTCGCGGTGGAGCTGGGCGTAGGTCATGACCCGCGTGTCGCCGGGCTCGCCCTCGAAGATCAGCGCCGCCTTGTTCTTCCGCGCCGACGCCACGTGGCGATCGAGGCAGTTGACGCTGACGTTGAGCTTGCCGCCGATAAACCACCGGGCGTCGGGCAGCTTCCAGTCGAGCACCTGGGTCCAGCGCTCGGCCCACTGCAGCGCGCTGGCCTGCTCGGCCCAGAACCCATCGGGGTCGCTCGCCGCGCGCGCGTACATCGCCTCGTAGGCTTCGAAGCTGCCGACGTGGGCGCCGCGCGCGAGCTCGGCGGGCGGCGGGAAGCTCCGCGTTTCGGTGAGCACGGACTCGATCGACGACGAGGACATGACGTACTCCTGGGGCTCAGATGACCGCGATCGCCTCGATCTCGACACGCACGTTGCGTGGCAAGCCAGCAGCCGCCACCGTAGCGCGGGCCGGCGGGTCGTGCGCGAAGCGCTCGCCATAGATCGCGTTGACGACCGCGAAGTCCGCCATGTCGGCCAGGAACACGGTGGTCTTGACCACGTCGGCGAACCGCGCCCCGGCGGCGGCGAGCACGGCGCCGAGGTTCTCGAGGACCTGCCGGGTCTGCGCCGCGACGTCGCCTTCGATCACCACACCGGATGCCGGATCGAGCGCGATCTGGCCGCTGCAGAACACCATCCGCTGGGCCCCGACGGAGACGACCACGGCCTGCGAGTACGGCCCGATCGCGGCCGGAGCTTGCGACGTACGCACGATGCTGCGAGTCATGCGCCGGTCGTAACACGGCCGGGCGGCGCCGTGCCCGGGCCTGCGGATGGCGCCGAAGGGTTGACACCGCGCCGGCCAAACGGTAATTCCTCCCGGTACCGGGCGTTTAACTCAGCGGGAGAGTGGCACCTTCACACGGTGCAAGTCGTAGGTTCAATCCCTACAACGCCCACGACAGCGACGGCGGCAGGCTTGGTGGCTTGGCCCTCAGGGCCAGAAGAAAGACGGGTATGGCGAAGCGACTTTTGCTGCTGTGGGCGTGCGTGGTGGTCGCGGGGTGCGGCGGTTCGTCGTCGCCCGAGGACAAGTGTGAGGACTTCGTCGATACCGTCTGCGATCGGCTGTCGAGCTGCGTCGGTGAGGAAGACACCGACGATTGCGTGCGCGAGGGGGAGGACGCGCTGGGCTGCGCCCGAGTGACCTCCGTGTCGAGCACCTACGACGACTGCATCGACGACCTCGAGGACACGAGCTGTGAGGCGCTGCTCGATACGGACGAGGACGGTAACTCGACCCCCGCGCTGCCGTTGACCTGCCGCGGCGTCCTGCGCACCGGGATCGGCGCCCCCGCCATGCCCGCCTCGTTCTGGCGACTCGCGCGATAGCCCGCTGGCAGGCTCGATCTCAGGATCCCGCGAACCGCGGCGCATTCGGCTCGAGCGCGATGCCGAGCGCATTGGTGAGGAACGAGATCGTGTGGTACTGGCCGACGAGGGCGACCAGCTCGACCAGCTGATCGGGACCGAAGCGCGCCGCGAGGTCCAGCCATCGCTCGTCGGACACGGTCGCCGCGTCATGCAGCGCGGCGCACAGCGCGAGGATCGCGCGCTCGTCGTCGTCGAACGGCGCCGGATCCCCGGTGACGGTTGCCGCGATCTGCGCCGCCGTGAAGCCCGCGGCGGCCGCGAAGAACGCGACGTGCACGCCCCACTCGTACTCCGAGCGGCACAGCGCCGTGGTCCGCAGGATGACCAGCTCGCGCGCGCGCAGCGAGATCGCGCCGGGATCGAGCAGGCCGCCCTTGCGGACGCGGCGCAGGACCCGCGGGTTGTGCGCCAGCGTGCGGAACAGCTGGAGCGGCGGCACGCCGGGCGGCATCAGCTTGGTCAGATCTTCGGCGACCGGCGCCGCGTAGGGCGGCTCGAGAGGTGGGAGGCGCTTCATGCTACGAATTCTGTAGCACGCGACCGCGTCTCGCTACATAAATCGTAGCGCCAACGACCGGTGGCCTTGTCGCGCGCCGCACGCGACGCTATCGTGCCGCGATGCCGCGCAAGCCACGCCCGTCGCGCCGCCCGGTGATGCGGGTGCTCGACCTGCTCGGCCATCGCTGGGCGCTGCGCGTGCTGTGGGAGCTGCGCGACGGCCCGCGGACGTTCCGCGCGCTCCGCGAGGCGTGCGACGAAGTCTCGCCGAGCAGCTTGAACCAGCGGCTGACCGAGCTCCGCGCGCTCGGCGCCGTCGAGGCCGGCGACGCGGGCTACGCGCTGACCCGGTCGGGCACCCGGCTCGCGCGGATCGTGCTCGCGCTCCATCGCTGGGCCGAGACCGAAGCCGCCGGCTGACCGCTGCTCGGCGTGCAACAGCGTCGACAAACGCAACGTCGATGCGCGCCGGATCGCGGACTGCGTCCTCGGCATCGCGTCGTCAAACGCAACGTGGCGTGCGCGTCGCGTGCATCGCCATGCACTGGCTACTCGACCTGCCAGTGCGCGGCGCGGCAGGACCGCGAGCTAACGAGTCGAACTATCACGCACCGCGACCACCGGCGCACGCGCGTCGGCACCGACGCGCCGGCCGCGCGCGCGTTCGCCGCGCAGCGTCACGGCCCTTCGCTGAGATCGGCGGCTGCGAGCAGGTGCCAGGGCGCAGGTGCGCCGCGCGCATGAGGATTGTGGAGAATGCGCGAGCTTCTCGCCCTGCCCCGGAGGAACCCATGAGCCCACGATCGCGTGTCTCGCTGTTGGTCGGTGTCGTCGCTGCGGTGCTGCTCGCCGGTTGCGCGCAGGCGGAGAACGAGGAGCGCGAGCGCGAAGGCGAGCTCGAGGTCGGCCATCCCGCGAGCGGCGCGTTCGCCGCCGTGAACAGCGCGACCTGGGGCACGGCGACGTGGGCGCAGGGCGCCAAGTTCGTCTCCGGCGGTGGCTCGAACCTGCGCGTCGGTGTCTACGCGTCGCACGCGACGCGCGTGCTGCTCGAGATCTACAGCGTCGCGACCGGCGCGAGCGCGCAGTACGACTACGTCATGGCGCGTGGCAGCGACGGGATCTTTCGCGCCGAGCTCGCCTCGGTGCCGAACCTGACGCTGTACGCGTTCCGCGTCTGGGGGCCGAACTGGACGTTCTCGACCGGCTGGACGCCGGGCTCCGCCGCCGGCTTCGTCGCCGACGTCGACGCCAGCGGCAACCGCTACAACCCCAACAAAGTCATCTCGGATCCGTACGGCCGCGAGCTATCGCACGACAAGACCTCGCTCGCGATGCTCGCCGCCGGCCTCGACGGCGGGATGTACGGCACCGGCGGCGCGACCTACCACGGCGCGCCGCGCCGGCAGTTCGACACCGGCCCGTGGGCGCCCAAGTCGGTCGCCCTGGCCAACACCACGAGCACCGGCACCAAGCCGGCGATCGCCGCGCGCGACTCGGTGGTCTATGAGGCCCACGTCCGCGGCCTGACCGCGCACCCGTCGACCGCGAGCCTGACGACGATCCTCGCCGGCCTCCCCGGCTTCACCGGCGTGGTGAACATCCCGGCGAATTGCCGCGGCACCTACAAGGCCGCCGGCATGATGGCGCCGTACCTCAAGGGCATCGGCATCAACGTGATCGAGCTGCTGCCGATCCACGAGTCGGACAACGACACGATCCCGCTCACCGCGGCGGGCGGCAACTACTGGGGCTACGTCACCGACAACTTCTTCTCGCCCGATCGCCACTACGCCTGCGATCGCACGCCGGGCGGCACGACGACCGAGTGGAAGACCATGATCAAGGCGTTCCACGACGCCGGCCTCGAGGTCTGGCTCGACGTGGTCTACAACCACACCGGCGAAGGCGGCAACTGGGACGCGACCAAGCAGGTCGCCGAGGTCACCGGGCTGCGCGGCTTCGACAACATCGACTTCTACGCGGCGGGCGCCGGCGATCCGGCGTCGTACTTCGACACAACCGGCGTCGGCAACAACCTCAACGTCGCCAAGCCGGTCGGTCGCCGGCTCGTGCTCGACAGCCTGACCTACTGGACGACGCAGATGGGCGTCGACGGCTTCCGCTTCGATCTCGCCGCCGCGCTCGGCCGCGACGCCGCGCCAAGCTACAACTTCAACCCCAACGCCCAGCTCCTGATCGACATCGCCGCGCTCGCCGCCAGCAACAACATCGAGGTCATCGCCGAGCCGTGGGACATCGGCGCGTTCGGCGTCGGTCAGTTCCCCAGCGGCTGGAACGAGTGGAATGGCAAGTACCGCGACGCGACGCGCCGGTTCATGAACGGCGACACCAGCGGCGCCAACGGCCTGACCTACGCCGACGCGTTCTACGGCGACTTCAACGACTACAACGATCAGGGCGGCGCGGCCAAGAGCATCAACCTGCTCGACGCGCACGACGGCTTCACGCTCGCCGACCTCGTCAGCTACGGCGCCAAGACCAACACGGCGCGGGCCTGGCCGTTCGGCCCGTCCGACGGCGGCAGCGACTCGAACGACAGCTGGAACTCGGACAACAACCAGGCGCTGCGCCGCCAGCGCTACCGCAGCTTCCTGGTCTGGCAGATGTTCAGCCGCGGCGTGCCGATGCTGGTCGCCGGCGACGAGCTCGCGCGCACCCAGAATGGCAATAACAATCCGTATAACCTCGACGCCCCGGGCAACTGGAACAACTACAACACGATCACGTCGGACAGCCCGCACCTGGTCGCGACCGGGGTCGGCGGCGAGGCCTACCACAACAACTTCGGCACCGACGGCCACGCCGACGGCAAGAACGGCGAGTTCCAGTTCGCGCGCCAGCTGATCAACCTGCGGCGCGGCTCGCGCGCGCTGCGCCAGGCCGACTACGCGATGCCGATCTTCTTCGCCAAGAACGACGGCAGCGCCGGCTTCGACTCGCACACCGATCGCGCGGTGCGGATCCAGCTCGACGGCTCGTCGGTGGGCGACGCCGACTACCTGGTCTACGTCAACAACTGGACCGGCTTCGTGACCTTCACGCCGCCCGCGCCCGACGCCGGCAAGCACTGGGTCCGGGTGATCGACACCGCGACCTGGGCCGAGAGCAACGACAACATCTGGAGCGACGCCACCGCGACGACGATCGCCGGGACCTACGACGCGGCGGCTTGGTCGATCGTCGTGCTCAAAGCGATCAACTAGCGCCCTCGACCGGCGATACCGCGCCGCGTCGCTCGTGACGATCTCGTCACTGGCGATCTGCGCGCGGCCGCGTCGTGCTGGCGTACCAGGTGCAGTGTCGAATCCCGCTGATCCCCGATGAAGCGCTATGTCCTGGCGCGTCATGCCACTGAACCAGTGAATCGGAGCCGCTCATGTTGTTGCCGGTGCCCACGAGATCGATTGTTTTCACGGCTGTAGTCGCCGCGGCGCTGTTCGCCGGCTGCAGCAGCGATCCGGCCGACCCGCCGGCGGGCGACGAAGTCGTCGAGCACCATGGCTCGCAGCCCCCACCCGGCGATGACATTTGCAACGCCGCGCTCAGCACCGTGATCAGCGCGGTGCCGCCCAGCACCGGCGGCGGCGCACAACCGATCAACGTCAAGGTCCACTACAACCGTCCGGATGGCCAGTACGCCGACTGGGGCCTGCACGTCTGGCAGAT
>Ga0307513_10013304_pt1 | contig 10103 bp, 9 predicted proteins | sample 15_EM_MG_FD_202174 | JGI IMG/M metagenome (GOLD analysis project Ga0307513, IMG submission 202174) | Populus trichocarpa ectomycorrhiza microbial communities from riparian zone in the Pacific Northwest, United States - 15_EM | ecosystem: Host-associated > Plants > Roots > Unclassified | place...
CGAAGTGCTGGGCGCACGCGTCAGCGACCGCATCGGCCCCGCGCCGCTGTTGCGCATCGACGAAGTGCATCACAAGGTGGCGCTGTTTCCGAGCGCGCGCAGCGGCGTGCAGCACATCAACCACCAGGTCGCCGGCATCGACGACCTGATGCGTGCCTACTACCTGCTGAAGCAGCACGGCGTGCGCATCGTCTTCGGCCCGGGGCGGCACCCGACATCGGGCGCGATGTTCCTCTACTTCGAGGGGCCGGACGGCATGGTCTACGAGTATTCGACCGGCGTGCGCCACATCAGCGCCGCCGATGAGCCGCTCTACATGCCGAGGCAGTTCCCGCGCGACAACCGTTCGTTCTGCATGTGGGGCTCGGTGCCCGACATCGCGGAGTTCCGCACGTGAACGCGGTCGACCTCGAAGTCAGGCTGGCCGCGCGCGCACTGGCGCGGCACGGCCTGGCCCATGCCTACGGGCACTGCAGCCGGCGCCTGGGCGACGACGAGTTCCTGGTCTGCGCCGCGCGGCCGATGGGGTGCATCGGTGTCGGCGAAGCCGGCTCCATCGTCCCGGTGCGCGGCGCCTTGCCGGCCGGCGTGCTGGGCGAGGTGCGCATCCACCAGCAGATCTACGCGCGGCGCCGCGACGTCAAAGCCGTCGCCCGCAGCATGCCGCCGGCGTTGATGGCGCTCGGCACGGCGCGCCGCACACCGCGGCCGCGCCATGGCCTGGGCGCCTACTTCGGTGACGGCGCGGCGCTCTGGGACGACCCCCAACTCGCGCGCGGTGATGAGGCGGCCGCTGCCATCGCCGAAACGCTGGGCGCGCGCAACGCGATCGTCATGCGCGGCAACGGCGTCGTCGTCGCGGCCGACTCGCTGCCCAAGGCCGTCGTGCTGACCTGGTACCTGGAAGACGCAGCGCGGCTCGAACTGGCCGTGCTGGCGGCCGGGCTCGACGCGGCATCGGTCGTGCTGTCGCGCGACGAATGCATGCGCCGCGCCACCACCGAAGGGGCGATCTTCGAGCGCATGTGGGACCACCTCGTCGCCGGCGATCCCGAACTCTGAGGAGGCCCTTCTCGTGATTCTCAATTTCATCGATGGCCGCTACTGCGAGGGGCGCGGCGGAAAGACCTTCCCCGACCTCGACCCGTGCACGGGCGCGCTCGTCGACCACGTGAGCGAAGCCGAGCGCGGCGATGTCGACGACGCGGTGCGCGCCGCCCGCAGCGCGCTCGACGGGCCGTGGAATCGGCTCAGGCTGACCGAGCGCTGCGATCTGCTGCACGCCGTCGCCGACGGCATCGACCGCCGCAAGCAGGACTTCCTGGCGGCCGAAGTGGCCGACACCGGCAAGCCGCAGGCGCTGGCATCGCATCTGGACATTCCGCGCGGCGCGGCCAACTTCCGCGTCTTTGCCGACGTCGTGCGCAACCTGCCGACCGAGTGCTTCGCGTCGCACGCGCCCGACGGCAAGCCGGCGCTGAACTACGCCTTGCGCCGGCCGAAGGGCGTGGTGGCGGTGGTCTGCCCATGGAACCTGCCGCTGCTGCTGATGACGTGGAAGGTGGCGCCGGCGCTGGCATGCGGCAACACGGTGGTCGTCAAGCCTTCCGAAGAGACGCCGGCGACCGCCGCGCTGCTGGGCGAGGTGATGAACGAAGCCGGCGTGCCGGCCGGCGTCTACAACGTCGTGCACGGCTTCGGGCCCGATTCGGCAGGCGAGTTCCTGACCACCCACCCCGGCATCGACGCGATCACGTTCACCGGCGAAACGCGTACCGGCACGGCGATCCTGAAGGCGGCCGCCGGCGGCATCAAGGCGGTGTCGATGGAACTCGGCGGCAAGAACGCGGCGATCGTCTTCGCCGACGCCAACGTCGACACCGTGATGGCCGGCCTGAAGCGATCGGTCTTCGAGAACACCGGCCAGGTCTGCCTGGGCACCGAGCGTGTCTACGTCGAGCGCCCCTTGTTCGATGAGATCGTGCGCCGCCTGGCCGAAGCCGCCGGCCAGTTGCGGCCGGGGCGCCCCGACGACCCCGGCGCCAACTTCGGCCCGCTCATCTCGCTCGAACACCAGCGCAAGGTGCTGAGGTACTACGCGCATGCCCGCGACGAAGGCGCGCAGGTCGTCTGCGGCGGCGGCGTGCCTGAAGTGCCGGCCGCGCTGCGCGGCGGTTCGTGGATCGAGCCGACCGTCTGGACCGGGCTGCCGGCAACGTCGCGCGTGCTCACCGAAGAGATCTTCGGCCCCTGCTGCCACGTGACGCCGTTCGACGACGAAGCCGAGGCGCTCGCGTCGGCGAACGCCACGTCCTACGGCCTGGCGGCTTCGGTCTATACCCGCGACGTCAACCGTGCCCACCGCGTTGCTGCGGCGCTGAGGGTGGGCGTGGTGTGGGTCAACAGCTGGTTCCTGCGCGATCTGCGCACGGCCTTCGGAGGCTCGGGCCAATCGGGTATCGGCCGCGAAGGCGGTGCCCATTCGGTCGAGTTCTATACCGAGCTGTCGAACGTTTGCCTGAAGCTGGAGCCCTGAAGATGATGACGAAAGATCACCAGACCGCGGCCGATCTGCTGTGGGAGGCCGCCCGCAACGGGCAGCCGATCGCGCCTCTGCGCCAGACCTTTCCCACTTTCAGCGGCGAAGATGCCTACGCGGTGCAAGCCATCAACACGCAGCGCCAGCTGGACGCGGGCGCCCGGCTGGTGGGCCGCAAGATCGGGCTCACGGCGCGCAGCGTTCAGCAGCAGCTCGGCGTCGACCAGCCCGACTTCGGCATGCTCTTCGCGCAGATGGCGTATGCCGACGGCGAGCCCATCCCCTGGGCCGTGACGCTGCAACCCAAGGTCGAGGCGGAAGTCGCGCTGGTCATCGAACGCGATCTGCCGGAGCCGGGCATCACCGTCGCGCAGTTGCTGCGCGCGACGGCCTTCGCGCTGCCGGCGATCGAAGTGGTCGGCAGCCGAATCGCCGACTGGAACATCCGCTTCGTCGACACGGTTGCCGACAACGCATCGAGCAGCGCCTTCGTGCTGGGCAACACGCCGGTCGCCGTCCAGGGCCTGGATCTGCGGCTCGCCGGCATGGTCATGGAACGCGCCGGCGAGCAAGTCTCGCTGGGGGCGGGAGCTGCCTGCCTGGGGCATCCGTTCAACGCTGCCGTCTGGCTGGCCAACACGATGGCGAAGCTGGGGCGTGGGCTGGTGGCCGGCGACGTGGTGCTCACCGGCGCGCTGGGCCCGATGGCCGTTGCCCGGCCGGGCGACGTGTTCGACGCGCGCATCAATGGGCTGGGCTCCGTGCGCGCGGTCTTTGGAGACAAGTCATGAGCGCTCGTATAGACAAGCTGGCCGAGACCCTGGACGACGCCGCGCGCCGGGCACGCGCGGTTGCCCAACTCGGCGCCGAGGCCGACCTGAGCGTGAGCGATGCGTACGCGGTGCAGGCCGCGTCGATCGCCCGTCGTGTCGCGCGCGGCGAGCGCCGCACCGGCATGAAGATGGGCTTCACCAGCCGCGCCAAGATGGTCCAGATGGGCGTGCACGACATGATCTGGGGCCGCCTCACCGACGCCATGGCGCTCGAAGACGGCGCGCCGGTGTCGATGTCGCGCTTCGTGCATCCGCGCGTCGAACCCGAGCTGGCCTTTCTGCTGGCCAAACCGCTCGGCGCCCACGTGAGCCTGCCCGAAGCCCTGGACGCCGTTGCAGCGGTCGCGCCGGCGCTGGAAGTCATCGACTCGCGCTACGAGAACTTCCGTTTCTCTCTCACCGACGTGATCGCCGACAACGCGTCGTCCTCGGGCTACGTGATCGGCCCTTGGGGCGACCCGAAGCGAGATCTCGCCAATCTGGGCCTGGTCATGTCCATCAACGGCCTGCCGCGCCAGATCGGCAGCACCGCCGGCATCCTTGGCCATCCCCTGCGTTCGCTCGTTGCCGCGGCCCGGCTTTCCGCCGCCGCCGGCGAGCCGCTCCAGGCCGGTTGGGTCGTCATGGCCGGCGGTGCCACGGCAGCCGAGGCGCTGGCATCCGGCCAGCACGTGCGCTGCGAGATGCAAGGGCTCGGCCACGTCGAGTTCACCGTACAGGAGTAGTTGATGCAGTCGATTCAGGCCGACAGACTCAAGGTGGCGATCATCGGGTCGGGAAACATCGGCACCGACCTGATGATCAAGGTGATGCGCCAGGGCCGACGTCTGGAGATGGCGGCGATGGTGGGCATCGATGCCGCGTCAGACGGTCTGGCGCGGGCGCAGCGACTGGGTGTCACCGTCACCGCCGACGGCCTGGAGGGCCTGATTCGACTGCCGAATTTCGGCGACATCGGACTGGTGTTCGACGCCACGTCGGCAGCCGCCCACCGGGCACACGCGGCGCGGCTGGCGGACTTCGGCGTGCCGATGATCGACCTCACGCCCGCCGCGGTCGGGCCGTACGTCGTCCCGGTGGTGAACGGCCAGGCGCACCTCGGCGCCCGCAACGTCAACATGGTCACCTGCGGCGGGCAGGCCACGATTCCCATCGTCGCCGCCGTGTCGCAGGTGGCGCCTGTGCACTACGCGGAGATCGTCGCCTCGATCGCCAGCCGGTCGGCCGGCCCGGGCACGCGCGCCAACATCGACGAATTCACCGAGACCACCGCGCGTGCGATCGAAGTCGTCGGCGGCGCGGCGCGCGGCAAGGCGATCATCGTCCTCAACCCGGCCGAGCCGCCGCTGATGATGCGCGACACGGTCTACACGCTCAGCGCACCTGCCGACACGGAGCGGATCGAATCCAGCATCGAGGCGATGGTCGCGCGGGTCCAGGGCTACGTGCCGGGCTACCGCCTCAAGCAGCGCGTCCAGTTCGAAGACGTGAGCGTGCACCTGCCGGGCGTCGGCCGGGTCAACGGTCTGAAGACGACGGTCTTGCTCGAAGTGCGCGGAGCCGCCCACTACCTGCCCGACTACGCGGGCAACCTCGACATCATGACCTCGGCTGCGCTCGCCTGTGCCGAGACACAGGCCGCCGCGCTGATGGCCGCCTGAACGCGGAGAACGCTCATGCAGAAGAAGCTCTACATCTCCGACGTCACGCTGCGCGATGGCAGCCATGCGGTCAAGCACCAATACAGCGTGAGCGACGCCGCGCGCATCGCCCGCGCGCTCGACGCCGCCGGTGTCGATTCGATCGAAGTCGCGCATGGCGACGGCCTGGCCGGCTCCAGCTTCAACTATGGTTTCGGGGCGCACACCGATCTCGAGTGGATCGAGGCCGTCGCGGGCGTGGTCACGCGGGCCCAGGTGGCCACGCTGCTGATCCCCGGCATCGGCACCGTGCACGACCTGCATGCGGCCTACGCGGCCGGCGCCCGCGTGGTGCGCATTGCCACGCATTGCACCGAAGCCGATGTCTCGCGCCAGCACATCGAAGCGGCGCGTGAACTGGGCATGGACACGGTGGGCTTCCTGATGATGAGCCATATGACCTCGCCCGAGGCCCTGGCGATCGAAGCCCGCAAGATGGAGTCGTACGGCGCGACCTGCATCTACGTCGTCGATTCCGGCGGCGCCTTGAGCATGAACGACGTGCGGGACCGCTTCCGCGCGCTGAAGAGTGCGCTGCATGCGGACACGCAGACGGGCATGCATGCCCACCACAACCTCAGCCTGGGCGTCGCGAACTCCATCGTCGCGGTCGAAGAGGGCTGCGACCGGATCGATGCGTCGCTCGCCGGCATGGGTGCCGGTGCCGGCAACGCGCCGCTGGAAGTCTTCGTGGCCGCCGCCGAGCGCCTGGGTTGGCAGCATGGTTGCGACGTCCTGGCTCTGATGGACGCTGCCGACGACATCGTGCGTCCGCTGCAGACCCGGCCGGTGCGGGTCGACCGCGAGACGCTGGCGCTCGGCTATGCCGGGGTCTATTCCAGCTTCCTGCGCCATGCCGAGGCTGCGGCCGAGCGCTATGGGTTGAAGACGGTCGACATCCTCGTCGAACTTGGCCGGCGGCGCATGGTCGGCGGCCAGGAGGACATGATCGTCGACGTCGCACTCGACTTGCGGGCACACGCCGCCGATCGCCAGCACACACTGCCCGAAGACCCCGGCGCCAGACATCACCGATGAAAATGAGCGCGAAGCCCTGCGAGTCTTCCGTTACCGGGCCTTGGCGTCAGCGAACTCTTGAAGGAACGCACGAACAGCGGATGTGAACCCGCGCGCGTCATCGTGATGGGTCACATGCCCTGCATCGAGCGACACCAGGCGGGTGTTCGGTCGACGCTCGGCCATGGCCTCGAGCAGCTTGCCGTCGACGGCCTTGCTCTGCGTTCCCCTGATCACCAGCGCCGGGCAGGTCGATGCCAGCCAGTCGTTCCAGAAGTCGCCGTTCAGGACCTTCTGCATCGCCACCAAGTCCGCGGGATCGAAGCCCAGGGTCCAGCCTTGCGCCGTTTCCCTGAAGCTGGGCGCAACCGACCACGCCAGCCGCTCACCGATCTTCTGCTCCAACGCCTGCCGGGTCGGGTAGAGGCCGCGCCATTCCAGGACGAATTCGAACGTCCCATGCCCCTCCGGCGACCCTTCTTCGATCACCATCGCCCGCACCCGGGTCGGGTAGCGGGCGGCAAAGAAGAACGCGTTGGTGCCGCCGAGCGAGTTTCCGACCAGCACAACGGGATCGGATGCGCCCAGATGGTCGAGTAGCCCGGCGATGTCCTCGACGAAGGCGTCGCGCGAGTAGTCGGCCGAATGGTCGCTGAGCCCATGACCGCGCTGGTCCATGGACACGACCCGCCACTCGGGCATCGCGTCGGCGAAGGCCTCGAAGGAACGCGCCTCCATCCACATCGCGTGCAGGGCGACGATCAGCGGCTTGTCGCCACCGCTGTCGAGGTAAGACAGGGTCGTGCCCTGACGCTTGAAACATGTGCGCCGCATCATTTGCCTCCGGGGGTCATGTCGGCGTGCCGATGGATCAGCTTCCAGGCCCCGTCTTCGACGCGGAAGATCTCGGTCGTGCGCAACTGCATCGCTACCGGCTTGTCCTTGCCTTTCATCATCACGTTGGCGTGCTGGATGCCCGTCCAATAGCCGACGCCGCCGCTGGACCCGGACTGCATCACCTCGAAGCGGCCCGTGCTGCCTTTCGCGAACGCCTTGGCACCATGCTCGTTTGCCGCGTTCACCTTCGCCGCGCCCTTGACGCGGTCGCCGCTCGGCGGGAAGAAGGTGGCAGGGTCCTGAACCGCCGAGATGTCCATCAGCGGGCCTGCCTTGCCATTGATGTAGTCGCCCGAGATCGCCTCGCGGCGCGCCAGAAACGTGTCGAAATCTTCTTCGGCGGTTCGCGCCGTCGAAACCCAGCGAGCAAACGCCTGCATGAACTTCGTCAGGAAGGTGTCGGTCTTGTCGTTCGTGATCGTGCCGCGTGCATTCATCACGTCGCCGACCTCGCCGATGTAGGCCTCCGGCTGCTGCATCACGGCCATGTCGAGGTAGACGAAGTTCTGGCGCAGCGCATGGTTGGCGCCGAAGCCGCCCAGCGAATAGGGGCTGCAGCTCACGACCGCAGCCGCAAGCCCGGCGAAGACGTTCTTGCCCTCGGGGCGCGATCCGACATCGGTCGCATTCTTCAGACACCCCGGCAGCGAGCGGTTGTATTCCGGGGTGACGAACAGCAGCGCGTCGCACGCCTCGAGTGACTTGCGAAAGCGGATCCATGCCGACGGAGGTGCGGCGTCGAGATCCTGGTTGTAGAGCGGGAGATCGCCGATTTCGATGATCCGGCAGTCGAGCTCCTCGGGGGCGCGAACGATGAGTGCCTTGGCCAGCTTGCGACTGAAAGAGCCTCGGCGAAGACTGCCGACGAGCACGCCAACGCGGTGTCGCTTCGAAGAAATCATGCCGGTCTTCCCACTTATTCGCAGTTTGCCCTGGACGCCAGATCCGTGGGTGCCTTCGAGGGCAACGTCGGAGAACTGGGCATTCTTCGCGGGTAAGACCAGAGGCCCATAGGCGATGGTCTGCTTGCGACGTAGGATCGGTCCGACATCGGTCCGACACACGGCGCATTCAGGAAGCCGACATGGGTGCGCCCCGTGGGCTCACGGGCCAGGCAGTTCCAAGTACGCCAGAAGCATATTGCGCGCGTGTTCCTTGCGCTTCGCCCGCCACTGCGGATCGGCCAGGTTGGCATCGAACAGCCACGACAGCGTCGGTCCGTTCGACAGGTGGAAGTAGCTCAGCGCCACGATGCTCACGTAGAGCTGAAGCGGGTCGATGCCCGTGCGGAACACGCCCAGGGCGGCGCCGCGTTGCAGGACTTCGTCGATCGCCGACAGCAGCGGGGACGAGAGAGACTGCACCACTTTTGAGCGGTGCAGGTGCCGCGCATCGGCCAGGTTCTCGCCGATCAGGATTCGGATGAACAGCGGGTTCGCGGCGAAGTGGTCGTAGGTGAAATCGAACAGCCGGCGCATCGCGTCCAGCGCTTCGAAGTCGCGCAGGTGCAGCGCCTGTTCCTGCGTGCGGATGCCGGCGAACACGGTCTCCAGCACCTGCAGGTAGAGGTCTTCCTTGCTGCCGAAGTAGTGGTAGAGCATGCGAATGTTCGCCTCGGCGCGCCTGGCGATGGCGTCGATGCGCGCACCCATGTAGCCGTGTTCCGCGAACTCCTGGGTGGCGGCCTGCAAGATGCGTTCGGCGGTAGCCGCGGCGTTGCGGGTGGCGCGCGGCGTGTCGGTGGTCTCAACGGCGTTGGAGCTCATGGTGGCGCGGGAAGGGGTGAGTCGGTGCGGGGCCGCGGCCTGGCCCGGCCGTCGAGCCCATCAAGGGCTGCCAGCACGGCGTCGGGGGTCATCGGCAGCGCGGTGAGGCGCGCGCCGGTCGCGTCTTCGATGGCGTTGGCGATCGCCGCGCACACGCCCAGGATGCCGGCTTCACCCACGCCCTTGGCGCCCAGCGGGCCACGGCCGAGGCCGTGTTCGAGCACGATGCTTTCGAACACTGCCGGCAAGTCGCCGGCCAGCGGCACGCGGTAGCGCTGCGGCGTGGCGTTGCTGGGCACGCCGGCGTCGACCACCAACTGTTCGTACAGCGCCTGGCCGAGGCCCTGAAGCGCAGCGCCCTGGATCTGGCCGTGCACCGCGGAAGGTACCAGGGCCTTGCCCGCGTCGGCGGCGCTGACCAGCTGCAGCACGGTGACCTGCCCCGTCTGCGTGTCGATCTCGACCTCTGCGGCCACCCAATTCGGCATCCAGTAGACGATGGGCGCGTGCAGGGGTGCTCGCGCATCGGTGGCGATCTTGACCTCGCCGACACCGACGAACTCGGCGCCGAGTCCGCCGTAGTGGCTGCGCACCAGCGCAGCCAGCGGTGTGCGTGTGCGCTGGTCGCCGCGCTGCACATGGCCGTCGGCCAGGGACAGCAGGGCTGCGGAGCATGCCCACTGCTGCGCCGCGAACTCGAGGATGCGCTCGCGCACGGCCTCGGCGGCGCGTCGCACGGCTTCGCCCGTGACCACGGTGGCCGAACTCGCATGCGTGCCCTGGTCGAACGCGGTCTGGTCGGTGTCGATGTCAGCGCGGCTTACCCGCTGTGGGTCGAGCGACAACACCTCGGCCACGATGCGGCGGAACACCTCGGTTGCGCCCTGCCCCATGTCGACCGTGGCGCAGCTGACCAGGGCATGCCCTTCGGCGGTGACCTTCACGCGGGCTTGCGCGTATCGGCCCTGGCCGCCGCCGTCCTTGAAGCCGATCGCAACGCCCTTGCCACGCCGGCAGTGGGCGGCGGCGGGCGCGGACGGCCGGCCCCAGCCGATGCGCGCGGCCACCACGTCCAGCCCCGCGGCCAGATCGCAGTCCATCGCGCTGTCGCCGGGGCGGAACGGTTCTCCGGGGCGCAGCAGGTTGCGGCGGCGCATGTCGACCGGGTCGAGTTGCAGCCGGCGCGCAATCATGTCGATCTGGCTCTCCGACGCCCACGACGCCTGCGTCCCGCCGAAGCCGCGGTAGGAGCCGGCTGGCACGGTGTGGGTGCGCACGGCACGGGCCTGGCTGTCGAGCGCTTGCCATCGATAGGGGCCGCCGATGCGGTAGCCGACCTTGTCTGCGACCA
>Ga0307513_10013305_pt1 | contig 10103 bp, 5 predicted proteins | sample 15_EM_MG_FD_202174 | JGI IMG/M metagenome (GOLD analysis project Ga0307513, IMG submission 202174) | Populus trichocarpa ectomycorrhiza microbial communities from riparian zone in the Pacific Northwest, United States - 15_EM | ecosystem: Host-associated > Plants > Roots > Unclassified | place...
GTCAACTCATCAATCAACGGACGAAGACAAACATCTATATTCCGCCCCGGACTGCTCGGACCTGGTATGACCATAGATAAAAACATGAACTCCGGCCTCATACACATCCCCGGTGGCAAGTTATAAATCGTCAGTATGACCGGCCAACAAGAATAAGGAGTAACAAATGACTCGAATGGGTTGAATCCGTCTGTACACAAACCAAGACGCATGTTCCTTAATTCAGCTGAAAAGTGAGGATGCACATTGTTAAAGTGTTTCCATGCTTTGCCGTCAGAAGGATACACCATCACTCCATCAACCGCATGATGTGATTGTTGCCATGTCATGTGCTCAACGGTCCTTGGTGACATGAATAACCTTTGCAATCTAGGTGTGATTGGGAAGTATTTAAGTTTTATGCCACGAGAGTCTTTCCTCTGCCAGTTCTGGGTTTATAACGGGAATGCCCACATGTCATGCACTCGGTCATCTCAACATTTTCAAGGTAGTATAACATGTAGAAGTTAAGGCACGTGTCAATTTTCTGGTATCCTAAACCGAGGGGTTTCATCATGGACTTGGCAACATAGAAGTTCTCTTTCAGCCTGTTCCTTTCAGGTAAAATGCTTCTCGCCCATTCAATAATCTTGTCATAACCGGCCTCACTCAACCCGTGATCTGACTTGATGGTGAACACCTATGCTATGGCCGATAATTTACTGTGGTTCGTGTAGCCATCCCATAATGGTTCGTCAGAATCTTTCAATAGATCAAAAAACCTTGCTACATCTGTATTAGGTTCTTCTTCTACGATTGGACATTCACTGATATTACCTTTACTCATTCTCATTGCATCCATAACCATATTCCTGTAAGGATTACTATTCTCATTTCCAACTTCATGCATGTTGTTAGCACTAGAAGTTGACCCAAGCACCCTTTCTACTATGCTCTCATTAGGAACAAATAGTTCTCCGTGTGCATACCAACATATGTAATCCTCCATGAACCCTTTGGTTAGAAGATGCATCGTTAGAACATCTTGATGCAGAAATTTTAAATTTTTACACTTCCTGCATGGACACCTAATACCGCCATCAGTAAAATTCATCGGGATAGATGTTGCAAAATTAATAAAACCCTGAACCCCGTTACAATAATCCATCTTTTGCAATCCTTGGGGTGAGTCCCGATACATCCATGAACGATCATCCATGACTTCTATCGAACCTCTATAAAATTATGACGACAACATGTATTAATTAACTACGTTACGTAAATAAACATAACAAAAATATTGGTTTTCCCCGACATTATCCAACAAACTAAAAAAACACTTATGTAAAATATTCATTATCAATTATCAACTATCAACATCCATACAAATTTATACATATATAAATTTATGAAAATCACAACTTCGCAATAGAATTCATAACAATTAAAACAGACTTGTTAAACAAGCTATTATTTATTTCATCACAACACATCTAATTCGGTGTAATTCAAACAAAGTTTCAACAATTTACAAACAAATATAATTTGACAAAATCTAAAACAAACTATAACAACTACAAAATTATACATTCATACTACAAGTTTCTTTGACAAATAATAATTAAACAAGTACATACGTTAACAAAATACATTTACTAAAAAAATAATAAAATTCACATTTAAATGTTAAAACTATATAAAAAGGATAAATTTACTTACAAAAAATGATAAAATCCACAAGAACGAATGTTGTGACCACATACAAAAGTATAAGAAACTTGAGTGCTTGTGTTGAGAAGAGGGGAGAGTTGGGATGGGTGGTTGGCTGCAGTTTGGGAGGGGAGAGGTGGGATGGGGAAGAAGAAGGAGAAACAGAGGAAGAGAGTGTCGGCAGAGTGGGTATATAATGGCTTTTACCGATGGAATCACCGACGGACACAATCCGTCGGTGACAGTGCCACGTCACTGTACAAATATCCCGGTTTGAATCTCTCGATCATTCCGTCGGTAAAATCATCTGAAAAAATCCATGTCATCACACCGCTGCAATTTTATAACAAAACTGTATAGTCTGTCGGCGATACGGTCGTTATGTACCGACAAATGTATTTCGTCGGTATATACCGACCGTATCGCCGACGGATGGTATCTGTCGGTATATAGGAGATGGAATTATATCCGTCGGTAAAAATTTTCGATGGAATTTTTCTGTCGGTAATTCCGTTCGTTTTCACTGATTTTCTGGTAGTGATCACATGCAAGTATTGAGGAAATTGTTTGAGAGGTTATAAAAATACCAATTTAAGATTAAATACTGTAAAATGCTCGTTCAGGGTAAGAACTAGAAGCTATTGGGTTTTGTAGTAAGCAATTGAGGAATAAAAGTTGACCCGGATAAAGCAAAGGCTATTTAGGATATGCTGGTGTCTAAAATAGAGAAAGAAGTAAGAAGTTTCCTTAGGCATTTAAACTACATAGCTCGATTCATATCTCAATTAACGGTAACATGCTAGCCAATTTTTTATTTGTTTAGAAGAAAAAATCTTGGTGTATGGAACAATGATTGTCACGAAGCCTTTGATAAAAATAATAAGGTATTTGCAAAACTCGGCATTGATAATGCCTTATACACCATGAAGACCCTTGATCCTATATTTAACAATGACAAAAACAACCATGGGATGCATGTTGGGTCAGCATGATAAGTTAAGGAAGAAAGAACAAGTTACTACTTAAGTAAAAAGTTCAATGATTGTGAATCCTAATATACAATAATCAAAAGGCTATGTTGTGCTTAGTGTGGAACGCGAAAAGGCTTAGGCAGTATACGCTATACTGCTCAACTTAGTTGATCTCAAAATTGAATCCTCTCAAGTACATTTGTGAAAAACCTTGTCGAGTAGGATAACGAGGTGGAAAGTGTTGTTGGCAGAATATGACATTGTTTTTATCATAATGAAGGCTATAAAAAAGAGTGTGATTGTCAACCATCTTGCAGATCATGTTGTGGAAGATTACAAGCCATTGAATTTTGACCTTCCTGATGAGGATATGCTAATAGTTGAAGATAACAGTGAGATGAATGACTAGTGGACCTTGTACTTTGATGGGGCAGTGAATGTATCAGGCAATAGGGTTGGAGTAGTGATAATTTCCCCAAAAAAGAAATAATGTCTTGTTTCAATAAGGTTGCAGTTTAAATTGACAAATAAAACGGCCGAGTATGAAGCCTACATCATTTGTCTGGAAGTTGCTTTAAAACTTAAATTTGGGAAGCTTGAGGTCTATGGGGATTCCCTACTAATCATCTATCAGGTAAAAGGGAAGTGACAAACCAAGAATGAGAAGTTGAAGCCATATCAGAATTATCTCTTGAAATTAGCTAGCAAATCCAAAGAAATAAAATTCACTCATATGAGCAGAGATAAGAATTAGTTTACTGATGTCTTAGCAACCTAGCTTCGATGAGACAAATAGTTACAGGAGATAGGATCCAACTAATAAACATCAAAGTTAGAAATATCCAAGCTCATTGCTGCACAATTAAGGAATCACTAGATTAGAAATCATGGTATAGTGACATTAAGAGGTTTATCCAACACTGGAAATACCCTTAGGAGTTTCCAAGATAGATGAAAAGACTATGAAGAGAATGGTTATAAAGTTTTACTTGGATGGTGAAATCCTATATAAGAGGTCATTTGACAAGACTCTACTCAGGTGTCTGAATGAAAATAAGGTTGAGCAAACATTAAAAGAAATCCACGAGGAAATTTATGCCACTCATGCCAACAGACATACAACGGCAAGGCAAATGCAAAGATTTGGATACTTCTAGTTGACCATGAAAATGGACTGTGTAAACTATTTTAGAAAATGCCACAAGTGTCAAATATATGGTGATAAGATAAATTCACTTCTAGCATTGCTATTCAATATGACCTCGCCTTAACATTTTGATATATGGGGGTTGAATGTCATAGGACCAATCAATCTGAAGGCTAACAACGAGTATAGGTTTAATTTGGTTGTCATCGACTTCTTCACTAAATGGGTAGAGGCCAACTCTTATGTATATATAACACAAAAAATAATTAAGAGGTTCATTGAGAAATATTTGATCTGTTGCTATGGCTTACTAGTAAGATTGATAACCGAGAACCCTTATAATTTTAATGGAGAGCTGATTGTTGAACTCTTCTCTAAATAGAGGATTAAACACCTCAATTCTTCTTTTTACAAACCAAAAATGAATGGAGCTATCATGACAGCTAACAAGAGTCTCAAAAACATCATCCAGAAGATGGTGTTCACCTATAAGGATTGGAATGAAATGCTTTTGTACGTATTTTACGCATGCCGCACCATAGTTAGAACTTTTATAAGTGCAACCCCTTATTCTTTGGTATACATGATGGAAGTAGTTATGCCTTTAAAAATAGAGATTTTATCATTAAGGGTTTTAAAAGATGCAGAACTAGATGAATCAAAATGGACAAAATTAAGATTTGAGCAGTTAAATTTTATTGATGAAAAAAGATTATTGGCCATTTGTCACCACCAGTTATACCAAAGCATAATGACTAAGGCATATAACAAGAAGGTCAGGTCAAGAGTATTTAAAGAAGGGGACTTGGTATTGAAAAAGATCTCGCTAGTATCGAGAGAAGATTAGAGTAAATGAGCACCAAACTACAAAGAACCATACATGGTGAAAAAGGTTTTTACTGGAAGAGCTTTAATTTTAAATAATATGGACCAAAATGATTTGCCTAGACCTGTAAACTCTAATATTGTAAAGAAATGCTAAGCTTGATGTACTTTTTCTATCAATCAATAAAAATTAAAGTTTAGCCAAGAATTCTTTGGTATATTTTTCTTTTCTTAAAAAACCATGCATGATTTCATGTTTTTACAAAGCTTTTCAGAAAATCAAAGTTTTAGTACAAAAGTAGAAGTCAAATTGGTGTTTGTTTTAATAAATAAATTCTGTGAATTCAAATGATACCATAGAAAGGTGACCAAACATTTAAGAACCTAAAAAACAAACCAAACACCACGAGAAACTTTAACGTTGAGTTTTAGTTAAGTGAATAATGAAAAACCATTTCACATGTTCAAATGAAGGAAAGAAAAGCTTGTTGATCCTAAACGTACGCGTTTGAAAAGGTTATATTTAATAATCCTTTCACAACACAAAAAAAATAAAAATCATTTGTGGTCCCTATTGAGCCTAGTAAGTTTTTCTTGAGAATTAACCTTGACTATGATCATACTCCACACTGGGAGCAAGTGCAAGAATTAGAAAAATAATCCAAATATACAAAATGATCCTTAGTGACTACAGGTGCCCAAAAAGCTGGGGATATGAAAGAATTCAAAGAGTTCAAAAGGTTTGAGCATACCATATAAAATAATGAATATGATGATGGTGCTCAAAACCAAATGAAAAAAAAAAGACGAGAAGAACAAGCCTGACACTAGAGGGCAAGACATACCATTTTGCAAGTCAATTCGTTTAAAAATCCATGGACCAAAAAGAGGTTTGGAAACTAGCATAGTGATCTTTAGTCTTGAAATGCCTTAAACACTTTTTGAGCCCTTTCTAATCAAAGGCAGACAATCTGGAATGGTAGGTAATGTTTTCTCATGTAAAACGAGCTTTATTATTCATACAAGTAAAATGAACGCTTTAAAGATTTGTTCTTTTCTCTGAAACCCTCAAATTAAAAGTTGAACCCTTTTAACCAACAAAACATGAAAAAAAGGTCACTTAACATTTTCACCAAAAAACAAAATAAATTTTTTTCAATTCTAACAAAAATAGGTCCATAGGAATCGCTTGCATTCTTTTCAGAACAAATTTGCTTTAAATCGACTCAAAATGGTTTTTGTGTTTGGAAATCACTTTGAAATTCTAAAAATTTTCCCATGAAAGCAACCCCTTGTAAATAACCAAACCCTCTTCTACATGGCATCAACCTTAAAGAAAACTCAAAACAAACAAAATACTTGGGGGCATGATCAGGCTGGGGGTATTCTTGTAAACCCCAAGTATAAATTTGGCATAAAATTGGAGAATGTTTTAAATTGAGTAAAGAAAATAAAATGAATAATGTGTGAATTTTGATAAATGGGACACAAATATATGTATATATAAAAGATAAGGATATGGAAATTGATCTAAAATCATTTCTTGTAAATGTTTGATTAAGAAATGTAAATCCAGTACAACTCTAGGAGTTCTATAAAATTTCTAAAGGAAGTATATAAGGAAATTAAGCAAATAAAATAAAAAAAATTAAGGATTTGATACTTGTAGTAAGGGATGGATATGGACCTTTGAGATTTAAAAAAATGATTAGTAAACTAATTTTGAAATATAGATGTGTGAAAATGCTCGAAAAATGAAAAAGAAAAGGCTCAAAGTGTGAATTAAATTTTAATGGAAGTGATTTATGAGGAAAGAAAGGTACCCGGGTATAAATTAATGACTTTCAATATCGCTTGTTGAAAATCGATAACAAAAATATACTGGGACGAGGGAAATAATACCCGATAACTAAAATAATTACTATTTGAAGGGACATAGTGGGAATTTCCTATAAAAGGCTTGGGTGCAGCTGGCTATGAGGGGATTAAAAGGGAAGATACGAGGAAACTCTAATTTTCCTTGAAAAATCCTTGAGAAACCTAGAGAAAAACAAGGAAAAGAAGAGAGTTAGTGATACTAAAGGATTTAGGCAACAAAATCACTTTGATTTAGAGTCTTCTTGAAAGAAACATTTGGGGATAGAGTGAGAGGGAAGGGGTGGCAACAACCAACAAGGAATAAGAGGTGGGATTCCTTGATTTGTTAGCACTTGGAACCTAGATTACTCATTGGTAAGGTGTCCCAACATCCATTTAATAAGTTCTTACAATATTTGTTAAGTTTCCATTGATTTTTCATCAAATTGAGGATAAGGTTAATGATGAATTTTGGGGGGAATGAGAAATTGAATTAAATTTCTTACATGTTTATGACATGTAATAGGATTGAAATGAGTTGAAATATGAAGTAATTTTGAAAGGAAATTAGTAGTCCTTTGCTAGTGTATGGCCAACCAATGATGTAATAAGAGGAAAGGTGTTTTATTTGAATCCTTAGCTCGATGATATATGTTTATATGAATTAAAATGATAGGAATGCATGAAAGAATAACAATAAAGGTGTTAAAGAGGGTTGAGAAGAGTGTTGATTGATAAGTTAGTGAAATTGGGAGAATTATCTACAATTGTGATAAGTTACAAAATGATGATAAATTGAGGAAACTAGTTCTTAGAAGTTGTCTTTGGGAACATTATAATGTTTATAACATGGCAAGGAATTGATTTTGATTGAGGATAAGTTAAATTGGTAATGTGTGAATGTTACAAAATTTATCGACAAAACTAGACAGTTTAATCTCTTGGTCTTTTAGAGGAAATTCGAGCATTAAAATGGGGGAATTTGGACTAGGTCTCTTCATAGAAATTATAGCCATGGATGTTAGATATCCAAGGAAGTTAACCTTGATTAATTTGGAATTTTAGAACTTCAGCTATGGGCTAATAACCCAAAGGGGGTAAGGACATACCCTAGTGAATTGTTGGCCATCTTCTTGATAACGAGTAGTTTTGAGGGCTTTAAGAGTAGAACTGGGTTCTTCTCCCTTAGTGGACTTATAACCTTGTGTCTTAGCTATTCGAGGGGTCAAGCCACACCTTAAACTGAACTATATAATGTTAGTTAAGGATGAAACACAAAACAATGTTCGAATGAGGAATTATGCCGATTATGATGTTGGTTTGCATTCTTGTTTAAGAACCTAAAAAAAAGGATTTGATGCAAACATGAGATGAAAATTTAAGAAAAAATAATAATAATGAATTAGATGATTAAAGAGAAATTTGTATAGATTTTAGATTTAAAAGAAATAAATGTTCATGAGTTTATTGATGTACGGTGAGCCACCGGATCCAGACAACAGCCTGAGACTACCAGTCAAGCTTTTATAACAGGTATATGCCTAACACCTATGCTTTATATTTTCTACTATTTTAAATTGTTTGGCATGTTAGTGCTTTAAACTTGGTAGTCTCTCTCTCTCTCTCTCTCTCTCTCTCTCTCTCTATATATATATATATATATATATATATATATATATATGATGCTAATAAGAAAAATAAAAAGGGATCGGTACGAATGGTAGGTTGAGATGACATTGATTAGCTATCCGGGTTTGGATAGATAATGGTATCAATAGGGTTCTATTGATGCCGATATTTCTTAAATTGATTAGTCAATCCCGGATAATTGGATGACTAATGATGTTAGTAAAGATTTCTAACATCGACATGATTACATCCGGTTAAGGGAAAAGGATAAGTTAATTAATTATTCTGGATCGAGAATAGTTAATGATATCAATGGATCACATTGGTATCAACAATTACTTCTAGTGTGATTAGCTACTCCGGGTAAGGAGGCTAATGATGTCAATGGTTCTTAACATTGACAACTTTGATGGTAAACTAGATGTGGATAAGAATTGATTAACTATTTTGGGGTAGGAATAGTTAATGATATCAATCAGTTGTATTGATATCAACATATGAATGGAATTGATTAGTTTAACCCAGTATTGAGAGACTAATGATATTAATGAGATTCATTAGTATTGACAATTACCTTCTAGAGAATGAGAGAGAAAGTATTGATTAGTTATTTCAAAAGAATCTGATAAGCTAATAACACCGGGAGAGGAATATCTTGGTATTAAGCGAGAATTGATTTATGAAGAGATGGTGTTCGAAACCATTGAGTTGAGTTGAGATTTCCAAGATGAAATTATTCTCGGCAAATGAGTTAGGATATTAGATATATATTGGTAATAGATGGAAAATGTATGTTGTAAAAGAGGTATATGCTTAATTTTATGTATCAAAGAAATGTCATAGAAATTATTACTTGTCATTATTATTGTTTGTTACTACTTTTTTTATTTATATGTACATGCTAATTTATATTTTCAAGTCCATCAGGGTCACGTCATGAGTGATATTAGTTTAGTCACCTTTTGCTTTTGGACATGTAATTATTTTGTAAATTAAGAGACTTATCTTTTAAAACTTGAAATGTAATATTAACCCGTAAATTTGGATGTATGACTTTAATCTAATGTATGCAGTTCTAAGTACTTGTTTAACTATGCATGTTTATAGTTGAAATCAAATCCTTCACTTGATTTACATTATATGATGTTATTATGCAAGATATAGTTTATGTGATGATATTATGTAACAATTGAATTATGTATTGTTATTCTATGAACTTGAATTGTATGATGTTATTGAATAAGGTGTGTTTTGTTGATGAGGATGAGTTGGGTTGAGATCCAGGATGATTGGATCGGGTTGTGAAATGAAATTGGAAGTGTAATATGATTTTGTCTATAATTTGGGACCTCCCGGTATAGGGGATACTCTGCTGAAATTTTTGTGAAAATTTTGGTGGAACCTGTAAAAAATATTTTGAAATTTCCATTTAACTGTTGTGTGTTTTCCTGACTGTTACACAATCCAAGAAATATAATAAGGCTGGCTCCATGATTCCACTTTTAAGAAAAAAAATAATGTAAAGCGAAACTGACAATATTTAAGATAAAAGTTTTTAGGCAATGAAGTATGCCAATATCATCTGAGACTCGCCCTTCCCCAAGCTCAAGATCACAAGTCGTGACTCGGGTAAGTAAAGGCAAAAAAAACCATGGAAGCTTGCTATAGATTTAAAAAGGGAAGACCATTGAGAAAGAAAACCTATATTTCTCAAGTGAGTATACATGTATTAATTATAATGCATTACACTTTGATCTTTGTGGGGACTCTAAGGAAAGAATCCTTGATGAACTTGTATTTTACCAATAAATCTTTTTCCTTTGAGTGCGTCTTTGAGCATTCATCACCTAGATAGTGCGCTTTCTAGCTATATCTCTATTTCTTTTCAATGCGTCTTTGAGCCCTCATCACCCAGATAATGCGCTTTTTAACCCTATCTCTATTTCTTTTTAGTGCACATTTGAGCCCTTATCACCTAGATAATG
>Ga0307513_10013306_pt1 | contig 10103 bp, 6 predicted proteins | sample 15_EM_MG_FD_202174 | JGI IMG/M metagenome (GOLD analysis project Ga0307513, IMG submission 202174) | Populus trichocarpa ectomycorrhiza microbial communities from riparian zone in the Pacific Northwest, United States - 15_EM | ecosystem: Host-associated > Plants > Roots > Unclassified | place...
AGCGAGAGAAGGGATGGTGAAGGCCATCCTTGCCCCTTCGACTCCGTCCCAAGCTGGAAAACTAGCAAAAACTCATCGCGAGAATGAATTAAAAACTTAAATAGTGGAATTTACAGTGATTTTAGATATAATCTACAGTGATTATTTTTTAATATAATTTACTTAAATGATTTTTTCTAGACATTTATTATTTTATAAATTAAATGAAGATGGTGAAAGCAATATATACATATATTAAAGGAGGCTGCCGAAGATTCGAGGAAGCAATCTTCTCCTTTGGCAAGGAGGCCATAGTATATAACCTTTTCACAGACCGTGCAGGGCGCAGCTGCATGATATGAGATGCAGCGGTCTCACTAGCACAACCATGTCTATTTCTTTTTGTGTGATGGATTTTAATTTCTCAACAATATTACATGATAAGTCGACAAACTAACTCATAATTAACAGATTTAAGTAGTAAGAATTAAAGAAGGAAAAGGATTGCGCGTTAATAGTATACGAAGCTACCAAATAAATTTTACTAATATGTTTGTTTAGATGTTACTAAAATAAAAATAAAAATAAAAATAAAATAGAAAAAAAGGGAAAGGTTTCTGTGGGTGCAAAACAAGGAAATGTACTGGAACCAATTATTCCGTTAATAGAAAAAAAAAAGTCAAGAACCGATTATTAAAAAAAAAAAAAAAAAAAAAAAAAGGGGGTTATAGTTTAAGGCGCTCTGCACTGACCGGCCACAAAATATTTGACTTTCGTAAGACGTCTCGCTTTTCCATCATTATAATAGCACAGACGTCTCGCTTTTCCAGACGTCTCCCTTTTCCTTCATTATAATAGAATTATTCTTGACCTATATATAAACGTGGAAAAAATATTCTTATAAATTGAGTATTTGATAAATTCTTCAATGTTTTTCCAGCTTAATTAAACACAATCTAATATCAATGTAACAGATTAAGTAGGTTAAAGCCATGCAACGATATTATTTATATTGAATGACGGTACCACGGACATGCGGTTTGTTTATTTATTTATTTTAATTTCGCTCTTCTCCTAATTTCAACTTTTCCTTAATTAGAAATTAATTAGAATAGATGAATTACAATTAATTAGAAAAATAATTATCATGAAAGATTTGAAGTTCATGTCCGTCTACGAGCCCTTTTCTTAAATTCTGTCAAGAAAAGAATATTTTTTATATTTTATATTTTTTAAAAAATAAAAATTCATTTCAAACTACTATCCTAGCTAGATTAAATTTCATTTATTAAACAAGCTTATGATTTGAGGGGAATGGAGTTAACTTGACTTAATTAATTGTTGGAATATCTTGCGTGCCACGTGGCAGAAGAGTGATCGTCTGATCAGAGACTTTCTGGGTCTGACTGCGCCTGAATGCACGTGGGGATCATCATGACCATGCTTCTAGCATTGCAAATGGGAGCGGTGGTTGTGTTAAGGAAAAGCTGGGGGGTGATTGCTAGGAAACCCCACCAAGGAGAGGGTAAAATGGTAATTCCATTCAAAGTAGGTTTTTATTTGACTTTCATGAGACGTCTCGCTTTTCCTTCATTATAATAGCATATATATATATATATATACATGTGGCTTCATGAGAGAGCGGGTAAAGAATTATTCATGACCTATAAACGTGGAAAAAATATTTTAATAATTTGAGTATTTGATAAATATTTTTGTTTTTGTGTTTTTTTAAAATTATTTTTGTTGATTTTTTTTAAATATTGAACTGGTTGAGAATTTAGTTCTACCATTTTTTTCTTTAATTAAAATATTATGAATTGCTATAATATTTTTCTATATTTTTTTTATGATTTTTTTTTCAAAATTATCTTTGTCGATTTTGTTTTTTTTATATTGAGCTGGTTGAGAATTTAGCTTCGTAGTTTTTTTCTTTAAAACACTGTGGATTGCTATAGTGTTCCCCCACATGATTTTTTTTATTATGATTTTTTCAAAATTATATTGATCTATTTTATTATTTTTAATATTGAACTGGATGAAAATTACAACTGTAGATTTTCTCGTGAAATACTATAAATTGCTATAGTGTTTCCTTGTATGGTTTTTTTTCCCTTTCGTCTTATTTATTTATTTATTTTCAAAATTATCTTTGTCAATTTTATTTTTTCAATATTAAGTTGGTTGAGAATTTAGTTTTGTAATTTTTTCCTTGAAAACATTGTGGATCAACAGTTTTTCTCCATATGATTTTTTTAATTTTTTTATGATTTCTCCACAAACCCACAAAAACACACAAGTATATCAAAAGTTCGCGGCATCGCGAGGGCATGACATCTAGTATCATCTAACCAGAGAAGGTAAGAGAACGAGCATTTTAGTACTGAAAATTAAGGAATTGAATGTAATTTACTTGAGGATAATTCAATGATAAAAGTGAAAAATAAAAAAATAAATAAAAATAACATTGCTCTTATTCATAATGGTTTTTTGTGAGTATTTAAATAGTGATTAACACTGTTTAAAACACCTTTTGTTTTAGTTGTTTATTTAATTTACTTAATTTATTTATTTTAGACATTTATTAATTTATAAATTAAATCACTATAATAGAAGAAATCTCACGGCCCTTTGAATCCGTCCCAAGCTGGAAAAGGATTGCTTCCTCGAATCTTCACACTTATTGTTAAATTTTGGAGCATTTTTATTCTGAAAAGGAATTGAATGTAATTTCTTTTAGGATGATCGATTAAAGAGATCAAACTGAGAAAAAAGAAGACAATATTGATTCTATCTATAGTACTTTGTGAGTTTTTGAATAGTAATTATAGATTTTAAGTATGATATGTTACTCCTTCAATATTGATTTCTTTTTTCCTGATATTGTTGACTTTTTATTTTTTTTCTTAATTATTTTGTTTTCTTTTACTTTTGACTACCTTCTTTTTTATATATGCCAGAGAGGTCAGGCTCGGTATGGCCATGAATATATATATATATATATATATATATGCATGCATGCTAGAGAGGTCAGGCTCTGTATGGCCACTCTAGCAAAATGGCCATGCATGAAGCTTCGTGTGGTCAATGTCAACATACAAACTTGGGCTTTTTAGGTTTTAGGTGGGCATGGATGTGCTTTGAGGATTTTGGATTTGGCAAGTGACGTCTACAGGGTCGCCTAGAAAGGATTTTGGACCACACCCTGAGAGGATCTTGGAATTAAATTCCGGTGTGCTCGGTGTATTATGGTATTTTTTCATTATTAATATAGTTTTTTACATTTAATATCAGAACATGAAAATAATAATAAAATTATATAAAAAAACACTTTTTTATAACCAATAATAGGCTGAAATAGTATAAGGAGCTACCAAATTTTACTAATATGTTTAGATATTGTTAGTAAGATAAAAATAAAAAAGAGAAAAAGGAAAAGGTTTCTGTGGGTGCCAAAGAAGTGTATTATACCCATCTTACTTCCTTTTATTTGTTCAAATCGGTGAGATCGATGATCGAAGAGAGGAAAATATCAGCTCGCATAAATATTTATGATCTGTCTCGTCACGTTGCATCGATGAGACGTCTCTCTCTATGTATGTATGTATGTATGTGTCTGTGTGGGCGCCCACGCGCTTTTATGAAGGAAAAGCGAGCTGTACCAGGATGAGGAATTTAATTAAGCAGGAGAATGGCGCAGCATCGATGAGACGTCTCTACGTTTTTCCTTGATACATATTACACGACCAAATATTTGTCGTCTTTCATGAGGCGTCTCGCTGCTTTTCCTTCCTAGGTTTTTCCTTCATAACAGCACAGACGTTTAGCTGTTGTTTTCAGGTTTGTAAATTATGTTTTGTTTTATTTCAAATAATTAAAATATTTTATATTAATTTAAAAAATAGAACAAAATAAAATAATTTTTATCTTATTTTAAATCTCAGTCTGTTCCGGATTTTTCGGCTAGAATATTCCAGTTTCATTCTATATATTTCGTTCCGCTTTTGAAAAGTCATTGAATCAAGTTGAACATTGTTCAATTTAATTAATAAAATCATCCAAGTATAAATTTTTTTTTTCATTACTATTTTCAATAATAATGATATTAATAATAATATTAAAAATTATTATTACTATTTTCATTAACAATGATATTAATTTTTTAAAATTAGATTTATCACTAATATATATAGTTTATATTCATGTTGTTTTTTCATGTTTATACTTTATAGGAATTTGAGCTAAACAAGAGATGCTTTAGATCTCATTAGCTTTGATAACATTGACCTAACTTTATATTTAAAATATTTGTATTAAAACATTTTACTTTCATAATATTTTGATATTTTGTTTAAGTTAAATTACTTTAAGTTAAAGATCTATTTAATCTTGACTATTTAGAAATATTTTAAATTTTAAAATTATATTTATTTGGCATTGTGTTTGTATTGCATAATTTATAATTAATTTATCTTGAATTTGAATTATATATATATATATAGTACAACCTCGAAACGACACGCCGAAACACTCCGAACTAAAACATTCTATTCCAATTGAAAAAACAAAACACCTACCGAAACGGAATTGACAACCTTGATTTTTCCTTCATAATAGCATATATAGACGACTCGTTTTTTCAAACATCTCGCTGTTTTTTCTAAATTAATTAGGTTAATCTGTAAAATCTGAGATTCGTGTCATGAAAATCTGATAACTAAATAAAAAGATATTTAATATTAACAAACTAAATTAAACAAAAGGAATTAATTAAAAAGGAAAAAACAAAGAAAAAAAACCAATAGAAAAAAAAACTAATGAAGAAAAAGAAAAAAAACTAAATTAACTGAGTTATCTAGTCAAACTTGAGATCCGTGTCGTGAAAGTTTGATAACTAATTAATAGAAAAAAAATATTAACAAACTAAATTAAACAAAAAAATTAATTAAAAATCCTTCAATATTGATTTCCTTCATAGTGCTTATGAGTTTTTGAATAATAATTATAGATTTTAAGTATGATATGTCACTCCTTCAATATTGATTTCTTTTTTCCTTGATATTGTTGACTTTTTATTTTGTTTTCTTTTACTTTTGACTACCTTCTAGCTAGCCTCTTCAATATATATATATATATATATCCACTTCTTTCAAAAAAAAAAAATCATTATTTAATATGTTTAGATGTTAGTAAGACATAATAGAAAAAAGGGAAAGGTTTAATTATGTGGGTGCAAAAGAAATGTATTGGAACCAATTATACCGATCTTACTTACAATATTTATTTGTTCAAATTGGCGAGATCGATGATTTAAATGAAGAGGAGATTAAAATATCAATACGCTTGCTAGCTAGCTAGCTGCAAGATTTATGATCTGTTTTCATAACAATAAAGGAGATTTTAATGAAGGAATTAAAACCCACACTTCGAAATTTTAACAATATCATAGGACAATTTGTCATTGATCGATCATGAACAAGTTCATCAAGTGACATGCATAACAACGCATGCTATTGCATCCTAATACCATGAAAATAAAGCCTATACAAGGCGGAATCAACAACCCAAGGGGTCTATTGGAAACAAAAACAACAGTAACAAAAGAAACCAAGCGGGAGAAAACATGTAACCCAAAGGCAGGAAGTCATCGTTACAGATCACTATAGTGAGTAGGGATCTGAAGTAGGTAGCCTGGCTAGAGAGCACACTTGATCAGTTGTCTCATGTCATCAATGGAAGTGCGAGGATGATGAAAAATGATGCGACACCCAGGCTGATACCAGCGTTCTCCAACCTTCTCGACGCAAGAGGGAACTTGTCGTGAATCAGCTGTGAAAGAACAAAAGAAAGAAAGGGAAGCGCGATACAGGCAGCGCGTAAGTATTTAAGATAGGGTTTCGCGTGTTCATCAATATGTCCGTATTTATGATCAGTTTGCGAAGCTGCAGCAAAACAGAAGAGCATGAGCATCCTTGCCAATAAAGAACGCCGGTTAACAGCATTCTCTGTATTGGCTGGCTGGTGGTTGGCTGTAAAGGAATGTCGCGGTTGCGGTTGCGGTGTCTGGAGGTTGGCGGTGAAAGAGAGTTCGGGTTGTATTGTTTCTGGCAACTGCGACTCCAGATCAGTAGCCTGATCAGAAGAAGGTTGTGAATTTGGTGGTTGTGATTCTGCAGGTAAATGCTGCTCTGGATTGATATCAGGAGGAGAGATAAGCTTGGACAAAAAAGCTATTGCTGTAACAAAGATGCCCATCACCATTTTTGTACGTGTTTAGAAGAAGATTGAAGAGGTTTTTATGTGCTTAGAAGAGATCAGACCAAAAGAAAATGGGTTTGGAGAGCAGCTACTCGGCATCGTATATATAGATGTGTGGGAGACGTCTTTGCCATCATGAAGGAAAAGTGAGCCGTATCATATGAAAGTCAAATATTTCGTGGGTCAGAGCCTCTTTTTTTTTTTTTTTGTTAATAATCGTGGAAGCCCTGCCGGCTCTCGAAGGAGCCATGCACCTCCACTTGCTTAATGAACTATACCAGTATTGTACGTACCAGCATGAGGAATATTTTAAATTAAGCAGGAGATTGCGCAGCATCGATGAGACGTCTCTGCGTTTTTCCTTGATACATATTACACGACCAAATATTTGTCGTCTTTCATGAGACGTCTCACTGCTTTTCCTTCATAGGAGCACAGACGTTTTCCTTCGTAACAGCACAGACGTCTCTCTGTTTTTCCTTCATACATAATATATAGCACCAACCAGTATGGATCGACCTAAAACTGGGAGTAGGAGGGTGACGAGCTCGCATGGGCTCCACATGCAAGAAAAAACTATATATCCATGGCTACGCACGCTTCAAGCCTTCAACTTGACGGCCTTAAAAGTTGAGGGATTTTAATTTCTCAACAATATTACATTATAAGCATGATTGCGCGTTAATAACATGTCCCAGCGTATTGGAGGTGGTGCCACACACACACACACACACACACACACACACACACAGAGAAAGGAAATACGCTGCAAGATTTATATATCATGATATGTGATTAATTATAAGCATAATATTTCTTGTATAATTATGACTAATTGTACGAGATGGATGCTCTTTAATTAATGGATATTGTTTTATTACATTTCAATTTCAATTTCCTAATTGCACACTTTCAAAAATCCAGCTTAATTAATTCAGCTTAGGCTTGTGCGTGCATTCAACAGAAGATAATAATATATATTTCTATCACAAAAATTAAATTAAATTAAATTCAATAGAAGATAATAATTTACTAAAATTAAATTCTTTATTTGTATTTCAAAGTTGGAAGACAACTGTTTGATCTATAAATCAGATTAAAAATATATATTGTGTAAGTTTTCATTATTCCTCTTACGAATAGTCGGGATATATATATATATATATATGCGCTAAGATCACCAATTGCTTTTTTATACTTCTTGAGTTGGCCAAAGTGATTTTTTTTAAATAAAAAAAATAAATATAATAAGTTATATAATTATTTCTATATATGGCCTAAACATTATGTTTTCTCTGCTTACTCACGAATGATCTAAAAGAATAAAATCAATAAACCGAGATAGAATAACTAGGTATATTTAAATCTTTATAATTCAATTAATTAACGAGACATATTGAATTAATAACTAGATAAGCCTTAATTCTCATAATTAAAAGCAAACTTCATCCCCTTTTCTTGACCTGATCCTCTGATTTAACTTCAGTAGTGTTTATAATAGACACACACACACACACACACACACACACACACAGAGAGAAAACAAGCCTAGTCTTGCTTAATTTCACACTCAAATGAAAAAGAATCATGAACTCAGTCCTTATAGTTTACCAAACAAGTTAATTATAACCCTACAATAAATAATAAAAATATCTTCGGTTTTAAAATGAACTCATAGAATAAAAAAGCTAGTTTTTTATAATTAAATTATATATAATCTTAACTTAAATCTCAATCACAAAAACAACTTACCCAAATCCAGCAACCTCATCCATAACAAATATACTCTATCTAAATGGATAATATTTAAAATTATAATATTATTTATTCTTTAAATTAGTTTTTGTTTAGTAATAAATTACAATAATATTATTTTTATTTTTTAAAATTTATTTTTAAAAGAAATTAAATTTAAAAAATAAAAAATCTTCAAAAAAATAAAAATAAAATACAACAACCCATGACATAACTGACAACTTGCTTGTTGACTTATTTTCCCAGCCACCAAATTTCCGGCTGCATCTCTTTCATCCTTTCACTGAGAATCTGAGAATTTGGTTTTCAGTTCTCCAAGGTCAGTATCAGCTGCTTCTCTCTTACAGTAATTTTGACACAAATCTTAATTTCATGAAACCCTTTATTTATCTTGTCTTTTTTACAGGGTTTGGCTTCCTAAAATGAATCAGGCAGCTGTTATAGCTGAAATTACAGACATCCTTGAAGAAACATGTCGTGCACATAATTTACCTCTAGCTCTAACGTGGGTTTCTTCAAATTCCCTTAAAAACAACAAAAGAACCTTAAAAGTTGTGAGTAGTGCTTGTTGTGTGAATGATTTAGGGATGCAAGGGTTTCTCAAGGCGTGTATAGGGCATCATCTTGAAGAAGGTCAAGGTGTTGCTGGAAAAGCACTTAAATCGACGCATCATTGCTCTGTCTCCGATGTTTGTTTGCTTGGCGTAGCTGATTATCCGTTTGTGGATGATGCTAGGATTTCTGGGCTTCGTGCTGCTTTAGCTATAAAGTTAATGATAAAGGAGGGGTTTTATAGAAGTAATGTTGATTATGTGGTGGAGTTTTTTCTTCCTGCGAATCTGGAAGCTTTGGAAGAGAAGACATTGATGGATGGGATTTCAGCTAGTTTGAGGAAATTTTGTGAGAATTCCAGGACTGTTATAGCACCTGGGTATAGTGTCCAGCCAGTGCATTTGTTTGGCAGTTTGAATTTGAATCAAACGAGTCTGGAGAGGAACCATGAGGATTCAAGTGAAGTTTCGTTTTCCGATTGGAATAACTTTCAGCCCGTTGCTGTTTCTGGGAGCTCTTTGCGGCATTCTGAGCAGGTGTGCCTCTTTTAATTGTGCAATTGTTGTTTAGTATTCTTTCTTGTTGATGAATGGATTGTTCTGTTGATGAACAAATTGAGACTTTTATTTGGATCTTGGGGCTTACTTTTTCTTTGAATATATTTCTGCATACCAATTGATGTGCCGCGTGTATACATCTTCTGTGATTACTAAACTTGTTGTGAGCAGTTGAAAATGTTTTGGTGCGTACAATTTAGTTTCTCAGCTTAGGTTTACCCCAATTGTTGATTTAAGAAGTCTGAGTTTGGTATGCAAATCTTGTTTCTTTATGTCCGTTTCCCATACCTCTATGTATATTAGATGGTATGAAAGCCCTGCCTTGCTGTTAGGGTTAAATTTCTAATGAAATGGACATGTTTACTAAATCCGCTACTTTATATTAGGTCTTAATTGTCCGTAGATAATTATAAGTATACAACAATCTAGGTAGGTTAATAAGTATACAACAATCTAGGTTGGTTCTATCTAGGAAGACTGTAAGAAAAACTGGGATCATGTGTATGGCCAGCTAGGTTGTCATCTAATTCTACCCTATTTGTTACCCATTGAAAATCTGCAGATTTGTAATTCTACCCTATTTGTTACCCATTGAAAATCTGCAGATTATGGCGTATGATGTTTCACGTGGAAATACTTAATTTTTTCCTACCGTACCTATATGCATGAGACTGTAAATGCAAGAATATCTTGTGCATTACATATTTTCTATTGAGTTTGATGGGCTTCTAAGATGCTCTGTTGCTTGGCTATTTCTTTATAGGAAGTTGGAGAACAAAATGCTGCAGTTGAACCTGTGCAAGATGTTGACAATCAGTTGGCAGCGGTGAATGGTTCCCAACCAACCAATGGCAATGCTAAACGAAGAAAGATATCTGAAGTTTGGACAGCCTTCGATAAAGTTCGAGAAAATGGTTCAGTATGGGCTATATGTAGAGTTTGTAAAAAGAGGTATCCTGGAGAAAGTAAAAAGGGGACTTCAAATCTGCATAAACATATGAG
>Ga0307513_10013307_pt1 | contig 10102 bp, 4 predicted proteins | sample 15_EM_MG_FD_202174 | JGI IMG/M metagenome (GOLD analysis project Ga0307513, IMG submission 202174) | Populus trichocarpa ectomycorrhiza microbial communities from riparian zone in the Pacific Northwest, United States - 15_EM | ecosystem: Host-associated > Plants > Roots > Unclassified | place...
TATACCTATTTCGTCATGACTCATGATGTCGTCATCGTCGGCGCGGGCCCGGTCGGGCTGTTCCTCGCGATCGAGCTCGCGACCGCGGGGGTGCAGCCGCTCGTGCTGGAGCGGCTCGTGGAGCCCGATCTGACGATCAAGGCTGCCTCGGTCGGCGCGGTGGCGACCGAGGCGCTGCAGCGCCGCGGGCTCGCGCGCGCGCTCGACGACGAGCACCGCGCCGCCATGGCCCTGATGATGCCGGGGCTGAAGGCGCGCTTTGGATCCGGCGCGACGAAGAAGCCGGGCGGTCACTTCTCGGGGATGTTCTTGATCGACCAGGATCTCCAGCGCGACCCGGAGCGCCACATGCGTCCCGTGCCGCAAGAGGCGCTCGAGAAGATCCTGACCGCGCGCGCCATCGAGCTTGGAATCGAGATCCGGCGCGGCGTCACAGTGGAAGGCCTCGAGCGGGACCACGACGGCGTGACGGTGCAGACGAGCGCGGGCGTGCTGCGCGCGAAGTACCTCGTCGGGTGCGACGGCGGCCGGAGCCGCGTCCGCAAGCTCGCCGGCTTCGAGTTCCCCGGCACGGAGCCGACCCTCACCGGCTATCAGGCGGTGGTCGAGCTCGACGCGCCCGAGAAGCTCGCGCTGGGCTGGCACCGGACGCCGCGCGGCCTCGTCGTGTCTGGCGTGATCGGGCGGCGCGTCTTCACGGCGGAGTTCGACGGACCGCCGCCGGATCGGGACGCGCCGATCACGCAAGCCGAGGTCGAAGCGTCGCTCCAGCGGGTCAGCGGCACCGACGTCAAGATCCTGTCGATGACGATGGCGACGCGCTGGACCGACAACGCGCGGCAAGCCACGACCTACCGGATGGGCCGCGTGTTGCTCGCCGGGGACGCCGCGCACGTCCACTCGCCGTTCGGCGGCCAGGGCTTGAACCTGGGCCTCGTCGACGCCGCGAACCTCGGCTGGAAGCTCGCCGCCGCCGTGAAGGGATGCGCGGATCTGCTCGACTCGTACACCGCCGAGCGCCACCCGGTTGCGGCGCGCGTGCTCGAGAATACCCGCGCGCAGGTCGCGCTCATGCGGCCTGACCCGCTCACGAGCGCGCTCCGCACCATCGTGGGCGACCTGATCAAGCTGCCCGAAGGCAACCGCTACGTCGGCGAGATGCTCACCGGGGTCGGCATTCGCTACGACCTCGGCGACGACGATCCGCTGGTCGGCACGCTCGCGAAGGACCAGGTCCTCCGGCTCGCCGACGGCAGCGAGCCGCGGCTCTACGCGCTGATGGAGCGAGGCGGCGGCCTCCTCGTCTCCCCGTCGGAGCGGTCACTTCCGCCGGGCGTGCAGCACGCACGCACCGAGGACGGGCCGTCGATGCTCCTCCGTCCCGACGGCTGCATCGCATGGACCGACGCATCATCGAAGTCGCTCGACGACGCGCCGGCGCGCTGGTTCGCGTAGGTGGACGCTGGCGACGGAGCGGGGGCGCTACTGCGCCATCGAGAAGCTGTCGCCCTTGGGCTCGGGGAGGTGCGCCACCGTCTTCTCGGCCGGCGTCTTGAGGTCCGGATCCGTCCCGGTGCCGCGGCGGACAAACTCGGTGACCGGCTTGTACTCGACGACCCACTTGTTGCTCTTCACGAGCTTGCCGTCCTTGTAGAACCGGCGGAAGCGCTCGAGCTTGTAGCCGTTGAAGCCGGCCTGATCGATCGACGTGACGTCCTCGGGGATCTCCTCGTCGAGCCGCTCCTCGGTGGGGAACGGCGTCGACTCGACGACGTGGCGCTCGAACACGACCTTGTCGAACGGCCGCGGCTTGCCGAGGATCTCGACCAGCGCCTCGCCATTGGCCACCCGGTAGTGGATCACGACGGGGAACTCGTACGTGTTCCGGAGCTTGAGATCGGTGTTGGGCCACACCACGGTCGCGTCGAAGCCGAGCGGCGTGTACGCCGACGGCCGCGAGTGGTTGGTCGTCTTCACGATCTCGAGGCCGGCGAAGAACGCCGCGCCGAACAGCGTGGTCGAGATCTGGCAGGTGCCGCCGGCGAGGCCGTCGACCATCTCGCCCGCCGTGATCACGTGGGCGACCTTGTAGCCCTCCTTCTCCGAGCGCTCGCCGACCGTGGCGTTGAACGAGAACTCCTCGCCGGGCTTGAGCACGACGCCGTTGAGCTTGCTCGCGGCGAGCTTGAGGTTGAAGTTGCGATCGCGATCGGTGACCGGGAACTTGGTCAGGTGGTGGCCCATCACCGTCGAGATGTCGCTGATCCCGAGGGTCTGCTTGGTGATCGCCGCCGGCACCGCGACGTTGACCAGCGCGAGCTTGGCAGCGCCCTGGCGCGCGCCGGCCTCGAGCCGCGGCAGCGACGCCCAGACGTCGAGGCCCTGCCCCGGCGTGTCGTCGTAGATCTTCTTCTCCTCGAGATCGAGGTACGCGTTGATCGGCGACAGGTCGTGCTTGGCCTTGATCGCGCGCAGCGCCTTGCTCGCCTTGTCGCGATCGAGGTGGATCGGCAGGCTGCCCCGCGCCGCGAGCGCGGTCAGGTCCGCGCCGCGCGCCGCGGCCACCTCGTCACCGTCGATCGCGGCGCCGAGCTCGGACCACGTCACCGCGACGGTGCCGTGCGCGGTGACCAGCTCGACCTCGCGCGCCAGGTAGCCGGCGAGCGCTGGCGGGGCGTCGGCCGCCGATCCGCGCGCGACCTGCGCGGGCTCGCGCGGGGCCGTCGTCGCGGCGCTCGCGACGCTGTGCGTGCCGAGCACGCCGAACACGAGGTACGCGGCGACGAAGCCGCCGGCGACGACGAGCATGCCGCCCGCGACGCCGAGCAGCACCGCGCCTTGCTGATGTAACCGAGTACCACCGGACTGAAACATCGTGTCCCTTCTTATCACGTGCGCTTACGTTGGGATTCGTGCATGACGGGGGCCAGCGTCGAAAGCGCGCGATCCGCAACGGCGAGGCAGTCAGGTGACGGCGGCGTGTCCAGGCACCCACGCCGGCCGTGTCCGCCGAGCCACGAGGTTTGACAGGGGGCAGCCCATGGTGCAGCCTGCGAGGAATGGCGTCCTCGCTCGTCCAGCGCAACAAGGTCGTTGCCAAGCGCAAAGGGGCCACCGCCGCGGGGGCCGCGGCCGGGGCCGGGGTGCTCGCGGTGGCCGGTGCGCCGATCGTGGTCGCGGTGCTCGGCGTGGCCGGCGCGGCGTACCTGACCTGGGACTGGTTCTCGTTCCGGCTCAAGAACGGCATGCGCTTCTGACGCGCGCGTGTCTGACGAGAGCTTCGCGCAAGGCCTGATCGGCATCACGCTCGACGGGCGCTACCGCCTGGAGGCAGTCCTCGGCGAGGGCGGCATGGGCTCGGTGTTCCGCGCGACCCAGCTCGCGATGGACCGCAAGGTCGCCGTCAAGCTGCTGAAGCCGCACCTGACCAGCGACGAGCACGCGCTGCAGCGCTTCGCCCGCGAGGCGCGCGCGACGATGAAGGTCGACTCGCCGCACGCCGTCAAGGTCCTCGACTTCGGCGTCACGCCGCAGCGCGACTACTACATGGTCCTCGAGTACCTCGACGGCCGCACCGTGCAGCGCGAGCTCGAGATCGACGGCGCGTTCGCCCCCGCGCGGGTGGCGCACATCGCGCGCCAGGCGCTGCACGCGCTGGGCGCCGCGCACGACCAGGGCCTGGTCCACCGCGACGTCAAGCCGGAGAACCTGCTGCTCATGCGGGCCGGCGCCGATCCCGACTATACGAAGATCCTCGACTTCGGAGTCGCCAAGCTGCTCCAGGGTGCCGCCGGCGACCCGCGCCAGCTCGCGCTCACCGCGGCCGGGATGGTGTTCGGCACGCCGGAGTTCATGTCGCCGGAGCAGGCGTGCGGCCAGACCGTCGACGGCCGCAGCGACCTCTACTCGCTGGCCGCGACGATGTTCGTGATGCTGACCGCCGAGACCCTGTTCGAGGGCAACACGGCGATCGAGTGGCTGACCCACCACGCCCGCACGCCCGCGCCGCGGCTCGCGGCGGTGCGCCCCGAGCTCGCCGCGTACCCGGAGCTCGACGACCTGCTGCAGCGCTGCCTCGCCAAGCCGCGCGACCAGCGGCCGGGCAGCGCCGCCGAGCTCGCGCGGCTGCTCGCCGACCTGCAGCCAACGCTGTTGCGGGCGCCAGCGACGGTGGCACGCGCGCCGACCACCAAGCCCAACGCGGTGCGCGCCTCGAGCTTCGTGGTCGCGCTGCGCGAGACCGCGGTGGCCGAGCCCGTCCTGGCGCAGCCCGGCGACAGCCTCTCGGTCGATGGAACCGCCGCGCGGCCATCGCGCCGCGGCCGCTACCTCGGGCTCGCCGTGCTCGGGCTCGCGCTGATCGGCGTCGTGATCGCCGCGTCGCTGCACACGCCTTCACGAAGCGCATCCATAACCGTCGAGCGCGACGCCGGTGTCCGCGACGCCCCGCGGCCTGTGATCGACGCCGCGGCCGACGCTGACGGCCAGGGGCATGCGGCGGCCATCGACGCGGCGATCCCAGCCCGCGACGCCGCGATCCCGCGCGACGCGGCGACGCCGTCTCCCGGCGCGAGCTCGCTGTTGACCGCGCGGGCCGCCGCCAAGGCGCGCGCCGCGGCCGCCGCCGAGCACCTGCGCGCCGCCGAGCAGGCGGCCAACCCGCTGACCCAGCTCATCCAGGCCAACCTCGCACTCGAGGCCAACCCACGAAGCGTCCCCGCGCGCTACCTGGCGGGGGACGCGCTGCTCAAAAGCGGCGACAATCTCCATGGCTGCGAGAAGTTGCGCGCCGTCAAGGCCTACCCGCGCGCCGCCAAGCGCATGCGCGAGGCCGGCTGCTCCGACGATTGATTTGGCACACCGCCGCACCTATCCTAGCGCTCACTGGATGAGCGCGACTCGATGACCGAGCCCACTCCGATGAGCCGGCCGGCAGTCCGACGGCCGGGGCCATGCGTAGATCGGCCGCGATGTCGCTGACCGCCGGCTCCTCTGCGGCCGCGCCACGCCTGCCACCCGGCCTGGCGCTCGGCGACTACCGGATCGCCCTGCCGCTGTACCCGCTCCGCATCGCCGACGCCTACCGCGCCGAGGGCCCGCAGGGCGCCGCGACGCTGTACGTCATCCACGCGCGGATCGCCCAGCACCCCGGCGTGCGCGATCAGATCATCGCCGGCGCCCGCACCGCCGCGGCGCTGGGCGAGCATCGCCACCTGGTGCGCACGCTCGCGGCCGGGCTGACCGGCGACGTCCTGTGGATCGCCGCCGAGGAGCTCGAGGGCTCGCTGGTCCGCGAGCTGATGTTGAAGAAGCGCACCGCCGGCGCCGCCGGCCTGGGCACGCGCGCGACCGGCAACCTCATCACCGGCGTCGCGTCGGCGCTCGCCGAGGTCACGCACGGCGCGCTGGCGAGCGAGTCCGTCGCGGTCAGCCGCACCGGCCGCGTGCGCGTGATCGACCTCGCGCTCGGCCCCGGCACGCTGGCGGCGATGACGGCCGGCCTGATCCCGGTGCCCAGCTCGCTTGCGCCCGAGCTTGCCAGCGGCGCGCCGCCGAGCGCGACGTCGGACGTCTACGCGGTCGGCGCCCTGCTCTACGAGGCGCTGGTCGGCGCGCCGCTCGAGCGCGGCGGGCCCCGGCCGAGCGATGTCGTCGAGAGCGTCAACCGCCAGATCGACGACGTCGTCGCGCGCGCCTGCCACCGCGACGCCGACAAGCGGTTCGGCCGCGTCGAGGTGCTCGGCGAGGTCGTCGCCGAGGCGCTGCACAAGGGCGGCGCGATCCAGACCCAGGCGGTGCCGACGCTGGCGACCGCGCCGACGCTGGGCGATCACCAGGCCTCGCTCGCCGCCGAGATCGCCGCGCAGGGCCCCGCCGGGCCGGCCGTCGACCGCGCGCTCGCCGCCGCGCTCGCCGACACCACCGAGAAGTGGCTGGTCAGCAAGCAGCGCATGGACTACGGCCCGTTCTCGCTCGCCGACGTGATCGCGCAGATCGAGGCCGGCGAGATCGTCGCCGGCAACATCATCCAGGACAAGGACAGCGGCGCGCGCAGCGACGTCGGCGAGCACCCGTTGCTCGGCCCGATCGTCGAGGCCTCGCGCCAGCGCCGCGACGACCAGCGCCGCGCCCACGCCGAGGTCAAGGAGCAGCGCCGCGACAAGAAGCGCGGCGCCCTGCTCTACGGCATGATCGGCCTGGGCGTGCTCGGCGCCGCCGCCGCGGTCTGGCTGATCCTGCAATCGGTCTCGCGCGACGACGGCGGCAAGAAGGTCGCCGGGGTCAGCGCGCTCGACGGCGCGTCGCTCAAGGTCAAGGTCAGCGAGCCCAAGAAGCCGCCGGCGACCCACCGCAAGCCGGGCGGCAAGCGACCGGCCGGTCAGCCCGGCAACACCGGCCAGAACCTGACGCTCGATCTGTCCGACGACAGCGACGAGACCGAGACGCTCGACATGGGCGCGGTCTACAGCGTGTACTCGCGCTACGGCGGCCGGCTCGGCGGCTGCCTGCAGGGCAGCGGCGAGCACGACGCGAGCATCGGCATCATCATCGACGGGCCGTCCGGCCGGGTGACCTGGGTGAAGGTCAACGACAAGCAGGCCGGCGGGCTGTACAGCTGCTTGTCGGGCGTGCTGCGCGGCATGCAGTTCCCCAAGATCCACGGGCCACGCACGCGGGCCGAGTTCGACATCGCGATGTAGCGCATGCCCGAGACGCCGAGCAGCCACCAGATGCGGATTCCGCCCGAGCGCTCGGGCCGGTGGCGGCGCGCCGCCGGCGACGACGCCGCGCGCGACGCCCTGGCGCAGACCATCCCGCGACGCGCCCGGGTGTCGACGGCGCTCACGATCGTGCTCGCGCTCGGCTTCGCCGCGGTGGTCACGCCGGCGGTCACCGCCGAGCGCTGGCTGGGACGCTTCCAGCCCGGCACGATCGTCGAGCACCAGCCCGCGCCGTTCACCGTGCGCGCGCCGATGCTCGCGGGCTATGATCACCTGGGGGTCGGCGGCGGCGTGGTCGTCGCGCGCGGCGAGCTCGCGACCCACGACGAGGCGACGATCGCCGACGCGATCGCCACGGCGATGCCGCGCGGCCCGGCGCTCTACCTCGCGCTGTTCGCGCTGCTGTTCGTGCTCGCGGCGATCTTCAGCCACCACCTGCGGCGCTCGACCAAGGGCCGGCTGGCGCGCGTCCAGCTCGTCAGCCTGGCGGTGATCGCCATGGTCGCGGTGGTCGGCAAGCTCGTGATGCTCGGGACCGCGCTGTCGGCGCTCGTCGTGCCGGTGGCCGTGCTCGCGATGGTGCCGACGCTGGTGCTCGATCGCGTGGTCGGCCTCGCGACCGGCGTGCTGGGCGCGCTCGTGGTCAGCCTGCTCGCGCCGTTCGACGTCGGCCTCGCGATCTTGCTGCTCGTCCAGGCCGCGACCGCCGGGCTGGTCGTCGCCGAGCGGCCCAAGCAGCGCTGGGCGCCGGCGCTGTCGGCGGGCGCGGTCACGACGCTGTGCACCGGCGCGATGTACGTGCTGCTGACCTACCTGACGACGGGGCGCCCGCCCGAGCTCGGCGATCCGCTGCACGCGACCTGGCTCGCCGCCGTGATCGGCCCGGCGATCGCCGCGTTCGTCGCCGTGCCGGTGCTCCCGCTGTACCAGCTGCTGGTCGGCGAGATCACGCAGAGCAAGCTGATCGCCCTCGAGGATCTGAGCCATCCGTTGCTGCGCCAGATCGCCGAGCGCGCGCCCGGCACGTGGCAGCACTCGCTGATGATGGCGAACATGGCCGAGATCGCGGCCAACACGATCGGCGCGAGCGGCCGGCTGGTCCGGGTCGGCGCGTACTTTCACGATCTCGGCAAGTCGCTGTCGCCCAAGTACTTCATCGAGAACCTCGAGGCGGGCGAGACCTCGCCGCACGATCAGCTGCCGCCGGAGGTCTCGTGCGACGCGATCTTCGCGCACGTCAGCGAGGGCATCGCCGCCGCGCGCAAGGCCGGGCTGCACGAGCGCATCGTGGACTTCATGCACATGCACCACGGCAACGGGGTGCTCGAGTACTTCTGGGCGCGCTGCCGCGAGCAGGGCAACCCGCACGGATATACCCTGGAGCAGTTCCGCTACCCGGGGCATCCGCCGCAGAGCCGTGAGACGGCGATCCTGACGATCTGCGACGCGGTGGAGGCGGCCTCGCGCACGCTGAAGAAGCCGGACGCGGCGTCGATCGACTCGCTGGTCCAGCGCATCGTGTATGGCAAGCTGCACCTCGGCCAGCTCGACGAGAGCGGGCTGTCGATGAGCGATCTGCGGCGGATCAGCGACTCCCTGCGCGAGACGATCCGGCACGCCAACCACGGCCGCATCGAGTACCCGTGGCAGAAGGCCGAGCAAGACGCGAGCGCCGGGCCGCCGCCCGCGACGTCGACCGCGCCGCGGCTCGACTCGCTCGACCGCAAGCCGGACCGCGACTCGGGCGCGCGGCCGCGGGCGGCGCGCAACGCGAGCGACAGCCACGACGCGCTCGCGGCCACCGCCGACGTCCAGGCGCACGTCGCGGGCGACAGCGACGCCGGGCGGGTCCGCGCCGGCACCGCGCGCAACGCGCAGCCGGCGAGCCGCGACCTGGACACCGTCGCGATCGGGCGCGGCCGCGGCGGCGAGGTCACCGAGGAGGCGGCCGAGCCGGACACCGGCCGCGTCGTGCGCGCCAGCGAGCGGATCACCTCGCCCAACGAGCAGGTGCCGCCGCCCGCTGCTCGCCACCTCGGAGCCGACGAGCCGGTCGCGCGCTCCGGCACCGCGGGCGACGATCGGGCGACGCTGGCGATCGACGACACGGCGCGCGCCACCGCGCCGGCGCGGGCGCCGACGTCGACCGGGCGCCCGGCGACCTCTGCGGGGAGCGCCGCGGCCAGCGCCACGGACGACGTCGGCTTCGCGCCGACGTTGCCGCCCGAGGGTGATCACGCCATGCCGCTCGAGCCCGCGGTGATCGAGCCGGCGATCGCGCGCACGGTCCGTGATCGCGCGGCCTCCGTCGTCGAGCCGCTGCCGACGCGCGATCGCGCGGCCTCCGTCGTCGAGCCGCTGCCGACGCGCGACCGCGCCGCCTCGGTCGTCGAGCCGCTGCCGACGCGCGATCGCGCGGCCTCCGTCGTCGAGCCGCTGCCGACGCGCGATCGCGCGGCCTCCGTCGTCGAGCCGCTGCCGGTCCGGCCCGGATCGGTCGTGGTGCCGCTGCCGGCGCGCGATCGCGCCGCCTCGGTCGTCGAGCCGCTGCCGGCGCGCGAGCGTGCCTCGTCGTTCGCCACGCGGACGCGCCCGGACTCGGTGATCGAGCCGGCGCCGCGCGCGATCCCGATCGCCCTGCCCGCCCGTCCGCCCGCCGCGCTACCGCCGTCGGACGTCATCACGCCCGAGGTGTTCGGCGCGCCGCCGCCCGCCGTGCGCAAGCGCGCCGCCACGCTGCCGCCGGTCCAGTCCCGCCGCCAGACCACCGCGCCGCCGCCGGTCGTGTCCCGCCGGGTCGAGCCGGCGCGCACCGCAGGGCCGCCCGAGCCGGTCGACCTCGAGAACGCGACCACCAACCCGCCGCCGCTGCGCCGTGGGCCCGGCGGCGCAGCGCTGCCGCAAGATCCGGCGCAGATCGCCGCGGCGCTCGCCGCGATCGTCTCGCGGGTCAGCGCCGCGCCGTTCGGCGGCGCGCCGCGCGAGGCGGCCGCGGGCAGCGGCTCGCACGCCGCGCTCGACGATCGCGACGACGATGTGTCGACGATCCCGCCGCCGCTCGGTCGCACGCCGCGCGCCACCGGCGACGACGCGGCGCCCCAGCCCGCGGAGTCGCGCCAGGCGAGCACCACGCACCCGCGTCCGAGCTCCGGGCCCCACCGCCGCGCATCGACCGCGCCGCCGCCCGAGGCGACGCGCTTGCCGGCGCCGATCGAGGACGACGCGCGGATCACGCGGCCGCGCCCCGCGGTCGGCGCCCCCGACGAGGTGCAGGTCACCGCGCCGCACCAGACCGCCGCGGCCCATGATCTCGACAGCCCCGCCGCGCCCGCCGCGCCGCTGACGCCGAGCGTGCTGCGCGACTCCGGGCTCGCGATCGC
>Ga0307513_10013308_pt1 | contig 10102 bp, 4 predicted proteins | sample 15_EM_MG_FD_202174 | JGI IMG/M metagenome (GOLD analysis project Ga0307513, IMG submission 202174) | Populus trichocarpa ectomycorrhiza microbial communities from riparian zone in the Pacific Northwest, United States - 15_EM | ecosystem: Host-associated > Plants > Roots > Unclassified | place...
TCTAGAATATACCGATGGAATTAATTCATCGATGATACCCTCTGTAATTAACACAATGAACAATGTCAGGGAGAAGGGAACAGTTTACCGACGAGTTTATGGATAGATTTCAGCAACGAGTTTAATCTGTGATCAGTAATGTCTTCTATATAAATGATGAATCATTGTACTTTTTGGTTTTTCTTAATTCTTTCTTTTCCTATTATAATTCCATCAGTATATATATACTGAGAGAATATTTTCGTCGGTGTTTACCAATAATTATAAAAATGGAATATTTTATTGATAAAATTGACTGCAATCTACTGATGAAAATATTTTATTGGTGTTTTCATTTGTATTTTTTATTTCTTAGAAGTGATATAATAGTATTATCTAGATGATGGATATAGCATCGGGAAAATTTCGAATACCTCTCTTGTTTGAATGATCATTTATTATATACATGGAAGCTTGGCTTATCATCATTAAAAAAAAAAAAAAACGAATCAATTGACTTAGGAAACGTAGTCTAGGTCAAGTCTTTTTTTTTTAAGGAATTAGAACTACAATGAACTAAATTAAACCTTCAATTTTGGATGGTCATACAATTGAAACCGTGTTTAAATAGAATTAATTACTATAATCCAAGGAAAGTTGATAGTGACAAATATAATAATGTTCAGTACTTTATTTACCCCACCTAACACATTTATTAAAATAAGATGTCAAATGTGAACCCACGAAAATTAATATTACTTGTCTTCTATGGAAAATTCTATTAAAATGATAGTACATGACACAAATAAAATGATCTTTGTCACTTTATAAATTTGAATTTACTTCAATGAGCTCCCATGGCCACATAAGTTGTGAACACTAAAATTAAAATTATTCTCGTAGGAAAAATAATATACGAACATTTTGTAACAAATATCTTGATTCATATTTAATAAAATATACATTTATAAAATAAAGTGAAATGCATAACAAAAAATATTATATATAAAAAAAAAAGTGTTTAATATTCACACTCCTTGTCACACCGTGACGTCGGCTTTGTTTCTACAAAATCATGGCGGGACGTATATATTAAGGAAGATTGGGATTTTCCACCTAATAATTTCAAGAAACCAGAGATCCTAAAATATACAATGGTTTTAGATATTCATGTAAAGAGTTAGTCATATGTAAGGGAAGAATAATGCCATCCTTATATCATTCTTTCTTATAAAAGGTTATCTTTACTATATGTTTCTCATAAATTTATCTTTTTTATTATCCTTATCATAATATTTGTTAGTTTATTTCCAATTTATTTCTAATTACTTGAGAAAAAATTGATATCGATTTGGTTATTTGCAAAATTTTAGCATCATTCCATAAAGAAGGAAATTTCCCTTCACAAAAACCTTTGATATTGACCTAAACAAAGAGACTTGTCAAAAGAAAGATTAAATAAATTTATTTCTAAGGTCATATTTTCTTAAAACAAACATTTATTAGAAAACACAAAGTTATTTTTATTTATTTATTGGGTATGTCGGCTTGATGGCCCTTTTGATTTTGGTTGTAGGCTCAATGAATTTGTTATGAAGTCTAAATATAGATGTATAAACCTTTTAAAAAAAAACAAGAACATTTTATTTAGATGCTAACACCAAATAAAAAAAAATTATTTTAATTTTTTTGTGCTAAGACAAATATTATTATTGGATGCTAAAATGTAAAAAAAAAAATATATTTTCTTATATTTTTTGCAAACAAAATAACTAGAAAGAATATGCAAAGAAAATTATTATTATTTTGGAAAGACCTGGAGGTGATGCTAAATATATACCTTTGATGTTATTTTTAGTATATATATTTTTTTATCATTTTCTTTTTTTTATTTTTCTTGACCATGTAATTACCTAACCCAAATCCATGGATACAACCTAAAGAATTTAGCCCAAATTAATAAAGCTATAGCCCAACATTCAATAAAGAAAATCTAAGCCCACAGTCCATCACGCAACCAACGGCCCGTGCTGAATATACCTTAGGGCCTTAAAGCCAGCCCGGTTGCTAGAACCCACATAAGAAAACGTACGGGCTTGCCAAAGCAGCCTAAACTTCTTTAAACGACAAACACAAAACTTATGTCTTTGACGCTTGAATAATTTGCATAAAAAATTCTGAGATTGCAGAGATTAAACCAAATTCTTTGGCTGGGAACACAGACAAAGCGAAAGGGAAAGGAGGTTGATCTGGTTTTTTTTTTTTTTTTTTAGCAGTCATGGTAAATATTGATTAACAATAAGAAGCATGGGGAAGGCAAATATTATTATTATTATTATTATTATTATTATTATTATTATTATCTTAATTGTTTGAACTATCTTAATTTAATAGTTTAATATCTTCCACTGTATTTTGAAGAACACATACCAAAGATTCCCACATGTTCCTACTGAGAGAATCATCAAGAAAGACTAATCTCTTCCCTCTTAACATCTCCAACATAAGTTGACCATTCAGCCTGCAAATCGAAGTGGTCTAAATCAATTACGGTCAATGTAATCCAAAAATTTACAAAACTCGGCAAAGATGAATCTATCAGAGAAGATAATCAGTGCCAACAACAGAAAGTTCACTCTGAAGAGAACGAGGTTAGCATATATTTCAAGAACTGTTTGATAATGTGATGGCAAAGAAAGCAAAACGTCCTTACATTTCTAAACACAATTGCTATCCGAAGTCCATTATATTCAACTGGAAATTGTAAAAGCAAGTTCAAAATATACCAGGAGCATTGCAGTGCCTTGGTTGCCTATCTATATTTTGATACTCACTGTCAGGCCTTCCATTAAGAAAACAATTGAAGGATTTCATCAGACCCTGGTGTAAATATAGGGTATGAATCATCCTTCTACCATTGGTAACCCAATGCCAGAGCATTGCTTGCCACTCTCTTTCTCCACAGCGCTTTTTTTATTCCCTTTTTCTCTCTTCACAACATATTGCTCCTTACCATGAAAATCATTTCTTGCATCCACCTTTCCTGGTGGTACATTGTCATTTGAACCGTCACTTAATAAAGGGTTATTTTGAGACTTTGAGATAAAGAAAGAACCCCATTTTTAGCATCACTATTACCAATAATGGACAGAGATTCATTGGGAACATGAAAAGAAGGTGTTTGGTTAGTGAGAAAGAGATGAAGAACTGGTGATGAAGTGAGATCTGAAGGAAGAAAAGTGAAAAAGTAAGGCCAGGAAATGATAGGCTAGGGAAAAAGAAAAACGTGCATGATAGCAAGACAAACGTGAAAACAAAAGCGAAGGGAAAACCTTCTCTTGTTGTTAAAAAGGAAGTGAAAATAGGCATTGATGCCTCGGGAGAATTAGTGAGTAGATGGTGTTTTGCTGAAGATACTTGACGAGTCTGCCCTTGTCAAAAACTAGATTTTTTGTGGCGGGATGGAGAGAGATGTCAGTCCTGTTTAAGAACTTGCGTTAACAGCTCATGCATGTAATTCTTTCTTCTGAAATTTGTGAACTCAAAATGCAATGTTTGGTGCCCCGAAGGGTGGAAGGTAACCATCTCAACAAGCATGGGTTGTAATCTTCCCTTTCTTCTGCTGATCACTCACTTTGGATTAAAATCCTTCCTCAGACCAAAGCTCTAAAGATACAGAAAGAATTTAACTAGAAACCTGAAGTATTACGAGCTATGATTGATATCAGACTATTGGATTAAGAGCAGAAAGAAACCAGGAACTTTTAATTTATTCAGTTTCTTGTGCATCCAAGTTACATTAAAAATCAAACAGAAGTAAAGGTAGGCCCCGGAAGCATATGCAGAAGCACATGAAACATAAGGTTTAGTTGGCATCAAGAGAGACCAATGACCTTGCCCGTGGCAGTGTCGAGATCAATGTCATAAAAGCAAGGCCTTGTGGGAAGCCCTGGCATTGTACTCATAGTCCCAACCAAAGGACAGATGAAACCAGCACCAATGCTTGCCCTCACATCTCTTATTGGTAAAGAAAATCCAGTGGGGGCTCCTTTCTCAGCCGCGTTGTGTGAAAATGAATACTGGGTTTTGGCCATACAGATGGGCAGACCGGAGAACCCTTGCTTACTGTACATCTCAATTTGTTTCTCAGCCTGGTTAGACATAAAGAGATGGTCAAGTCTCTAAACATCCGTCCAAGTTTCATAAATTGCAGCATTGGCAATTTGCAAAGAAATTTTACAATCCCGGTTGACTAAAATGAGATAGAGAATGGATTGCTTTGAATTATCTCGCATGGAAAATGAGCTTCACCAGGAAAAATGCACCAAAAATCTCCCACAACGATTTTTCAACACAAGAAAAGCTTAAAACCATACTCCTTTTAACCCTTTCACAATTGGACAAATTGGGTGCAAATGAGCTAACCATTTTTGGGTGAGAAGAGAGAAAACGAAAATTTGAGAGTGAAAATTTGAGACTAGAGGCAACTACCAAGTGCACAACTGTGCACATCATGAAATGATCTTCAGATAAAACTTAAAAGAATCATTTTGGAAATTGAAAAAATGAAAGATAAAAAGATAACAAGATATGAATGTTATACCTGCTCTGAGTATTCAACACCACTGGCACCGTAGGACCTTGCTATTGCCTCTATTTTCTCTTTAATACTAATATCCAAAGGATATAAGAACTTCAATGGCTGTGTCACATTCTCACATGCCTTTTGAACTGCAATTCCAAGGTCCACCTGAGGAACACAATACAGTAAGTTAACCAATCACTCATTTTGCCTAATACAGATACTCAAGAAGTTAAGAGTCAGATATGTGCCACTGTCAAAAGAGGACCATTTACCAGCTTCAATGCAACTAAACGAGACAATAAGTTCATACAAGGCAGTGAACTTTTTATCCAGTGGGACATGTATTCCACGATCTGGATCCAAGACGTGATTAGAATTTTTTAACTTGTAAGGGGATGTAAGCAGATGAGGCAGCCAAGAAGTAAGGCAGAGGATGCAAGATTTCACTTGCATAAAAATCTGCCTCCAAACACCAACGGTAAAAGTATATGGCACGTGAAATAACGTGTGAATAATATATTAGTGCTACGATAGAGGGAAACTGAGGGACACTACCACTGAATTGATTGAGTAAGATTTAAGAAACAGGGTAACTTTGGTGTTTATATTGAGGCTGAAGTTATAACGAAAAACTTTATAATGGCTGACAGGGAAATATCTTCTGTAAAGCTCAAAACTCGGTAAGCATGGAGTAGTTCTTTCTAGGGAAAAAGCAAGCACCATGCAGCTCTACCTTCACTTATTTGGTTTCACAGAAAGAAGAGCAATGCTGGTTCAATATAGGAATGGACAAACAGGAAGAAGTAACTTACTGCTCCTTTCCCACCATGAGCATGGTGTGTACAGACAACAGCATCATATGCCCCAGCAGCCAAAGCTGCATTTCTGACTGCATTAAGTTCTGCTTCTGAATCAGTTGCAAACATGTTAACAGCGACAACAACATTTACACCATAAGCCTTTGTATTAGAAATATGCCTAGCTAAATTCACACAACCAGCTTCAACCAAAGACACGTTCTCAGTTGTGTAGGCACGGTCAAGAGGCTTCCCAGCAACCACTTCTGGCCCACCACCATGCATTTTCAGGGCCCTAATTGTTGCAACAATAACAGCACACTGAGGAGTTAAACTGCTATATCGGCACTTTATGTTCATGAACTTTTCAGTTCCAATATCAGAACCAAAACCTGCTTCTGTGACCACAAACCCACCTGGTCCAGCCAGCTTCAGTGCAATCTTGTCAGCCACAATGGAAGAATTTCCATGAGCAATGTTCGCAAAGGGACCAGCATGAACAAGAACGGGAGTTCCTTCAAGAGTCTGCATTAAAGTAGGGTTGATAGCATCCTTCATCAGTACAGTCAAGGCACCTCCAACACCAAGATCATCAGCTGTTACAGGGTCACCAGCCTTGCTATTTCCGATCACCATTTTACCAAGCCTCTCCCTCATATCAGCTAGAGATGTTGTGAGGGCCAAAACTGCCATTATCTCACTAGCTACAGAAATATCAAATCCTGTTTCTCTCACCATCCCTTTTTCTTCAGGACCTTGGCCAACAGTAATCTTTCTCAAGAACCTATCATTGACATCCATTACTCTCCTCCATGTTATGGAAGCTGGGTCAATATCAAGCCTAGCAAACTTCTTTACTTCTTGTGGTGAGAGTTCCTCGGGCTTGGTCTTGGAGATACCAAGCTTCTTCAGACGCCGAAACATTATGTCACTAAAGCTTCTTTTTCCTTCTTTGTTTGGTGGGCATAAGCGGTTTAAAAGAGCCTTGTCTGACTGGGTAGACTCATGGAAAACCCGGGTATCAATAGCAGCTGCTAGGAGATTATTTGCAGCTGTTATTGCATGAATATCTCCTGTTAGATGAAGATTGAATTCATCCATTGGAATTACTTGACTATAACCACCACCTGCTGCACCTCCTTTTATTCCAAAAGTTGGTCCTTGCGATGGTTGACGAAGGCAGGTAACAACCTAGGCTCAGAAACAGAAAGAATTCCTATCATAACAACAGAGGCACATCTGGAATTTTGTATCCGTACAATCATTTAAACCAAAGATTAAAAGAAAACAATGACGAAACACCACTGCCTACTGCAAAGAAAAATTCATATCTAGTTTCCTAAACATCCTCATGCACAAAAGGAAACAAGAATTAAAATTTTGACTTTGGCACTGCAGACATTTAACTGGAGATCAGTTTCCTGAGTTGTTGACTAAAAAGCAATAGAGGAAATGTGGTAGCTTTCAAGATTGCAAATTTTGGACTTCTCTTCTTGAGAAATTTGAAAGCTTGAGCCGACTTTACTGCTCTTTTCACCTGTCATTGCAAAGAGTGCGAGGAAAACATACCAAATTTCTAACATAGCTTTATATAAGTTCAGCTGTTTAACATAGGTGAACATATACCAATTACCAGTAAATTGATACATGAGAAGGTGATTGTATGTAACTAATTGGAACTTTGAATAACAGAATGCAGGAAGTTTTCAATTTGACATTAAAAAACGTTGTAATCTATGGTTCAATTCATCCTTGCAAGCAATTCAAGCCAGAATATGTTGAGTATTTCAACAAAAAAGTGTGGCTTTCTGATAATCTTTCTGAAACATATTGCAGTTCATGCACATCTCAGACTAGATTAGTTTGTGACACTCTCAGGCTCAGCTCATGAAGGCCCTCGCCAATGAAATGGTGCCAACCTTCAGATGCTGATATAACTTCTGCCTCTAGAAAGCCATGGCATGACAATGAAACCAGCATAGCCTCAGTATAAAGCAACCAAAAGAAGCAGCCTTTGATATACTGAAATGAAAGCTGTATTGCATCAACAACTGGTCAAGCTTGGCAAATCTACACAAAGGAATCCTTCATCGATTGTTAGCCTGTTTCCCATTCAGACTTCAGTGATTTCAATCATACAAAGGTTTAAGACAATCCAGTAATCATTTCATATCCAATATGGTCCAACACATTGTGGCCTGGCCATCCATTTTCAACTTAAACAGGAGTACCGTATAAATTTAAACATGATTAGAGAGTGTGCATAAGCACAATATTTAATAACTAGATTGGATGTGGCCAAATGCACAATGACTCAGCAACATCATACCCTTGCAACTACCACTGTGAAAAAATGAATCATGGGAGTACACTCCATTCTTGCAAAAAAGTGAAAAATGGTAGAACTATATCCACAGTCATCCTTCTGGAACATCGCCTGATGGAACCATAACTTTTGGAGCTGAATTTTTATCTCCTCTCTTATTTCAGTTCCACAGATACTACACGGCACTTTCCTTGTAATCAGCCAGTACAAAACTCAGTATGAATTCTTGACTACATTTAACAAGATTTTAAATCCATACTAGTAGCTTGAAAATAATGGAATACAAGTTCAAAAATTTTATCGCCCAGATAAAACTCAACAACATTGACCGCACAGAACATGGACACTAAGAAAGAATGGAATGATAACAGTAAAAAACAAGAAATGGAACAAAACAAAATGCTACCTTTTTATCAAGAAATGCACCCAAAGCTTGACAGAGGCCAACAGTAGTAGTAGACTTTCCTTCTCCAAGTGGTGTAGGAGTAATCCCTCCAACCACCACATAGTAACCATCTCCCGATCCTTCAAGCTCATCAAGCACAGACAACAGTACCTATAAAACAACCCAACAAATCAATTTCCTTGGCTTCTTCTATAAAAACACGAAAATCTAATAACCTTCAAAAAAAATATTGAATCTTTCAAAGAAAAAATCTAAAACCATCAAAATAATCAACACAGAACTACCACAAGACAGCAAGAAAACAATCACTGGATAATAAAATGAATTGGGGTATGAAAAAATAATATAAATCCCATCACAAGAAAGGAAAAAGAAATCACCTTGGCCTTGTATTTTCCATAAAGATCATAATGTTTAGGACTAAGATTCAGGTCTTTAGCAATCTCTGATATGTGAAAAGGTTCAACTGAGTTAGCAATTTCTATGTCTGCAGGTACTGGTGACAACACCTCCACCTTCCTCACTGTTTTTGATGCACTCATTGTTTCTTGTTTCAGTTTTGTGAATTTGATGCCAGAAATTTCAAATCTGTGCACCTGCAATCTATAGCTTACACTAATATATTTATGATAGTGTTATTTAAAGAACCAGTTGGAGAAAAATCATTTCACTAATGAAAGAATATATTCTAGTCCCTTAAATTTTGGCATAGTTTCACTTTGGATTATATGTTTTTGGTCCCTTAAAACTAAACTAGATAATTTTACTTATAATGATTTTAGGCCTAAACCCTGTAAATAATTATGGAGTTAATATAGAATTCAACTAACAATCAAAATTAAAAAAAAAATAAGAAAAAACAATTTTTCAAAGAGGCTCTTGCATCATCAATATTTATAACGTGTTATCAAATATAATTTTTCTGCAAATTAAGGTTCAATGAAAAACATTAAGATAGAGGTACTGAATTGTGAATGTTTCTTGATTTTAGGGTCTACGAGATTACTTGAATAAATAAAATAATCCTTGATTTACGTGTATTGTATTCCTCTTATCTGGCTCAGGCTGTGCCTGAAGAAGTGGATTGGATTGTCTAGAGAGAGAGAGAGAGATGATAAAATCACAGCTTGGTTTAAGGTTGTGAGCGGGATAAGTGCGTTGAATGAGGCGCTATGTGGGTCCCACATCATTGGCTCTTGATTGGAGCAGTGAGGGAAAGTGCTGTGAGTTTAGAGCAGTGTGAATTTAGCGGTTTTCAATGAAAAGGAAATCTAAGGGGAAAAAATAAAAGAATGGAGATGCGGGGTATCGATCCCCGTACCTCTCGCATGCTAAGCGAGCGCTCTACCATCTGAGCTACATCCCCATTTGCAACCCTGCCTTGAAACGTTACTAATTATTTCTAAGAAACGACATTGATTTTCAGTTCATACGTAAACATTATTCAAATATTATTGTATTTAAAAAGTTTTTGTACATAAAAAATAAGAATATTTACATATCTATATAAAAATCATATTTCTCACATCATCAACTTACAACATATATAGAAAACATTGTACAGCAGTTTGAAGAAGCATAATCAAATATTTGACCATTAATAAAGAAAAAATAAGGGAAATTTTGATGCATTTAGAGTCTGATTGGTGTACTTATAAAAAAAAAAAATTACTTTTGAGTCACAATTTAAAATATGTTCTCATAAATAACTTGACAAAAATATGTTAAAATGACTTCAAGTTAGAAATATGTTTATTAAAAATTATTCAAATCAAATTTTCTTTAAAAAAAAAAAAAGAATAGATGTAGTGCAAGTTCGAATTCATGAGTTAAAAGCTTTAAATTTTGATTAAATTAAGATTTTGACTCAATTTTGTTCAAGCCTTTGATTCAAGTAAAAAAAATTTAATTATTTCTAAATCTATTTTTTTAAATCTCTTGAAAAAACTCTCGCTACAATTTATAATTTTTTTAAATTTATTTTTTAAACAAAAATCATAAAATCTACC
>Ga0307513_10013310_pt1 | contig 10102 bp, 8 predicted proteins | sample 15_EM_MG_FD_202174 | JGI IMG/M metagenome (GOLD analysis project Ga0307513, IMG submission 202174) | Populus trichocarpa ectomycorrhiza microbial communities from riparian zone in the Pacific Northwest, United States - 15_EM | ecosystem: Host-associated > Plants > Roots > Unclassified | place...
AGCGCGCGAGCGAGACGCACAGCCGGATGTCCTGGTCGGGCTCGCTCGACACCGCGCCGGTCGTGACGTCCTCGACGGTGCCGCTGCGCTTGCGGCAGCGGCAGGTGTTGCAGATGCCCATCCGGCAGCCGTACGCCGGGCGCTGGCCCGCGCGCTCGAGCTGCGCGAGCAGCGGACCCGGCCCGCTGGCCACGACGCGGACGCCGGCGCGCACCAGCTGCACGGTCGCGTCGCTGGTCGCGCTCGCGATCGGCGCGGCGACGAAGCGCTCGAGGTGGACGCGATGCAACGCGCCGGCCGCGCCCGCGGCGGCCGTGACGACGTTGATCAGGCCCGGCGGACCACACACGAAGGTCTCGCGGTCGGCCAGATCGGGTACCAGCGCCGCGAACGCCGCGGCGTCGAGCCGGCCGACCTCGTCGTCGCGCCTCGCGTGCAGGCGCAGCCACGGGACGCGCGTCGCCAGGCTGGCGAGCTCGTCGCCGAAGATCGCGTCATCCGCGCGGCGCGAGCCGTGCACCACGACGATGTCCAGCCCGGCCTGATCGCCGCCTGACGCGCCGGACCGGCTCGCGAGCTCGCGGAGCATCGCGATGATGGGCGTGACGCCGCTGCCGCCGGCGACGAGCAGGAGCTTGCGGGCGGCGGGATCGAGGACGAACGCGCCCGCCGGATCGCCGAGCGTGACGCGGTCGCCGCGCCGCAGCTGGTGCAGCGCGGTCGAGACCCGGCCGCCGTCGACCCGGCGCACGGTGATGGCGATCCGGCGCGCCCCGGGCGACGAGCTGCCCGAGGAGATCGAGTAGCAGCGCCGCAGCCGGACGCCGTCGACCTCGAGCTCCACCGGCACGTACTGCCCGGCGAGGTGGCCGGGCCAGCCGCGCCCCGGAGCGAGGACGATCGTCCGGCAATCGGACGTCTCGGCGATGACGTCGACGACGCGCGCCCGGCGCTCGTCGAGCGACCAGCCGGTCCCGAGCTCGCGTAGCCAGAACTCGGCGTGGCGATCGAGGAACCAGCGCCGCCACGCCGTGGCGGCAAACCGGGTCCCGACCTCGTGAATGCGCTGGGCGGGACGAGCGCGACGGATCGCGCGAGGCAGGATGGCGAGCATCTTGTGGCCTTTCGAAACCTACGTAAACGTAACTTACGTTCGCGTAGGTATGTTGTCAAGCCGCGATCGACCCGCCGCGTCATTATGGCCCACTAATCGAGAATCACTTGCCCGATCGGGCGAAGGCGCCCGCCCCGTGCGCCGGTGTCGTTCTCGGATGTTTCTGTTTCGTAACTTACGCCGTGGGATACTAGGATACCCCATGAGCAGTCGAACCAGGTTGACCGCCAGCGAGCGGCGCGCCCAGCTCGTCGAGGTCGGCCGCACGGTCTTCGCGAAGCGCGGCTACGAGGCCACCTCGGTCGAGGAGATCGCCGATCGCGCCAAGGTCTCCAAGCCGATCGTCTACGAGCACTTCGGCGGCAAGGAGGGCCTCTACGCCGTGATCGTCGATCGCGAGATGGAGTACGTGATCCGGCGGATCTCGGAGGCCATCGCCACCGGCACGCCGCGCGAGCGCGTCGAGAACGCCGCGCTGGCGTTCCTGATGTACGTCAAGGACCAGCCCGACGGCTTCGCGATCCTGGCCCACGACACGCCGCTGTCGTCGCCGAGCACCGGCATGGCCTCGCTGCTCAACGACGTCGCCGAGCGCGTCGGCGCCATCTTCACCGCGTCGTTCAAGGCCGCCGGCTACGACCCCAAGGCCGCGCCGATCTACGCCCACGCCCTCGTCGGCATGGTGACCTTCGTCGGCCGCTGGTGGACCGAGTCGCGCAAGCCCTCCGTCGAGGATGTCGCCAGCCACATCTCGGCGCTGGCCTGGATGGGCCTGCGCCACCTGCCCAAGAAGCCGCTGCGCAGCCGGCGCACGACCTGATCGCGGCCGGCGCCGCCGCCACGGGTTCCGCACCGCCGCCCGCCGCGCCCGCGCTATCTTCGCGCCATGTCCGCCGCCGCCTCGTACGCCCACGGCACCAGCCGCGTCCCGCTGCTCGGCGAGACCATCGGCGCCAGCCTGCGCCGCACCGTCGAGCAGTTCCCCGATCGCGAGGCCCTCGTCGTCCGCTCGCAGGGCTACCGCGCGACCTACCGCGCGCTGTGGGACGCCGTCACCGACGTCGCGCGCGGCCTGCTCGCGATGGACATCCAGCGCGGCGATCGCGTCGGCGTGTGGTCGCCCAATCGCTTCGAGTGGGTCGTCCTGCAGTACGCCACCGCGCGGATCGGCGCGATCCTCGTCAACATCAACCCCGCCTACAAGTCGAGCGAGCTCGCCTACGTCCTCGACCAGGCCGGCATCTCGGTGCTCGCGATGTCGCGCGGGTTTCGCCACAACGACTACGTCGCGATGCTCGCCGAGGTCCGCGGCCGCTGCCCCGGCCTGCGCGCGACCCTCGTGTTCGAGGACGACTGGGACGCCGTGATCGCCGCCGGCGCCGCCGAGGCCGCCGGCGCGCCCGAGCGCCTCGCCGAGCGCGAGGCCGCGCTGCAGTTCGACGACGCGATCAACATCCAGTACACCTCGGGCACCACCGGGTTCCCCAAGGGCGCGACCCTGTCGCACCACAACGTCCTCAACAACGGCTACTTCATCGCGCAGATCCTGAGCTACCGCGAGATCGATCGGGTCTGCGTCCCGGTGCCGTTCTACCACTGCTTCGGCATGGTCATCGGCAACCTCGCGTGCATGACCACCGGCGCGTGCGTCGTCGTCCCCGGCGAGGCCTTCGATCCGCTGCTCGTGCTCGAGACCGTCGCCGCCGAGCGCTGCACGTCGCTCTACGGCGTGCCGATGATGTTCATCGCCGAGCTCGATCACCCGTCGTTCGCGTCGCACGATCTGTCCAGCCTGCGCACCGGCGTGATGGCCGGCGCGTCGTGTCCGATCGAGGTCATGCGCGACGTCCAGTCCCGGATGGGCATGCGCGAGGTGACGATCTGCTACGGCATGACCGAGACCTCGCCGGTGTCGACCCAGAGCGCGACCGACGATCCGCTCGACAAGCGCGTCACCACCGTCGGCCGTGCCCATCCGCACGTCGAGGTCAAGATCGTCGATCCCGCGACCGGCCAGATCGTGCCGCGCGGCGAGCGCGGCGAGCTGTGCACGCGCGGCTACAGCGTCATGCTCGGGTACTGGAACGACGACGCCGCGACGCGCCTCGCGATCGACGCCGGCGGCTGGATGCACACCGGCGACCTCGCCACGATGGACGCCGAGGGCTACGTCAACATCGTCGGCCGGATCAAGGACATGATCGTGCGCGGCGGCGAGAAGATCTATCCCCGCGAGCTCGAAGAGTTCCTCCACACCCACCCGGCGATCGCCGAGGCCCAGGTCATCGGCGTGCCGAGCGTCAAGTACGGCGAGGAGGTCATGGCGTGGGTGCGCCCGCGCAGCGGCGCGACGATCACGCCGGCCGAGCTCACCAGCTTCTGCACCGGCAAGATCGCGACGTTCAAGATCCCGCGCTACTGGAAGATCACCGACGAGTTTCCGATGACGGTCACCGGCAAGATTCAGAAGTTCCGGATGCGCGAGCTCGCGATCGTCGAGCTCGACCTGACCGACGCCGCCGCGATCCGCACGGCGTAGCGCGCGCGTCCCGCTACACCGCGCGCAGGATCGCGCGCCGGGCGATCCGCTCGGGCTGCGCCGCCCAGTCGGGCTTGCGCAGGTACTGCAGCAGCCCGGCCGCGAAGCCGACGCCATGCGAGGCGTGCAGCACCGGGAACATCGCCCACACCAGCGGGATCCCCGTCGGTCCGAGCTTGCCGCCGAGCCGCACCGCCTCGGCGCCGGCCGCGAGCGCGTAGCCCGCGAACGCGAGCGGGGCGAGCGGCCACAGCGGCGGCACGACGAGCAGCGCGGTCGCGCCGACCACCAGCGCGAACGGCGCCACCGGGCGCAACGTCGGGAACGAGCCGAGCTTGAGCAGCGTGCGCGCGCGGCCGCGACCGTACTTGTAGTACTGCTTCGCGAGCGTCCGGAACGAGTCGCGCGGGAAGTAGTGCACGACGATGTCGCGCGACAGGTAGATCTGCCCGCCGCTGTCGAGGATGCGCTGGTTGAGCTCGGCGTCCTCGTTGGTGATCGCCCCCGGATCCCACAGCCCGACGGTCTCGAACACGCGCCGGCGGAACGCGCCGAGGAACACCGTGTCGACGAAGCCCTCGGCCTCGGCCGAGCGGTACTTCGCGCCGCCGACCCCGAGCGGGCTCGCGAGCGCCGCGCACAGCGCGCGCTGGAAGAACGTCCGCGCCTTGGCGCGCTGCGCGCCGCCCACGTTGTCGGCGCCGGTGCGCTCGAGCGTCTCGACGCAGCGCCGCACGTAGTCGGGCGCGTACTCGCAGTGCACGTCCATCCGCACGAAGATGTCGCCGGCCGCTTGCTTGACCAGCAGGCCGAGGCCGGCCGCCTGCAGGCGGGCCGGGTTGTCGATCATCCGGATCCGCGGATCGGCGGCGGTGAGGCGCGCGAGGATGTCGCGCGTGCGATCGGTCGATCGCCCGTCGGCGACCAGGATCTCGATCAGCTCGCGCGGGTAATCCTGGGCTTGCACGCTGGCGATGCAGGCCTCGATATAGCGCTCTTCGTTGTAAGCGGGCATCGCGATGGTGACGCGCGGCTGCATGGCCCGATGTTACCGCGCCTTGCGCGCAACCTCGATGCCTGCGCCCAGCACCAGCACGCCGCCGAGCGCGGCGATCGGGTGTAGCGGCTCGCCCCACACGACGGCGCCGACCGTGACGGCGACGATCGGCTCCATGAACGTGAGGACCGCCGTACGCGCGCTGCCGATGCGCAGCAGGCCGAGGGAGAACACGATTCCCGCCACCGCACCGATGCTGGCAGCGCCGGCCACGAGCAGGGCGACGTTGGCGCCGGTCAGCTCGCCGGTGTGGCCGATCAGCAGCGGCGCCAGCAGCGCGCCGGCGAGCAGCGAGTGGTAGGCCTGCGCGCGCACCGCGCCGATCCGGGCGGCGACCCGGCGCACCAGGAACACGTTGCCCGCGTAGGCCACGGCGGAGGCGACGCCGAGCGTCGCGCCGAGCACCGCGCCGTCGGCCGGCGCGCGCCAGGGCTCGAGGATGATCACCAGGCCGAGCAGCGCGACCGCGGCTGCGGGGCGAGCGCCGCGCGTCGCGACGCGGTCGATGCGCGGCGCGGCGAGCGCGATCAGGATCGGCGCCAGGTAGTGGCACAGCACGGCGATCGCGACGGTGGTGTACTGGATGGCCGCGAAGAACGCGACGACGTTGAGCGCGTCGAACACCGCGTGGCCGGCGACCAGCGCGAGCGTCCGGCGGTCCCACGCGACGGGCGGGCCGCGCAGCGCGAAGGGCAGGGCGACCAGCCCCATCACGAGGAACATGATCGGGCTGGTCACGACCGCCGGCAGGTGCGTCGGCCGCAGGAACAGGCTCCAGGTCCCCCACGCCGCCGCCGCGAGGGCCACCATCGCGAAGCCGGCGAGGCCGGGCCGCGGCGCGTCGCGCGGTGGCAGGCTCGGCTGGGACGACACGGCGCGCGAAAGGTAGCCCGTCGCGGCGGGCGATGCCGGCGGCGCGCGCCGATTCGTCGCGGGCTCGTCGCGCGTCGGCCGGGATCGGGCGCGGTCGGGCAGGCGGTCGCAGCCGCGGCGGACCGCGCGCGGCGCGACGTGCGCGCTCGAGATCCAACCAACCGTGGCCCCGTGAACGATCGCGAGGTGTTCCTGCGCCGGTTCCACGCCGCGCGCCCGGGCATCACATCGTCGGCGCTGGGCCACACCGAGAGCTACGACCGGCTGATCGCCGCGGTGCCGCCCGCGGTCCGCGTGCTCGACCTCGGCTGCGGCGACGCGCACCTGGTCCGCCGGCTCGGCCCGCGCGCGATCGGCCTCGACCTCGCGCCGGCGCCCGATCGCACCGCCGCGCTGGTCGCCGGCCGGGCCCAGGCGATGCCGTTCGCCGACGCGACGTTCGGCGCGTGCACGTGCCACCTGGCGTTCATGCTGTTCGACGAGCTCGACCGCGTGGTCGCCGAGCTGCGGCGCGTCGCGCGGCCCGGCGCCGTGTTCGCCGCGGTGCTCGGCGGCGGGCCGACCGCGACCGGCACGCCCGACGACGACGCGTTCCATCGCTTCCTCGCGCTCGCCACGCCGCGCGGCCCGGGCCTGGGCGATCCGCGCGCGCGCAGCGAGGCCGGCTGGCGCGCGCTGTTCGACCAGCCGGCGCGCTTCGAGCGCTTCGAGCTCGAGCTGTCCGGCGCGTTCGACGCCGTGTGGCGCTTCCTCGGCGCCAGCTACCAGCTGGCCGAGGCCGACGCGCCGGCGCTGCGCGAGCAGCTGCGCGCGAGCTACGCCGACGCGCCGCGCGTGCCGTGCCGGGTCGTGATGTGGCTCGCGACGGTGCGGCTCACACGTTGAACAGGAAGTGCATGATGTCGCCGTCCTGGACGACGTACTCCTTGCCTTCGATCCGCATCTTGCCGGCCGCCTTGATGCCGGCCTCGCTGGAGAACTGCTCGAGATCGGCGAGCGCGTAGACCTGGGCGCGAATAAACCCCTTCTCGAAGTCGGTGTGGATCACGCCGGCGGCCTCGGGCGCAGTCGCGCCCTTCTTGATCGTCCACGCGCGGACCTCTTTCTCGCCCGCCGTGAAGTACGACTGCAGGCCGAGCAGGCGGTAGCACTCGCGCGCCAGCGTCGCGAGCGCCGGCTCGCGCAGGCCATACGACGCCAGCATCTCGCCGCGGTCCTCGGGGCCCAGCTCGGCGAGCTCGGACTCGACCTTGCCGCACAGGATCACGACGCCGGCGCCCTCGGCCGCCGCGCGGGTCCGCACCAGGTTGCTCCAGGCGTTGCCGTCGGGCAGATCGGTCTCGCCGACGTTGCAGCAGTACAGCACCGGCTTCCTGGTCAGCAGGCCGAGCGTGGCGACGACCTTGGTTTCGTCCTCCGTCAGCGTCAGCGTGCGCGCGGCCTTGCCGGCGGTCAGGTGCGCGTGGACCTTCTCGACCACGGCGAGCTCGGCCTTGCCGTCCTTGTTGCCGGTCTTGGCGGCGCCCTGCGCCTTCTTGAGCCGCTTCTCCACCGACTCGAGATCGGCGAGCGCGAGCTCGAGATCGATGATGTCGATGTCGCGCATCGGGTCGACCGTGCCCGAGACATGGATCACGTTCGGATCGTCGAAGCAGCGCACCATCATGAGGATCGCGTTGGTCTCGCGGATGTTGGCGAGGAACTTGTTGCCCAGGCCCTCGCCCTGCGACGCGCCCGCGACCAGGCCCGCGATGTCGACGATCTCCACGATCGCCGGGATGACCTTCTGCGTCTTGATGTGCTTCTCGATACGCCGCATCCGGTCATCGGGCACCGGCACGATGCCGATGTTGGGATCGATCGTGCAGAACGGGTAGTTGGCCGCCTCCGCCTTGCCGGCGGTCAGAGCGTTGAACACGGTGCTCTTGCCTACATTGGGGAGGCCGACAATACCGACGGACAGTGCCATGGCGGCAATGCCTACCTCGGAACACTCCAGTGTGGCAAGGCAGCGCCGGATCGGCGCGCGAAGTTGGCGACTGCCAGCGTTGCAGGACCGCGTTATATGGCAAGGTTTGGCCCTCATGCGTCGTGTGGTCGGGTTGCTCGTCGCCATGTCCTGCGGCATCGGCTGCGGCGATAACCCGCGCCCGCCGCCGCTCACGCAGGAGGCGCTGCTCGACAAGCTGCGCGCGTTGCCCGAGGTCACCGTCGAGGTCGCGACGTTCCCCGCCGACGCGACCGAGGTGGGCTACGAGGTCCACTACTACATCCTGCAGTTCACCCAGCCGGTCGATCACGACGACCCGAGCCAGGGCACGTTCCAGCAGCAGGTCCGCCTGCTGCATCGCGACGACCGCGCCGCCGTGCCGCTCGTGGCCTACACGGCCGGCTACGCCGACAAGTGGGGCTACAAGCCGGTCGAGCTGACCAGGCTGCTCGCCGCGAACCAGATCTCGATCGAGCACCGGTTCTTCGGGGCGTCGCGCCCGGCGACGATCGACTGGTCGAGGCTGACGATCGCGCAGATGGCGGCGGACGAGCACGCGATCATCACCGCGCTGCGGACGATCTATGACGGCGCGGTGCTCACCACCGGCGGCTCGAAGGGCGGCATGGCCGCGATGTTCCATCGCCGGTTCTACCCCGACGACGCCGACGCCACGGTCGCGTACGTCACGCCGCTGTCGAGCGGACCGTCCGATGTCCACTACCAGAGCGTGCTCGACGGCCGCAACGTCACGCCGTGCCGGCAAGCGGTGCGCGCCGCCGCGGTCAGCATGCTCGCGAGCCACCGCGACGAGCTGGTCGCCAAGGCGCGCGCGAAGACCGAGGACAGCTACACCCGGGTGACGGTCGAGGCGGCGGTCGAGGCCGCGGTCGCGAGCCTCGAGTGGGGGTTCTGGCAGCACGACGGCGCGCCGCTGTGCGGCAGCGTGCCGGCGGCGGACGCCTCGGTCGACGACCTGTTCAGCTTCCTCGATACGGTCTCGCCGGTGTCCGAGTACGCCGACGAGACGCTCGGCGCCTACGAGGCGTACGTCTACCAGGCGCATACCCAGCTGGGCTACCCCGCCGAGGAGCCGAGCTACCTGACGAGCATGGGCCTGCTGCAGTTCGACGACGACGATTACGTCGGCGAGCTGCCGCTCGACGTCATCGGCTCCGACGATGACCGCGGGCATGGCAACAAGGCGCGCGGCCCGGGCCGCGGCGGCAGCGACGACGAGGTCGCGTTGCCGTTCGACGCCGCCGCGATGCCCGACGTCGGCGGCTACTTCGCGCAGCACGGCGAGCGGCTGCTGCTGGTCTACGGCGAGGACGATCCGTGGTCGGCCCGGCCGTTCACGCCCGGCGGCGCGACCGACTCGGCGGTGCTCACGCAGCCCGCCGGCACGCACTACAGCCAGCTCCGGTCGCTCGCCGAGGCCGATCGCGCCCAGGCGTTCGCCCTGCTGTCGGCGTGGACCGGCGTCGCGCTGTCCCAGATCGAGACCGCGGCGCAGGGCGCGACCGAGGATGCATCGCGCGAGTCGCGCGGGTTGCCGCCGCGCGGCTTCGCCCTGCGCCCCGGAAAATAATCTATCTTCGGCGCATGACCGATCGCCGCGTTGTCCTGGTCACCGGCTCCACCGATGGCATCGGCCGCGCGACCGCGCGCGCCCTGGCCGCCGGCGGGATGAAGGTGATCCTGCACGGTCGCAGCAAGCCCAAGGTCGACGCGGCGCTCGCGGCGATGTCCGCCGAGCTGCCGGGCGCCGAGCTCGAGGGCGTGTCGTTCGATCTCGGCTCGCAGGCCGCCGTGCGGCGCGGCGCCGAGCACATCCTGGCGCGCGTCCCGGCGCTCCACGTGGTGATCCACAACGCGGGGATCTTCGCCGACGAGCGGGTCGTGACCGACGACGGCGTCGAGCTGACCTTCGCGGTCAACTACCTCGGCCCGTTCCTGCTCACCGAGCTGCTCGCGCCGCGCCTCGAGGCCAGCGCCGACGCCGCCGCGCCGTCGCGCGTGATCCACGTGGCGTCGATCGCGCACACCCGCGGCCGGATCCACCTCGACGATCTGACGCTCGCCAACGGCTGGACCGGCTACGCCGCGTACGCGATGTCCAAGCTCGCGCAGGTCATGCACGCGCTGACGCTGGCCGAGCGCCACGCGCCCGACAAGCTCGTCGCGTACAGCCTGCACCCCGGCGTGATCGGGACCAAGCTGTTGCGCCAGGGCTTCGGGCCGATCTCCGGCGCGGCGGTCGAGACCGGCGCGCGCACGCAGATCCGGCTGGCCGGCGAGCTCGCCGCCAGCGCGCCGTCGGGCAGCTACTTCAACGAAGGCGTCCAGGGCCAGCCCTCGGTGACCGCGCGCGACGCGGCGGTGCGGGCGGCGCTGTGGGAGGCCTCGCGCAAGTTGGCCCCGCAGTGAGCGAGGGGCGGGCGGACCCGGCGGCGGTCGCGGCGCTGATCGCGGCCGGCGACGACAAGGCCGCGTTCGACCTGCTGCGCGTCGGGTTGGGCTGGCCCG
>Ga0307513_10013311_pt1 | contig 10101 bp, 6 predicted proteins | sample 15_EM_MG_FD_202174 | JGI IMG/M metagenome (GOLD analysis project Ga0307513, IMG submission 202174) | Populus trichocarpa ectomycorrhiza microbial communities from riparian zone in the Pacific Northwest, United States - 15_EM | ecosystem: Host-associated > Plants > Roots > Unclassified | place...
GTATGCGGGGAACGAGAGGCGCGTCAAACGACAGCGGCGCGGGAATCTCCCGCGCCGCCCAACTTCGCGTCGTTTCTCGGCGAATTAGTGCGTCAGCACCGCTTCGACGTCTCCGTCGTCGGCCGCGGCCGGCGGCGGGGTCGTGGGTTCGGTCCATTCGATCGGCACCGGAGCCCGGGTCAGGGCCCTGGCCAGCACCTCGTCGACCGTGGAGACGGGGATGATCTCCAGTCCCTGCTTCACGCTCTCAGGCACGTCGGCCAGGTCCTTCTCGTTCTCCTGCGGGATCAGCACGGTCTTGACGCCGGAGCGCAGGGCCGCGAGCAGCTTCTCCTTCAGGCCGCCGATGGCGGTGACCCGGCCGCGCAGGGTGACCTCGCCGGTCATGGCGATGTCCTTGCGGATCGGGATGCCGGTCAGCACCGAGACGATGGCCGTGGCCATGGCCGCCCCGGCCGAGGGGCCGTCCTTGGGCGTCGCGCCATCCGGAACGTGGATGTGGACGTCGGTACGTTCGAAGGCCGGCGGCTCGATGCCGAACTTCGTCGCCCGGCTGCGGACATAGCTGTTCGCCGCCGAGATCGACTCCTTCATCACGTCCTTCAGGTTGCCCGTGATCGACATGCGGCCCTTGCCCGGCATCTTGACCGCCTCGATGGTCAGGATGTCGCCGCCGAACTCGGTCCAGGCCAGGCCGGTGATGATGCCCACCTGGTCCTCGGCGTCGGTTTCGCCGTAGCGGTGCTTGCGCACCCCCGCGTACTTGGCCAGCCGCGCCTCGTCGATGGTGATCGAGGTGACGTTCTCGCGGCTCAGGTCCCGGACGGTCTTGCGCGCCAGGTTGCCCAGCTCCCGCTCCAGCGAGCGGACGCCGGCCTCACGCGTGTAGTAGCGGATCAGGCCGCGGATCGCGTCGTCCGGCACCACGAACTCCTCGGAGGACAGCCCATGGTCCTTGGTCAGCTTGGGTAGGACGTGGCGCTTGGCGATCTCCAGCTTCTCGTCCTCGGTGTAGCCGGGGATGCGGATGATCTCCATGCGGTCCAGCAGCGGCTGAGGCATGTTGAGGCTGTTGGCCGTGGTGACGAACATCACCTGCGACAGGTCGTAGTCCACCTCCAGATAGTGGTCGGCGAAGGTGGAGTTCTGCGCCGGGTCCAGCACCTCGAGCAGGGCCGACGACGGGTCGCCGCGCCAGTCCGAGCCCATCTTGTCGATCTCGTCCAGCAGGAAGAAGGCGTTGGTCGTCTTCGCCTTCTTCATCGACTGGATGATCTTGCCGGGCATGGAGCCGATATAGGTCCGGCGGTGACCGCGGATCTCGGCCTCGTCGCGCACGCCGCCTAGGGAGACCCGCACGAACTCACGGCCGGTCGCCTTGGCGATCGAGCGGCCCAGCGAGGTCTTGCCGACGCCGGGAGGACCGACCAGGCACAGGATCGGGCCCTTGAGCGAGCCGGTGCGCGCCTGCACCGCCAGATACTCGAGGATCCGCTCCTTCACCTTCTCCAGGCCGTAGTGATCCTCCTCGAGGATGTCCTCGGCCTTGGTCAGGTCGATGACCTTCTGCTTGCCCTTGCCCCACGGGATGGACAGCAGCCAGTCCAGATAGTTCCGCACGACGGTGGATTCCGCCGACATCGGGCTCATGTTGCGCAGCTTCTTCAGCTCCGCATCGGCCTTCACGCGAGCTTCCTTGGACAGCTTGGTCTTCTTGATGCGCTTCTCGAGTTCGATCAGCTCGTCGCGGCTGTCGTCCTGCTCGCCCAGCTCGCGCTGGATCGCCTTCATCTGCTCGTTCAGATAGTACTCGCGTTGGGTCTTCTCCATCTGGCGCTTCACGCGGTTACGGATCTTCTTTTCCGTCTGCATGACGCTGATCTCGCCCTCCATCAGGGCGTAGACCTTCTCCAGCCGCTTCACGACGTTGAAGACCTCGAGCAGGTTCTGCTTCTCGGCGATCTTCACCGACAGATGGCTGGCGATGCGGTCGGCCAGCTCCCCGGGGCTCTCGATCTGCGGCATGGCCGCGAGCGCCTCGGGCGGGACCTTCTTGTTGAGTTTGACGTAGTTCTCGAACTGCTCGATCACCGCGCGCGACAGCGCCTCGGCCTCGGCGGTGCCCGCGCCGTCCTCGGAAATGAAGGCGATCTCCGCCTCATAGAAGTCGGACTGCTCGGTGAACCGGGAGATTCCGGCGCGCGCCTTGCCTTCGACCAGCACCTTCACGGTGCCGTCGGGCAGCTTCAGCAGTTGCAGGACGCTGGCCACCACCCCGACCTCATAGATGGCCTCGGGGCCCGGATCGTCGTCGTCCTTGTCCTTCTGCGTGACGAGCAGGATTTCCTTGCTCTCGTTACGCATGGCTTCCTCGAGCGCACGCACCGACTTCTCGCGTCCCACGAAGAGCGGCACCGGCTGATGCGGAAACACCACGATGTCCCGCAACGGCAGGATAGGCAGGGTCTTAATCTCGGACATGATGCAGCACTCCTGCCGGCCCCTTGCGAAGAGGCTCGGCCCTCCGGATCGCGGTCACTCAAACGATGCGCTTGAGTCGGACGATCCGTCCGCCGGACTCGGCGGGTTGATTGGCATTTATGTGGACGCTTTCGTCACGTGTTCAAGCTGAGCAAGAAACTTGCGCGACGATGCGCCTCAGGCGGCGGGTTTCGACGGCGTTATCCCGGACACGCGCCGCCGACAGGGTCAATCATGCCCCTACGGCAACCCCCATCGCGAAGCGAACCGCCAAGCCGACGTCCCCGCAGGAACGTTCGGCCCTTGTGGATATGGTGACCTCTCGTGCGCTTTTCAATCCGGGCGCCGCCCCAGGGTGAGCGCCCCGACGAGGCCGGAGACGGCGGCCGCCGCGGCGGCGGCGAGCACCGAGGCGCGATATCCGCCGAGCAGCGCCTCGCGCGTCGCCGCGGCGGCCGCCGGCGCGCCGGCTGGGACCATGACGACGAATCCCGCCAGGGCGACGGCGAACAGCCCGGCGATCCTCGCCACGGCGTTGTTGATCCCCGAGGCCGCGCCCTCGAACGCCGGGTCGACCGAGCCCAGAACGACGTCGGTGAGGGGCGCCACGGCGATCCCCATGCCGACCGCCAGCAGCGACAGTCCCGGGAAGAGGCCGGTCCAATAGGCGCCGTTGGCCGCGCTGGCGGCCAGGAGCGCGAATCCCGCCGCCGCCAGCAAGGGGCCGATGGTCAGCAGCGTCCGCGCCCCGAAGCGCTCGACCAGCCGCGCGGCCAGGGGCGACAGCACCGCCAGGCCGATGGACAGGGGCAGCAGCGCCGCCCCGGCCCGGCTGGGCGGATAGCCGTGCGCCCGGATCAGATGGAAGGGCAGGAGAAAGAGCGCTCCGCCGAACGCCGCATAAAGCAGGAAGGTCAGGGCGTTGGCGCCGGAGAAGGCGCGCGATCGGAAGAGCTGCAGCGGCGCCATCGGCGAGGCGACCTGTCGCTCGATCCAGATGAAGGCGCCCAGGCCGGCCGCGCCAAGCGCCAGTCCCGCCGCCACGGCCGGATCGAGAACGCCGCGCGACGGCGCCCCGGTGAGGCCCCAGGTCAGCGCGCCCAGGCCGAGCGTCACCGCCGCCGCCCCGCCCCAGTCCACCGTGCCGGCCCGCGCCGGCCGGGTTTCCCGCGCCCCGGCGAGGATCAGCCAGATGGCGGCCACGGCCAGCGGCAGGTTGATGAGGAAGACCGCCCGCCAGCTGACCGTCTCGGCGAGCCAGCCGCCCAGCACCGGGCCGATCGCGCTGGTCAGGCCGCCGGCGCCGGCCCAGAGGCCCACGGCGCGCGCCCGCGCCTTGCCCCCGAACGACGCGCCCAGGATGGCGAGGCTGGCTGGCGTCAGCAGCGCCGCGCCCACGCCCTGCGCGGCCCGCGCGGCGATGAGCAGCGGCAGGTCGCCCGCAAGGCCGCAGGCGGCCGAGGCGACACTGAACAGGACCACCCCGGCGACGAACACCCGCTTGCGGCCATAGCGGTCGGCCGCGGCGCCGCCGGCCAGCACCAGGGCGCCCAGCATCAGCAGATAGGCGCTCATGATCCATTGGGCGGCGGCCGTGTCGCCGCCCAGATCGGCCTGGATCACCGGCAGGGTCAGGTTGACGGCCGAACCGTCGATGAAGGCGAGGCTGGAGCCCAGCACGGTCCCCGCCAGCACCAGCCAGCCGTTCGACGGCGCGTCGTCCACCTTCGTCGCGGCGACGACGCCACGGTCACAGGGCGGTGCGATCTGGCCCATCGGCCCTCTCTGACCGGCCGCCGGCTAGAGGCCTGCAGGGTCGATGACGACGGCTGCGGCTAGGCCGCGCCGCCCTTGTCGCGGCGCTCGGCGTAGATGATCAGCGGCTGGGCGCGGCCTTCGACGACCTCGGCGTTGACCACGACCTCTTCGACGCCGTCATAGGTCGGCAGCTCGTACATGGTGTCGAGCAGGATGCTCTCGAGGATCGAGCGCAGCCCCCGGGCCCCGGTCTTGCGGGCGATGGCCTTGCGGGCCACCGAGTTCAGCGCGTCGTCGGTGAAGGTCAGGCCGACATTCTCCATGTCGAACAGGCGCTGGTACTGCTTGACGAAGGCGTTCTTCGGCTCGGTGAGGATCTTCACCAGGGCCTTTTCGTCGAGGTCGTCCAGGGTGGCGATGACCGGCAGGCGGCCGACGAATTCCGGGATCAGGCCAAAGCGCAGCAGGTCGTCCGGCTCCACCTGGCGGAAGATCTCGCCCGTGCGCCGGTCGTCGGGGTCCGACACCTTGGCGCCGAAGCCGATGGAGGTGCCCTGCCCGCGCGCCGAGATGATCTTCTCCAGGCCGGCGAAGGCCCCGCCGCAGATGAACAGGATGTTGGTGGTGTCGACCTGCAGGAACTCCTGCTGGGGATGCTTGCGCCCGCCCTGCGGCGGCACGGAGGCGACGGTGCCTTCCATGATCTTCAGCAGGGCCTGCTGCACACCCTCGCCCGACACGTCGCGGGTGATCGAGGGGTTGTCCGACTTGCGGCTGATCTTGTCGACCTCGTCGATATAGACGATGCCGCGCTGCGCCCGTTCGACATTGTAGTCGGCGGCCTGCAGCAGCTTGAGGATGATGTTCTCGACGTCCTCGCCGACATAGCCGGCCTCGGTCAGGGTCGTGGCGTCGGCGACCGTGAACGGCACGTCGATGATCCGCGCCAGCGTCTGGGCCAGCAGGGTCTTGCCGGTCCCGGTGGGGCCGATCAGCAGGATGTTGGCCTTGCCCAGCTCGACGTCGTTGTTCTTCGAAGCGTGGTTCAGGCGCTTGTAGTGGTTGTGGACAGCGACCGAGAGCACCTTCTTGGCGTGGTCCTGGCCGATCACGTAGTCGTCGAGGACTTCGCGAATCTCCTTGGGAGTCGGCACGCCGTCCTTGGACTTCACGAAGGAGATTTTGTGCTCCTCGCGAATGATGTCCATGCACAGCTCGACGCATTCATCGCAGATGAACACCGTCGGACCCGCAATCAGCTTGCGGACCTCGTGCTGGCTCTTGCCGCAGAACGAGCAGTAGAGCGTGCTCTTGGAGTCTCCGCTCGCGGCCTTGGTCATGATCGCTTCTCACTCTCTAGACGGCGCCGGAATGGACCGTAGCCGTCCGCCCCGGAGGCGTTCCTGACGCCATCAATGCAGGATACGCGCCGCGGGTTGTCTAATCCTTGACATTCCCCGATCCGGGTTCGGATCACAAGCCTTCCATAGCGGAAGCGACAATCGGCTGCGGGGACCCTGATGGCGGGCGTCTTCAGAATCATAGATGGGATGGCGCCGTAACGGCACAAGTCCGCCCCCGAGGCGGGCTTCCAGAGCGGTTTAGCGGCGCGCCGGCCGGCTTTTCGGGCGGATTCGGCGGCGGAAGGACGGACGGGGCGAATGGCCAGGCGATCCCTAAAAAGTGGATCAGGCATGCGCGGCGGACGCATGAACGAGCCCGCGCTGCAGGGCGGACTGGTCGCCTTCGACTTCGACGGCACCTTGACGGTTCGTGACAGCTTCACGGCCTTCCTCAAATGGCGCGCCGGACCCAGGCGCTACGCTCAGGGCCTACGCCGACTCGCCCCATCGGCGCTTTCCTATCTTCGGCACAGGGATCGGGGCCGATTGAAGGCGGCGGCCGTCCGCGAGTTCCTGACCGGGGTTCCGCGCGCCCAGCTCGAGGAGGAGGCCCGCGCCTTCGCCCAGTTCGCCTCCCCCGATCTCCTGCGGCCGGACGCCCTGCGGGTCTGGCGCGACTGGCGCGACCGGCAGGCCAGGCTGGTGATCGTCACCGCCTCGCCGGAGCTGGTGGTGGCGCCCTTCGCCCGGGGCCTGGGCGCCGACGTCCTGATCGGCACGCAACTGGCCTTCGACGACCAGGACCGCGCCGCCGGCGGCTTTTCCACCCCCAACTGCCGGGGCCCGGAAAAGGTGCGCCGGCTGGAGGAGGCGTTCGGGCCTGGCCTGCGCCTCACGGCCGCCTATGGCGACACAGGCGGCGACACCGAGATGCTGTCGATCGCCGACGAGGCCGGGTACAGGGTGTTCAAGGCCAAGCCCTAGGAACGCATGGGGCGCCCCCGGCGTCAGGCGCTCTCGGCGGCGTCGCGGGTTTCGTAGACGTGATCGACGAGGCCCCAGGCCTTGGCTTCCTCGGCGGTCATGAAGAAGTCGCGGTCGAGGGTCTTTTCGACTTCCTCGACCGGCTGGCCGGTGTGCTTGGCGTAGATCTCGTTCAGCCGACGCTTGGTCTTGATGATGTCCTCGGCGTGGCGCTCGATGTCCGAGGCCTTGCCCTGGAAGCCGCCGGACGGCTGGTGGACCATGATCCGGGCGTTGGGCAGGCTGATGCGCATGTCCTTCTCGCCCGCCATCAGCAGGAACGAGCCCATCGACGCGGCCATGCCCATGCACACCGTCGAGATCGGGCTCTTGATGTATTGCATGGTGTCGTAGATCGCCATGCCGGAGGTCACCACCCCGCCCGGCGAGTTGATGTACATGCTGATCTCTTTCTTGGGGTTCTCGGACTCCAGGAAGAGCAGCTGGGCGCAGATCAGCGCCGACATGCCGTCCTCGACCGGACCGTTGAGGAAGATGATCCGTTCCTTCAGCAGCCGGGAGAAGATATCGAACGCGCGCTCGCCGCGGCTGGTCTGCTCGACCACCATGGGCACGAGACCGAGCGCGGTGGTAACCGGGTCACGCATTGAGTGAGGGCCTTTCTCGATGCCGCCCGGCCGATGCAGTCGTGCGGTCTGTTGCACCCGATATCGCGTGCGCGCTGCGCCGTTGCAAGATGGCGATTGGTCTCTGGCGCTTTCCCTACCCTTCATGGGGAGGGAGGACGCCGAAGGCGGACGGGTGGGGGAGTCTCTACACTTCCCCACCCCTCGCCGGCTGACGCCGGCTTGGCCCGCTATTCCGCGTCGTAGCCCGCGGGCATGTCGTCTTCCTTCATGAGGTCGTCCTTGGAGACCTCCTCTTCCTTCACCTCGGCCTTGCCGACGATCAGGTCGACCACCTTGTCTTCGAAGATCGGCGCGCGAAGCTGGGCCTTGGCGCCCTCGTTGGTGCGGACGAAGTCGAAATACTGCTTCGCCAACTCGGGGCTCTGCATCTCCTGGGCGTACTGCATGGCCTGCTGGCGCATCACCTGGGCGAGCTCGTCCTCGGTGACCTGCACATTGTTGGCCCGGCCGATCTCGGCCAGCACCAGGCCCAGCCGCACGCGGCGCTCGGCGATCTTGCGGTATTCCGACTGCAGTTGCTCGTCGGACTTCTCGGCGTCCTCGGGCGGCAGGCCGCCGCGGGCCTTGTCGTCCTGGACCTGCTGCCAGATCGACGCGAACTCGGCGGCGACCATCTTCGGCGGCAGCGGGAAGTCGTGCTTGGCGTCCAGCACGTCCAGCAGGGCGCGCTTGAGCTTGAAGCGCGAGGTGTTGGCGTACTGGCCTTCCAGGTTCTGCCGCAGCAGGCCCTTCAGGGCGTCCAGGCTCTCCAGGCCCAGGCGGGTGGCCAGCTCGTCGTCGGCCTGGCCCTCGACCGGCGCCTTGACCTCCTTCACCTTGACCTCGAACTCGGCCGCTTTGCCCTTGAGGGTCTCGGCCTGGTAGTTTTCCGGGAAGGTGACCTTCACGGTGACGTCGGAGTCGGGCTTGGCGCCCACCAGCTGCTCTTCGAAGCCGGGGATGAACTGGCCCGAGCCCAGTGTCAGCTGCACGTCCTCGGCCGTGCCGCCGTCGAAGGCGACGCCGTCGATGCGGCCGATGAAGTCGATGGTCAGCTGGTCGCCGTCCTTGGCCTTCACGCTCTTGCCGGTGCGCGGCTCATAGGTCTTGCTCTGCTTGGCGAGCTCTTCCACCGCCGCGTCGACCTCGACGTCGGTGGGCTTGTAGACCGGACGGGTCAGGGAGATCGTCGCCAGGTCCATGGGCTGGAATTCGGGCATCACCTCGATGGCCAGCTCGTAGGTGAGGTCGGCCTTGCCGTCGATCACCTGGGCCATGTCGCTTTCGGGCTTCAGGTCGGGCTCGCCGGCGGGGCGCAGGTTGTTGTCGGTCAGCACCTTCTGGGTGGATTCCGACACCGTCTGTTCGACGACCTCGCCCATCAGGGCCTTGCCGTAGAGGCGGCGCACGTGGGCGGCCGGCACCTTGCCCGGGCGGAAGCCCTTGATGTTCATCTTCGGCGTGACCTCGGCGATCCGCGCCTCCAGCCGGTCGGCCAGGTCCTGGACAGGCACCGTCACGCCGTAGACGCGGCTCAGGCCTTCGCCGGACTTTTCAACGATCTGCATCGACATTCTAGTACTTCCGGACCCGGCGCGGGAGACGCGCCCTGAACTGTCCGCCTTCGGCTGAATAGGTGGGGCCCCGCCAGACAGGCGGCGGCGAGCGGGCGCTCTTATGTCATGGCGCCCGCCCCCGTCCAAGAGCAAACCCGAGGACGCGCGCCTGTGGTGCGGGCGAGAGGACTCGAACCTCCACGCCTTGCGGCGCTGGAACCTAAATCCAGTGCGTCTACCAATTCCGCCACGCCCGCATCGCCGACGCTTCTGACGCAACCTGGGCCGGCGTCAAGCCGCTTGGCGGATGACAGCGGCCCCGGGCTCGGCCAGAAGGCGGGGACATGACGCTGCAGATCCTCTTCGTCCACTCCAACTTCCCCGCCCAGTTCCGCGACCTGGCGAGCGCGCTGGTGGCCCGCGGCGCGACCTGCGCGGCCATCGGCGGGCGCGAGGCGCCGGGGCTCGAAGGCGTGAATTTGGCGCGGTGGGCGAACGCCAAGGGCTCGACGCCGGGGCTCTTTCCCCTGGCGACCCGGGCCGAGGCCGACCTGATCCGCGGCCGCGCGGCGCTGGATGCGGCCCTGTCCCTTCAGGCCCAGGGATTTACCCCCGACATCATCGTCGGCCACCCCGGCTGGGGCGAGGCCACCTTCCTGGCCGACGTGTTCCCGGCGGCGCGCCAGGTGATGTTCTCCGAATTCTACTACCGGGGCCGCGGCGCCGACATCGACTTCGACGCCGAGTTCATCGCACCGACCTTCGAGATGATCCTCGCCGGGCGAGCCAAGAATGCGGTGATGGGCCTGTCGCTGGCCGAGGCCGACGTGATCGTCTGCCCCACGGAATACCAGGCCAGCGTCCTGCCGCCGGCCTATCGCGACCGGGTGCGGGTGATCCACGAGGGGGTCGACACCGACGCCATCCGCCCAGGGCCGGCCGAGCCGCTGACCCTGCCCGGCGGCCAGGTGATCGTCCCCGGGACCCCGGTGATCACCCACGTCAACCGCCACCTGGAGCCGCTGCGCGGCCTGCACATCCTGCTGCGCGCCCTGCCCCGGCTGCTGGCGGAGGTCCCGCAGGCCCAGGTGGTGATCGTCGGCGCCGAGGACGCACGCGGCTATTCCGGCATGGCGCCCGAAGGCCAGACCTGGAAGTCGGTGTCCATGACCGGGCTGGAGGGCCGGCTCGACCCGTCGCGGGTGCACTTCACCGGCCGGCTGCCGCACGCCCAACTGCAGCAGGCGCTGCGGCTGTCCACGGCGCACGTCTATTACACCTATCCCTTCGTGCTCTCCTGGTCCCTGGCCG
>Ga0307513_10013312_pt1 | contig 10099 bp, 8 predicted proteins | sample 15_EM_MG_FD_202174 | JGI IMG/M metagenome (GOLD analysis project Ga0307513, IMG submission 202174) | Populus trichocarpa ectomycorrhiza microbial communities from riparian zone in the Pacific Northwest, United States - 15_EM | ecosystem: Host-associated > Plants > Roots > Unclassified | place...
GCACGAAGTACAGCGACGGATCGGTGTACGGCTGCGCCTGCGTGTCGGTGTTGCCGCGGCCGAACACGACGTGCGCCATCTCGGCGCTGATCGCGTCCTGCGACGAGCCCGACTTGACGACGAACGTCATCGGCTGGATCGGCCCGAGGTACTCGGCGAGCCGCGCCGGGATGCTGTAGCTGCTGTTGCACGAGCTGGCGTAGACGTCGGACACCGCGACGTCGAGCTTGGCGCCGGTGCCGAACGTGCACGCGGTCGACTTGCCGTCGGCGCCGAACAGCAGCGCTTGCTTGCCCGGCAGATCCTTGATCACCTGCTTGGACAGATCGAACATGCCGTCGACGCCGGTGCACGAGCCCGAGGGCTGGTAGGCGATCTGGTACGGCGTCGAGCCGGCGGCGAGCAGCGGCGCGACCTTCGCGAGCAAGCCCTGCACCGCGGTCGAGCCGCCGACCACCACCGTGTTGCGGCTGGGATCGACGCACGGCGGCAGCACCGGCGGCTCGGGCGCGTCGCTGGTGCCGGCGTCCGGCGTGGGGCCCGCGTCGGGCCGGATCGGTGGGATCGCCGCCGGCGCGGCCTGGCCCGCCGTGCACAGGCCCAGGCGCGCGCACTGGGCGACGCTGCACTGGTTGGCGAACTGATCCGGCGTGCTCGGCGTGCCGCCGTAACAGCCGACCGGGCCGAGCTCCGAGACCACACACAGGTTGGCCTGGCAGACCGCGCTCTCACCGAACGTGGCGCAGTCGCCGTCGACGCTGCACTGGTTCTTGTCGTGGTTCAAGAACACGCTGCACGCCGCGACCAGGGTCGCGAGCATGCCGGCGCATAGCAGCGCGCGGAACCAGCGCGCGCTTGCGATCACTCTCGTCTTCGATGCCATCATTGCCTCGGTTCCTCGTCGTTAGGGAAAGCTGCCGGCGATCTGGAGTCCCATCGGGCGCACGGCGACGTGGACCTCGTGGGTGCGCGAGCGGGAGAGCGTGAGCTTCAGCGTGATCGCGCCGGTCACGATCGTGGCGATGCCGAGCACGTCGGCGATCGCCGATCGGGTCGACACGCGCGAGGCGGCGCGATCGAGCGCGGTCGCCGAGGCCGGGAAGCGCTCGCGCTCGCGATCGAGATCGCGCGACGCGAGGTAGGCGAGCACGCCGGCGGTGACCGCGCCGGCGCCGAGCACGCCGGTGGCGATCCAGCCCGGCAGGATCAGGCGATCGCCGAGCGGGCGGTCGGGCGCGGTGCTCGGGCGGGCCGGCAGATCGGCGATCACGAGCGCGACCGGCGCGGTCTCGCCGGCGGGGACCTCGACGAACTTGGTGTCGCTGTGGCCGTCGCGCGTCGCGGTGATCTTGCGGTGGCCGACGCTGACGAGCACCGGCTCGCGCAGCGGCGTCGTGCCGGCGGGCTCGTCGTCGACCGTGATCGACGCGCCCGGCGCGTTGCAGGTGACGGAGACCTTGCCGACCCGGGTCGCCAGGATCTCGAGGGTCTGCACCACCTCGGCGCGATGCGGCGCGGTCGCCGGCGACTCGGTGAGGTAGCGCTGCAGCGCGGTCAGCGCGGCGGCGTAGTTCTGCAGCTGGTAGTAGGTCTGGCCGATGTTGTAGAGCACGGCCGTCTTGGGCGCGATGTCGTAGGCGCGCCGGAACTCGACGAGCGCGGCGCGGTAGTCGGCCTCGCTGAACAGCGAGACGCCGCGCTGAAAGTGCGTGCTCGCGTCCTTGGCGAGCGAGTTGCTCGGCCCCGCCTGCGCGCTCGCGGGCGCGAGGGCGAGACCAACCATGGCGATCAGGGCAAAGCAGGCGCGCGTCATCGTTCTCCTTCGTAGGGGTCGGCGGGATCGATCGAGCGCTTCGGGCGGGTGCCGGCTGCGGGATCGAGCTCGGTGGGCTTGGCGGGGGTGGGCTTGGCGTCGGCCGGGGCCGGGGTCGCGGTCTCGGTCGGGCGCGGCGGATCGGCGCGCGCCGGCTCGGGCCGCGGAGACGGGCTGGGGGTCGGGCGCGTCACGCGGGTCGGGCGCGTGATACGCGCCGGCTCGGGGCGCGGCGGATCCGCGCGCGGCGGCAGCTCGACGCGCGCCGGCGGCTCGGAGCGCGGCGGATCCACGGGATCGAGGTTGAGCTCGAGCGCGACGTTGGCGTCGAACGTGACCAGCACCGACTTGCTGACGTAGCCGGTGGCGTGCGCGCCCACGCGATGCGGCACGGTGGTGGCCGGGAACCGACCGGTGAACGGGTTGCCGTTGGCGATCGCCTCGTCGATGGTCAGGTACGCGGTGGCCGGCGTCACGCGGATCTCGACGGTCACCAGCTCCGGCGTGCGCGCCGGGACCATCGCGGGCGGCCGGACCTCGGGCGCGGCGGCGGCGGCGGACGAATGCGTCGAGGGGCCCGACGCGACCGGCTGCGGCGTGCTGGCCGAGCGCAGCGCCATGATGATGACGGCCGCGAGCGCGACGCCGACCACGACGCCGGCGATCATCCACGGCGTGCGGGGGCTCGTGCGCAGCGTCAGCGTCGGACCGCCCGGCGCCGGCAGCGAGCCGCCCGTCGTCGACTCGACCCGCGGCGCGCCGGGCACGCTGGCCGCGGCGGCCGAACCGCTCACCGAGTCGACCGTGGTCGCGCCCGGGATGGCCGGGAGCTTCTGCGACGACGGCGTGCCGCCCGGCGCGGCGCGCGACGCGATCTCGATCACCGGCACCGGCACCTCGCCGTCCAGGTTGCCGCGGCTGGCGCGCGCGACGTAGGCCTCGATCAGCGTGTTGGTCCGCGCGCGATCGTCGCGGAACAGCTCCGACACGCGCGCGCCGAGCTCGCGGGTGCTCGCGGTGGTGCCGCTGGCCGTGACGTAGGCCTCGAGCTCGGCCTGCAGCGCGCCGGCCGAGGGGAAGCGCTCGTCGCGATTCCACGCCATCGCGCGCGCGCAGATCGCGTCGAGCTCCGGCGGTACAGCGGGGTTGACCGTCGAGGCGCGCGGCAGATCGGCGGCGACCAGCGCCCACAGCATCTGCTGATCGTTCTTGCCGCCGCGCAGGCGCCGGCCGGCCAGCGCCTCCCACAGCATGACGCCCGCCGAGAACACGTCGGAGCGCGCGTCGACCTTCTGGCCGCGCGCCTGCTCGGGCGACATGTACGCGACCTTGCCCTTGAGCACGCCGGCCTGGGTCTCGTGCGTCGAGCTCGCCGCCTTGGCGATCCCGAAGTCGAGCAGCTTGACCTGGCCGTCGAACGTGACGAACACGTTCTGCGGGCTGACGTCGCGATGCACGATCTGCATCGGCGTGCCGTCGAAGTCGGCGAGCTTGTGGGCGTAGTCGAGGCCGCCCAGCATGTCGATCAGGATGCGCAGCATCATGGCGAGCGACGGACCGCCGCCCGCGGCCTTCGCCCGGCGCCGGATCTGATCGAGGCCGCGGCCATCGAGGTAATCCATCACCATGAAGTAGCGATCGCCGTCGTTGCCGACCTCGTTGGTCTGCACGATGTTCGGGTGGTTCAGCCGCGCGGCGAGCTTGGCCTCGTCGAGAAACATCGTGGCGAACGCGGGGTCCTCGACCAGCTCGGGGTGGAGCTCCTTGACCACGACGAGCTTGCTGAAGCCGCCCGGGCCCTTGGTCATCGCGAGGTACACGACCCCCATGCCGCCCCGAGCGATCTCGGCGACGACCTGATACTTGCCAAGCACGCCCCCGCGATCCGAGCTCATGACAGCGCGAAGCGTATGCGAATCGAGCGCACCGCGACGATGGCAACTCGACTCAGACTCATGTCATTTCGTGACAGGCTGTCACCGAAAACGTGACTCTGGACAACGACGCTGGGTACAGATGTCGTCGGAGACGTATGCGACAACAGAGTAATTACTAGAGAGAGCCATTCAGAATGCCAGTGTGTCTACTTAGATTTATTATCGACTCAAAGTTGTCACAATCGACGCGAATGTTGGCCGGTCCTATCGGCGCGCGCGTGCGAGCCATCACTCCCACGCGGCGTCGATCACGCGTCGCCAAACGCAACGCGCCCGCACGTGAGCGAGCCTCGCCCCACATCGCGCGACCTCATCGCACAGAATTTCGCCGAGCCGAGGCGACTCGGCTCAGGTCGCGATCAGCGGAATCGCCTCGCGCAGCGCCGGCGGCAGCGCGCGCGGACGACCATCGCGACCGATCACGCCGTGCCGCGTGGTGCCCTCGGCGAGCAGCGTGTCGCCGCGGTGGATGCGGTAGGCGAAGCGCAGCGACGCAGAGCGAAGCTCGCTGACCCAGGTCTCGACGGCGATCACGTCCTCGTAGTGCGCGGGCCGCTTGTAGTAGCAGTGCGCCTCGACCACCGGCAGCGCCACGCCCCAGGCCTCGAGGTCCTTGTAGCTCTTGCCCAGCCCGCGCCAGTACGCCGCGCGCGCGCCCTCGAAGTAGCGCAGGTAGTTCGCGTAGTACACGACGCCCATCTGGTCGGTGTCGCCGAAGATGATCTGGATCTCGTGGCGCAACCGACCGTCGATCACTTCGTGTCTCCCGCGATCCGGATCAGCCGCGCCGGCTGGCGCACGATGTCGAGCGCGTCGATCTCGCCGAGCGCCTGGCGCACGTCGCGCTCGCTGGCCTCGTGGGTCAAGACGACGACCCACACCGGCTCGGCGTCGGCCGCGCGGCCGTCCTGCACGACCTGCGCGATCGAGATCCGGTGCGCGCCGAGGATCGTCATGAGCTGGCCGAGCACGCCCGGCTTGTCGTGCACGCCGAACCGCAGGTAATAGCGCGTGCGGACATCGCCGAGCGCCATCAGCGCGCGCGGCTGCGCCGGCCGCGGCCGCGTCGGGCCCGGCGCGCCGGCGACGCGCGCGAGGATGTTGCGGCCGATCTCGATCATGTCCGACACCACCGACATCGCGGTCGGCAGCATGCCGGCGCCGGCGCCGTAGTACAGCGACGGGCCGAGCGCGTAGCTCTGCACGTAGAGCGCGTTCTTCGCGCCGCCGACGTCGGCGAGCAGCCAGTTGCGCGGGATCAGCGCGGGGTGAACGCGCGCCTCGATCGGCCCGGTCGCGGCGTCGCCGTGGGCGCGCGCGATGACCAGCGGCTTGATGACGTAGCCCCACTTGTCGGCGTAGTCGAGATCGATCGGCTCGACGATGTCGATCCCGTCGGTCGGGATCGCCGCGACGTCGACGATCGTGCCGAAGCACAGGTTGACCAGGATCGCGAGCTTGTGGGCCGCGTCGCCGCCCGAGACGTCCAGCGTCGGGTCCGACTCGGCGTAGCCCAGCGCCTGGGCGTCGCGCAGGATGTCGGCGAACGGCCGGCGGGTCTCGGTCATCGTCGTCAGGATGTAGTTCGACGTGCCGTTGACGATGCCGTGCAGCGACTCGACGCGATCCGAGGCCAGCCCCTCGCGCAGCACGCGGATGATCGGCACGCCGCCGCACACCGCCGCTTCGTAGTAGACGTCCACGCCGGCGCGCTCGGCCGCGCTGAACACCTCGGCGCCGTGCTCGGCGAGCAGCGCCTTGTTCGCCGTCACCACGTGCTTGCCGGCCGCGATCGCCGCCAGCGTCAGGTCCTTGGCGAGCGTGGTGCCGCCGATCAGCTCGCACACGATGTCGACGTCGGCTCGCCGCACGGTCGCCTCGACGTCGGTCGTGAGCAGGCCGCGATCGACGTCGACCACGCGCTTGGGCTTGTCGAGATCGCGCACGGCGATCGCGCGAACCTCGAGCTTGGCGCCCAGCCGCCCCAGGATCGCCGCGGCGTTGTCCTCGAGCAGCTTGACCACGCCGCCGCCGACGTTGCCGAGGCCGAGCAGCGCTACTCCGATCGTCCGGGTCTTCGCCATCGCGGCTATGTATCACGGTCGCGCCACGCGGTCCGCGGACCGGCCGCAGGCCCGACCGCGGGGTCGCGTGATGATCCGGGCCGCCGCGCTGTCCTCGGGCGCGGCCTTGGGCGTAGTATCCGCGACCATGACGGAGATCGTCTGGCTCCACGCCCGCGAAGTCCTTGATTCGCGCGGCAATCCCACCATTGAAGCCGAGGTCGGACTCGACGACGGCACCCTCGGTCGCGCGATCGTGCCTTCGGGCGCATCGACCGGCGAGCACGAAGCGCTCGAGCTGCGCGACGGCGACGCCAACCGCTTCCTCGGCAAGGGCGTGCAAAAGGCGGTCGATCACGTCCGCGACGTCATCGCGCCGACGCTGATCGGCATGGACGCCAGCGAGCAGTCCGCGGTCGACGCCGCGCTGATCGCCCTCGACGGCACGCCGCTCAAGTCGCACCTCGGCGCCAACGCGATCCTCGCCGTGTCGATGGCCACGGCGCGCGCCGCCGCCCTCGCCCACGACCTGCCGCTCTACCGCTACCTCGGCGGAGTCGGCGCCGTGACCTTACCGGTGCCGCTGATGAACATCATCAACGGCGGCGCGCACGCCGACAACAACCTCGACATCCAGGAGTTCATGATCGCGCCCGCCGGGTTCGATCGCTTCGAGGACGCGCTGCGCGCCGGGGTCGAGATCTTTCACCACCTGAAGAAGCTGCTGTCGTCGCGCGGCAAGGCGACCAACGTCGGCGACGAAGGCGGCTTCGCGCCCTCGCTCGACAGCGCCGACGAGGCGATCGGCCTCGTGCTGGAGGCGATCGCCAAGTCCGGCTACAAGGCCGGCGAGCAGATCTTCCTCGCGCTCGACGTCGCCGCGTCGGAGTTCTTCGACAAGGCCAAGCAGACCTACAAGTACGAGGGCAAGGAGCGCAGCGCCGACGACATGGTCGCGATGTACGCCGCCTGGGTCGCCAAGTATCCGCTGGTCTCGATCGAGGACGGCCTGGCCGAGGACGACTGGACCGGCTGGAAGACGCTGACCGACCAGGTCGGCAGCAAGGCCCAGATCGTGGGCGACGATCTGTTCGTGACCCAGACCGCGCGCCTCGAGCGCGGGATCAAGGGCGGCATCGCCAACTCGATCCTCGTCAAGGTGAACCAGGTCGGCAGCCTCAGCGAGACGCTCGACGCCGTGCGCATGGCGCAGCACGCGCGCTACACCGCGATCATCTCGCACCGCTCGGGCGAGACCGAGGATGCGTTCATCGCCGACCTCGCGGTGGCCACCAACGCCGGCCAGATCAAGACCGGCTCGGCGTCGCGCTCCGACCGCGTCGCCAAGTACAACCAGCTGCTTCGCATCGCCGACCAGCTCGGCGACGAGGCGCGCTTCGCCGGCACCAGCGTCTTCCGGCGCTGACCCTCCGCGCGCCGACACACCGGTGGCCGTCAGGCTCCCGGATTCGCCACCGCGCTGGCGCTTGGTGGCTCAGCGCGTCGGATCGAAGCGCGTGACGTTGCGCAGGAACGAGACGTCGAGGTACTCGCGCTTGATGACCTCGGCCATCTCCTCCGCGGTGGCGAAGCGCTCGTAGTCGACGCGGATGACCGGGATGACCTTGGAGATGTTCTCCACGAACTCCTGGTAGCCCTCGTGGAGGGCGCGCAGGTAGCCGAGCTCGATCTTCGACTCGATGTCGCGGCTGCGCGACGCGATGCGCTCGGCGGACGCCTCGGGCGAGACGTCGAGATAGACGATCACGCTGGGCTTGCACATGAAGTTGCTCATGTTGCGGAACAGCTGGACGTAGGTGCGGTAGTCGCGCTCGTCCATCAGGCCCGTCGTCGCCAGCATCTTGGCGAAGATCGAGTCCTCGTAGATCGTCCGGTCCTGGACCGCGGAGCGACCGCGCCAGATGATCTCCTGGTGCTGCTGGAAGCGGCGGTTCAGCAGGTAGACCTGCATCGCGAACGAGTGACGAGCGGTGTCGCGGTAGAAGTCGGCGAGGTACTCGTTGTCGGCGACCGGCTCGTAGTAGGTCTCGATGCCGAGGTGCTGGCCGAGCGCCGCGGCGAGGGTCGACTTGCCGGCGCCGATCATCCCCGCGATGCCGATGAAGATGTTGCCGAACACGTCCACCGGGGCCGCGCGGATCGGCGCCGGCGTGGGCCCGGAGCCCTCCGCGATGGTGGCCGCCGGCGGTTGGGTGATCGAGTCGGGCCTGGCGGGATCGGGCTGCACGCGACGATGGTGGCAAGCCGGTCTGACAGCGGCGCACGGTCGGTCGCGGACGAACCCGGCGCGCGGGTTGCACCACGTACCAACATGTCGCTCACCACCATCCTCATCATCGTCCTGATTGTCATGTTGCTCGGCGGCGGCGGTTACTACTGGCGTCGCTAGACGCGCGCGACTAGCGCCGCCCCTTGAACCCCATCATCCCCTGGATCACACCCTCGCTCGCCTCCGCGACCTCGCCCTCCTCGCGCAGGCGATCCGCACAGTCGGCGCACACCTTGCGCGCCTTGCCCGCGACCTTGACGGACACGAGCTTCGTCACCTCGTCATTGCACTCGCGGCAAGTCGGCATAGCTCATCGTACTAGCGCCCGCGCGCCGCTGCACGCACGTCGAGCGCGGCGTCCAGCGCGGCCGCGACCAGCGCGATCTCCCGGAGCCGTGCGTCGGTGATCGCGTCGAGCGCGTCGAGCAGCTCGACGATGCCGCCCTGCCCGCTGCGATACGACGACTCGGCCATCGCGCGGACGCGCGGCAGGCGATCGATCGCGTCCGCCGCGAACCGCGCCGCCGCGGCGCGTCGATCGCGCTCGATCGCCGTCGCGCGCGCCAGGTCCGCCGAGAGCTGGGCGCGCGTGGCTCGTTGCCCCAGCTCCGCCGCGTGCTCCTGTGCGCGGGCGCGCGCCACGGCGCCCTGATTGCGATCGAGCACCGGCAGCGGGATCGAGACGCCGACCGTCACGGCGAAGCCCTGGGGATCGCTGGTACCGAAGCCCTGGAGCTGCAAGCTGGGCGTCGGAATCGCCTCGGCGTGCGCGAGCGCCTGCTCCGATCGCGCGGCGTCCTCGGCGGCGAGCCCGGCGACGAGCTCGGGGTGATCCGGCCGCGGCGCCGCCGGCGCGTCGTCCGCCGGCCGAAACTCGCCCGCGGCTCGCGGCTGCCAGTCGGCCACGCCCACGGCCTGCGCCAGCGCGCCCGACGCCGCGGCCGTCTCGGTCGTCGCCTCGTCGCGCTTGCTGGACAGCGCCGCGAGCGCGAGGTCCGTGCGCTCCAGCTCGTACGGGCTCTTCGCGCCCGCCTGCTGCCGGCCTGCGACGATCGCTCGCACGACACGCGCGTCATCGAGCGCCGCGTCGAGCGCCGCCTGGGTCGCCTGCGCGGCCTGCAGCGCCACGAACCGCCGCCGGATCTCGAGCTCCGCCCGGCCCTGATCGACCTCGAGCTCGGCGCGCCTGGCCGCCAGCCGCGCGTCGGCGGCGCGCTCGCGGTGCCCGCGCTGCCGGCCGATCAGCAGCGGCAGCTCGAGCCCGACGGTGCCCTGCGAGTGCCCGATCGTATCGCTGCCGTGCACCGTGTTCGTCGTGCCGAGCGCCAGCGTCGGGTTCGGATAGATCTCCGCGTCGACGCGATCCGCCGCCGTCACGTCGAGCGCCGCGCGGTCTGCCGCGAGCCGCGGGCTGCGCTCGCGATACAGCGCGACCGCCTGGTCCGCCGTCACCTCGCCCGGCAGCCCGCCCGCCCGCGCCTCCACCCCGAGCAGGGCGACCACCGCGACCACGCCGATCACCACCCCGCGCGTCATGGCTCCTCGTCCTGCGCCGGCGAGCCGAGCCGCTTGCGCGCGATGACCTGATAGAACACCGGCAGCACCACCAGCGCGACGATCAGCGTCGTCACCATGCCGCCGATGATCACCACCGCGAACGGCCGCTGGGTCTCGCTGCCGACCGCGTGCGACAGCGCCATCGGGGTCAGGCCGAGGATCGCGAGCAGCGCCGCCATCACCAGCGCGCGGAACCGCGCCACCGGCCCCTCGACGAGCGCCACCCCGAGCGGCAGCCCCGCGGCGCGCCGCGCTTCGATCGCCGACACCACCAGCAGGCCCGCCAGCGAGACCTGGCCGAGCAGCGCGATGAAGCCGACGGCGGCGCTCACCGACAGCGGGATGCCCGCGAACAGCAGCGCGAACAGCCCGCCGGTCAACGCGAACGGCGCCGTGCCGATCACCGCCAGCGCGCTGCGCGCCGAGCCCAGCGCGCTGT
>Ga0307513_10013313_pt1 | contig 10099 bp, 2 predicted proteins | sample 15_EM_MG_FD_202174 | JGI IMG/M metagenome (GOLD analysis project Ga0307513, IMG submission 202174) | Populus trichocarpa ectomycorrhiza microbial communities from riparian zone in the Pacific Northwest, United States - 15_EM | ecosystem: Host-associated > Plants > Roots > Unclassified | place...
AAAACAATGTTTACTGCTGGACCTAGGAGAGGGTAGAGAGACAGAGAGGATGGGTTGTAGAGAGAGAAAACAGGGGTGGGACCAGTTGTACAGATAGGCCATGTGATGGCTCATCATCTCCTTTTTGATACAGGGTGAGAAGGTTTAGCTATGGGGACTCAATGGGTCAGCCTGGCATCCAACCAAAGCCACGCGACCAACGGTTATTTCTTGTCTTCTTTCGTTCTTTGCTTTTTCTCTCGAACTTGAAACTCTTATTTTCGTTTTATTTTTCTCCAGTCCCCAGCTTGTCTTCATTTCGGACACCCTTCTGGACCCAGTTCTTACACAGTCACGGTATAATGTTTTGGACATGATTATTGTACACGATTGGAGGGCTGATTTGAAAGGAAAAATGATTGTTAGGCTATCAGATTAAATCCCATATCATTGAATTAATTATAAGGTTTTTCTTGATGTTGATTTAACCAGATTTAACTGTCTTAACCGTGTGTTACTAATAACTTGATTACGTCAATTAAAAACCTAACCCAGATTAAGTTTTAGGATACTAAATCTTTCGGATCAATCTATGAAACCAAACCGAACTTATATTTGTATTGGTTCGTTGTTTATTTTGCATTGGGTGTAGTTAATTAGTTCGGTAGTGAGAATTAGAGTATGTCTTTGCCTCAAATGGTTATAGATTTGCTGCCATAGAAATGCTATGAAAGTGTGAAATGCAGTCCATGAACACATTAGGCGCCCCATCAGCATTAATTTCTGCCATGAACGTGCTTGAAATGCAGGAAGGAACATGGCTCCATAGTATATGGAGAAGAACAAACGAGTCCTCTTTTATGATCCATTAGGTTTATATTTGTGACAATAATTCCCATCTATACAAATATTTGAACGACAGTGATGCTTGGGTTAGAAAAATAGGTAATGAAATTAGAACAACGTTAATCATCGATCAAGTATCAATTACACAACCCTTCAATTCTGAAGGCTCTATCTATGGTAAAGAGTAGTTGGTTTCACGTCTTTTGTCTCAAATTTGGATTCAAGTAGAGGTTGTGGAAAAAAACCATGTGAACAAGCCAGTCCATGTATAAATGATTTGTCTCAAATCTTATCTCTGAAGAATCACTTCGATCTCGTTTGTTTTTGTTTTAAAAAGGGTTCTAAAACAAAATTTATTTTATCTTTTTTACATTAAATTAATTTTTTTGTGTATTCAGATCATTTTGATGTGTTGATATCAAAAATATATTTAAAAACAAATAAAAAAATTATTTTAATATATTTTCAAATAAAAAATACATTTAAAAACAATCATGGTCATAATAACAAATAGAGTCCCAATTTATTTAGGAATACTTCAATGTCGAAAAAAATGACATGATAATAAAATTCTACATGCAATAAAAGTATAATTTTTTTCATATGATAAAAAAGTAAAGTTTCTTAGGGTATGTGCAAGTTATTTAAATAATATTGATAAAAATATGCTTAATCTTTTTTGTTTTATAGGTATTTTCATATAATTTTTGATATTCCATGACTAAGTTTACCAAACAAAAAAAGCCTAATGTCATTTTCTAAAAACAAAACAAATGCTTAGTGCAATCAGTACGTGTAAATTGTAGAAGAAGGGTGTTTCTTTTCATTATTTATTAATCCAAAAGGAAAAGAGAGGATAAAAAGATAAGTCCTTTATGAGGTAGAATGATTGCCGAAGTGGCTTTGCTGTGGGTAGTGGTGTTATTGATGGGCCTCTCCTTACCTATCAAAGGCAGTATTTTAAATGACGCCATCACAAGCACTCGCCGGAATGCAGTCTTATCTCCTCCCTCCCTCCCTCGCTTCATTTTGATTTCACTGAGTCATAATAATTTGAAATGTACATTTAATCTTGTGATGTAACTCCCATGTTGAAAAACCTGTTTAGACCAGTCCGGGCCGAAGAAAAAATAGAAAATATTAGCTTAGTTTAACTTAATAAAAAACCTGAATTGACTTGTGATTTGGATAAAACCTGATTAAAAATTTATTAATTTTTTTATAAAAAAAATTTTATTTGATTTTTTTTAAATGAGTTGACTCGAGTCAATTTAAATTAATTCTCTTGATGTGAGATATGATTTGATTTTATTAGGAAACACAAACTCAAGTCACTATCTTAATAAATTTAATTTTAAAAACAATCAAAATGATATTATTTTTAAAAATATATTAAAAAATAAAAGATAATTTTTTTTTGATGGAATTAGTAAGTTAATCTAGTTTTTTAATTAAGCCAGTCAAGATTTTTTATTTTATTATTATTTTAACCAGATCAATTTTGACCACGAGTCAGCCTACAAGAACATTCCGAGTTTACAACATCGCCTTAAACACACACCATTAACTGTCCCGAACATTTATTTAGTTGGGAAAATAAAATGCTAACGTAATATTCTATTGAATAATAAATAAATGCCAAACAAAAGAAAAGGACCAGACATTTTGTATCAAACGACTCAATTCACTTGTACATATCATCACCATTCTAGCCACGACACGTGTCCGGTACCCCAAACGGCTAGATTGTTCCAGAGCCTTCTTACAATCTTATAGCCGTTGGGGAATGTGAAGGAGAGGGACTTGTCTACCCTTCTCAAGATCCCGACGCCCCCAACGGTCGCTTCATTTTTAATTTTTTTGAAATATAATGGTGGCATTTCTGTGGCCCAGCCAGCCAGTTAGCTTGTTGCCCACGTAGCCAACGAAAGCAACGAGGAAGAGAGAGAGAGTTTTGATTAGCCTGGTATCATCATAAATGTGGTTTGCTACGGTGGTTCTTGCAATATCAAAAGCAAGATTTGATTTTGCGATGACATCATGCATAATCCGGCCACCACCAGCCGATTGATTCGTGGGATAATTAATACATGAACAACAGATTGATTTTATACATGGGCAGTTGTTACAAAAGCAACAAACCAAGCATCATATACGAGGATGATTACCCAGGCAACATTATCAGAAGAAAGTACGAGTAAAGACCAGGTAGCAGCACTGTAAATTAGAATCCTGCGCGCCTGCACAAAACTCAGAAACTTATTTTATCATCTACCTAAAAGTCACATGCATAATACACGAAACAAAATAATATATATTGCATGTACACTCATCAGAATCTTGGATATTGACTCCTTTTGCTTTCTCATATTCTTGGTATCTTCTTCATGGGTCATGCTGAGGAACTCTTGGCGAGGCATAACATACAGGCCTGGGGAAATTCTGGGTCTCTCCTTATAATCTGTAGACTGTATATATAAATTAATGCAGTGGTATAGATCAAAACCCAGTCAAGAGTATACTCAACACTTGGAAACTATCTGAGTGGAAGTTCCTAGCTAGGTGTACGAGAAAAAGTAACGATTTTTATTTTTTTTTAATTCGAGAAAGGTACGTGAGATTTTATTAATGCGAGAATAGATGATGGCTCAACATTATCCACAATAATGGTGGCCAAGAAAAAGAAGAGCCTATCCGGAATATTCTCTTCCAAATGGCATGAAAAGCTTGATTAATTATTTCACAAATCTCGAAAATCAATGAAGGTGGGGTCACTTAATCATTGATGATTAAGGGGCACAACAACGCATCCGCTGGAAAATAGTTGTCATGGGGTGGCTACGAACTGCTTTACTGTATTCAAATGCCAAAGTGGATTAAGACATGCACTGAATAATTAGGTGTTAAGTCTTGAAACGAAGGTTAGTGAAATTGAGGTGAGTTGTCCTCGTTTGGGTTCTTGAACTAAAAGCCAATAACAGTGATCCGAAAACACAATCCAAGACAACTTCACTGGTAAATACAGATCGAGAAAGCCATAAATTCAGTGCTTCTACTTTATAGAAATCTCTACTTGAATTTCTTTATTTTAATTATTGGTTGAAGTTCTTGCACTTTCAAATAATGATCAACCAAGTACAAATCATTCAAAAATACCCTTTTGATTACTCTCGAGAAGGATATCTCAGAATAGGTGTACTTGATTGATTGTTTTTTCAAAACATAGGAAGTCAAAGAACTCAAAATAAAGAGTTTTATAAAGTTTAGTTACTGAAATCACGATTATCTGACCACATATCTTCTTTCAATTTTTTTTCTTTCATGATTTTGAAAATATAATAATGATTGGTTTTTAATAACAATACATTAAAAATTGAACTGCAGTCAGAAACTTTGAATTTTTCTCTTCGTCTTGAGCTCATTTATCAGAAATCTGGGCCCCAGTGATGGCCCTAAAACCACTTGAAGAATCCACAGTTTCCATCATTCACTGCTATGCTGAAATATAGTTTGCGTTGTCCTTCTTGTGGCCATGAAACTATGAGCATCTTCGGAAAAATTTACAAGGAAATGAGAAAAAGCGTGACTACTATCCTAGCTAAGCTCCGAACTACTTTAATCATCTGCGCACGAACCGGGTAACAATCCATTGAATCTGTTGAGCAAATGAGCATAACAAGAGAATGTTTAATCATCCTCGAACTTTCTATTGAGTAATGAGTGAAAAAAATGCTAGTGATCCTAAATGCTTACCAAGTTATTTTCAGGAGCTTTCCAGTAGAATCCTTGTATTGCTATAACAGCTAAGTTGGAGGTTATGAGAACGAAAATACTCAAAGAATGCTTTCCCATCCACTCCAAAGCAAACGTCAAGCATCTATAACCATATACATCTACCTGAAACAAAGAGTAAATAGTGTTTTCATTACTATGGATTTCCGAAAATAGAAATGATAAGCAATTGTTTGTTCTTATGAACTTACCAACAAGTAAATAGCAGAATATGTGATCCCCGCTGAAGCACAAGTAATCAGCATATAGCCAAATGTGTACAAGGATTTATTCACGGGATCGCCTGGAAAGAAAAGGAGGAGCAAAATCAAAGATTCAATGTTATTTTGCAAAGAAAAGCGTTATATGCTACTGCATTCTTGTGCAATTAGCTGGAGAATTCTTGCACATCTGCAAGGTATAACATCTCAACACCCCCCTGTTCAAAACACAAGACAATTTATGTTTTCAAGAAATTAAAACTGTTTCGATTATATTAATGCTGTCTTTGCAGCAAGAATCTTCCATTGATTCATTCTAGGAGAGATTATGAGTCATTAGAGTGCATACCTACAACAGCAAGGAGCAATCCAACCAAAAGAAGTGACAATGAGAACAGGATCCAGTTTTGCATGCGTTGCTTGTGGTCCTGCAAAGCATTTGTGTAATATGACAAAGTAATTTGTTAATAGTGCTGTTCAAGGTCGCAGCATGCGTAAATAAAACGGTTTTGGCACTTGTTTTTCTATTGAATTATTTTTGCAACTCCCACTAAATGATTGAGAACAATAATAAGAATTAAGAAGAGAATGGAGAGGACAGCTATGTTTTCACCTGCAAGTGAGCAAGACTATGACCATATTGAAGTCCAATTATGCAAGCCACTGCAGCTGTTATGGAGCTGTGAAATAAATCATTGTTAGAAGGTTACAGAGAATTCGAGTCACTGTTCCATAGCAAAGGGCCAATTCGCGCAAAAAAGATATCCTGCTTATGTTTATGAAGATAATATGGAAAGATAATAACCCATGAACTGTGTAAGCTGTCAGTATGACATGACCCGAAGCTACCACTAAGAACCTGTAGCCCTCCTAAATAGGCACCACACTGATTGAGGTAGTGGTTGAAGTATGAATATTTAGGCGAGTAGAATATTAAAGCAAAGAAGAACTGCCTTCGAGAAAGCAAAGCATAAAAGAGGTTTGATTGGCCACCTTAAAACACCTTCAGGATCAAAAGGAGCATGACACCAGGAAGGTGCACTCTCTGGAACTTGGCCATTGGTGGACATATTGCACTCCTATAAAGTGAAACTTCATTAAGGTCAAAGGACTTCGTAGATGAATAGACACGCAAAAATGAACTGCTTAGGATACCTTCAGGTTTCTGTAAACAGGTTTTTTATATAGGTGATCAATGCCAAGTACATAGCGATCAATCATTCCAGCTGAATTACAAGCAGGTCCAAGATCACCCCTTACAGAACATTTTACCTGTGTAAGCTTTTGTGTAAGTAGGGAAGTATTAGATCATGAATTGGGACATCAACCAACAAGATTTTAGGCACCTCACCATGTAAACATAGCTGTGATTTGTTGGAAACACAGAGGAAGTTGCATTGGACATTTCAAATTGCCAATCCGGAACATATAAACCATACAATAATCCCCAGTATATTGCAGATAGTGAAAACGCTGCACCCCTAGAAAACATAATTTTTATAGTCAATGAAATAGGAAAGGAATACAAGTTTTTGGCTATCATAATCCACTCTGCCTGCTAAGTTAAAGGAAACAAAGAATCATCAATCTGTCGTGCACCAAACATGAATCCATCTTTAGTTAATCAATTCAAATTAATCCCTTTTATCAGCTCATAAAAGTAAGAGAGGGAAAGGAAACAAGGTCTGATACTTGGCATCAACATGAAAAACTGAGATTATCAAAGTAAAAAACGTTGTTATTAGATATTCACTATCCTTGGAGTTTAAGAGCGAAATGCAATCTCAAATGTTAAGCTTACCAATGCCAGTAATAACTCTTGAGAAAGCTTACATCTCTCCGCGATCGACATGAAAGCCAGATCTCACATAAAGCAGCAAAAATGTATCCAATAGATATTCTCTGGCTTGAATGACAATTAACACAAGTCAACAAAGTGCGAGCATAATATGCAGAAAGAAACCAGGAACTTGTTAAGGACTCAAACGAAGACCATAAAGGTCATGTGCAGTGCTTGAATATCATGTGGGTAGTACTGAGGTGTATTTTTTGCATCTGACCAGAATGATAATAAACAAGAGTTGAACAGTATGTATATAATGTAGATACAATAAAATTTGTTTATCCGTGTGGCTAATTACACTGCCTATCTAATTTAATTGAGAAGGAAACTGATGTGGATACTTCTGTGCAATCATTTCTTCAGTACCATCTAAAGGTAGAGTGAAGTTTCCTAGCATTTCTTCATGAAGGATGATACTTCTCTACTACTCTCAATAACTTGTCCTTGTGAAGATTCAAATTAGTACTAGCAATATATGCGTATATATCACAGCAAAATATATGCCAATTAGAACGACAATCCCGAAGGAAAGTACCATGAACAGATTATTTCTCATTGGAAAACTCAACACTAGTTCAGAACCATTAATTTAAAAATCTATGCACCTGCAAAATTCCAAGCCAACGTATTCTTTTCATGTCAACACCATACGTCAAGGAATTTATTCCATGAAAGTAGCCACCTGAATTCAAAAGGGTGTGTTCCATATTACATACAGAAAAACATTGTAAAACTTCACTTCCCTAGAGAAAGTCAGATAATGCATGCTACCTTGAAGAATTACACCTAGCAAAAATAGTTCTACTGCCCTTAGCACCGCCTTCCGTGTGGCTTCTATTCTGTTTGGTACTCTCTGAAATTGTATACAGAAAGAAAGCGTTCAATTTAATTGCATCCAGTTAATTGGTTTTCTTACAATCATATTTCAATATCCAATAATAACTTGGTGGTTGAAATATCTATGTACAAGTAGAATCACCAGAATGATCTCTGGGTCTAAAATGAACCGTTATTCTTAAGATATTGAATTGCCTTAGGAAACACCGATTTCTTGAATTAAGAGGGGATAGTACCTTGTAAACAAGAGCAAGAGAAACCCCAGCAGTGAAAAGAAAGAAGGGCATCACAAAATCTGCCAAGTGAAGTCCGTTCCATGGAGAATGAGCTATAATTGGAACAATTGCCCCGCCATAATCAACTAGCATCATTAGCTGAAAACAACCAATATTTCAAAGCAGATCATAATTAAGTTTAGTTTTTCATGAAGCTTATATGCTTCAGCTTATGAACTAAGCAAAAAGTTCAAGTTAAGCTAAGCTGTTCAGTTCTTGATTTCAAGTAAAGAAACGATCCAATCAAGGTGAACAACGAGGATTGTATCATAGTGTCTTTGCCAAGATTTTCTCAAAAACCAAACAGAGAGACCCCAGAAAGTCGAACCAGTTCAAGAAAAGAAAACAGCAGGATCCAACTCGACAAGCAAATAAGTCACAACTTTATAAGAAAACAACGAAGCAGGATCCAGAGCTTTTAAACTAAATCAAGATCGAGAGATAAAAAATGACAGGGAGCTTAGTAGCTTACAAAGACACAGAGACCACGAAAGACATCAAGAGAGGCAACACGTGGGGTTTTCTTACTGGTCCGTGGTTGTTCCTCAATGTCCAGCAATGGCTTGTGCAGTAAGTCTGCCATTATTTTCAGTGAAGATCAAAAAAGCTTGTTAATTTACAGAGAAGACAAACAAGTGAAGGTGAAGAGTGAAGAGGAAGGTGGTCGAGGGGATGACAAAAGCTGACGTGGCATATGGTGGTAGACTGGTAGGTTACCTGCCAAACCGTTATTTTGGTTAGAAAATATGGACTCCCACGAACAAGTCCATGAGTATTCGTATCTTCGTATTCGAATTTGAAATCATACATGCAAGGTATAAGATAATGTTTTTCTTAAAAAGAAATACAAGATAATGATTAAAAAATATTACATGAACTGTGAACGTACGCTAAAAATAGTATTAATGCTAAAATTAAAATAAAAAAGTAGAAATAATAACAATAGTTTTTTTTTATAAAACCAAAAACTGATTTTTATTTATAATTTTTTTTCAACAAATGTATAAGAAGGATGTTTTTTTTTTTAATTAATAACATGAACCCAATTGTTGTTTACTTAACCTAATTAATAGTGTTTTATATGTTTTATAACTCATCTTTTATTTATAATTTTTGATGCAGGTGAAAGCTAATAGAATAATAATATCACATAAAATATAAAAAATAAAAAAATTAATAAGTAAAAAGGGTTATAGATATGAATTATAAATTTATAGTTTTATTATCTAAAAAATAAATATACGGTGATTTATCTCCTAGATTTGTAAGACTTTTACATAGGTTAGGAAATGAAACAACTTCAAGTGAAAAAGTATAAAGGGAATTAAAATATAATCCAAATAAAATAATAAATCTGAAAAATTCTAAAAAATTAATAAAATTGTTTCAAATAGCAACTTCTAGGTCTAATTCTAGGAGATCTAATGACCTGATAAGCAACGAAGTAATTTTTTATAAAAACATTGCGTGTAAAATAATGATAATTGAAAACAAAATACAATAAAAATAACATATTGAAGAGGGTAGTTTAGGGAATAGAATTAGGGCTGAATTAAGAAGAATAAACTTGTTGGTCAGCAAAAATTACAAGACAACTTGCCTTTCTAAGTTTTAAAGAATGAATTAGATACCTTTTCCTTTCCTTTTCTTTTTCGTCAAATCAAAGCAATAATATCTTATAAAAATCGAATCTACAAATAAGGTGACGGGAGAGCCCTTGTCATCACGTGAGGATAGAGAAGCAGTGGAGGACTTTCCGCAAACCTTTAGCATGAAGATACCTGTCAGTAAGATTTTAAATGGTATTTTGTTTTAAAAATATTTTTGAAAACTTTAAATTATTTTTATATTTTTAATTTATTTTAATATGCTGAAATAAAAAATAATTTTAAAAAAATAAAAAATATTATTTTAATATATTTTCAGATTAAAAACACTTTGAAGCAATCATTACTGCAAAATGTGTGTATGCCCGGAAGATATAATGAGGTGCAGAAATGTAATCTTGGACCTTGACAGATACTTCAAAATCCAGTATTTTGGGCTTTCTTTGACCCTAACCTATTTGAATTAATGATTAGGGCCTTGAGACCATGTCTTGAAATCAGGCCTTTGGTCTGGTCTTAGTAATGGAAGCTTTCCTGTCTGTTCAAAGGCCGAGGGAAACACCATTCCAAAGGCCCAAACCTGAGAGACAGCACACTGTAATCCTCTGAGACTGGAGCAGATGATCGTCTGTGTCGCGATCTTCGGTCGTCAGGTGCACCTCCCCCCATCTCCCACATTCGTTTTATCATCATACAATCTTTCCATGAAATTTGATGATT
>Ga0307513_10013314_pt1 | contig 10099 bp, 9 predicted proteins | sample 15_EM_MG_FD_202174 | JGI IMG/M metagenome (GOLD analysis project Ga0307513, IMG submission 202174) | Populus trichocarpa ectomycorrhiza microbial communities from riparian zone in the Pacific Northwest, United States - 15_EM | ecosystem: Host-associated > Plants > Roots > Unclassified | place...
CTAATGACGGCCGTCCTGGGAATTAAAGGACGAGGACGGACTACATTTTGCCGTCCCGTCTCGTCCGGGGGTCTTGGCAGTCCCCCCGCCGGGCCCTACGGGGGCCCCGGACGGCTGAGAACACTGCGATAACATTCCCTGCATCTCTTCCCCCTTCCAACCTCCCCTGACCTCTTCACATCCGTTCCCTCCATTTCCCCCGCTTCACCTCTCTTCCATTCCTAATATTTCTTCTTCCCTTCCCTTCTCTTCTTCCTCGCTTCTTCAACGCGCACCTAGCTCCTGCTTCGTTCTCCGTTTTCCAGATTATTCGCGTTTGTCCTTTATGAGAGAAGTGATGAATTCCAGATATGTTGTTCTTGTCCTTGAGACATCAAGATCCTGCTATCAATCAGAGCGCCAGTGATTCACAATATGGTCTTCCATGAAAATGTGATATTGGGGTGCGCGGCTGTCTGAAACTAGTTGGTAATGAGAAGTTGGAGTTTGTATAGTTAGGAACTGGTTGATAGTGTGACAGGAGATTGGAGTTGTTTGGGACCAGTGATCGGAGAACCCAAGCTTCCAGTCCGTCTGTCTTCGGGTCCGGACGGGACGGACGGGTATCCTGGCCTCTGTCCGGATGACTGCACGGGACTGAAGGGCTGCGGTTGCAGGTGTCTCAGGTGGCGAAATTTTCCTGGTAACTCCGGATGACGGGCTGACCCTGCAGGTAATTGACGGGCCCTACAGGTGATCGGCGGGCCCTATAGGTAATTGGCCAGGACTCCGGATGCCGTGTGAGAACTGCAGGTACCGTTTGGGAGTTACCGATCCGTAGATGGCTGTAGAGACCCACAGTCGCCCCTTGGACAGAAGTTTTTCCCAAAGGACGGACGCTCAGGCCCTACGGCCAGTGTTCCGAACCGTCCGGGGGCCCCACAGGGACGGCGGGGATAATACCAAGAAGACGGGACGGGACGGGACCGCTAACAGTGGTCCTGTGTAGGTCAAGTTACGCAGGGGACGGCCGGGCTAGGCTGGGACCGCCGGGCCCTACAAGCTAGGCCTTTCTTGGTGTGGTGGCACACACGTGATAGCGGTTGCTAAGGGGGACGCCAGGGAAGATGGAAGGACGGCCGGGGTTTTGCGGGGGACTATAGGGGGTATCAAAAGACGGTAGGGTGTAGGCAAGGACGGCGGGGGGGGATACAAACGGCAGGTATTAGGAATGACGGCCGGGCACATGAGGATAAATAACGTGGGGGGCCACAGATGACGGCAGGGGATGCTTGAGGACGGCCGGGGGTGCCTAAGGACGGCCGGGGATGACAGGCAGCAGGCCAACTATGAGTGATATATGGTGATGCCTTGCAACCGACACAGTAAACAATATTCCTACAAGGAAAAGATTAAATAGATTACCAAGTGCTGTGAGTGTTAAGATAAGACTGAACAAATCATTCTGCTACGAGTCTTATTTCTCTTTCACATACTTCTCCGGGCCTTTGCGTTAACTCTTGTCGTGATGTCGCAAAGCACTGATGCAACCGAGGTCGGCCAATGCATCTGATTTTCCAGACGAGTTACCGGGAAACCCAATCGACTCTCTCGGATCCGGATATCTACATCCAATATCGGAACTTTCCGACTGCGATAGTATGAGTGCTCTTTCTGGTGCACTGTTGGAGGGGAAGAGACGGATATTCAAAAGGTTCAGGATATTATTGCCGCCTTGCAGATCCATGCCTGTGGTTCTCGAGCCCCATTGCGGCAAAGGCTTTTAGCTATTTTATTTCTTAACGATGTATTCCTCTTTAATTATTTGTTTACGCACATCACACAATTTGCGAAATCATAACGCATGAGGGAGATGAAATCATGCCCCCAAGTTTATGAGTATGCGAGCTGAAGAAATGTAACAGCAAAACTGCATAGGGCCCTACCGGGCCCGGTCCTACCTCCATCTGCCCTAGCCCGCCCATGGAGTTGAAAAAAGACGGACTACCGCCAGCGGTCCGTCCGGTCCTACCTCCAAGACGGACGGACTGGACGGTTCGGAACACTGCCTACGGCTCGAGACACACGCCCAGGATGCCATGGACTGGAGTCCCCGCCGTGCCTGCAGGGCTGGCGGGACGCTTGGGAGCACTACCAGAGATAGTGAGACGTGGCTGTAGCAGTTCCTGTACAATTGTTGGTGTCGGAATCTTCGTATATTGCGTAGTTCTAATATCTATTGTACATACTACTTGTGCACCAGGTGGTGATACTTATACCCATGCGAGGTCTCGATATACCGTGCCAATGATACGTGTCCTCAGTATGCCCTATCGGGCATACAACCGTCAAATTGAAGTCATTCTTCCAACAGTTGGCCGATGCTTGTTGCCAGTGACTAGGGGTGATTGCTGGTGGTTTCCGATCATGGTGAGTAGCCAAATTTCAACAATACAGATATATTAAAATAATGAATACAAAAACTATAGGAAACAGGCGGGTGATCACCGGTGACTTTCGACTCCGGGGACTCTCGGGAAACTGTGGGGGGGGGGGCAGGGGCGGCTAGTATGAGATATTTCCACTTGGTGACTGTAAGGCCCTGGTCCTTGGCCGTGAGTTGTAGGGCAAGTAGGGAAAAGGACCCGACGTGATGGCACAACGTCGTCAGCCGCCGTCGCCGTCCGCCTTCAGGCCGGACGGACTGCCCCGTTGACAACACTGGTTATGTTGGTGGATGCAATGACTAGCGAACACAATGGGTATTAAACACCACGCAACAAGTAGTGGCTCGATTGAAATTAAGGTCTCAAAGATAGATAATATAGGTAGTAGGGATACATTAAAAGGAAATAATTTAATGAAATCCAATATCTGATATGCCAATTCTTTTCTGTTTTCTAGTTCTACGAAGTTCAACAATCAGTCCTCCCGATGTAACTATAGTGCGCTCTTACGGGGCACGGGTAAAATGATAAACACTTCTTGACCTGTTGCCCAAAAAGAAACAACATATCCCCGGGGGATGATACGGGACAAGTGAAGCCACAGTCAATCGGGCGCGCAAGGTGTCAGAAGTAGCCTCAATTGCGATGAGAGACCTACAGTACTACCAATAATGCACAGACCGGGACAGCTTGGTGGCTAGGCAACAACCCTTCTGTCTGCAATCCACGGGCCCAGCAATGCAAATACCCAAGTGAAATCAGAATGAATGAAAAATCAACCCTAAGTGGAATAGTATTCGTTGGTCCTGTCACTCTTGCCTTGTCCCTCGTCTTCACTCCCATCCGGACATCATAAAGGGTTATATATATACAAGCTTCCGCAGCTATCAGAGTTTTATCCATTCCCATATCCATTCCCATACCAGCCTTCATTTCCCAGCCTACTGTCATTCTTCGTTCACCGTTTACTATACCACATACATTCTACTCTACCAAATATCATTTCTTCAATACCGATCATTTCATATTCTAACTAGTGCAACACATTCCAGACCTCACCAACTGTTGGAAATGGCAGTTTAATGGCTACACCCTCAGGGCGCTGAGGTATACGCACCCACGAGTCAAAAAACGAGCAATCTAGGAAAATATTTTCACCCCCCTTGTTTCTCTTTCCATCTCACCTTTGCTCGCTTCACATCTTCCTTCCTATACACAACTTTCCTCAAGCCTTTCCTCTCCATCAAGTTGTCGCAATCAGTGATGATCTTCATTTCCGCTTAAGCGGCCTTACTCTACTGCGTAAAATCTTCCCCGTAAATCATTACCTTCGCAGCCCACATTTTCACCAGCAAGGAACCCCAACAAAGGTCGTTTAGTAAGTAGACAGAGGCCGAAACACACCAAAATTTCTGGTTTCCGAGCCGTTATATTTCCGCGGACACCTTAGAACTCAGCTTTGGAAAGTTTTTGAAAAAATATATCATGTCTGAAGTGTAACATATATTTATCTCAGTTTTTTATCTCAAGATTGTATGAGAAAAATTTGTGGGCACATGAACCAGGTAAGGTGTGTTGCAATGTATCTTTCTCTTATAAAAGTTTCGTCCTGGCAGGTGCCTTGAAGGCAAAGACATTCCACTCACCACTGTAGGAGAATTGAAGGAAAAAATGTCATACCTTTTTGTGTGGGTGCTATTAGAGCAAATTACTTTTTATTTTTTTTCATGCTGTTTCCACCAACGGTGGTTGAGTTATAATAGCTCGAAAATCAGCGATTTTGGTGTGTTTTGGCCTCTGTCTACTTACTAAACGACCTCGGTTGACTCCAATTAGTTGAGTGCGATCTCATGGCGGAGAAAAGTAATGCTCTTAGTCACATATCACACGATCATTCATTTAGTTCATTCGGAGTCTAGAATCCTCAGGATGGTGGCCATTACTAAGAACGACGGGGCCCTACAACATAAGACAAATAGGCGAAGGTGACTACGGGGGATGTGGTAATATAGCTCGATTGATCAAGAGTAAATCCACCGCAACAGCGCCGGCGGGAAACAAGCACTAATATACTACATGGACCTAGCAGTCACAACGGACAACCTGTCCTATACTATAGAGGACACATTTCCACCATGACGCACTAGCGACATCCCAACTCGGAATCCATATACAAAACGGATCCGATGTGATCATCCACAGCAACCAGATCCTGAGAAGCCACATCTTCCAACAGGGCACTGTCGGGGCTTGCCGAGTGAGATATTGTGAGACTGGGAGAGATGGAAATATGTGTGAAAGGATAGCAAAGAAGTGCGTTATCCTATCCCAGCCACTGGAAGGAATAGACCCTTATATGGGTAGTGCCACTCCTAATATCCCATGACTTCCAGAAGCCGGTGATACATCGGAAATATAGTGGACCCTGAAAATAACCGGGAACCAGGAGATCCATCTCCCTAGCTCCTAACTACTTTTCGTACACTAGAACCTGCCATCATGGAAGTCTTTCCAAGGGTTAACTATTAGTGTTGTTCACGAGCCGGCTCGGCTCGTGGCGCCCTTAGACTCGAGGCTCGAGCCACCAAGAAACCGCCAAGAGACTCGAGTCTAGAGTCGAGTCGGCTCGTGGACCCCTGTCCGAGCGGGCTCAAGCCGCCAAGAAACTCGAGTCCGCTCGTGGACCCCTGTTCGAGCCGCCAAGAGCCGCCAAGAGACCGGTTGCCAAGAGACTCGAGCTGGCTCGTGGCACCCCCGGGCTCGAAGGGCTCGAGCCCGCTCGGCTCGTGCACAACACTATTCCCAGATCAAGCAAGGAGATGCACGAGGCATAAGGCTTCGTATTGGTCTGGGCTGTTATTGGGCCTAAGGTTTGGGGGGATAGTGTGAGGGTAAATGTTTAGTCTTCAGGACCAGTCCAGGTACCCCGCCATCGTGTCTGCTATCCGATCGGCATTACAAGTATTGCGGAGAAGTTATTTGAGCAGGAGGGGAGCGTTTGATTTTAACCTTAGCGGCGAGCCCCGACTCTACGAATTTCCCGCCTTTGTTGATGGACGGACCCTTGAACTAAGGTAGATACTAGAGCAGAGTCTGGTTCTTTGCAGTTTGCGTGGCCCTCGTTAATGCGTGGGCGCTTTAAAGGCCAAGATTAAAGAAGTGAATTAGCCAAGTTCAACAGGAGATATATACGAATACTTAGATGTCGAGACACAAATTGAATCTATTAAAAATGATAACTCCATGAATCAAGCAGGCCCCCGCCACACCCCTTCAAGTTATACCTCCTGAAAACATGACCCACGGGGGAGATGCCAAACTCGTCTGCGACAGGGCGATTCCTTCTTCGTCTATCCTATCAACCATGCCACAAAATACCCCGAACTATTATCGCCACCGCCCGCCCCACCGCCTGAAAGCCCACCACTTTCGGAATAGGAAAAATCCACGAAAGCTAGAATCTACCATGCGGCTCAAAGCCAGCATCAGCTGATCCGCCCGCGGACCCGGGGTAGTACCAGAACTAAAGGGGGCACCCTCGACGTTGACAGAATCCACCAATCCCTTCGCAGCCACTGTATCGCCGTCCTTAATCTTGCTCAGTAGCTCCGCTATAGTTAAGTAACTGTCCTCGTGGACATATACATTTCGGCAGTAATACAGAACAGCGGTGATCGCAAGTATCTGACTGACCACGATGGTGCCCGCCACAAGAGCCACTCTACCCCACTGTACCTCTAGCCTTGTTTCAACATGTTCGGTCGAGCCCGCATTAGGATCCTTCTGCAAACGCGGGAATACCTCGCTTCCGTAGGCTATTGCGGCGATAGGAAGGCGCGCTACCAGGGCAGCGACGTAAAGGTTGTAATAGTTCTTTTGGGTGGTGGAGCCTCCAGTGCCATTTTTGTAAAAATTAAGTGTTTGCATGCCAACTGAGGGGCTTGATTGGCTTCTAAGATCGGTGAATGACCGATACACGATTGAGGTGGTCCCGCCCACCGAGGGGTCACCACAGGAATTGTCTAATTGCCCTGCTAGTCCCGGATCCCCGCTTCGTTTCACCCTCCCCACAATTGGTAAGAGAAAAAGTGTGGGGGAATCAAATAATGGTTTTGGATGGGGGTTTCCATGCAGAGTCTCAAAAAGCTGTGAGGTGCATTCCCAGGCTGTGTCATGATATACCACATCTAGAGAATAACACATTAGTTCTTGAGAGTATCGCTAAAACGTTGGTGATCGACTTCTCACAAGTGACTGAGGATCCATTTGTCCCCTTAGCGAGTGGTGCTACCCAAGTGGTCTGTTCTTGGTTATGACGGGGCCAGGCGTTTTTGCGGTCCAGTACCCTTAATGCTTCGGCGATAGTCTCCCTATTTCTCTCATCTTGCCAATCTATTCCCAAGATTAGTGTAAGCTTCATCATACCTTCAGTCAGTGTCCGCCCATGCGGTTTGTATAACATACCCCTAAAGGTTTGGTCTTTACCGCCATAGTCTCTCCAATACATGTTGCCGTCTAGGCGGAGCATAGTACAGCTAGTGGAGGAGTGAACAGCATGGTCTGAGTCCTTTGAAGATCTTGTCTCTCCCACGAATTCGGGTATGTAGTATGTGAAGTCCACATTACCACCAGTTTCCACAAGATGGCTGCCACCAATCCCGAGCCCTGAATATGTCCCTGGGGTCAAGGTCAGGGTTTCACTGGTATCTAACCTGACTTCTGGTGGAAGACCAAGTGTAGCTAATCCACCTCGAACCAAATCTAAGTATGATACTATCATACATAAAAGGTCAATCAATGTTTCTATGCAAAGGGGGTATTCTCGTGGGGAGTAGAATTCTTACAAAGACTCTCCTCAACTACCACAAAATCCGTAGCGTTCTTAGAGAGCAATACACTTGAGTTCCAATATGTGATGAGGGTAGGATGCACTTTAATTGAGTCATCTACCAAGTTGTAAGTTAATCCAAATATGGCAACACTAAATCTGCTAGTTATATTCACGAGGAGATATAGCATGACAATGAAGGTTGTCATGTTACATCTGAATTTTCGAAAATGTGCAATAAGGAGTTCTGCAGAGCCGCTGGGGGATGGCATGGCAAGCAGCAATTTTATCTATATCCCAGCCATTAAAACCGATCAGAGCATTAGTGAGGAACGGGTCTCCCGTACGTCTTGCATTGTATACTTTTTCCTAGCAAGCAGGGGCCATCTCAGCATTGATCCTAAATGCCCTAACATAGATCCGAGACCCAAACTCGCGAAGGCACCGAGCAGAATTGTGATCGCATTGAACTCACGTTGCTCTGCCCGTGATAGGTCCCCCATCCTTGAGAAGATCCGGAGGCCTATCATAAGAAGCGACAGGGAAAGAGCGGTTGCCAAGCATCTCCACGAGAGAGAGATCATGTTCTGCCAGAACTGCTTCCGACTACCAAAGGTTGCTAAGAGCCTGGGAGAAATTTCCATTTCGTATAGTGTGGGGTTGTGGGGGTTGGAGTGCGGTGATGACATTTTGAAGAGGGAGGCTTATACGATAGGGGGGACGATTGGGTTTGTCAGAGTGCAAGCAATCTAGAAGGAGGTCATTGAAGATCCGGAGTATGAGAGTTTTTGGGGTGGTATTGCATTATAAATAGGAGCTGCTGGTTTGGCCTAGGTTGCCAGAAAGCCAGTAGCCATGAGAATCATTCTTATTTGCTTTTCAGGAGGGGAAGTTATGTAACCCGGGGACAAAGTTCAGAGAGCGCACTCACAACTCCCTCGCATGTGCGGAACGAACACAGGGGGATCATGAGGCTGAGTTTCCGTTGCTAAGAACACTGAATCGTGTTCGCTCCGCACATGCGCGGGACTTGTAATGCTTATCTCTGGCAGAAAATGTCCAGGATATATCTGCTTAACAGTCACAAAACAAACCCTGTTCCCAATCTTCGCTCTTCGGGCTGATCTGTAAAAGGGTTAATTCCCCATCTCTACGTTCAAACAAAATGCCCCCAGGTGCAAAAAATGAAACCTGCATGCGCCTTGCCGTATCTTCCGGCTAGCTGAAGACGCTAGATAACCCGGCTTGCTTCGGAAGAGAACCATCATGAATGGTTCGGGCTTCAACCTCCCACGTGCCGAAAATTTGCACCTCCACCACAGCCCCAGCCAGTTCAGGGGAAGAGCGCCGGCAGCGGGCCCTGCACGCCGAAGCCTTGGTCATAAACCGTTCGGGAAAATCGGCTGTAAGGCATATTTGACCCCTGGATTCCACCCCCACTTCCTACCGGGATGTGCTGGGGCAGGATTCGTATAGCCTCTGTCCGAAAAGATGTGGAATTGTGGAAATTAAGAGTCAGAAACACGGTTGCTCGATTGGCTCGAGCTCACCAAACCCTCCAATCAAAGTCCCAGAAGCCCGAAGACCGTTTCCCGATGTTTTCTACCGGGGGCTGTAAATGCGAATTCGCTTAGAACTTGAGCAGAGCGGCAGAGCCGATCCTCTATTGACCCTAAGTAACGCTGGCATAGCGGGGTAAACCGGCCTTCCTCGCCAATCTGGGGAGGATGCGGATTGCAGGAGTGTAGAGGTTCTGCTCACTCGTGCACATGAGGCCGGGGCCAGTGTTTCCAACCAACCGCCTTTGGGGTAGGACGGGACGGACTACGGCCCATGGTCCGTCAGTTTGGTGGCGCTAAGGCGGACTATGCCCGGGAAGGTAAGGACCGGGAGTACTGTAGGGGAATTCAGTCTCCCACGGCGTCGAGGTGAATTGGCGGGTGACCGACATGGGTATTCGGCCAGTAAAAATCAAATTCGGAAAGGTAGGGTAACAAAAATATCAGCTGAACCCTGCTCGTCACCAGCTGGTACTCGTCACCACTACATGAGAGGCTTATCTCTAAGGCTGTCAAGACATCGAACATTTCCTGCCACCCCTGTTAGTATTTGAGACAGTAGGTAATAAGCAAATTATTGTAAATGACTAAAGTTTTGAAGATGTGTACGGATGTACAGCGTGCAAGTTTTGTAGGTTACACAGGGGGTTCGGGTGGCAGCCTCAGTTTGTGAAACCTACAAAACTTAGACGCTGTACATCCGTAGACTTCAGAGCATAGGTAATGTGAGCCACATGATCACACTTACGCTGATATGAGTAAGGAATACTGTGGTTGGGGTTTCCAGGGCCCCTTAGCCATCTAAGTCAGGAAGCCCTATTGGGGTGGCATGGAATTTTAAATGTGTTATGGTTCCGGCCACTGATACAAAACACCTCGATTGAAGCAACGGGGAACCCCTTGGCTTAAAATCAACTATGAAAAAACCTTGCAGATATTTAAACCACGATAGGAGAAGAGTTGTTTTTATTTTTTTAGTCTAATTTTGTTAGGGCGAAAGGCTCAATTGCTCCTGTGTTTGAGCCAACCTTATACCAAGACATCCCCTGTTGCTTCGATCAAGGTGTGGTGTGCACGTGGCCGGAACCATATTACCCCAGGAGATAGTCATATTTCTTTAACTAGTATAACTATAGAAAATATGATGACTAAGAGAGACCATTAGTGATGGCCACGATCATGATCGAGCAGATCACGGAGGGTATGCTCGATCATGATCTGATCGAGGGGACCCCATGATCGAATGATCGATCAAATGGGTAGGTCCTGATCGAGTGATCGATCAT
>Ga0307513_10013315_pt1 | contig 10099 bp, 15 predicted proteins | sample 15_EM_MG_FD_202174 | JGI IMG/M metagenome (GOLD analysis project Ga0307513, IMG submission 202174) | Populus trichocarpa ectomycorrhiza microbial communities from riparian zone in the Pacific Northwest, United States - 15_EM | ecosystem: Host-associated > Plants > Roots > Unclassified | place...
TCAGAATCGCTTTCTGAAGACGGCCTTTATCACTCCGCGGAACCTCAGGAGCGAGCTTGACGTACCCCAGTCAGACATGGCAGAGTGCAACCGATCGGGTCTCACACGCACGGCCTTCCAGTTCCCAATTGTGTGCCAGAGGCTTCGTAGGGCTGAAAAATGGTGAAAGCATTCCTTGTTAGCGACACAGTGGAGGGTATGTCACATGCAGGACCACCAGGTGGGACCAGAGGGGTGCTTCTATTGCTCACAGAGGCTAAATATGGCATCACCCAGCTATTCAACGTGCTTCTATAGTCTAGCGAGTCAACCAATAGGTGGACTGAACGTGCATGACGAATTCTCGGCTGGAACATGGAGACACGACTTCGAGACTGGCATCGATGGTTCACGTCACTAAAATTAGGACTATACCCACAGTGACGACATCCCCGCAGCACACGGGCTACCGACACTTAGACACCGACCACGATGAGTCTGCCTCAGAAGTCGTTTCTGTCCACTGCGATGGACGAGAGAGCACAATCCGCCTCTCCTCAGCCTCATCAAAAGCAAAAGACTCGCAGTCACTCAAATCCATATACCCATGTCCGCGCCTTGAGCGAAAAGCCCGATCGATTACACACTCTCCCACCCTTCGCCCCTATGTCCACTCAATCAACTCCACCACAATCCCCTCCGATACTCGACACGACACAGACCCTCCTACGCGCAATGCCCGCTGTCGTGAAAGCCCGAACGGGCTCAGTCTTAGCAAGAGGGTTCATCTTGAAGACAGATTACTACCCCAATGGCACGTCCTTGATGAAGCACCACGGTACCATGCTAACCGTAGGACGCAGGCAGAGCCCTCGATCTTGCCATAAATATAGGAGGGGCCCCAAACTTTAGGGGGGTCAACTTGAATGTTTACGGCGTTGCGCAACCGCGTATCTCCGGTCTCAAAGCTATTCTCTCCCTACTCAATTGCCACCCCGGAAGTGCGACACACTGCGAATGGTTCAATACCCGTGAAGAACCTGTCGGTGTGTATCCCCGCAACTTCTTCTGTGCACCTACCCGCTCACAGAAGCCTTATAGTCTATATTGGAAGTCGACCGTTTGTGCTACGCGATGCTGCTGAGCCTCGCCAGAATCTTCAATTTGCAGATCGAGCTGAGACTTTGGAGGCAGCCGAACAGCGACTCAAGGATGACATTCTTGCTGAGGCCGCCAAGTACGTATTCCACTATCTCCGTGATCGGTTCTGACCTGGGAAACGTATAGATTCGGAGGCCTTATCTTAACTCACAACGAACTTGGTGGGTGAGCCCATAATTTAGATATACGTTGCATCTAACACTACCTTCAGTGAACGCTGACGGCTCCGAAGGTGTCATTACGCCCACCTGGACCGTCGTTGAAGCGCGTATGATCAAGACCTCCCGAGAAGTGTGGGAGGTGGTCCGAAAACAAGGCTGGAAAGTCGAGGTACGTCTATACACAACACTCTATGCGTCTGTGCTAATGTAGCGCTCATGCTGTAGTACCACCGCGTACCGATTACTCCAGATCGACCCATTGAAGATAATTACCTCGACGCATACGTCTCCGTGATGAAGCGTGTGGACCCACTCCGCACGCCCATTGTATTCAACTGTGGAATGGGAGCCGTCCGGACGACCTATGCCATGGTTGCCGCATGCCTCATTCGGAGGAACCAGTACATGTCCCTCGGGATGAGGGATCCGTTCCTCAGGCATGGAAGGACACCCCCACAAAGTTTGGCTGCTACGCCTGGGGGACTGCAGGCTGTATTGGCCCTTGAGCAGGCTGAACTGCAGAAGGAGCACAACGAATCATTGTTAAAGCTCGCATACTTGCTACAAAAGTGTGAGCATATCCTTCTCCTAACAGGCCTCGTCTAGTCAAGACTCATCCTGCGTGCTCCAGGCCTATCCAACCAGAACTCTGCCTCAGGAATCGAACTCTTGGTCTCTCAACCGACACTGCAACACAACCTCGTCAAAGCTTTGAATGGGAACTACCAAATTGTCCTTAGCCTGCTTGGATGCATCGATAACGGACTTAGCGTGAAGAAGCTCGTCGATCGGGTTATCGATTCGTGTGACCAAGTCATTCATCTGCGCCAGGAGATTCTGGTCAACCGGTTGAAATATTCACTCGCCAATTTCGATGACCAGGGCCGGACGGAGTATCTGAAGAAAGCTGCGAAGGCACTAGAGAGGTAGTGAGTACACTTTGGCACAAATGAAGAGGACAGGGGAGCTTACGAGGCTAGCTGTTTCATCATTGCCTTTGCGAGCTATGTCGAATCTTCCGATGGGTTTGTGGAGACATTTGCTGGCTGGATGAAGGTCTGTTGTTCCGTTGAGTTCTTGAGCTCTAACTAACGTTCGAACAGACACGCGATGAGATTGACAAGTACGCTCCAGCGCCCCAGCGACTGCCATCTGTTCTAATCCTTCTACAGCCAAGTCAAGTACCTTCGTCGTACTGGTTCTCAGCTCAAGGTCTTCGCGCCAGTGAGCGACTTAAAGCTAATATCGCAGGCTGGTGTGGACAACCTAGACAAAGACGTCGCTATCGCCGGTGGTCAGGTTGTGGGAGACGAATGGGCAGAGCATGTGGTGAAGCACCGATCAGGAATCATTTTACGAACGAGGTCAGAAGCTTGGCATGGGAGCGTATACCCAGCGACTAACGTTTTATGCGAACACAGTACACTCCTCAAGTCCGATCAATGGCTTCAGGACGCCGAATATGTACCCAATCCCGTTCGTGGCGCAATCAGCTTTAGACATGTGCCGGGCACCACGATTTATGCTTGTGGCCAACCTACGGAAGCCGCAATCGATGAAGTTGTGCGGCGAGTCCGAAGTGATTTCCCTGACACGGACAACCTCGTTTGGATATGTCTTCGTGAAGAGCCTATTGTCGTTATCAATGGGTCTCCCTACTGCTTGCGGAGAGAAAACTTTTCATTACGAAATATGAAGGTTCGTCTGGCGCTATTTGGATTTGAGTACCGCTGACCTTGGAGCAGGATTACGGTGGTATCTCCTCCTCTCGACTCGAAGTCCTTGAAGAGAGACTGAAAGACGACGTGATAGCGGAGATCCGCGCATTTGGTGGGCGAGTGCTCTTGCACAATGAGACGAGCGAAGGGGGTGTCATACCCATCTGGGAGGATGCCCCCGAAAACGACGTAGCGGTCCTTCGGGAAGTGTTCGATTCAAAGAGGGACACCAATGGCGTCCGGCTGCACTACTCCAGAGTGCCGATTACGTCCGAAACTCCGCCTGATTTTACCGAGTGAGTGCAGTTCATCGCGGACTTGTATAGGGATATGGACTGATTGGAAGGTAGTATTAACGACCTGATGGAAGTAGTTGTGAGGACCCACACTGCGCGGACGCCCATTATTGTCAACTGTCAGCTGGGCAAGCGCCGGTCCACTATCGCATCGGTAAGTAGCGGGCTCAGAGGATGGTATGTTTTGTGGATCCGTGATGTGCTGACGTTGGCCGGTTGCTCCTTGTTCCCCAGATCATTGTCTACCTCGTCCAGCGATGGTTGACCTCTGAGAACCCCAAAACGCCAGGCCTGGAGAGGAGTGCATTGAGCTTCAGTGTGACCAGTATGACCGATTCGCTTGAATGGGAGAAGCCGCCCAAGCGGCCGACTGTCCAGAGTCCGTCATATCAGATTATCAACAGTCCGTCCTTTTATTGCGTGAAAGACTTGATATATCTAACAGAGGTCCTCTCATATGACAGATTTACTACGGGTGATCAAGTATGGCTTGCAGGTCAAAAGCACCGTCGATGAGGCCATCGAAGCCTGCGCCCAAGTTTTCAACCTTCACAAGGCTATCGAAGAGGCCCGTATTGCCGCTGAAGAAACTACCGACGAGAGAGAGAAACGCAGGGAGATTCAAAAGGGTCCGTGATTGTGTTCTCATTCATCGCCGGTTGTGCTCTTACTGTCGACTTAGGTTTACACCACCTCCAGCAGTATTTTGAACTCATCATCTTGCAGGCGTACTTGAGCGTCACTCCCCAGGCCACATGGCGTGATCTAGAGACCTTTGAGCACTTCGTGCGGACACACCCTGTTTTCCGGACATTCCAACAGGAGCTGAGGGCTGCTGGTGCCGACGCGCTCAAGCCCCTCGAGCGGGTTGATGTCAGCGACGACACTGCTGCTATCGGTGAGGTCAATCTAGTGGTTGCCAATCGTGCTGGAGTCGTCTTGAGTGCGGCCACCATTTTGAAGTCGGATTTCTTCAGCAACCTCCAGAAGATGTCCCTCCCAGAGTGAGTCGCAACTCACTAGCAAGCCAGAACCCACTCAAAGTGGTGTGTAGGCGAATTGACGGCTCACCGAATTTCCGACGCATACCGCTGGTGCTGGGGCAGCGGGATGAGAATGTGATGCAGTTCGTGTGTGGGTCAGGGATGCCTACGGTACAGGTAATGTCCAAAATCAATTTTTGGTGCGGTTCCATGTGGCTGAAGCCTCCCTTGACGCAGGGGTAATGTTACATCGCCAAGAGCAGAAAGCCAAACTAACGAGTGCCTAGGTTACGGCGAGCACTGGCTCGAGTTGACGCTGGCCCGGGGGGCAAGAATAATGCCCATTGGACATCTTTGCGAGAGGAACCTGTGCTCTATGTGGGTGGGCGACCACATGTGCTTCGACAAGTCGATCGGCCATTACAGAATATGGAGTTAGTCGTGTTTTGCTCACGACGGCGCATGTGAACCGGGTATCTACCAACGGGATTGTTGATTTCGTGTTTCAGGGCTACGGGGATCACCACCGATGTCGTGGAGCGAATGGAGAACGACCTCAAACGTGATGTTCGGCGCGAGGTCAGGACAGGCAATGGAAGGATCCTACTGCACGACGAACTTGAACATGTCCCTGGTCAATTTACCCTCACTCCCCAATGGGAGACACTCTCGGTGGACGACATTATGACTCCTCGCGTGAGTGCCTGCGCAGCGGCCAGCTCATGAATGAGAGACTGACCTTTCCGGTGCCCTAGGATGTGTTTGAACTCGTGATCCGAGAGGGATACAAGGTTGGCCTGAATTCAACTCTAATTTTACGTAACTCATTCGGCAGGCTCCAGGTCGACTATGCACGTGTTGCAATCACGGACGAACAGGCACCATTGCCTGAAACGCTGGCGCAGATCCTTCATCGAGTACAAGAAGCCCTTAAACACGATGGAGATTTAATTTTCAACTGCCAAATGGGCAGGTAAGTCGTGCTGGTCACTGGCACCGTAACACATGTAGTTGACAATTAGTCGATAATTGACAGGGGCCGTACCACAACGGGGATGGTCTGCGCTTGTTTAGTGGCGACTGTGCTAAGCGGGAGTTACAAGGATCTGGAGTACGAGGAAGCTGCCTCGCCGTTCGAGGTACTCGAAGGCGTATCAGAAGAAGAAGCGTACCTGAACGGTAAGAAGGGCCTTCAACCCAGCCTTATGGTGGCTATGCGCTCCGTTTTGCTTCGAGGCTAATTTGGTTTACCGTAGGGGAGTACAAGATTATCCTGCAGCTAGTTGGGCTTCTGTCGCACGGAAAGCTGTCCAAAAGAATCGCGGATCGAGCGATCAATGCGATGGAAGATGTACAAAACTTGCGTAAGGCGGTGTACGAGTGAGTAGTCTACGCCTTTTCTCTCTCTGTCAGCGGTTTGATGGGCGGGTTTGAATGTGTTGCTGGGTGACTGATCGAATGGAACGCATCGCATTCTAGCTACAAGCTCAAAGTAGAGGCGACGGACAGACGACGAACTCCCGGCAAGTATGAAAAGCTATTAGCGTTGGGGATCAATTACTTGTACAGGTAAGGGGCGAGTCGGGCGACGGCGACGGCCAAGAGATAGCCGGAGCCGACGCTTGCGGCGAGCTGACGTTTTGTGTTATTCTTTACCTTACTCATGGTTGCAGGTACGGGTTGCTGATCGTGTTCTCGAACTACCTGGTGGAAATGCAAGAGAGTGGACAGGATGTGGGGGAGACAAGCTTCCCGAGCTGGCTCAGGGAGAGACGGGAGATCCAGACGCTGCTGGGGCGGCGCAGCTTAGACTGAGAGCGTGTTGGTTCATTTAGGTTTAATGCTTAAGATTGTGGTGGCAATAGTGGGTTGAATAGAGCAATTGAAGGGATGTGGGAAGGGATCAATAATGTGCACTGGGCGGATGGATGGATAAGTTGCTGGCACAGACGCCTAGGCGATGGGCGATGTGCGACGGACACGGGCGGGTCGGCTCTGGGAATACCCTGTATGGGGAGATGACGAGTACGGTGGCATTGCGAGTATCGACAAATGAAAGGTCCAAATTGCGGGAGGCGAGAAACGCTCGGGAGGATAGGGGCGCCGGTATGCTGAGAAAAGAGAGGCGTGAGGGGGGACAATTACGAGCATATTGGTTGACGCGTCGAGGCGTCGAGAGGATAAGAGAACGGCAGCTGCTTGGCCGGCGACCGGGGAAGCCGAGCCCTTCATCTTCATAAGGCCGCCAGCCGAGTCCCACACAAGGGTTTCTCCCCATCCTTGCTGCCCTTCCACCTCCTCCCTTTCCGCCCCTCTCCCATTCGGGATAACGCTCGAGGTGAGTCTCTTCCGATCTCCTCGATCGACCACCATAGCGAGCGGCTACCCGCTGCTCCACGCGCTCTCCGCCCCATCGCAGCTGCTGACGCTTGTCTAGCCACCTCGCTCGCGACCCCGTTGGCCTCTTATTTCCGCCACTTCCTGCAGCTTGCACTCACATAGGGTCCTACTCCTTGTTAGCCCTATCGGCCGCCCCCCCTGTACGCTTGAGACTACTCGCGAAACAGCCCGGCCCGTCATTGTCTCCGTCGTCGACCCACGTCCGACCGCAGCCTTGACCTTGCTTGCATCTGCCTAGTTTGCGCACCCTTTTAATCGCCGTATTCCAGGCAGTCACTCCCTCACTTCTTCATCGGGCCCCTTTTTTTTCTAAATGTCCATCCACCACACCCTCCCTCCCTCTCCCCCTTCCTCTGAGGGCCAGGCTTCTCAGCCCCCTCTAACCCCCACCACCGCTACCCAGGCGAACCAGTCCGCACCCGCGAAGCGCTCATCTCGCAGGGCAAACACTGCCGAGCGCCGGGCAACCCACAATGCTGTTGAGCGCGCTAGACGTGAGACACTCAACGGCCGGTTCCTCGTGAGTGGTTTTCTCCGTAGCCGATCACTTCCCGTTGTTGCCGCCCATCGCATCATCACACTGCAGCAACCCTATCTCTGACACCTTGCAAAATTAGGATCTCGCCGTGATGCTTCCTAACCTGGCCGCGGTCCGCCGCCCCTCGAAGAGCGCAATCGTCAACTCTTCCATCGCCCTCATTCACGCCCAACGTCGTCAGCGAGCCATCGCTGCCCGTGAACTCCGCCTCATAAAGACAGAGAACGACGCCCTCCGTCAGGAACTCAACGAGTGGCGCGCCCGCGCTAGCCTCCCGCGCGTGGAAGAGCCACCTCGCTCGACTGAACTGATCGCCCTCCTCAATCTCGAGGACGACCCAGACATGGGTGAAGACGAACAGCGCCGTGCTTATGAAATGTGCGACGCATCTTACGAAGATGGTGAAGACCTTCCAGAGGACAACGATGACGGCTACGGCCCCGAATTGCACCAATATGCAATGTACGCCCAACAGGCCGCCGCCGCCGCCCCCGTCGCTCCCCAGCCCCAAAGGCTCGCCCACTTGGCCGCCCAGCAGCAGGCCGTCTTTGCTCAACAACAGGCCGCCATTGCTCGTGCTAACCAGCTGCAGATGGCCGCCAACAACGCCATCCACCGCCCCGTGCCCCAGCAACCCCCCTCCGCACAGGTCCCGCAGAGCTTTGACGCGTCGTTGTTTGCTGACCTCGGCGATAATGCGTATGGCCAAATGTTCAGCCCTACCGCTCCCCAGGCAACCCAATCTCAATGGAGCCAGGCCAACAACGCCCTCCTCGCCCCTAAGCCGTCCTTCGCTGCGACCGCCAACCATGGCTTTTTGACGTCGTACAACCAAGGTGTCAACCTCAACCTGTTCAACGCAACCTCGTTCATGGCGGGCAACGTTTCTGGTAGTGAAGACGAGACAAACTCGATCGGCTCTTCTCATGGCCACGAGAGTGCACACTTTGCTAGCGGATCCCCCGCCTCAATCGGGTCTTCTCCGGTTGACCACCAGTTCACGTACAACACGGGAGCGACCACCTTCGTCCAGCAACACCAGCAGCAGCGCCGGCCAAGCATCAACATCCCCGGCCACGCATACAGTAGCTCCAAGCAGGCTAGCCCCTACCACCAGGGTGCTACCGGTGCTCCCTTTGCTGGGATGGGGTTGGTGATGTGAACGGGCACCAGGAAAGGGTCACGCCCAACTCCCATGAATCGTGCCGCTCTCTCTCTGGCACGAGTACGACATTTAAAATTCTTCCTGGTTCTGTTATGGATGCGCTATGCCTATTCTTCGTCTGCTGCTGCCACTATTTCTATAATTCGTCGGATCGACAGTCCACTTCGATACCAGCCCATGTCATTTATGATATAAGTCACTCCTTTTCTTGATGCACTCGTTTGGAGCACTGCTTCCCCGTAAGCTGGCTCTTGGACGATCACGACCCGACGGTCCACCAACCCCATCTTTGCAACCTTAACTTTTGGTGGACGGCCACCTCAATGGTTTGATTCGCCCTTATGCTCAGAATTCTGAGCACCCACACTCCTTATTTACAACCCCCTTGCACTTTCTTGTAAAGCATGGACTAGACATTTGTTATTATTTCAGCGAGCTTGTCTATGCGTCCACTGTCTGTCACTCTGAGCGTAAGAATTGAGACCTAATCGGCTGTTGTTGATTCGGCCATGAGTTTGCCGAGTCGTTCGATTCAAGGCATGGGACATCGAACGACTCGGACTTAGTCTCCTCCTGTTAAATTCAGTTCGTACAGGATACGTAGTTTAAGCTCCATCCACAACCCATGTCCATCGTTACGAATACGACGGCTGCCGCCTCGTCGAGCGATGCGGCGTTCAGCTTTTCAAACCTCCCGCTCCAACTTGCGTTTATTCACCAGACGTCGCCGCTCGTCCTTGCCGGCAGCACAGTCTTAATCCTCCCTCTCGTCGTTATCGTCCTCAACGTCGCTTGGCAACTGGTGAGTCGTCTAACGCGCGTGGGTTGAACGAGGAGCGGCTCACCACCCGTTTTGTTGCTGGGCGCGGCGGAATCACAGCTTATCCCCCATGACCCGACCTTACCGCCTCTCGTGTTCCATTGGTTGCCCTGGCTTGGCTCTACCGTTTCCTACGGCGATGACCCCATCAACTTTTTCTTTTCGTGCCGCGAAAAGGTGGGTAGACACTGTTTTGGCCTCCGGAATACGAACCAAGTTAACGGATTTTATTCATAGTATGGTGATGTGTTTACATTTGTACTCCTCGGACGCAAGGTTACCGTCTGCCTTGGTCCGAAGGGGAGCAACTTGATTCTTGGTGGCAAACCTACCCAGGTTTCCGCTGAGGATGTATACCAAGTACGGTGTCCCACTTTTCATAATTTACTCAAAAATACTGATGTATGGGAGGTCTTCACAGAACATCACCACGCCCGTATTTGGCAAGCACGTCGTGTACGACTGCCCGAACGAAATGCTCATGGAACAGAAGAAATTCGTCAAATTTGGTCTCTCGACTGAAAACTTCCGCACCTACACGTACATGATCCAAGAGGAGACGGCCCAAATGCTCCAAACCGATTCAAATTTTAGAGCTCTCAACACTGCAGCGAACGAATGGGGCTCCTTCCACTGCTTGAACACCATGTCCGAGCTCATCATCTTCACTGCCTCGCGTACGCTCCAGGGCGCCGAAGTTCGGTCGCGGCTAGACAAGACATTCGCGCAGCGGTACGCCGATCTCGATGGCGGGTTCAAGCCGATCAACCTGTTCTTTCCCAACCTCCCCCTCCCGAGCTACTGGAAGCGCGACAAGGCCCAGAAGGCAATGTCCGAGTTCTACCAGGAGATCATCCGCGCGCGCCGCGAGGGCAACC
>Ga0307513_10013316_pt1 | contig 10098 bp, 7 predicted proteins | sample 15_EM_MG_FD_202174 | JGI IMG/M metagenome (GOLD analysis project Ga0307513, IMG submission 202174) | Populus trichocarpa ectomycorrhiza microbial communities from riparian zone in the Pacific Northwest, United States - 15_EM | ecosystem: Host-associated > Plants > Roots > Unclassified | place...
CGACAGCAAAGGAAAAATTCTGGGGAGGAAGGCTGGTTTTCAGCCGACTTTGGACCCAATTTTCTCCTCCCTCAGGCCATGAAATTCACCTCTATTTATAGGCGGTGGAAGAGGGAAATCTTGTCTTCACGGGGGAAAAAATTTCAACCCTTAATGTGATTGGAAGAATCCAAACCGTTGATTCAAAGTGTAAACCTTGAATTGCCAAATCTGACAGTCCAAGGCTGCCCGAGTTGGCTACTTTAGGCTAGTCACCAGAGCAGTTTTGATGTTAATAGGCCTGAACGGACCATACTCGGGGATATAGGGATTTCAGGTGACCATTTTGGTGCATGTGTTATCAATTTTGAGGGACATACGAGGCATTAAATGCACCTGCAAAACTGCTACCCGGGCAGCGTTCACGGGGAAGATGATGAATAGTGACCAGGCAACGCACTCTGTTTTGTTTTTCCTTTTTAACCCAAAACGGCACCGTTTTGGGTTTAATAAAGGAGTTTTGACTGATTTTCAATTTAGTCCTTTCAATTTATTTCAATTGAACCCCTAATTGATCCTAAACTTTTGATTTAATGCAATTTGGTCGCGGCATAACTTCAACTTCAGCCCCGGATTTACGCGTCTTTTGCAATATGGTCCTTGGTCTCGGATTTATGCAATTTAACCCCTAATTGACCATTGAACTTTCAATTTCTTCAATTTTACCCCCGATTTTTGTCAATTAAGCCCCTATAGTTTGATGCCTTTTGCAGATTGGTCCTTGACTTCTAATTTTGTCAATTTAACCCCTAATTGACCCCAAAACCTCAATTTTCTTGCAATTTGGCCCATAATTTCAATCAATTAACTTGGTAAAAATTAAATTTGATCTCTTAAAATTCCAATCTTCTCAATTAAGCTCAAATTAGGCTCCAAAACTTAATTTTTCACCAATTAAGCCCCAAATAAAATTAATTTGACCCATTTAAAGTATAATTAAGTCCTTGCACTTAATTAAATCCTTCAATTGGACTCAAATTAATTCTCTAACATAATTAAAATTCAATTTGGCCCATGATTAAACCAAATTGGCCTATTAAAAATTTAATTATGTCTTTGGACTTAATTTTTATGAAAATTCATCCAATAATCATTTAATTTGACCTTAAATTTGCATTTTTTTCCCTCCATTTTTAGGCATAATGGGGTACAATTAGGCCTTGAATTTCCTCCAAAATTGCAGCTTGATTCCCCGGTTTTCTTTCTCCACATTGCCAGCTTTTATTATTATTTTTTGATTTTTATTTTGAAAAAGAAATGTGATTTTTGAGGAATAACCCAGAATTGGGTTATGACAGTTGCCCCCCTCTTTACGATGCTTACGATAGAAAATCTCGTAAGAGACTTTAGATAGTAAGCATTGTAAAGAAGAAAAAGAAGAATGAGAGATGATGGACTCATCATATTGAGAAATGATGAATCCTTTTGAGGGCTAGAAAGCGCACTCAGAGTAAAAACTTGAAGATTTTTCTTTTGAAAATTCAGAGATTTTGAAGTGGTCGAATTGTCATGGGTGACCTACCCAGAGAAAATTAAAAAAAGGTTTTTTTTTTAGGTGGTCTTATTGTAATGGGTGACCTGCCCAGGTGAAAAATGCAAAGATTTTTCAAAGAGGTGAAAAATACGGAGATTTTTCAAAATGGTGAAAAACAAAGAGATTTTTTTTTAAAGTGGTCTTGTTGTAATGGACGACCTGCCTAAGTGAACAACATAAGGACTTTTCAAAGAGGTGAAAAATGCAAAGATTTTTCAAAGTAGTGAAAAATACCAAGATTTTTCAAGGTGGTGAAAAATACAAAGATTTTTCAAAATGGTCTTGTTTTAATGGGCGACTTGCCCAGGTGGGTCCGTATGGAAGATTTTGAAGGTGGCGAGAAATGCGAAGATTTCTCAAAATGGTTTCATTGTAATGGGCAACCGGCCCAAATGGAAGATGAATAGAGTTTTCAAAGATGTTTGATTATGATGGGTGACCTACCTAGGTGAAACAAAAGAAATGTCTTGAAGGGACAGCATGATAGGGCTCGAAGACGCATTATTCAAGAGATGGGAGCTCAAATGAGTGTTCGAAAAGAGATAGGACTCGAAGGGAAACGAGGGCTGAAAGATGCACTCGAAAGGAGATAGGGTTAGAAAACGCACTACACAAGAGATAAGGGCTCAAAGGCGCACTCAAAAAGAGGTAAGGTTAGAAAATGCTCTACCCAAGGGGTTAGTGCTTAGAGGCGCACTCGAAAGAAAGCAGGGTTAGAAAACGCATTACCTAAGGGGTGAGGCTCAAAGGCACGCTCGAAAGGAGGTAAGGTTAGAAAACGCACTACTTAAAGGGGTTGAGGGCTCTAAGGCATACTCAAAAGGAGGCAGGGCTATAAGATGCACTACCTGAGGTAAGGGCTCGAAGGCATGCTCGAAAAGAGGTAAGGTTAGAAAATGCATTACCTAAGAGGGTCGAGGGCTCTAAAGCACACTCAAAAGAAGGTAGAGTTAGAAAATACACTACTTGAGGTGAGGGCCTGAAGGCGCACTCGAAAAGAGGTATGGTTAGAAAACACACTACTCATGAGGTGAAGGCTCAAAGGCACACTAAAAAAAGAGGTAGGATTAGAAAATGCACTACCTAAGGTGGTCGAGGGCTCTAAGCCGCACTCAAAAGGAGATAGGATTAGAAAACACACTACTCAAGAGGTGAGGGCTCGAAGGCGCACTAAAAAAGAGGTAAGGTTAGAAAACGCACTGCCTAAGTGGTCGAGGGCTTTAAGGAGTACTCAAAAAGAGGTAGGGTTAGAAAAAACACTACCCAAGAGGGTCGAGGGCTCTAAGGCGCACTCAAAAGGAGTCAGGGTTAGAAAACACACTACCTAAGATGGTCGAGGGCTCTAAGGCGCACCCAAAAGAAAGTAGGGTTAGAAAACACACTATTTATATGATGAGGACTCAACAACCCGCACAAAAAGAGGTGATGGTGAGACACTGATCTGTCAAGAACGAAAGTAATGCATCATGATCAATATGCATGTATACTTACCTGAGAAATATAGGTCCCCTTTTCTTCATGGAGTTTTCCTTTTATCAAAAGTTTGAGTCTCTAATAGTAAGCTTTGATGGCTCTTTCTACTCTTGCTTACTCGAGTCATATCTTATGATTTTGACCACTAGAAAGGATATGACATCAGCATACTTCTTTGCCTATAAACCTTAATATAAAGGATTCAACATTTTCTGTTTTCTTAGAAAAGGAATCATGGAGCCAGCCCTATATGTTTTGGTGGATTGCCCCCCAGTTTGATCATGTCTCCAAGTGTTCAATTTGGGTTTTCCTTGGGGATGAGGCTATATGGAAGAAGATTTGGTTATTTACAAAGAGTTGTTTTCACAAAGAACTTTTGGAATTTCAAAGCTATTCCGAACAAAAATCATTTTGATGTTTGTTTAAAACAAACTTGTTCTAAAAAATTCAAGCGATTCTTATGGATAGGCTTGCATAAGTGTTGTTCTTGCATGAATAATGACTTGTTTCACATGGGAAAGCAAAGTCTACCGATCCATTGTCTGCCTTTGATTAGAAAGGGCTTGATTGAGCATGTAACGTATGATTTGGCTCTTGGCTATAAAAAAAAGGATATCTATTGGCTCAAAAGGTGTTTAAAGGATATCAAGACTAAGGATCACTAGTGCTTATATCCCCGAACTCTTTTTTTTTCATGAATTTCTGGACTTTGGAATTGATTTGCAAAATGGTCCACAGTGCCCCCCCAATGTTGGGCTTTTTCTTCTTTTGGTTTTGAGCATCATTATATTAGTGATTTTTGTGGCACACTCAAATCATTTTGGAACTCTTTCATGCCCCCCAACTTTGTTTGGAAACTTTTGATCATTGAGGATTTTCTTTCATACCCCTTAGTGTTGTTTGGGCACTTTTATCGTTGAGGACTTTTTCATGCCCTCCAGATTTTTTTGGGCACTTTTAGTCATTAAGATTTTTCGCACTTGCCCTCTAATGTAAAGTGTGATCCTAGCTAAGGTTACTTTTCAAGAAAAATGCATTAGGCTCAAAAGAAGACTACAAGGGATTTTTAGCATTGTGAAAGGATGATCAAAGATGGCCTTTCTTCATTTCAAATGCAAGCACTTAGGATTGGTAAGCTTTGCTTTCTTTTATGTGAATATGAAAAATGATTTCTCATTATTCATGCAATCAAAACTCAGCTTTGGAGTCATCTCATGGTGTTTGGGTCGTTTATCAGGTTTTCAGGTGTTAGGATATCACTTGAATTTTCAAAACTTGTTTGTTAAAACAAACACCAATTTGATTATTTATTTTTTCTATTAAAACTTTGATTTCCCAAAAATCCTTCTGAAAACACGGGGTCATGCTTTTTTTGTTTTTTAGGCAAAAAGGGAAAACACCAAAGAATTCTTGGTACAGTGGTTTTGTGAGTAAAAGGTGTGCTCAGAGTATTATTTACATGAAGGCACATCATGAACACAAAAAAACACATGATTATATTAACATGAAAGGCTTATTTGACAGAAAAAGTCTTGTGACATTATGAGCTAGATTGCCAACAAAACTAAAACAAGTTGAAACAGGCATGATCAAACAAAAAGAAATAATTGGGTAGGCTCCATCTTCCCATTCTATAATAGAACTTTGTCCTCTATCCTTGAGAGTGCACATTGCCTTCTTCACACCTTGCTCTTGTCATCGGTGCTTTGAGGTTTCCAGAGCATTTCGCCTCCAATGCATTCACCGATGCACTACCTGAAGCATCATTAGGTAGAGGGTTCGAACTCATGTTTGGAGTTCCTTCGAAGGTTATCCATCCAGTTTTAATCAAATGCATGAGCCTCTTCTTGAAGGCACTGCAAGTATGAATGTTGTGTCTCGTGGTGCCAACATGGTACTCGCAAGTGAGGTCGGGCTTGTACCAATTGGGGTAAGGTGGTTGCAGAGGTGTCAAGGGTTCTGGAGCTATATGCCCGATGCTCAGTAGCTTTTGGTACATCTCATTTAAGGGCAGCGGTAATGGAGGTAGTTGTTCTTGGACTTTTTGGTGTTTGGTTTGAGGCTCAGGGTTTCTGGCAGGAAAAGAAAAGGATGGAGTGTGGTATTTTTAGAATGGGTTCTTCCTACCCTCAACATGGTCAACCTCTTTCTTTTTACCTTCGAAGCCCTTTTTCTCCACAGATGCAGAGAGTCTACCACTCTTTACTCCTTGCTCTATGCACTTAGCTACTGCCACAGCGTCAGTAAATTGCTGGGCCGAACTACCAATCACATGCTCGTAGTATGGGTCCTTGAGCGTGTTGGCAAATAGAGTGACTATCTCTTTGTCCACAAGCAGGGGATGCACCTGAGCAGCTAGGTCTCTCCACCTTTGAGCATATTCCCTTACGTTTTCCTTGTCCCTTTTCTCTAGATTGGACAAACTGGTTCTATTAGGAGCAATGTCCATATTGTACTTGTATTGCTTGACAAAAGCATCCACCAAGTCTTTCCATCTTTGGATCTTTGTGTTGTCCAATCTCATATACCAGCTAAATACCGCCCCACTCAAGCTATCCTGGAAAAGGTGCATCAATAGTTTCTCATCGTGTACTACTTCTGCCATTTTGTTGCAGTAGGATTTTAAATGAGTTATGGGGCATTGTGTTCCAGTGTATTTGATGAATTCAGGAACACGAAACTTTTTCGGGACAACCACATTTGGGACCAAACACATTTCTGTTGCCTGTACTAGATCGTACAAGTCTACCCCTTTAATGGCTCTAATCCGGGCTTCCAACGCCACCATCTTATCTTGATCAATGCCATTGGATGACTTGGTCTTGTAGGACTCATTGGCAAATGGATCTATGACTAGAGGGCCGGGTGCCGGTGGCGTTGAGTCTACAAATGCTGGATTGTATGGAGGTTCTTGACTATGTTCACTCATTGTTTCTTCAGGTTAAGCTGTTGCCGGAGGCTGAACAAAAATAGCAGGCCGGTTGGAAGGACCTTCACCAGAGGCATGTCTAAGTGTTTGCTCAAGTAAGCTAGTGAGGCGAGCCACGCTTGCTTTCAGAGACTCTAACTCTTCTTGGAAATGGGCATCACAGTGAGCACGCTCTTCATCATTCCATGTTTCTTGCTCGGAGTCGAGTGTTATAGGCTTTTTGGGGACCTATATTTCAACCTGATGCAAGTATGTATGTTATTTATAATGGATGGATGTATGTGTGTGGATGCAAATGTATGCACATTTGGTATGAATGGAAAAAAAACCCATGCAAAATGAATATGTAGGGAGTCCATACTCTAAAGGAAGTTTTTAGGTCATTACATGATAGGTAGGCTTTCTACTTGGTCTCAAAAAGGTCTATGAACTGCCTAGTGACCATCTTGCGTGAAGGCAGTATAGGGGTTTACAAGGAATGGTCGGGACACATTGTGATCGCCATTACCGAGTAAACACTCAGTTCATAGTTGGATGTTTCACGAATCTGAACTTCAACTGAAAGTCATGAGGCAGACCTCTACTCCTCACCTAACCTAGAATTGGGCTTTATTTGTAAAATTAAAATGCATGCTAAAGCAATAAAAATATGAGCTCAAATTAAAGACCAACAAAAGGAAAACAATCAAATAATCAATGCTAAGTCTGACCAGACATGGCTGTCCCCAGTGGAGTCGCCATCCTGTCACGGGGTCGTGCTCGCCGCGATGTCATCTGGCGACGGCGGAGGCACCTTGTCGTGCCTCCTGTGTGAGGTGTTGTGTGTTGAAAAGGTTTTTTTGGATTTAATCATAAAATTATGATTAATATTTAGCAGTCGCTACCTAGTATTATGGTCACTAGGAACCTATGGTCTGCGAGAGTCTGAGTAAGGGACTGGTTGTGCAAGGGAAAGACGTATCACCCCAGTGCACCCTACCTAAGGTAAGCTGCATTGTTGTTTGATTGTTCTTTCTACGTCGGGTTCTATTCGTTGGTCTTTTCTAAGGCTCAAGGCAAATCAATCTTCATGAGAGAGTCTCTACCTTATCGGGTTAAATCATAACCGTTCTAAAGTCTAAATTTTAGCATCGCATTTATTTACACCTTGTATCTTTAATACCTGAGGGTGTACTTTATCATATAATTTTACACCCCACAAATATTAAAGTCTACATCTGGATCCTAGAAAAAAAAAGATTGGAAAAAGTTTTTTTATATTTTGGCCAAACCCTAATGGATGATCATAAACTGGTTATGATATCCATTTTTTTGGATTTTGAAAACATGAGAAATGTCGCACGTCACCTGCGCGGCGTCGGTTTGCGATTTTCGTTCCGTTTGCTTGATTCTTAGGAGTCGCCACCTAGTATTTAATTGAGGGCTACTATGAAACCTGAGTGTACTGGTCTTGTCAGAGATTTACGGGTAAGGGACTGGTTGTGGTTAAGGAAGGTATTAGCACCCCTAACGCGCCCTACCTGAGGTAAGCTACTTCGTGGCTAGAGGTGAGCAAAAAAATTGAGAAACCGATTAAACCGAAAAAACCGAGACAAAATAACCAAAAAAACCGAACCGAAAAAACAAACCAATTAAACCGATTAATGTTTTTACAAAAAAGTTTGGTTTGGTTCAATTCGGTTTCGGTTCAAGAAACCTAAAACCGACCAAACCCCAACCGAACCGAACCGGTTTAGTTAAGGGGTACTATAAATACAAAAATTATTAACCCTAGCAAGCACACACCCATCCTCTGCATCCAGCTTCCCCCTCTCAACCCTCACAAATCCACAATTCACTGATTCAGTTCACAAATCTCAAATTCACAGATCTTTCGCAAGTGTCAAACTCTCAATCTCAGAATCTCTCTCTTCCAGTAGTCCAGTCGCCCCCTCTCAACCCTCACAAACCAGATAAAAAATAATCAATCTTCATCTCCATTCTCCTGAGTCCCTGACTCTACAAATCTATACAAACTAGCCATATTCCTCTCTCAGTCTCCCACACGGGCATGACACACACCACACCTAACCTCTATATCTAGCAAACCAGCTGTCACCTCACTCTCTCACACCCGACCCGACCTTGAATCTTATCACACCAGGTATGATTTTTTGTTATGTCAATCTCTGTTTTTTTTATAAAAAAAAAACATATGCTCTGTGATTTGTGTATTTGTTAAAGTGGTATATTCTTACAAAAAATCGAAGTTTGAGCTTAAAGTGGTATTTTGGTTGATTTGGGATTATGGGAATATGCTTAAATTTAGCGTAGGGATTATTTTTTGATGCAGTTGCCATTGATGAAAGAACTGGTATATTTATTACTCATGATGAAGCTGTGATTACGATTAAAAACCATGATTTTTTGATGCAGTTGCCAAAATTATTTACTGCCTCCGACATTCATCCTGTTCTCCCACATTTATGCAAAGACTTACAATTAATTTTCATGAATATATTCCAAGAAAGCATGTACATACGATTAAAAAGCATGGTTTATATTCCTTGCGATTCCTTAACACACCGGGCCACAGTTCAAAAGTATGAAAAGTTGAAAACAGTTCACTAATTAATTTCTTGAATTGTGTTTCACACGTTTGCTTGTAGAAATTATCTAGCAATATCATTCTGTTTTAGAAAATTTCTCATAATCGAGTGCAATTAGAGGTTAATATATTGGTATGCTTGTAGAACTTGAATAATTAGTATTGTTATGTTAATATTGTTATGCTATTATATCTTGTAGAACTTGATTTAAACTCTGCTCTCTTTTTTTCTTTTCTTTTTTTCTGAACATGATCTGCTGAAGTTAACAGGGATAATTAGTGAACTGTTTTCAACTTTTCATACCATTCTTACATGCATACAAACTTGTAAGATTGTCATGGAAAACTTGTTGCAATTGTGTGGCAGGGTTCCTCAGTTGAAGGGAGCCAGACGCTTCTCTTTCGATGAGATTACGAAGAGCACCGATAATTTCTCGGAAGCCAATCATATTGGATCAAGGGGTTACAGAATGGCAAGTCTCTCCCTCTTTTCTTGTCCTGCCATGGTGGTTTCATTTGCATAAACAATGATTGTGGGTGTTGCTGGTTGCAATTTGCCTTCAAACTATCTAACTTCTGAGCTGAAATGGAACACCAAACCTTAAGAATGAGCATTTGAAAGTAAACTATCAAATTGTAGTTATCTGGGCTGGATGCAATGTTTTCTATTGAATTTAAACCTGTTATGACCATTTTAACTTGTAGAATGTGCTGACTAAATCGAGAATGTTCATTTGTTTTTTCAGCGACACAATACTTGAATCTTTCAACATTTTTGTGTACAGGTTTATAGAGGGATGCTTCCTACTAGACAACTGATTGCCATCAAACGATGTCGACAAGGATTGGTGCAAGGTGGGCTTGAATTCAACGCAGAGATGAAAGTTTTATCGAGAGTTCATCATAAAAATGTTGTAATTAAGATTTTAACTTAGTGTGTTTGTTATTTAAATTCTGATGCAGGAGGGTTCAAAACACAAATATTAGAAAACACAAATATTAGAAAGACTTTTAATTAATTTTAAACACAATATTGGCATTAATAAGTTAATATAAATGAATATTTAGTGATAAAATAATTAAATATATTATAGAATCTCTTAACAAAATAAGATAATATTAACATCAATTACAAGTTTATTAGAAAGCCCAAAACAAGCTAAAAAAAGCCCAAAAAATAGCCCAAATAAAAAATTCAGGTTTTCCGGTTTTTATGTGAAATTAACCGAACCGAACCGAACCGAAACCGGTCGGTTTGAACTGGCTCCGGTTTGAATTTTTCAATTAAAATTTTTTTGGTTACTTTTTTTTGATAAAAACCGAACCGAACCGAAAATGATCACCCCTAGAGAGAACAACCCTATCCAATCATGGCCAGGGGGCCTTACCTCTGTCCATTCATGAGATAGGATAAGGTGGTTGGGGCGGTCTCTATGCAGCCACCCTATAATTGCTTACAGAGTATGACTCTCCTCTCTTTTCATTAAGGTGGTAGGCCATGAAGGGGTGTGGGTTGTGTCAGGGTTTGAGAAAGTG
>Ga0307513_10013317_pt1 | contig 10097 bp, 2 predicted proteins | sample 15_EM_MG_FD_202174 | JGI IMG/M metagenome (GOLD analysis project Ga0307513, IMG submission 202174) | Populus trichocarpa ectomycorrhiza microbial communities from riparian zone in the Pacific Northwest, United States - 15_EM | ecosystem: Host-associated > Plants > Roots > Unclassified | place...
ACTGGAGGTGGATTTCTTTTGTACTTTATTTTTGAAGATAGCTGTGTTCTGGCCGGACCTCCAGTCCCTGTGGTGGGGTACTCACAGGTCGCGCGGGTGGTACTTTCCAGATGTACTGCGGGATAGGTAGGTTGAGCTGGCGTACCTCGGGAATGTACTGCCATTGGGACCAAAGCCTGGATTGGCACGATCCTTTTACGTAGTAATAAAGATTCTTGAAATCGACCGGGAAATATACCATCGAGAAAGTGAAACCTTCACAGGGGCAACCCCCATTGGAACGAACAACAAAGACTTTAAACACTCTAGCATACCTGTATCTTTTTATCCCTTAAACAATGCAAAGAAATTGAAAAAAATGACAGAAAAATAAAGAATTACTTCAACCCTTCTAGTGTTTTTCTAGAACCTCCTTACAATTATTATTTTAGCTATTTTCTAGGGGTTCTTGGCTTAAAAAACCATCCCACAGGAAGCCATTCTGATGCTAGAAAAATAAATATAAGACATTGACCGAATTTACTCCTTTTTCACTTTATTTGTTAATTTTTCTTTGCTATTTAATGGTGGCCGGAGGGAGTGATGCTTCCATGCAATGATTCACTTTTTCGATGACATATTTCTTGGTCAATGGTATGCGGAAGGGTTTCACGCCAAGAGCATGGTATTGAAAAAGTTCACCCGGCGGACAGTGGCTTTGTATGGCGATATTAGCCATACTAACACCCCCACTCCATTAAGCGACCCCAAGTAGCCTTTCGAGGTAGCACCCTTAGGAAGCGCCCGGCTGGGCAGCCATGGATTTCTCACATTTGGTGAAAAATATATTAGGAGAAAAAAAGAGCCTCAACTTTATTAAATTTTGTTCAATCTGCAAACCTCCTGGCAGTGATTCGTATTCTTATTCTTTACTCCACCACCATACCCTGGTATTTTTATATTTTATTATACCACTTTTTATTATTTCAGCTACATAAGGGAATAACGTTTAACTTAGTACCTATGCAATGCGAAGCTAGCCAGGCAAGCTCGAATGTCTTTTTTTTGTTGCTTCTTCCTCTTTTGTGTTGGATGGTCTATAGGGCATGCGGTTAGAGGGTTGTGCGGATATGCATCTATACGGATATGCGGCTAGGAGAGAGGCGGTTTAGGGCAGATGGTTTCTTGTTCTTTCAGCGGTTAGGTATTTTCCCACAGGTTGTTGTTTTCACGTCCTGTGCCGCTAGGCATAGGATATTTCCTTTATGGGTTCGTTGATGTGTTTAGACATAGGGCATGAGGTATCGGGTATTTGGTTTTATTGTTTCTTTCATACCCTTTGTCACTAGATATACGGGAGTCAGCACACGGCAGGGCATAGGCCTTAGGATCATGGGATATCAGGCTGAGTTTAGATTGTTTGTGATCATGAGGGATCAGGTTTAGTTAGTTGCGTGTGTTTCTTTAGAGTGCGTTGAGTGTCGGGAGTGCTTTGTGGTTGTTAGTTAGACGGAGAGATAAATCTCCTGGCTTGTCCGTAACTAGAGAGGGGGTAGCCATCCAGACAACCGTTTCGACCTTCTTGATCTCCCCACTGAATACACCCCTGGGATTACTTGAACTATGCTGTAAGAACAGGAATAATTGAACCTAGCGCTGCGGCGTCGGAGCTGCTCCCGCCGGTAAGCTCTGTCCGAAGATGGGGCTAAGGAGGTTAGTTTTTGCTGTGCGCCCATCCCCCTATCCAAGAGATGGAATTTCAGATGGCTTAGCGGGAGGTTCAATTACTCGAGTTCGTACAGTAGCTGGCTTTGCCCTTGGCGTGGCCACCGGTAGTTATTGGTTTCGAAAGCAGTAAGGCATGATAGTTCGATATTCTGCTTGCGGTTGAACAAGGGCTTTTTTTACTTCGTATCTAATCTTGATCTAGATTCGGATGATCAAGTGAGTAATCTAATCAGCACCTGTCACTCGAAGTGAAAAAGCGAGTGAACCTTTAAGTGTCACCAATACTGATATTGTCGCCGACCCCGCGGGCTACATGATACTGAAACAAGGAAACCTGTTACTGGAGTAACTATAGTGGTAAAAGTATTTACTTTGCCATCCCCCTTTGAAGGTGTTGGGTGGCTGGTACCTGTGTTCTTTTAGTCATGTCACTATAACAGTATGAAAGTCTATCCTTGCTAATATTCTCGATAACATAAATACAGATCCAATTTTTGCAAAGCCAAGTGAATACATAAAGATGATGATATAAAGAGACAATGAAAAAACCCGGAGAAGAAATAGAGAAATCTGAAACCTAATACCAGTCTGAACCTAGCTGTACCATCACGCTCTCACACTTCGTTGGTAAGTCCACTGTCGGAGGCGTTGGGGGAATGTTGCTGCCCTTGTCGCTTGGGATCGGTGCCACCGATATATCTCAAGGTGACAATGAGGACGCCATATAAGTCTCAGGGGTGGTGGGTGGGAAAACAAAGAACGCGAGTTGTAGCGAGCTTGGAGGTCTCCAACTCCCGGGAGTGCAGTGGCCGTATATGAGCTGGAGCTATGGCCCCCGGGGAAGGACGGGTCGACATAGACTAAACTGTTTTCCACCACCCCCGAGTAAGACTGCGCGCTTTGCCCCATTGGCAATGGGTTGTTCCAACCCGACATCTACCCCACTAGTAAGAAAAGAAATAATCCTCTAAGTCATAATCACATCCCATCAAACAGCATTGAAAGCAAAAGTACAAGAAATCTCATTGAAGAGATGAATGTCTCCTTCCTCTCGCTCCTGTATCTTCCAACAGTAATATTTCCACCTCTACTTATACGGCAGAGAGAGCCTGGTAATTAGTTATCTCACCCGCCTCCCGGGTTCCTTTGTCCCTTCATTTTCAGATAGCAATCGCTCCCGCTATTGCCCTTTTGATGGCGGATGTAAGCTTAGCAATCAGATCCCCTGAAGCGTTCGCAGTGCTGCTCTCGCTAAACCCTATAGTGGCTTGGGTACTATTTTCTGTGGTGACCATGGCTGCTGAATGCCTGAAAGGCGTGCACTTCGCTACTGCTTCTTAATATCGCACAGTTTTTTCTTGGCAAACCTATTGAATTTTGTCTGACTTTCCATCTGTAGTTAATCGCTCTCGGGCCTTCCCAGAAGATGATTATTACTATTAGCAGTAGGATTGCGGCCAATACTGGACCAGAGAGCTCCCAGGAAATGCGCTGAGATGGGCTGGGTCCGAATTCCTTTATGTTCATGCCGAAGTACTGATAAGGTTTCTGTCAGAAAATACTCATACTTTGGACGGGAGACAACATACTGAAGTACAAAGGCTGAGGGAAAGAAAGAGTGTAGTCATGACGGCTATACCATCTAAGGTCTGCATTTGCTGAGTGTGCTGGATTTGTGGGTTGTGGGAGCCATTGGTGTTCGCGCAGTGGCTAATGTTTTCCCACTAATCACAGGAGAGTAGGATGTGGGACCCTTATTAGGCTACAAGAATGTGGAAAACTATGAAGCTATTAGCATTCTTCTCATGATTTTGGATACCGGGATTATACAATTTTTCCCCTGATATACATATTTTCTACCAACCCCTTGATCTTCTTAGTGAAAGATTTCCGTTCACGAACTACCTCGTCAATAATGCGCAGGATATTAGGCCACACCAGCTTGGGATGTTCGGAGCAGATAGGGGCCAACGCAATATCTTTAAAGAAGGGATTCTACTGTATTTTTAAAGAGTACTTAGTAGAGGTGCTGGTGTCAAAAGTGGACAAGAAAGCATAATTTACAGTTGTCAAATATCATATCGTGCTTGATCCACTAGCATCTCTCCCTACTCGACCGGGATCACCATTGTATCATCTTTCTTCTCCTTACCCACTGTAGCCTTCCGGCCAGGAACACCAACCCCCAGGGACTTGAAATCTAAGAGTTTAATGCTTGCGCTCTCATGATCTCATTTAATAGTCTCACAAGATCCCCCGAAATATGGAAATCATACTAGAAAGACGAACCTATCCTCTGATGAACTGGACCTGGATGACTCTGATAGTCTTATTGAAGGTGCCCGAAATGATATACCTGTTCTAAAACGTCCACAACCAGGTAATTCTAAACCCCTTTGTAATTATGCATCCACGAATCCAGATTCACCCTCCCTCTGAAAGCCCAGTCTTTCCTATATTGAACTTAGTAGACTCTCAGCCTATTTCTAGTAAGAAATTGCTTTAAAAAGAGAAACCACGACTGGGTACCACAGTAAGTTACGCGTGTATCATAGCATTAAGAAAGGTCTCTTTAATCGCCCCCTCCCGATCAGATGTTAAATGTTAGCCCATAGAGGCTAGGGCTAACTCTTATAGGGGACAAAACTATAAAATATTACTGATATAACAAACAGGTAATGGAAATGTTGATTCTCAGAGGCAAACTTACATGATAAGTTATGGAACTAGGTCCCCTGTCGGGGTATTACACGAAGTTCTTTGGTCGAGTTTGTTATTTCTTTAGAGCTTCTTCTTTGGCACTCGTTCCTTATACCCATCTGCAGTATCTCCTACCCGCATATATAATACCCAAATTCCTGCATATCACCATATCCACTCAACTGCAAAACCCCATGCCCTATAGGCCATCCAACAGAAACATAGAATGTTGGAGATGGAATAGTCTAGTACTATTTGTCAATTATAACACTCAAATAGTATCTATATTGTCTGACATGCGAGACAGTGGAGGATGTCCTACGTTGTCCATTCTGTTCCTTCCATTTCTGTCTCTGATTTTGGCCATCTCTATCTCCATAAGAGACCCTATTGTTCGTGTTTCTTGTATCACAACCCTGATTCATATCAGCTTTTGTTCACTGGTTAGATACGAATCTGTTCTTTTCATGTGTCCTGTTGCCCCATACGGAAGGGAATATATCTGCAGCCCACAGTTCGCTCTATACATTTAACAGAAAAAAAAGCACCTCAAAGATACTATAGCCGAGGCACCATCCTTCTGATTAAGCGCAGCTTGCCACAGGGAACTGTGATGATATCTAGGTTACCTTTCTGATTTTGTTGGGATAAATGAGGGCTACCAGGCAGTATTTAAGGGACTCTAGTAATTTATATCTATTGCTAGTATAAGCCGGAAGTTTACATCTAAGATGGTAGTATAGTATATTGAGATACCTATGCTCACCTCCTAAGTACAGATACTAGTATTCATACAGACGACTACAGAAGCACCAAATCCAAATGCTCAGTAAATCTACCCTCTAATTCACGCATCGCTATAGACAGTGTTCCCAATCGGCTAGGCCGATGGTAGGCCAGCCTATAGGCCGTGGGCCGGGCTGAGGCAGGCCACTCCGGAAGATAGCCTAGGCCCATATAGGTCGAATTCGATCGGCCTACGGAAGCCTACCAGGCCTGATAGACGCCTATAGGCCAGGAGATTATCCTTGAGAACAGATCCCGTTAAGGGTATTCAACCCGCTCCTATCTTTTGAGTTTATCGCCTTTGATTTTTTTCCTCCTTACCTTTTGCTATTACTTCTTACTTAAGCACAAAACGAGTAATACTCAACCACACAATAAAGGCTTAGAAATTTACCTCCAGGGCCATGAGCACAACGTTATCATACCATCATTTCCCCCTATTTCGCAAAAACTACTATCAATCACCAAGCGAATAAAGTGAGACTGTTGTATTTTCAATGTTATTTTGTAAACTATTTACAGTCAACCTCTCTGAATGATGCCTTCAAAATAGTCACCGTGCTACTGCACACAGTTGATCCACCAACAGCAACTCTATTTCTACAATTAATTCAACTAATTAATTCACTACCGCTGGTATTTTTTATTTTATTTTTGCTTATAAGAGAAACAGTTACTCTATTTTTAATCATATTCTGTATTTGGGATAGTGTTCATTACGGGGCGGGGCGGGGCCGGATTTCACACACCAGACCCCGCCCTTAGACAGGGCCGGGGGGAGTATTTTTAGGGTAATCCCCGCCCTGCCCCGGTCCGGGGCCCACCCCCATTCATTCCCTGGACTGGGCCCAGTTTGTTACCACGCATTTTCAAAAGGGACCCGTCTGGGGTATAGGTGGGGCGGTGGTGTGAGCGGGGAGAGGGGCAGGGAATGCCGAAAAAGACACCCCGCCCAAGGCCGTTGAGTGGGGCGGGGCGGGGAAAAGGGCCGGGGGCCCGCGTTTTTCAGGGCCTCGTCCGTCCCGTAACGAACTCTAATTTGGGAAACATTTACCGTGAATTTTGCTGTTGATATAGAACAGTTGCACCCTATGACAGGCTCGTCAGAAGCCGGATGGGCTGGCCTAGGCTATATAGGCCAGGCCAGCCTATTGATGGAGGTCTGGTTTCCGCACAGGGAATATGCCGTCACACAGGCACCGCAAGGACACAGCTATGATCGGATCTGTCGTCACCAGAACAATCCGGGTCAGTCGCTGATAGGAAAACTGAGATCTGTTCGATATCCGATATATATAACAAGTGTGTTGCAAAGGAGTGTGATGACCATGACTTGTTCTCGTACAGAGAAAGGAACGCAGCTCAGACTAGATACAGTTTGTGGTGGCCCGCACAGTGGGCTCCTACCACACAACAGCAGTCACCACCGCGCGGTCTGGTCAATAGCCCTGCTCACACCTACAAGTGTGCCCTAACCTAACATAGCACAATGGGGTTACTGCATCACTCCCCCTAATCTCATCGAACATTCTCCCATTAATATCCATCCGCAGAGAAAAAAGAAAAGAAACACTGTTAAACAAGTAAAAAACTAGACATCTCTGCCTCGCAGACGAGTTACATAGAAAGTGACAACATATTAAGAAAGTTCTGGTGCTTTGCTCGCTCCAATGCTTTGGTGAGCCCATCCGCTATCATGACGTCAGTCCTAACATATGAGATATCCACATCTCCGTCGCTGACCAACTCGTGCAACTAGAAATACTTCACACCCACATGCTGGGTTGAAGGCTTAAACTGCCCATTCATTAGACTCACTATACAGGCCTGATTGTCGTTAAACGCTGACACTAAGAGTCTTCCTTCTTCCTCTTCACTTTCATTTCCTCTTCCGTAAAGCTCCTCCTGTCGCTTCTGGAGCCAAATAGCTTCCTCTACTGCAAACGCCGTGGCGTTGAATTCTGCGTCTGCGGTTGACTTGGCCACAGTCTTCTGTCTTTGACTCCTCCAATGAACGATAGTTCCATATTGATTGAGAACGACAAAACGACTTGTAGACCGCATGCCGTCAACCTCTCCGGCGAAGTCTGCATCTGCGTATACGATGATTGGTGCATTATTGGAGTGCCTGCGTACTCCCCTACTCGCTCCATTTTGTCCTCTTCCGAGTCGTAGACGTAGTTCCTGCCTCTCTTGCAGGTAGCGTAAGATCCTCTTAACTGCTGCCCAGTGCGCTGTAGATGGGTGTGCCGAGAATCGCCCCACCAATGCACTCGCATAGGCGATATCGGGTCTTGTAGTAATAGCTGCGTAGGTAAGACAGCCGACGGCCTCCTGGTATTGATGTTTTTCTGTCGCTTCCTCCTCTGCTTGTCTATTCCGTAGCTTGCTTTTGGGATCCATGGGCGTCGGACACCCCTTACTGTTCTCCATCTTAAACCTAGTGAGAACATTCTTGATGTATGCCCCCTGGCTGAGATAGATCCTCCTCTTGTGCCGATCGCGCTCGACTAGCATACTCAAGAAAAACTTAACATTTCCGAGGTCTTTCATCTTAAATCTCTTGCTTATTGCTGACTTCATCCATGTGACTGCCGCTTTACTCCCAATAAGTAGCATGTCGTCCACCCAAACGATGATAGTCGGGCCAGATCCTGTCGTATAAATTCCAGCTTCATACTGAGAACTTTCCATTGCCAGTTCCTTCTTCAGATGTGACTTGAGTGTGTTGTACCAGTTACAACCAGCTTGCCGTAGACCGTAAAGACTTTTCTTCAGCTGAACCACGACATTGGTTGTTCGTGTCCCACTCTTGTCATCATTATATCCATCCTGAAGTACTATCTTTCCTCCGGATGATACACCAAACTCTTTTGGTAACTGGAGGTATATCTCCTCCTGTATTTTGCTTTCAAGAAAAGCGGTAACAATGTCCAACTGGACGATTTCTTTGTCCTCTGCGGCAGCCTTCGATAGAACCATCCGAATCGCAGGGAACGAGATCGTCGGACTGTAGGTTTCGATGAAGTCAACACCGGGACGTTGCCGAAAACCGTGCGCAACCAAACGTGCTTTGAATCGTGCAACGCGTCCGTCTTCCCCCAACTTCTCTTGCAAAACCATGCGTGATGAAATCGTGCGTAGATCTCTCGTCTCATCCGTTGTTGGTACCACAGTCCACGTATCATGTGTTTCGAGTGAATCCAGCTCTGAATTGATAGCCTTAACCCACTCCTCTCTATATGCACCACGTAAGGCTGCATTGATTGATTCCGGTCCATTAGTGACCATAAAAGTGTAGTCGATTCCGGCATTCACAGCATCTTCTTCTGGCTCGTCGCCATCTCGTCTGCTGCCTCTGCTACTCCTTCTACTTCTACTCCTACTACCTCCCGCACTGGAAGATTCAGCTGCCTCACCTCGGCTTTGTCTGTCATCTTCCTCCACAGTATCCCAGAAAGGACCGAGATTAGTCACACGCTCTGTGTCTATCCGTCTCTTCCTCACTGTACCACTCGCTTCATCCCTTTTATCACTTTCCTCTCTTGCTTTCATCCGTGCTTTTCGCTCAGCGGATTCTGGTGTGCCGGACAACTTTGCCCATGGAAGTGGTGGTAGTGGTGGTAGTGGTATTCTCCTCAGGCTTCTCCTGAGGGTACTCACGGGAGCTTCGTCTCGTGAAGGTAGAGGTAAATCCGGTTCATTCGCAAACGGTAGGAATATCTTCTGATCCGTCGGACGGAAATATGATGTGTCCTCATGAAAAACTACGTCTCGCGAGATCACTATACGTCTCGCTGCAGGGTTGTAGAGCCGGTATTGTTTCGTAGTCTGCGTGTAACCTACAAAAACCATCTTCTCCGCTCTAGGACCCCATTTTTTATCTGGGCGTTTTGCTGGATGAATAAAACAGTATGCCGTACATCCCCACACCCTCAAGTGCTTGATATCAGGCTTCCATCCAAACCATAACTGATGCGGTGTAGCGTCGATTCCATGTGTCCCCTTGGTCAAAGACACATTCTTTAAGTAGACCGTCGCCTGTAGCGCTTCTGCCCAATAACTCTTAGGTGCTCCAGCGTGCTGGATCAATGCGTTGGCTCTCTCCACTAGAACTCTGTTGCTGTTCTCTGAGACTCCATTCTCCTGAGGAGTATAAGGCACGGTAACTTGCCACTCGATGCCGGACCGCTTTAGCTCCCTCTGGAACTCACCGCTAGAGTATTCACCTCCGCCGTCGGTCCTAATCGCCTTTATCTTGAAACCCTTCTCCTTGTCACTGAAAAACTTCTCCACAGCCGCTTTGTAATTCTGGAAGTAGCCGGCTGCCTCGTTCTTTGACTTGAGAAAGTATATCGACGTATATTTGGTAAAATCGTCGATGAAGAGTATAAAGTATCGACATCCTCCAAGGGATTGAGTCTGCATCGGTCCACAAAGATCTGAATGGACTAACTCTAATGGCGCTTTGGTTCTGTGGGTTGACGCTCGGAACGGTATACGCGTCATTTTTCCCGTAAGGCACGCCGTACAGCGATTCTCCCCATTATTTGCTTGCAAACAAGGCATACCACTCGCCACCTCCGTGTTACTCATCTTTAGTACAGCTGGTAGGTGTAGATGTCCAAGCCTATGATGCCAGAGCGCAGTCGCCGTATCGTCCTTCTTGGAAAGAAGCAAACCGAAATCGAGGTACTTCCCACTCTGTATTAGTTTGTAGAGCTTGTTCCATTTCTCAGCAATAGCGATTAGAATCCCATCCTGATAGAACTCCGCTGCGTCATCCGTAAACGCGATCTTGACGCCCTTCTTGGTTAGCTGGCTGACCGATATCAATCCAGCCTCTGTCGCTCCTGGTACATGAAGTACTTCGGTCAGAAACAACCGCTGACGACCTCCTCCTG
>Ga0307513_10013318_pt1 | contig 10097 bp, 9 predicted proteins | sample 15_EM_MG_FD_202174 | JGI IMG/M metagenome (GOLD analysis project Ga0307513, IMG submission 202174) | Populus trichocarpa ectomycorrhiza microbial communities from riparian zone in the Pacific Northwest, United States - 15_EM | ecosystem: Host-associated > Plants > Roots > Unclassified | place...
CCGCCAGGCGGTGCCCGGCGTGGTTCCGGCGGCGCTGTCGCGGCCGCGGGTGGCATCGACGTAGAAGTCCCGGCCGCCGGTGCTGTTCGGCGTGCTGCCCGGCCAGACCCGCGCGGCCGACTCCTTGTCTGCTGCGGTGGCGGAACCGGCCGGCAGCAGCGACCACGCGAGCAGCCCGGCGAGCAGGGACGCGAGAGCCATCCGGAGCGGTGTGCCGGTATCGAGGGGTTTCATGACCACACATCCTTTGCATCGATGGAGTCCACCGCCGCGGTGTCGACCTTGATGTCGCTGTGGTCCACCCGGCTCTGCAGGAACTGGTCGAACTTCTTCGCCACGAGCGATTGCCGGATCCGGCCGGCATAACCGGCGAACGCCGCGTCCGCGTCGACGGTCTTGCCGTCGAGCTGGTAGTAGGTGACCTGGCCGGTGCCCGCGACCGGGGCGGAGATCTGCCCCGGGGACAGCTTCCCGAGCACCGCGAGAAGGTCCTGGTCATGGGCGTTCAGCCCGCTCGTCGCCGCGCCGTCGTAGGTGGCCTTGGTGAGCCGGGCGCCGGGCTCGGCCGCCGCGACGTCGGCGAGCCGGCCGGCGGCGGCCACCCGCGCCTGCAGGCCGGGCTTGAAGGGCAAGGGCACAACCAGTTGCGCGTACGAGTATCTGGTCGCGTTGGCGCTCCACTGCTGCCGGTCGGCGTCGAACGCGCTGCGGACCTCGGCATCGGTGACCCACAGCGGGTCGCCCGCCGCCGCGCTGAGCCGCTGCTGCAGGCCGGTGGTCAGCTCGGCGAGCCGGTGCGAGTAGAACTCGTCGGCCGAGAACTCCGTGACGCCGTAGACGGTCTCGCCCCGGGCGACGGCGTCGGCGCGCCGCTTGTTCTCGGCGGTCCACTCGGCGCGGAAGTCCGCGTAGTCGACCGAGTCGGTGAGCCCGTTCTCCTCGGCGAGCAGCAGCGTCGCCTTGTCCCGCCAGATCTCGTCGAGCGCCCGGGAGGCGAGCAGCCGCAGCGTGGTCCGGTCGCCGACCTGGGTGCTCCTGAGCTCGTTGCGCACCGTGGGCGCCAGGCGCCGCATGTGGAAGACCAGCTCGTCCCTGGTGACCGGGTGCCCGTCCAGGGTGGCGACCCGGTCGGCGGGTCCGGCGAGCACTGCCCCGGTCACCGCCGGCGCGCCGAGCACCACCGTCAGGCCGCAGATCAGCGCGACGGTCCGGCGCTTCATCGCGCGGCCTCGATCGCGGCGACGCGGGCGACGACGGGGGTGTCCCGGGCCTGCACCACCTGCAGCTCCACGGTGTCGACCTCGACCGGCGGGAAGGTCAGGATGCGCTGGTAGCCCACCGCGTTCGCGTCGGCGAGCCGGATCCAGCGGCCGTCGCGGCAGCCCTGGACCACCAGGCGTTCGATGCGCTGCCCTTGGGTGATGTCCTCGCCGATCACGACCGCCTCGATCCGGCGCGTCCGGTCGAACCTGAGCGTCATCGCCGGGCGCGAGTCCGCCTCGTCCGGCACCCACGGCCAGACGGCTGCCACGGCGATCCGCCGCGCCCGGAAATCCGCGATGCGTTCCCCGAGCCGCTCCAGCACGGCCACATCGCCGTCGGCTATCCGCCCGTCACGGGCCGGCGGGACGTTGAGCAGCAGGCACGAGTTCCCGCCCACGGCGCGCAGATAGAGGCCGAACAGCTCGTCGGCGGACCGGACCTGGCCGTCCTCCGCGGGGTGGTGGAACCAGCCCGGCCGGATCGACGTGTTCACCTCGGCCGGATACCAGACCAGCTCGCCGGCGTACCCGGACAGCGCGGCCCGGCTGCCGAGATCGCGCTCGTCGCTGCGGACCAGCCGGGCGAAGGCGCCGTCGTCGGCCTGCTGGGAGCGTTCGGCGATCCGCTCGGCGTCCCGCAGGGCGCGCGGCACCACGCTCCATTCGTCGGGGCGGGTCTCGCCGGCCTCGTTGCCGCACCAGCGGACGTCCGGCCCGCAGACGCTGATCACCGCGTCCGGCTGCAACTCGCGGACCACCGCGTAGTAGCGGTCCCAGTCGTAGACCTGGCGGGTACCGTCCGGGCCCTCACCGTTCGCGCCGTCCAGCCACACGCAGAACACCGGCCCGTACCGGGTGAGCAGCTCGGTGAGCTGGGCGACGTAGAAGTCGTCGTACCCGGTCCCGGATCCGTAGGAGGCCTCGGTGCGGTCCCACGGCGACAGGTAGACGCCGAACTTCAGGCCGTGCCGGCGGGCGGCGTCGGCGACCTCCGCGACCACGTCACCGCTGCCGCCGCGCCACGGCGACGCCGCGACCGAGTACGCCGTGACATCGCTCGGCCACAGGCAGAACCCGTCATGGTGCTTGCAGGTGAGGATCACCGCGGTCATGCCGGCGCTCGCCAGCGCCGCGACCCACTGGTCGGCGTCGAGGCCGGCCGGGTCGAAGGCCGCCGGGTCGTCGTGCCCCTCGCCCCACTCCCGGTCCGTCATCGTGTTCATGCCGAAGTGCAGGAAGCCGTAGAACTCCAGCCGCTGCCAGGCGAGCTGGCGGGCGCTCGGCCGGACCGCGGCCAGGGCCGGCCCGTCCGCCACCACCGCGGTCACCGGAACCGCCGGTTGTATGCGGCGAGCAGGACCAGCAGCCCGGCCATCCCGGCCAGCATGGCCAGCAGGTTCCCCCACCCGACCGTGGCCCGCGCGGCGACCACAACCGCGACACAGCCGGCCGCGACGAGCGTACGCACGCTGACGAGCAGCACACTGCGCGTCGAATCCCTCATGACCTTTCCTTCCCGAGTAGGGCCGCGGGCCCGGTCAGCCCTTCACACCGCCGGCGGCCATGCCCTCGATGAGCCGGCGCTGGATGAGCGCGTAGACGATCAGGACGGGGACGATGACCAGCACCATGCCGGCGTAGAGCCGTCCGTAGTCGGCCGCCGCCTTCTGCGCGGTCATCAGGTTGAGCAGGCCCACCTGCAGGGTCTTGCCGTCGCCCGGCAGCAGGGTGAGCGCGAGGATGAAGTCGTTCCAGTACGCCAGGAAGTCGAACAGGATGACGGTGGTGACCGCCGGGCGGGCCATCGGCAGCATGACCCGCGTCATGATCCGCAGCCGGGACGCGCCGTCCAGCGCCGCCGCCTCCGCGTAGTCCGCCGGGATCGACCGGAAGTACGCGGTGAGCAGATAGATCGTGAACGGGATCGAGGTGGCGGCGTAGACCAGCGACAGGATCGCGGGGTTGTCGATGAAGAACCCGCCGGGCAGGACATCGACGAGCGAACGGTCCCAGCCGACCAGCATCAGGAAGATCGGCACGACGATGTAGTTGACGTTGACGAACAGGCCGCCGAGCAGCGCGATCTCCACGAGCTTCTGGCCGCGGAACTCGTACCGGGCCACGACGTAGGCCGCCGGCACGGAGACCACCAGCACGAACCCCAGCGCCAGCACGGTGACGACCACCGAGGTCAGGAAGTACTGCCCCATGTGTGCGGTACGGAACGCGTCGACGTAGTTCTGCAGGTGCAGCCCCTTCGGCAGGGCCCACGGGCTGCCGTAGAACTCGCTCCTGCTCTTGACGGAGGCCAGCAGCACCCAGCCGACCGGCACCACGATGGCGAGCGCGATCGCGATGACGAGGACGTAGGTGAGCGCCCGGCCGGTCCGGCGTGCACTGATCGTGGTCATGGTGGCGATCCTCAGAACTGGACGGGTTCGCGTCGGGTCGCGCGGCTCACCAGCAGCGACACCAGGAACGAGAAGGCGAAGACGACCACACCGATGGCCATGCCGTAGCCGTACGACGAGTTCGTGTACGCCTGCTTGTACATGTAGCTCAGCAGGACCTCGGAGGCGCCGTCGGGGCCGCCGCCGGTCATCGCGCGGACGAGCACGAAGCTCAGGTTGACGGCACTCATGATGAAGAACGTCAACGTCGTGCGCAGGTTCTGCCAGATGAGCGGCAGGGTGATGGCGAAGAACTGCCGGCCCGGGGACGCGCCGTCGAGCGCGGACGCCTCGTAGAGCTCCTCCGGGATGCTCGACATGCTCGACATGTAGAGGACCATGTAGTAGCCCAGCGACTGCCAGACCATCGCGATGGCGACGGAGTACAGCACGATCCGCTGGTTGCCGAGCCACACCTGCTGCAGGCCGTCCAGCGACAGCAGCCGCAGCGTGCCGTTGAGCAGGCCGTTCTCCTGGTCGTAGACGGCGGAGAAGATGGCCGCCAGCACGACCACGGAGAGCACGTTCGGGATGTAGAGGACGAAGCGGTAGAGGGTGCGCCCGCGCAGCCGCTGCCGGGTCATGATCGCGGCGAGGAACAGCCCCATCCCCATCGTCACGACGGTCACGACGACCAGCAACGCGACCGTGTTCTGGAACGCGCGCAGGAACTGCTCGTCGTCCAGCAGCCGGCGGAAGTTGCCGAGCCCCACGAAGCGCAGGTCCGGGGAGAAGCCGCTCCAGGTGTAGAGGGACATCCGGAACACGTTCACCGTGGGGATCACCATGAAGACCACGAAGAGCACCAGCGCGGGCAGCAGGCAGGCGAGCACGAAACCGCCGTTGCCGCGCCGCCCGGCCGTGGTCCGGCCCCCGGTGCGCCCGGCGGGCGGCGCCGACACGGGCACGCCGTCCACCGGGTCGCTGGGTCGCGTGGAGGTGGTCGTCACCGGTCAGCTGCCCGCCTGCCGCAGCTTCTCACTGGCGTCGTTCAGCGCGCTCTGCCACTGGTCCTCGGTCTTGTCGCCGCTGATGATGCTGTTCGCCGTGTCGAAGAGCGTGCCCTTGATGTCGACGCCCTCGACGGGCGCGGTGCCGGCGAACCCGCCGACCAGCGCGGCGACCGCGGGATCCTCGTACACCTTGTAGAACTCGGCGGTCTCCCCGGTCAGGGTGCCGGCGATGCCCTTGATCGGCTGGATCGCGCTGGACTTGGCGAAGATCTGCGCGGCCTCGTCGGAGTACAGGTACGCGATGAAGTCCTTTGCCGCGTCCTTGTGCGCGGCGCCGCTGGGAATCCAGACGGACTCCACGGAGGTGGTGATGTAGCGCTTGCCGCCCGCGGTCACCGCCGGCAGCGGGGTGAGGCCCCACTGGAAGCCGGCCGCGCGCGGCGCGTCCTTCATCTCGCCGACGATCCAGGTGCCGTTCGGCATGAACAGCGCCTTGTTGTCCAGAATGGACTGCTGGTTCTTGGTGAAGTCCTGCTCGTTGGCGTAGCCGACCGTGGTCTTCGCGGCGTAGCTCAGCAGCCGGGTGGTGATGTCGAGCGCCTGCCGGGCCTGCGGCGTCTGCCAGACGCCCTGCTTGTAGGTCATGACGTCGGTGTAGAACCGCTCCCCGCCGATGTCGGCGAGCAGCGCGAAGAAGAAGGAGTCGAGATAACCGGCGGTCGGGTACGTGAACAGGGCGATCCCCTGCGCCTTGGCCTTGTCGCCGAGGGCGAACATCTCGTCCCAGGTGGCCGGGACCGCCCAGCCCTTCTGCGCCAGCAGGCCCTTGTTGTAGAAGAGCCCGGTCGGCGCGTAGTACATCGGCAGCAGATAGGTCTGGTCATTGCCGTACGGGTTGGTGTTGAGGCTGCCGATGATCCCGTCGGTGAGCTTCTCCCCCACCGTCTTCTGCTCGCCGGGGACCGTCGTCTTCAGCAGCGAGCTGAGGTCCTCGAGGGACTTGTCCTTGATCAGGGTCTCGGTGAGCGCGGCCTTGCGGCCCTGGCCGAGCACCATCACGTCGGGGAACCGGCCGGCCTTCATGTTCGGGCTGACCTCGTCCTCGATGCTCTTGGAGATCTGCAGCTGGATGTCGACGCCGGGATGCGACTTCTGGTACGCGGCGATGACCTGGGTGTACATGTCCTTGCCGTAGCCGCCTTCAAGTGCGGCGACCTTCAGCGTCGTCTTCGCCGAGCCGGAGTCGGAGTCGCCGGTGCCGCCCGAGCAGCCGGCGAGCAGGCTGAGCGCCGTGAGGGCGGCGCCCGCCAAGAAGAGTGATCGTTTCATCGTCTGTGGTCCTTCCGCGGACAGATGCCCACCTGGTGCGGACGCCGGAGCGGTCCGGTCCGGTGCCACGCCGCCCGGGCATTGTTACGGTGGCATCGATAACATGACAGCGCAAGAGTCAGTTGTCGATGGCTGCCGGGCTAGCTCACTTCGAGCGCGGCGGGGCGGTCGACGCGCGGACCGACAGCGTCGCCGGCTCGACGTGGCCGCCGGCGTCCTCGGCGCCGTCCAGCAGCAGGCGGACGGCCGCCGCGCCGGAGCGGTAGAAGTCCTGCCGGACGGTGGTCAGCGGCGGGGTGCAGTAGGCGGCCAGGGCGATGTCGTCGACGCTGACGATGGAGACGTCGCCGGGCACCGGGCGCCCGCGCTCGCCCAGCGCGCGGACCACCCCGAAGGCCATCTCGTCGCTGGCCACGAAGACCGCGGTCACCTCCGGGATCATCGCGATGATCTGCCCCTGGCGGTATCCCGAGTCGGGTGACCAGTCGCCCTCCAGCGGCGGCGGCGCCTCGATCCCGGCCGCGGCCAGGCACTCCTGCCAGCCCTGCCGGCGCTGCCGCGCCTCGATCCACTCGTCCGGGCCGGCCAGGTGCCAGACCTGGCGGTGCCCGAGGTCGAGCAGGTGCTGGGTGGCGACCCGGCCGGCCTGCTGCTGATCGATACCGAGCACCCGGGCGCCCGAGGTCCGCGAGCCGTCCAGCGTGACGGTCGGGATGTCCCGGGTGATGTCCTCCATCTTCTGGGTCACCGAGATCAGCGGCACGGCGATGACGATGCCGTCGACGCCCTGGTCGGCGAGCTTGGACAGGGACCGCTCCATCAGCGCGGCGTCCAACTCGGCGATGGCCGCGATGCTCACCGCGTACCCGGCCTCGCCGGCGGCGGCCTCCACCCCGGCGGTGACCGCCGAGCGCGAGTAGTAGCCGCCGGAGTGCAGCAGCACCAGCCCGAGGGTGTGGCTGCGACCGGAGGAGAGCACCCGGGCCGCGTTGTTGAACCGGTAGCCGAGCTGCTCGACGGCGGCGAGCACCCGCCGCTTGGTCTCGGGATTGACGTTCGGCGATCCCCGCAGCGCGCGCGAAACCGTCTGCGCCGACACCCCGGCGGTCCGCGCCACGTCAGCCATGCTCGGCTGCCGCACCGGACGTGTGGTGGTCCCGGTCATGGTGCTCCTCTGCGGCGTTCGGTCGGCGACCCCACCATACCTGCATTGTTACGGATGGCATCGGTAACATACGCTCGCGTCGTGATCGAGCTCCCCGCACCGGCACCGACCACGACCGCACTTACTTGGCGCGAGCGCCGGCTGTACCGGCACGGGGCGAGCCACCAGATGCTGTCCGGCGGGCTGCACTACTTCCGGGTCCACCCCCGGCTCTGGCGGGACCGGATCCGGCGGCTCGCCGACCTGGGGCTCAACACGATCGACACGTACGTCCCGTGGAACTTCCACCAGCCCCGCGAGCACGAGGCGCCGAGCTTCGACGGCTGGCGCGACGTCGAGCAGTTCATCCGTACGGTGGGCGAAGAAGGTCTTGATGTTGTCGTGCGCCCCGGCCCGTATATCTGTGCGGAGTGGTCCAACGGCGGGCTGCCGAGCTGGCTCACCGGCCGGGACGTCGCGCTGCGCAGCTCGGATCCGGCCTTCACCGGCGCCGTCGCCCACTGGTTCGACGAGCTGATCCCGCGGATCGCAACGCTCCAGGCCGGCGCGGGCGGACCGGTCGTCGCGGTCCAGGTGGAGAACGAGTTCGGCAGCTTCGGCGACGACCACGCGTACCTGGAGTGGAACCGCACGGCCCTGACCGAGCGCGGCATCCGGGAGCTGTTGTTCACCGCCGACGGCCCCACCGAGCTGATGCTGGACGGCGGCACCCTGCCCGGCACCCTGACCGCGGTCACCCTGGGATCGAAGCCGGAAGCAGCCCGGCGGTTGCTCGCTCAACGCCGGCCGGACGAGCCGTTCATCGTGGCCGAATACTGGAACGGCTGGTTCGACCACTGGGGCGAGCGGCACCACGTCCGCGGAGTCGAGAGTGCCGTGCACACGCTGCGCGGGATCGTGGCCGACGGCGGCAGCGTGAGCATCTACATGGCCCACGGCGGCACCAACTTCGGGCTCTGGGCCGGCGCCAACGAGCACGAGGGCCGGCTGCAGCCCACCGTGACCAGCTACGACTTCGACGCGCCGGTGGCCGAGGACGGCACCCTCACGGCCAAGTTCTACGCCATGCGCGAGGCCCTCGGCGCCACTGAGCCGGTGCGCGTGCCCGCCCGGATGCCGACGCTGGCGCCGGCCCGGGTCCCGCTGACGCACCGCGCGGACCTGATCCCCGGGCTGCGCGCGATGCCGGCGGCCGCGACGACCGGGCCGCGTCCGGCCTCCTTCGAGCGGCTCGGCCTGGACGCGGGCATGGTCCTGCACACCGCACACCCGCGGGTCCCGCCCGGCGAGCACAGGCTCGTCCTCACCGACGTACGCGACCTGGCCACGGTCTTCGTGGACGGAACGGTCATCGGCACTGTCGACCGGCACGGCGCTTCGCTCCCGATCCTCGGCAGCGGCGCCGTGATCCGGCTGGAGATCGTGGTGGAAAGCCTCGGCCGGGTGAACTACGGCCCGGGGGCCGGCGGGCATAAGGGTTTGCTCGGCCCGGTGCTCGTGGACCGGCGTACGGTGCAGGGCTGGGACAGCACGCCTCTCTCGCTGCCGGAGTGGTCCATAGTGGAGTTGGGTCGGGCGCTCGCTGCCGGGCCTGCGACCACCCGAACCGGCTTCGCGACGGCGACGGTGCACGTCGACGAGCCGGCGGACACGTTCCTGGCGCTGCCGGGATCGGGCCGCGGCCTGGTGTGGGTCAACGGATTCCTGCTCGGCCGCCACTGGCAGATCGGACCGCAGGTTACCCTCTACTGCCCGGCCCCACTGCTGCTGCGGGGCCCGAACACCGTGACGGTCTTGGAGCTGGAGCGCCTCGGGGACGTCCTGGAGTTGCGGGACCGGCCCGAGCTGGGACCACCCGAGGAGTACATCGAGGAATTCCCCTGACCTGCCCGGTCTCGTCCGGTCAGGGGTACGTCGTACCGCCGCCATCGAAGGGATTTGCTACCTGGGACGATCGATCGCACCACCCAACGAACGGCACATATAGCGGACGTATCAGCGGCCCGGATGACACTGGCGGATCACCGGCAGAAGGGCCTCACGTGATGCCTGCCCTGCACCACCATCACCGTGGCGCGCTGTCCGACGCCGCGCGGCCGCCCTCGGCCGCACCCTCGATCCGGCTGCTCGGTCCGGTCGGTCACTGGAGTCCGGAGCGGGTGACGGCCATCCGCGGCAAGCCGGCCGCGCTGCTGGCAACCCTGGTCCTGCACGCCAACCGGCCCGTCACCGCTGACCTGCTCACGGAGGCGCTCTGGGACACCGAGCCGCCACGGTCCGCGATACCAAACCTGCGCACGTACGCACACACGCTGCGGGACGCCCTCAGCGGCGGCCCGGCCCGCCTCGATGGCCGCGGAGGCGGGTACACCCTGTGCGTCAGCGCCGAGGAGTGCGACTACCTGTCCTTCGGCGAGCTTGCCGCACGGGCGGACGCGGCCTCGGCCCGCGGCCGCCCGCTCATCGCGGTCGAGTTGCTGGAGCGTGCCCTCGATCTGTGGTGCGGCGACACAGCCGCGCCCGGGGTGCCCCGCCACGGACCGCTGGCCGGCTGGCTGGAGGCCGTGGACGAGGAGCGGATGCGTACGGTCGAAGGCCTCGCGGAGGCGCGGATCGCGCTCGGCGAGGCACGCCTGGCCGCGCGCGAGCTGAGCAAACTGCTTGCCCGCTCGCCGCTGCGCGACCGGGCCTGGCGGTTGCGGATGCACGCCCACCACCAGCTCGGGGAGTACGACGCGGTGGTGGCCAGCTACCGGGCCGCGACGAGGCACTTCCGCAGCGAGCTCGGGATCGCGCCGAGCGCCCAGCTGACCGATCTCTACCGGTCGCTGATTGCCCGAGGCTAGCGAGCGGCGACGATCATCCGCTGTGCACGGTCACCGTCGGGGGACCGGCCGGCGGGCGGTGCGCGGGCCACCCCCCCCCGCCCCCCGCCCGG
>Ga0307513_10013319_pt1 | contig 10097 bp, 9 predicted proteins | sample 15_EM_MG_FD_202174 | JGI IMG/M metagenome (GOLD analysis project Ga0307513, IMG submission 202174) | Populus trichocarpa ectomycorrhiza microbial communities from riparian zone in the Pacific Northwest, United States - 15_EM | ecosystem: Host-associated > Plants > Roots > Unclassified | place...
CTTCGGGTCACTCGTCGACCCGGACGTGTACTGCAGGAACGCGAGATCCGTCGGGAGGCTGCTCCGGGCCGGACCGCCCGGCTCGGTGTCGGCCACGGGCTCGGCGCCGACCACCGCCACCGGCACGGTCTCCAGACCGTCGCGGCAGAGCCAGGCGGAGACCTGCGGGTGGTGCTCGGCGTCGGTGAGCACGAGACTCGGCCGGCAGTCCAGCGCGATGCCACCGGCCCGGTCGGAGTGCGGCCGGCTCGACTCGGGCAGCGGTACGGGCACCGGCACGAGCCGCGCGTACTGGCAGGCGAAGAAGGCGCGGACGAAGGTGAGCGGGTCCTGAAGCATCAGCATGACCCGCTCACCCGGCGCGTGCTCCGCGGCGAGCCGGCGGCCCAGCACCCCGGCCGCCCGGTCCAGCTCGCCGTAGGTGAGCACGTCCTCGACGGTCCCGGTGCCACGGCGGCGTACCGAGATGACGGCGGCGCGCTCGGGCGTGCGGCGTACGTTGGCCAGGAAGCGCGGCACGAGGAGGCGGTCCGGATCGGGCACGCCGAGACCGCCCTGGCCCGGGGTCATTTCGCCTCGCACTCCGCGACGACCGTGTAGATGCCCTCCATGTTGACCATCCGGCTCAGCTCCGCCTGGTCGATCGTGATGTGCAGCTTGGGCTCGAGGGCGGCCAGGATCTCGATGGCGCGCATCGAATCGGCGTCATACTCCTCCTTGAAGAGTCCGGTCTCGGTGAGCTCCGTCGGATCGATCTCCAGGATCTCGCAGACGATGTCGCGGATGAGCTGCTTTCGCTCGTCATCGATCTGCACGGTCGGCTGGGCACTGGTCATGACGTCTCCTCGGGTCGGCGGACGTCGGCAGTGTTTCCGGCTGCTCTATAAGCCCGCTATATCGCGCAGGGCCTGGCCGTATGGTCACACGGGGCCCGGCATCCGCTATACGCAACTCGACGTTTTTTGGGGAGATTTCCGACTTCGGTGATCCGACCGGATTGGTCTGGTTCGCGCGGGATGATGTGGGCCATGGACCTGCTGCTCCTCAACGGTCGGTTGGAAAATCTACGTGCGGCTATTCAGGACGGGGGGACGCATACCGCGCAGTGGCGCCGCTTGTACGAGCAGTGCGAGTGGTACCGCGTGCAGCCGGATCCCCCCAAAGAACCACCACTGGAAAGCATCACCTACTTCGGCCTGGCCGCGATGAACCTCGCCCTCGCGTACAAGCTCACCGGCCACCGCGAGTACCTGGGTGAGTTCTGGCGCTGGACCGGCACCGCCGTGTCGTATCCGCACTGGGGGCGGGCGCGGCTGCCCGACCACGACCTGGACGCCGGTTGGCTGCTGCACGGCCTTTCGCTGGCCTACTCGTGGCTGCGCGAGGACCTGCCGGCGGACCAGTCCAACCAGCTACGCGACAAGCTGATCCTGCAGGGCGAGCGGATGTACGACTACGCGGTCGAGAAGCAGGGCGAGCCGTGGCCGTCGTCGTTCTGGCAGAACCACAACTGGATCGACCACAACGGCCTCGCCACGGCGGGCTACGCGCTCGGGCGGACCGAGTGGACGGAGCAGGCCAAGACGAACTTCGCCACCGTACTGGAGGTGATGACGGACGAGGGCTCCGACTACGAGGGGCCGGTCTATTGGCGGTACGGCGTGCTGTGGCTGGCCGCCTACGTCAACCTGCTCGAGAACGTCGAGGGCGCCGACTGGTGGCACCGCTTCGACTTCATGCGCAACACCTTCAAGTGGCGGATCCAGCAGTGCGCGCCGGGGTACGAGCTGAACGTCGAGCACGGCGACTGCCACGACCGGCGCAGCAGCCACTCGGTGGCGCTGTACTACAAGCTGGCCAGCGCCTACCGCATCGGCGAGGCGCAGTGGATGGCCAACCTGGTGGCGGACAAGTTCTTCTGGCGCGAGCAGTACCAGTCCGGGGTGCTGCCGGGCGTCATGCCGGAGGCGGCCTACGAGCTGCTGTGGTACGACCCGACGGTCTCGCCGGTCGACCCGGCGACGACCACGCCGACCACCGCCTACTTCCCGGACCTGGGCCAGATCAACACCCGTACCGGCTGGGGCGCGGACGCCACCCTGGTGAGCTTCAAGGCCGCTCCCGGTGGCGGGCACAAGGCATGGGACAGGGCGGAGTGGTACCGCCGGGAGCGTGGCTGGGAGACGGCGAGCACCGGTCACCACCATCCCGACGCCGGCTCTTTCGTGCTCATCTCGCACGGCGCCTATCTCGTCGTGGACGACGGCTACAACAGCCACAAGCGGGCGGCCGACTGCAACATGGTGCTCGTCGACGGTCAGGGCTGGGACAACGAGGGCGGCTTCGACGTCTACAAAGGAATTCCGTTCGACCGGAAGCCGGAGATGCGCGACGTGCTGGCCAGTGAGGGCTTCGTGCACGGAAGGTCGGAGACGGCCATCATGTACCACCCCTACCTGAAGGTACGCCGGGTCGAGCGCACGCTGGTCTGCACTCCGGCCGGGCGGCTGTTGATCCTCGACGACCTGGTCGCCGAGGAGCCTCGAGAGTGGACGGTCCTGCTGCAGTCCGACTGGCCGGCCGAGGAGGTCGGCGACGACCTCGTGCGACTGCGCTCCGGCCCGGGACAGGCGTGGGTACGCCGCCTGCCCGGCACGTCGGAGGGCGTCACGGTGTCCCAGACGGAAACCATCGTCAAGGCCAACCTCTCCTCCAGCTCGCCCAACTGGAACCTCACGACGAGGCTCCGGACCCTGCGGACGACGTCGCCTCGGCTGACGCACGCGCGGTTTCTGACCGCGATCGAGCCGACCTCCGCGCTGAACCCGATGCCGGCCACCGCGCGGACCGAGCCGTGCGACGCCGGTCACGAGGTGGCGTTCGACGGCGAGACGGTGCTGCTGGCCGGGGTGGCCGGCCGGATAAGCACCGCCTCGGTGACCGCGGACGCCGCCGCCGTCATCCTCGCCCACAACCGCGGGATCGGCGTGGTCGCCGCGACGCGAGTCGTCGTCGACGGCCGTGTGGTCCTGGAAAAGGCTGAACCGTACACGGGAGTGTTGCCATGGTAGTCACACCTCAACCGCTGGTCGCCAAGCTGCCGCGAGACCTCATCCAGTTCGACGGCCCGCTGGCCGCGTGGAAGCTGACCCTGGACCTGCCGCTGGGCGGGAAGAGCCCGGCCGAGGAGAGGTCCGCGGCCGAGCTCGCCGCGGGATTCGCGTCGGCGCCCTCGTTCGCCGTCCTGCCCGACGGGTCGGCGGTATCCTTCCGGGCCCAGGTCGACGGCGCGGTCACCTCGAAGAACACGAAGTATCCGCGGACCGAGCTGCGGGAGATGCGGGCGGCGGCACCGGGGACGCCGGCAAGCTGGTCGATCGGCGCGGACAAGGCGCGGAGCATGCGGTACGACGTCGCCGTGGCACACGCGCCCGTCGTGAAGCCGCAGGTCGTTTGTGGACAGATCCACGACGCGTACGAGGACATCCTGGAAATCATGTACGACGGCAAGAACAGTGCCATCGTCTACCGCTGGATGGGCAAGTCGCGGCCCACCCGACTCGTCACCGGCTACCGGCTCGGCACGTTCTTCACCCTGCGGGTCGACGTGGCCGCCGGGCAGGTGTCGATCAGCGTCGACGGCGAGCCGAAAGCGACCGAGTCGGCGACGAACGACGGCTGCTACTTCAAGGCCGGCTGCTACACCCAGTCCAACGCGCAGATCGAGAAGGACCCGATGCGGTACGGCGAAGTCTGGATCAGGAACATGACGATGACCGGCAGCGGCGCCTAGCCCGCCCAGTGATCAAAGCTCCGCCCAAGTAGTTAGAGCGACTTGGGCGGAGCTTTGATCACACGGATCGGACGCGCCGTGGCACGGGCGGGCCCGTGTCGCCCCGAGCGGCGTCCGAGACGACGGCCGCGAGCAGGCCGTGGTCGGGCGAGAGCCCGCACGCCGGGTCGGTGCGGGCCGCGTCGCCGGTCAGCTGGTACGCCTGGCAGCGGCAGCCGCCGAAGTCGACCTCGCGCAGGGCGCAGCCCCGGCACGGGTCGGGCATCCAGTCGGTGCCGCGGAAGCGGTTGAAGGCCGGCGAGGCGTACCAGATGTCGCCCAGGGCCCGGTCCCGCACGTTCTCCGTGCCGAGGTCGGGGATCTGGCCCGCGGCAAGGCACGGCAGCACGTCGCCGTTGGGTGCCACGACGAGCTGGCGCATCCCCCACCCGTGCATGCACGGCTTCGGCCGGTCGCCGTGGTAGTCGGGCGCGACATGGACGATCTCGACTCGGTCGCCGTACCTGTCGCGTACGGCGGCCACGTCCTGCCGCGCCCGCTCGACCTGCTCCGGGCTGGGCAGCAGGGATGCGCGGTTGCGCCAGCCCCACCCGTAGAACTGGGTGTGCGCTAGCTCCAGCCGGTCCGCGCCGAGCTCGACGCCGAGTGCGGCGATGTCGCGCAGCCGATCGATGTTGCCGGCGTGCAGGACCGCGTTCACGGTCAGCGGGATCCCGTGGCGGCGGACCATGGCGGCCGCGGCGCGTTTGCGCGCGTGGGCCGGCAGTCCGGCGACGGCGTCCGCCGCGACCGGATCCGAGTCCTGTATGGACAGTTGAAGGTGGTCGATCCCGGCCGTCGCGAGCGCGGAGAGCGCCGCCTCGGTCAGCGGTATCCCGCTGGTCACCAGGTTGGTGTACATGCCGAGCCGGTTGGCGTGCGCGACAAGCTCGCTCAGGTCGCGGCGCAGCAGCGGCTCCCCGCCGGACAGGTGCACCTGGAGCACGCCCAGCCGCCGCGCCTCGTCCAGCACTCGCAGCCAGTCGCCGGTCGGCAGTTCGTCGGCGTAGGCGGCCAGCTCGATCGGGTTGGAGCAGTACGCGCATTTCAGCGGGCACCGGTAGGTCAGCTCGGCGAGCAGCCCGGTCGGCACCGGATGGCGCGGGGTCTCCGGCCGCTCGCCGCCGGGCCGGGGCGGCCGCGCCGGGCGGCCGCTCCCGTCCACAGTGACCACTCGCCGGTCGACGAGCTCGTCCAGCAACGCCACCACGTCGTCCACCGACACTCCGGCGTATAGGTCGCCCAAGTCCTCGGCGATGGCGGCGACCGTCCCACCTGTGCACCGGCGCAGCACCTCGCCGGCGGTCTCGTTGAGCAGCAGCACACCCTCCGGGTACAGGAGGGCGAGCTGGTCGCGCACCGGATCGTGGGCCAGGCGGACGCCCGGGCACAGGCCCGGGCGGCTCGCCGCGCCGATCGCGCTCACCGGATCGGCCCGTTGTAGTCGATCGCGTCCAGCATGGACCGCAGCACGTCGCACTTGAACGACAGCGCGGCGATCGCGGCCTCCTGCTGCGTGCGGCTCACGCAATGGGTCAGCACGAGGTCCAATGTGTCCCCACTGTCGCGGCGGACCACGGGGATGCGCTTTTCGAAGTACGCGAAGCCATCCGGCTTGATCCAGTCGTAGTGGCGCCGCCAGGCCAGCATGCGGTCGGCCATCAGGTCGGGCGAGAACAGCTCGGTGAGAGCCGCCGCCGCGCCCTCCTCCCACGGTTTCGTCCGGCAGAAGGTGACGTAGCAGTCCACCGCGAAGCGCACCCCGGGCAGCACGTGCCGCTCGTCGACGACCTCGTCCCGGCTCAGACCGACCGCGTCGGCGAGGGCGAGCCAGTCACCCAGCCCGCCCTCGCCCTCGTCGTGTCCATCTTGGAACGCGATCCGCTCCATCCAACGCCGGCGTACCGCCGGGATGGGGCAGTTGGCCATCACCGCCGCGTTCTTCTGGGACAGGTGGCGCTGGTAGTACCAGCGGTTCGCCACCCACGACCGCACCTCGCCCGGTGCACACCCGCCCAGGTGCAGGCGGGTGTGGAACGGGTGGCTGTCCCAGTACCGGATGGACAGTCCGCGCAGTGCCGCGACGAACTCGTCCCGGCTCAGCGGTTGCGCTTCAGCCACGGACCGGTGTCCCCGGAGTACGCGGTGACCTCGGGCCGGACCTCGACGCATTCGACCTTCGGCTTGGCCCACTGTCGCTGTACTTTGGTCGTCATTTCTTGCCCACCTTCCAGATCATTCCGTTGGCCTTGGCGAGCAGGTACAGCTCGCCGGCGCTGTCGATGCCGAACCGGACGTCGGACCGCTTGAGCTTCTCCCCGGTGGCGAGCTCGCTCATGGTGGTTTCCTTGCCGCCGTACCAGATCCGGAGCAGTTTCAGCGGCGCCTGCTTGGGCACCACACCGGGCTCCCCACGCTTCATTTCCTTGACGTCCGCGTAGAAGACGAACCCACTGACCATGTCGGTGAAGACGTACTTGCCGCGCAGGTACGGGATGGCGTTGCCGCGGTAGACGAACCCGCCGGCGATGCCCACCACGTTGCCTTCCTCGAGGCCCTTGTTGACGTCCCGGCCGTAGGTGGCCACCGGATAGGTGAATCCGCACTTCTTGTCGTCCTTGGGCAGCGCGTAGACGTGGTCCTCGTCGATCTTCTTGCCCTGGAACGCGTAGATGCCCTCGCGGTAGTTCCACCCGTAGTTGTCCTTGGGCTTGACCTCGTACACCGACTCGACCTTGCGCTCGCCGTACGAGCCGAGGTACATCTTCCCGGTGTCCGGGTCCCAGCTGAAGCGGTGCGGGTCGCGCAGCCCGATCGCGTAGATCTCGCCGAGCGCGCCCTTCGTGGTGACGTAGGGGTTGCTCTTCGGCACGGTGTACGGGCTCGTGCCACTGGCCAACGGGTCGATCCGCAGGATCTTGCCGTGCGGCCGCGTGAGATCCTGAGCCACGTTGACCCACTCCGGCCGGAGGTAGTCGTCCTCCTGGCCGTCGCCGTACGCGAGGTAGAGCAGCCCGTAGTCGGCGCTGCCCGGCTTGGCGTACGGGTTGAAGCCGATCTGCTGGATCGAGTGCTTGTTCGCGTAGTGCCCGACGCGCAGCACCTGCCGGCTGGAGCCGGAGAAAGTCCCCGCGCTCGCCGAGTCGGCGGTCCATTCGGTGATGACCGCGTGCTGCTGGGTCACCAGCGTCAGCACCGGCAGCGTGGGCGTGTGCTGGTAGAGCGCCTTACCGGCCTCGGTGTGCACGGTGTAGAACTTGCGGTTGCTCTGGAACGCCGGGTGGAAAGCCACGAAGCCGAATCCACTGCCGAGTCCCGGAGCGAGCTGGAAATTCGAGAACCGGCTCGCGACGTCGAGGTACTCGGTAGCCTTTTTATTCTCGACGAGATAGAGCTTCCCGTTGAGGTCGGGCACGAAGAGTCGGCGCCGGCTGTCGCCCGGGATCTCACCGATGTAGTTGATCCGCGCCTTGCCCGGCGCGAGACTGGGCCGGCTCGGCGGATCGAGCTTGGTTGGCCGGGTCTCCGGCATCCTGACCAGGTCCGTCAGGCTGATGGAGAGCCCGTAGGACGGCCTTCCCGGCAGTGGGTCTTCAATTTCTTTCCCATAGCCTTCACGGCAGAATTCGAGGTCGTCCGCGTAGGCGGGTGCCGCGCACAGCGGAGCCGCACTCAATCCGAGCGCGACCGCCAATGCGAATGCCAAGGGTCTATGACGATGGAATGTCGAATCTGAACGCACGCGCGTCCACTCCCCCGTTGATGGTGTGCGAGCAGTACGAGCGACAGCGTATTCAGCCAGTCACCGCATCGTCACAGAAATCGCCGAACAGCGCTTCGGAGTACGAACACGCCCATGGCGCGCACTAAGCCCGTCGGCGGCGGCGCCGTCGTGAGCCACGGAGGCTTGCCGTGGCACCATCGTGGTGCCATAGTGATGCCATGGACCTGAGGCCGTACATCGAACAGCTGCGCAACGAGTTCGCGGTGGCCGCGGAGGGAGCCGACCCCGAGGGCCGGGCGCTCGCCGAGCGGCTCGTCTCGCAGCTGGAGTCGGCCACCCGGCTCGCGCTGCTCGAAGCGCTGTCCGACGCGGCCGACGAGATCACTCTGGAGTTGGCGCCGGGGTCGGTGCACGTGCGGCTGCGCGGACGCGAGCCCGACTTCGTGGTCACGCTCCCCACTCCCCCGCCCGAAGACATGACGATGGAGGCCGCGCCGCCCGCACCGGTCACCGCACCGGACGGCGACGACGGCGGTACGTCGCGGATCAACCTGCGCCTGCCGGACCACCTCAAGGCGAGCGTCGAGCAGGCCGCCGGCCAGGCCGGGCTCTCTGTCAACGCCTGGCTCGTGCGGGCCGCGGCCGCCGCGGTCGAGGCCGGCGATCCGCAGCGCCGGCCGGCACGGCGGGCCGAGCCGAGCTCCGGCCAGCGCGTCACCGGCTGGGCACGCTGACCGCGCGACCCGACCACTCACACCCCTGACCAGCAGCAACATCCACCAGGCACATTTCGGGAGACCACCATGCCTGTTTTCGATACGCCAGAACCGATTGCCCTCCAGATCGACCTGGCGATCGGCGACGCCTGGATCACCGCGACCGACCGCACCGACACCGTGGTCGAGGTGCGTCCGCGCAAGGCGTCGAGCCAAGCCGACGTGAACGCCGCCGACCAGACCACCGTCGAGTACACGGCCGGACGCCTGATGATCAGAGCGCCGAAGAGCTGGCGCAGGTTCGTCAGCGGCGGCGGCCCGTCGATCGACATCGTGATCGAGGTGCCGAGCGGCTCCACGGTGGAGGCGGAGGCGTCGTGGGCGTCGTTCCGTTCCGAAGGGCGGCTCGGCGAGTGCCGGTTCAAGACGGGGAGCTCCGTCCGGCTCGACCAGACCGGGCCGCTGGAGATCGACAGCAGCTACGGCGAGATCGTCGTGGAGCGGGCCGCCGGGCCGGTCCGGGTCACCACCTCGTCGGGCAACGTCCGCCTCGGCGAGATCGACGGGCCGGTCGAGATCAAGAACTCGTCCGGCGCCTCCTGGATCAGGCAGAGCGCCGGCGACGTCCGGGTCAAGACCGCTTACGGCGACGTCATCGTGGACCGGGCGCTCGGTTCGGCCACCGTGACCAGTACCCACGGCGGCGTCCGGATCGGCGAGGTGGTCCGCGGCTCGGTCGACGTGCGGACCTCGTACGGCGCCGTCGAGGTCGGCGTCCGCCGGGGCACCGCGGCATGGCTCGAGCTCAGCACCCGCCACGGCCGGGTGCACAACGCGCTGGAAACGACCGAGGGTCCGGGCGAGGACGACGACACCGTCGAGATCCGGGCGAACACCAACCACGGCGACATCACGGTCCGCCGCGCCGCCTGACCAACCTCCACGAGACGAGGAGCCCCATGACCGCGATCACCGTCACCGGCCTGCGCAAGTCCTACGGCGACAAGGTCGTGCTCGACGGCATCGACCTGCGGATCCCCGAGGGCACGATCTTCGCGCTGCTCGGCCCCAACGGCGCCGGTAAGACCACCACGGTGCGGATCCTCTCCACCCTGATCGACGCCGACGGAGGCTTCGCCGCCGTCGGCGGCCACGACCTGACCCGGGAGCCCGACGCGGTACGCGACCTGATCGGTGTCACCGGCCAGTTCTCCGCCGTCGACAACCTGCTCACGGGCGAGGAAAACCTGAACCTCATGGCCGACCTGCACCATCTGGACAAGGCGGCCCGTCGCCGCCGCACGGCCGAACTGCTGCGGCACTTCGACCTGACCGGCGAGGCGCGCAAGCCGGTGTCGACATACTCCGGCGGCATGCGGCGGCGGCTCGACCTTGCCATGACCCTGGTCGGCGATCCGCGCGTCATCTTCCTCGACGAGCCGACCACCGGCCTCGACCCGCGCAGCCGCCGCGGCATGTGGGACGTCATCCGCGACCTCGCCGACGACGGCGTCACCATCTTCCTCACCACGCAGTACCTGGAAGAGGCCGACCAGCTCGCCGGCCGGGTCGCTGTCCTCGACCACGGGCGCATCGTCGCGCAGGGCACGCCCGAGGAGCTCAAGCGGCTGGTACCGGGCGGCCACGTGCGCCTGCGGTTCGCCGACCAGGACGAGTTCCAGTTCGCGTCCCAGGTCCTCGGCACACCGGCGGGCGACGCGGAAACCCTGACCATCCAGGTACCCAACGACGGCAGCGTGCGATCCCTTCGCGCCCTGCTCGACCAGCTCGACGCGGCCTCCATCGAGGCCGCCAGCCTGTCGGT
>Ga0307513_10013320_pt1 | contig 10097 bp, 3 predicted proteins | sample 15_EM_MG_FD_202174 | JGI IMG/M metagenome (GOLD analysis project Ga0307513, IMG submission 202174) | Populus trichocarpa ectomycorrhiza microbial communities from riparian zone in the Pacific Northwest, United States - 15_EM | ecosystem: Host-associated > Plants > Roots > Unclassified | place...
GCTTCGGCTCGGCGGACGGGGTCGCCGCGGACCGCGAGTTCCGGCAGCTGGGCTTCGACTCGCTGACCGCCGTCGAGCTGCGCAACAGGCTCAGCGCCGCCAGTGGGCTGAGCCTGCCGGCGACGCTCACGTTCGACTACCCGACCCCGGTCGCCGTGGCCAAGCATCTCGCCACGGAGCTGCTCGGCGGGGACAGCCCGGCCGGTCCGTCGCTCCTCGCCGAGCTCGACAGGTTCGAGGCGGTGGCGGCCGTCAGCGAGTCCGACGACGTGACCCGGGCCGGTGTGGTCGCCCGGCTGCGGCAGCTGCTGGCGCAGTGGAGCGGACCTACCACCGAGGACGGCGCCACCGGCGTAACGGAGCGCATCCACGCGGCGAGCACCGACGAGGTCTTCGCCTTCATCGACAACGAACTTGGCCGCTCGAAGGACCGCTGACCGCGGTCGAGCCATGGAGGAAGGTACAGCGGAGATGCCGGACGAACAGAAGCTCGTCGAATACCTGAAGTGGGTCACCGCGGACCTCCACCAGACCCGCCAGCGGCTTGAGGAGGTCGAGGCGGGGCGGCAGGAGCCGATCGCCATCGTCGGTATGAGCTGCCGCTTCCCCGGCGGCGTCGACTCGCCCGACGCGCTGTGGGAGATGGTCGTCGAGGGGCGGGACGGCATCTCCGGCTTCCCCGCCGACCGTGGCTGGGATGTCGACACCCTTGTCGGCGACGGGCTCGGCCGCAGCGCCACCCTCCAAGGTGGATTCCTCTACGACGCCGCAGACTTCGACCCCGCCTTCTTCGGTGTCTCCCCGCGCGAGGCGGTCGCGATGGACCCACAGCAGCGGCTGCTGCTCGAGGCGACGTGGGAGGCGTTCGAGCGCACCGGGATCGACCCGGTCTCGTTGCGCGGCAGCCGCACCGGCGTCTTCGTCGGCACCAACGGCCAGGATTACGGCCACGTCCTCTACGCCACCCAGGAGGATGTCGAGGGGCACGCCGGCACAGGGCTCGCCGCGAGCGTCATCTCCGGGCGCCTGTCGTACACCTTCGGGCTCGAAGGCCCCGCGGTCACGGTGGACACCGCCTGCTCCTCCTCGCTCGTCGCGCTGCACCTGGCCGCCCAGGCACTGCGCGGCGGTGAGTGCTCGCTCGCGTTGGCCGGTGGCGTGACGGTGATGACGACGTCGGCGAGCTTCGCCGGCTTCAGCAGGCAGGGCGGGCTGGCGCCGGACGGCCGCTGCAAGGCCTTCTCCGACGACGCCGACGGCACCGGCTGGTCCGAGGGCGTCGGCATGCTCGTGCTGGAGCGGCTCTCCGACGCCAAGCGCAACGGCCACGCGGTCCTCGCAGTCGTACGCGGCTCCGCCGTCAACCAGGACGGCGCCTCCAACGGCCTCACCGCCCCGAACGGCCCGGCCCAGCAGCGGGTCATCCGGGCCGCGCTCGCCGGTGCCGGCCTCAGCACCGCCGACGTCGACGTTGTCGAGGCGCACGGCACCGGGACGACGCTCGGCGACCCGATCGAGGCGCAGGCGCTGCTCGCCACGTACGGGCAGGAGCGGGAACGCCCCCTGCTGCTCGGCGCCGTCAAGTCGAACCTCGGTCACACGCAGGCCGCCGCCGGTGTCGCGGGCATCATCAAGATGGTCCAGGCGATCCGGCACGGCGTGGCACCGAAGACGCTGTACATCTCCTCGCCGTCGTCGCATGTGGACTGGTCGGCCGGTGGCGTGCAGCTGCTCACCGAGAACGTCGACTGGCCGATCGCCGACCGGCCGCGCCGGGCCGGCGTCTCCTCGTTCGGCGTCAGCGGCACGAACGCGCACGTCATCATCGAACAGCCGACGCCCGAAGAGCCGGCCGTGGCCGAAGCCGAACCGCCGGCCACCGTCCCGTGGCTCGTCTCCGCGAAGTCCGAGCACGCGCTGGACAACCAGATCGAACGCCTCCTAGCCCTCGACCTCCCGCCCGCCGACGTCGCGCTCTCCCTGACCACCCGCTCAGCCTTCGACCACCGGGCGGTGCTGCTGGCCACGGACAGCGGCGTCACGGAGGTGGCGCGGGGTGCGGCCAAGCCGACGCCACTCGCTGTCCTTTTCTCCGGTCAGGGCTCGCAGCTTCTGGGTATGGGTCGTGACCTCTACGACCACCACAAGGTGTTTAGGGAGGCTTTGGACGAGGTCCTCGAAAATCTCGACCCGGGGCTGCGGGACGTGATGTGGGGTTCCGACGCGGAGTTGCTCAACCAGACCGGTTGGACGCAGCCGGCGCTGTTCGCGGTCGAGGTGGCCCTCTTCCGGCTGGTCGAGTCGTTCGGTGTCAAGCCCGACCGGCTGGCCGGTCATTCGATTGGTGAGATCGCGGCGGCACATGTCGCCGGTGTGCTGTCCCTTGAGGACGCTTGTCGGTTGGTGACCGCTCGGGCGCGGCTGATGCAGGCGTTGCCCCAGGGCGGGGCGATGGTCGCGATCCAGGCGGCCGAGGACGAGATCGAGCTGACCGAAGGTGTGTCCATCGCCGCCGTCAACGGTCCGAGCTCGGTCGTGATCGCCGGTGAGGAGGCCGAGGTCGAGGCGATCGCGGCTCGGTTCGCCAAGACGACTCGGCTGCGGGTGTCGCACGCGTTCCACTCGCCGCTGATGGACCCGATGCTCGACGACTTCCGGGCCGCGATCAAGAGCCTCGCCTTCAACGCGCCGCTCGTCCCGATCGCCACGACCGGGGACGTGACCGACCCTGAGTACTGGGTCAGGCATGTGCGGGAAACGGTCCGGTTCGCGGACGCCGTCGCCAGCCTCGACGGGCACACGCTGCTGGAGGTCGGGCCGGACGGGGTGCTGTCCGCGATGACCGGCACGGCGATCCCCACCCTGCGCAAGGACCGGGACGAGGAGACCGCCTTCCTGACCGCGCTCGCGCGGCTGCACACCAGCGGCACGAGTGTCGACTGGACGCCGGCCGTCGGCGGGGGCACGTGGGTGGAGCTGCCCACCTACCCGTTCCAGCGCGAGCGGCACTGGCCCTCCGGGCTCGGCATGGGCCTGGTCGACGCGGGCGGGCTGGGGCTCGCGCCCGCCGGCCACCCGCTGCTCGGCGCGATGGTGACGATCGCCGGCTCGGACGAGGTCGTGCTCACCGGCCGCCTCTCGCTGGCGACCCACCCGTGGCTGGCGGACCACGAGGTCGGCGGCGGCGTGCTCTTCCCCGGCACCGGCTTCCTCGAGCTCGCGATCCGCGCCGGCGACCAGGTCGGCTGCGACCGCGTCGAGGAGCTGACGCTCGTGGTCCCGCTCGTGCTCACCGAGCGGGACGCGGTCACCCTCCAAGTACGGGTCGGCGCGCCGGACGAGACCGGCGGCCGCGCGGTGACCGTCCACTCGCGACCCGCCGACGAGTCGGAGCACCCCTGGATCCAGCACGCCACCGGCGTGCTCACCGGCGGTGCGGCGGCGTTCGACGCGGGCTTCGACGTCACCGTCTGGCCGCCCGAGGGCGCCGAGCCGGCCGAGGTCGAGGGCATCTACCCGCGGCTGGCCACCCGAGGCCTCGCCTACGGCCCGGCATTCCAGGGGCTGCGGGGCGTATGGCGCAAGGACGGCGAGGTGTACGCCGAGGTCGCCCTCCCCGACCAGGTCAAGGACGCCGCGTCGTTCGGCATCCACCCGGCGCTGCTGGACGCCGCGTTGCACGCGATCGTCTTCGGGGACACCGGAAAGGGCATGCTGCCATTCGAGTGGAGCGGCGCCACCCTGCACGCCAGCGGTGCCACCCAGCTTCGCGTACGGCTGGCTCAGAACGGTACCGACGCCGTCTCGGTGACCGCCGTCGACGTCGCCGGCGCACCGGTCATCGCGGTCGACTCCCTCGCCCTGCGGGCACCCTCCGCGGTGCAGGCGGTCGCGGCCGCCGCCGGACGGTCCGAACAGGAGTCGCTCTTCCGTCTCCAGTGGATCCCGGCACCCACCGAACCGGTCCCGGCCACGGGTGCGCGCTGGGCGGTCATCGGTGCCGACGAGATCGACCTGGCACCCACGCTCTACCGGGCCGGTGAGGCGATCGCCGCGTACGCGGAGTCGCTCACCGGCGCGATTGGAGAGCGGGGCGTCGTACCAGAGGTGTTTCTGATTCCGGTCCTCGGCGGTGACGGCCCCGCGGCCGCGCACACGACGGCGGCCCGGGTCCTTGCCCTCCTTCAGGAGGCGCTGTCGGACGACCGGCTTGCCGGCCCCCGGATGGTCTTCATCACCCGCGGCGCGGTGGCGACCGATGGCGAGTCGGTGCGCGACCTGGCCGCCGCGGCCGCGTGGGGGTTGGTGCGCTCGGCGCAGGCGGAGAACCCCGGACGGTTCCTGCTCGTGGACCTCGACGACACCGTCGAGTCGCTGGTCGCCATGCCCAGCCTGCCCGGCCTGCTCGACACGGGCGAGCAGCAGGTCATCGTGCGGGCCGGCGCGGTACGCGTGCCACGCCTCGCGCCGGTGTCCTCCGGCGCCTCGCTGGTACCACCGGCCGGCGTGCCCTGGCGGCTCGACAGTGGACGGAGGGGAAGCCTCGACGGGCTCGGCCTTGTCCCCTGCCCCGCGGTGGCCGAGCCGCTCGTCGGCCGGCAGGTGCGCGTGCGCATCGGCGCGGCCGGGCTCAACTTCCGGGATGTGCTGAACGCGCTGGGCATGTACCCCGGCGAGGCCGGTCTCTTCGGCTCCGAGGCGGCCGGTGTGGTGGCCGAGGTAGGTCCGGAGGTGACCGGGCTGCGGGCCGGTGACCGGGTGATGGGTTTGCTGTTCGGCGGCTTCGGCCCGCTCGGCGTGACCGACGAACGGTTCCTGGCGAAGACGCCGGCGTCATGGTCCGACGAGACCGCCGCCTCCGTGCCGCTCGTGTTCCTCACCGCGCACTACGCCTTCACCGATCTGGCCGGCCTCGAGGCGGGGGAGAAGGTGCTCGTGCACGCCGGCGCCGGAGGCGTTGGCATGGCGGCGATCCAGCTCGCCAGGCACCTCGGGGCCGAGGTGTTCGCGACCGCGAGCGAGGGCAAGTGGGACACGCTGCGCGCGCTGGGCCTGGACGACGAGCACATCGCGTCCTCGCGCACGCTCGACTTCGCGGGCCGCTTCCCGAAGGTCGACGTCGTGCTGAACGCGCTGGCCGGCGAGTTCGTCGACGCGTCGCTCAGCCTCCTGGAGGCCGGCGGTCGTTTCCTCGAGATGGGCAAGACCGACGTACGCCGCCAGGACGACCTGCCGGGCGTGGTGTACCGGGCGTTCGACCTCATCGAGGCCGGGCCGGACCGGATGCGGTCCATGCTGGCGGAGCTGCTGGATCTCTTCGAGAGTGGCGCGCTGCGGCCGCTGCCGACCGTGAGTTGGGACGTGCGACGGGCGCGTGAGGCGTTCCGCTACATGAGCCTGGCCAAGCACGTCGGCAAGCTCGTGCTAACGGTGCCGCGGGCGTGGGACCCGGACGGCACCGTGCTCATCACCGGCGGTACCGGCGGGCTCGGCGGCGAGCTGGCCAAGCATCTCGTCACCAAGCGGGGCGCCAAGCGCCTGTTGCTGCTGAGTCGCCGGGGCCTCGACGCGCCCGGTGCGGCGGAGCTGCGGGACGAGCTCGCCGGGCACGGCGCGTCGGTGACCGTCGCCGCCTGCGACGTGTCGGACCGCGCGGCGCTGGCCGAGATCGTGGCCGGGCAACGCCTCACCGCCGTCGTGCACACCGCGGGCGTCCTGGACGACGGGGTTGTCGCCTCGCTCGACGAGGAGCGTCTCTCCACAGTGCTGCGGCCCAAGGTGGACGCCGCCTGGCATCTGCACGAGCTGACCCGCGAGTCGGACCTCGCCGCCTTCGTCGTCTACTCCTCGGTCTCCGGTGTCATGGGTAGCCCGGGGCAGGGCAACTACGCGGCGGCGAACACGTACCTGGACGCGCTCGCCGCCTACCGCCGGGCGGCCGGGCTGCCGGCCATCTCGCTGGCCTGGGGCGCGTGGACCCAGGACGTCGGCATGACCGGCCGTCTCGGTGACGCCGCGGTCGAGCGGATGGCGCGTTCCGGCATGCCACCGCTCAGCGTCGAGCAGGGCCTGGCCCTCTTCGACGCGGCGACGTCGGTGGACGAGGCGTTCGTGGTGCCGGTGCGGCTCGACCCGGGCGACTTCCGCGCGCACAACCAGATCCCACCGATCCTCAGCGGAGTCGTCACCGGCCCGCGACGGGCCACCGCGGCGGTCGGGCGCTCCGGGGTCACGCTCCGGGACCGGCTGCGCGGCCTCGGCTCGGCCGAGCAGGAGCAGCTCCTGCGGGAGATCGTGGCCAACTACGCGGCGGTCCTCTTGGGACATACCGATGCCGGCGGGATCGACCCGGAACGAAACTTCCTTGAGCTGGGGCTCGACTCGCTCATCGCGGTCGAGCTGCGCAACCAGCTCAGCGATGTCGTCGGCCTCCGGCTGCCCTCATCGGTCATCCTCGACAGCAAGACGCCGGCGCAGCTCGCCAGATGGCTGCACGGCGAGCTGGCCGCCCAGACGGACCTCACCGCCGGCCCGGCGCGGGCCGCGGGTGGCGGCGCACCGGCCGGGGACGGCGGCGCCGACTCGCTGCAGCGCCTCTTCTTCACCGCCGTCCACGCGGGCAAGGAGGTCGAGGCGATGCGGATGCTCACCGCCGTGGCGGCCACCCGGCCGAGCTTCGAGTCCACAGCGGAGCTGGAGGACCTGCCGGCGCCCGTCACGCTCGCCGACGGCCCGCGCGACCCCCGGCTCATCTGCGTCAGCGCGCCGGGCGCGACCGGCGGTGTCCACCTGTACGCCCGGATCGCCGCCCAGTTCCGCGGCAAGCGCCACGTCTCGGCACTGCCGCTCGTCGGCTTCGCCATGGGGGAGAGCCTCCCGGCCACCGGGGCGGCCGCGGCGCGGGTCGTCGCCGAGAGCATCCTGCACGCCAGCGACGGTGACCCGTTCATCATCGTGGGCCACTCCACCGGCGGCACGCTCGCCTACTTCGCCGCCGGCGAGCTCGAGCACACCTGGGGCGTCAAGCCAGAGGCGGTCATCATGCTCGACACGCTGGCACTCACGTTCCGCCAAGACGACTACGACAACGTGGGCCGGTTCTACCTCGCCGGCATCGACTCGCCGCTGGTGAACCTCAACAGCGCGCGGCTCTCCGCGATGGCCCACTGGTTCGTCAAGCTGAAGGACATCTCGGTACCACCGACCACCGCCCCGAAGCTGATGATCCGCTCAGCGATCACCCCGGATGGCACCGAGATCCCGTACACCGAGCCGTGGGTCCCGGTCGACGACGTCCGCAGCATCGAGGCCGACCACCTGTCGCTCGCCGCCGAGCACTCGGCCATCACCGCCGGCGTCATCGAGGAGTGGATCGCCGGCCTCGACAAGTGACGGAAGGGCCCCAGGGAGCTTTCCCTGGGGCCCTTTCAAACGTCGGGCAGGGCTCAGTCGGTGGCCAGTCTGAGGGAGCGGGACGGGCAGACGTCGAGCGCGTCCCGCACGTCGGCCAGCTCGTCATCGCCCGGGTGCTCGTCGAGGACGACCACGATGCCGTCCTCGTCCTGGTCGAATACCGATGGCGCGGTGACGACGCACTGCCCGGCCCCGATGCAGCTGCCCGGGTTGGCCACTACGCGAACCATCTCTCTCCCTACCAGCGCACGGGCAGCGAGTCGATCCCGAAGACGACGCCGTCGTACTTGAACGCCAGCTTCTCCACCGGGATGGCCAGCTCCAGCTTCGGGATCCGTTCGAAGAGCGTCTTGTAGGCGATGTCCAGCTCGGCGCGGACGAGGTGCTGGCCAAGGCACTGGTGTACGCCGTAGCCGAAGGCGACGTGGTGGCGCGCGGAGCGGCTCGGGTCGAAGTCGCCGGCCCGCTCGAAGACCGACGAGTCGTGGTTGGCGGCGGCGACGAGCGGCACGATGCCCTCGCCCCCCTTGATGGGCTGCCCACCGATCTCGGTGTCCTCTGTGGCCACGCGGAGCGCGACCATGTCGGCTACGGAGTAGTACCGCAGCAGCTCCTCGACCGCCCGCTCGTCACCGATCCACTGTGGATTGAGTAGCAGCGTGACCATGCCGAGCGCCATGTTGTTGGCCGTCGTCTCCTGGCCGGCGATGAGCAGCAGCATCGCGGCGCCGGAGATCTCCTGCAGCGACATGGCGCCGGAGGCGAGCATCACGCTGATGAGGTCGTCGCCGGGACGCTTCTGCTTGACCAGGATCAGCCGGGACAGGTAGCGCAGGATCTCCCGGGTCGCCTGGTCGCGCTCGTCGTGCGTGGAGCTCATCGTGACCAGCAGGCGGATCCGGGCCTCGAAGAAGTCGCGGTCGACGTGCGGGACACCGAGCAGCGCGGAGATGACGAGTGAGGGCACCGCCGCGGTGAAGTCGGAGACAAGCTCCGCCTCGTTGCCGGCGGTGAGCAGCCCGTCGATCCGGTGGTCGACGACCTCCTGGATGGACGGTCGCATCTCCCGGATGCGGCGCACGGTGAACTCCGGGATCAGCGCCTTGCGGAAGCGGTCGTGGTCCGGTGGGTCGAGCGCCACGAACCAGCCCGGCACCTGGTCGGGGTTCGGCACGCCGCCGGTACGGCCGACGCTGGGGAAGCCCTCGTGCCGAGGACTTGAACTGATCCGCGGGTCAGTGAGCACCGCGCGCACGTCGTCGTACTTGGTGACCAGCCACACCTTCGCGCCGGTCGGCATGTGCGACCAGACGAGCCCTTCCCGGGCCCGGAAGTCGGCGTACTGGTCCGGCGGGTACGGCTGCCCCGGCCGGCGCAGCGGGAAGTCGACGAGATTCGCCGTGTTGGACATTCTCCCACGATGGTGGATCCCGCCACCGCACGTCTCACTCACGGCCGAAGTCGAGAAGAACCCCTAGTCTCGGCGCCTCCGGGTTCTGAGGGATTCCCTGGGTGCCAGTCGAGAGACTGTTCGCGTCGCGAGCGAGAGGTTTCCACGATGGCGATGATCTGTGGTACGGACTGCGTCCGCACCTTGGCGGATGTCGAGCGGGACGCCGTGCGGATGGCTGAGGATCTCCAGTCACGCGGCGTGGGCCTCGGGGACCGGGTGCTCCTCAAGGCGGAGAACTCGGTCGGATACGTGACCGCGCTGCTCGCGCTGATGCACGCGGGCGCCTCGATCCTGCTGGTCGACCACCGCGAGCGGCCCGAGACGACGGAGCGGCTCATCGACATGACCGGCGTCATGCTCTGCGTGGTCGACGACGACGCGGTGCCGGAGACCCGGATACCCTGCGTCTCCATCTACGAGCTGCAGTTGGCGGCCACGGCCAACAACGAGTACGTCGACTACATCGACATCGAGAAGTGGCGCGCCCTGCCCGACGGGCTATTGATGTGCTCCTCCGGATCGACGGCGTCACCGAAGGTGATCGTCAAAAGTGGAGACTCCTTCCTGCGCAACCTCCAGCGCAACATCGACGCGGTGGGCCACGTGAGCACCGACGTGCTCGTGCCGCTGCTGCCCTTCCCGCACCAGTACGGCCTCTCCATGGTGCTCATCGCCTGGTTGGCCCGGTGCTCGCTGGTCGTCGCGCCATACCGGCGGCTGGACCACGCGCTCCGGCTGGCCGAGCTGAGTGGCGCCACGGTCTTCGACGCCACACCGGTCACCTACCGCAGCATGATGAACATCGTCGGTCGCCGCCCTGCCCTCGGCGCGGTGCTCCGCGACGCCCGGATGCTCTGCGTCGGCGCCGCCCCGCTGGACGCCGGCCTCGTCGCCCGGTACGAGAAGGAGTTCGACCACAGGCTGCTGGACAGCTACGGCAGCACCGAGATGGGCAACGTCTCCTTCGCCAACCTGGACAATCCCGTCGCTTGTGGACGCGCGGTGGACGGCGTCGACCTGACCATCGTGGACGACGCGGGCATCGAGCTACCGGCCGGCGAGATCGGCGAGGTCATGGTCCGCACACCGGACATCATGGCCGGCTACCTCGAGGACGACGGCACGCTCGTCCCGGTGACCGGCGAGTGGTTCCCCAGCGGCGACTTCGGCTTCCTCGACGCGAACGCGAACCTGTACATCCTCGGCCGCAAACGAGCCGTGCACCGCATGG
>Ga0307513_10013321_pt1 | contig 10096 bp, 14 predicted proteins | sample 15_EM_MG_FD_202174 | JGI IMG/M metagenome (GOLD analysis project Ga0307513, IMG submission 202174) | Populus trichocarpa ectomycorrhiza microbial communities from riparian zone in the Pacific Northwest, United States - 15_EM | ecosystem: Host-associated > Plants > Roots > Unclassified | place...
ACCATCACTACGACTTCCACCTGCTTCCTCGAGCCAGCGACCAGCTCGGGGCACCTCGGCCCATTCCAACGTGCCTTTCCCTTCCTCTTCATCCAACTTTTGATCACCCGCCATCGAAATCCTTTTTCCGGTCGCCTTGCGATGCCCACTCCTTGTGATTCCCATAACGCCGCTTTTATCTTCCCCGATATTGCGGTCAAATGTCGTCCTCCAACACTGCCATCTTCATCGATCTGTTCTTGGTCAAATCCCCTCATCTAATAACATCGTCGCTCTAAATTACACCTCGAAAACTGGGTTACAGCGGAAATCGAAAGAGACCGTGTTGTGTAGTTTCCTATCGGTTGGACAGGATCCGATCATCCATTGCAGGTTTTGGATATGAGGACGCATACATTGGGTGCTTTGTATATCCTGCGAGTCCCATTTTTTATTTATGAAAGGAAAAGGTGTTGACTCAAGGTGCGAGAGCAGGTCATCCCGTGTAAGCGCGGGCTTCACGAACACCCCTCCTCCTCCGTGGGCTGCGTTCTACCGATATTTTAATCCTGAACATGCGCATCTTGCCCCTGGACGTGGTATGTTCTAACTTCCTGTTTGAGCATCTTCTCTCGTGTAACTTTTTCAGAGGTTTTGTTTGTGTGCAGTTACGAAACTGGCGAAAGGGATCCAACGTCTCGCTTCACATTCTGGAAACGTGCTTTGTGTTTTCTCTGTTCCCGCTCTGTTCACTTTATTTTCTTTTGTTTCTGATTCGAGTTCTTTTAATTGCGGCTGGCTTTGGCGATACAACCATTTCGGGAGGAGTAAGGAGTATTTGAGTACGGTGGGTTTTTGTTTCTTATTTTTTTTTTGTGTGTGTTTCGCCCTCCGAGTTATCTTTACTCGATCATCCTCGCTCGATCTTCACGTATAGGCTGTCAAAATGAACGACTCCACGTGGGCGTCTTCAGCTGCAGAGGAGGATGTGTTTGTGAATATTACTGGGCAAAATTATGAAGATAACGTTTATTCGTCATTTGATTTTTTCTTTCTTTCTCGCTTCATCGTCGTCGCCGTCGTTTTAATGTTTAATGTTCCAACCGTCCTTTGCACCACCTTGCATTTCCTGCTATTCGTGGGCGTCACGTTCATCAATGTCTGCTGTTCAGCGTTATTTTTTTCGTTAGTGTTCGGGAGCACGAGAAGCCCGTTTCTTTTGGGTGCTGAGGTGAATGCCACTCCTGGTGTTTTATATCAATCCGTTGCTGGACTTCACTCGTGCAAGGATATATTGATGCCGTTTCCAAAACGAGCACAGGCTTGTAAGCGCCAGCACCTGATGGATGAATGACGATGAGAATCCTGGGGTGTGCACTCTCATTATCATTTCATTCCTCCAAACGGTTACAGGGGTAGAACTAGGTCATGATTTTGTGCAAGGACGAGCGACAGGATCTCCGTGCACTGGGTTGGATCTTGAAGCTTGAAGCTTGAAACTCAATTGAAATTGAAAGGTGGTACAGGATGGGGTGGAGTCCGATTCAGGTAAGATCCTTGCTTTTTTCCAGCAATTTCGGATGGTCGTGGTGTCAACATTGCACCATGCAAGATCTGCAAGGGAGGTTTTGGAGCCATGGTAAAGGTTGGTTCCCAGTGAATGGTTTGTCTCCAACCTCCTGAGCGGCCACTAGTGGCGCATCACTGAGATTGTACCTGGTCAATTAATTCACTTGACTGTGTACCTCAGGGTCAACTGTAATATAGTACTGAAAACTATGGGTTACGCACCCAGCCTAGGGGTATGCATTATGCCTTATTGCGGTTGTATGGGTTGTGGTATGCATTTCCCCACGAACCAACTTGGTGGACCAAAAAAGGTATGCGTTATGAGGGAGTATGAGTTATCTGAGCTATGTGTTATGAGGGAGTCGACTGTAGCAAAGATACCAAGCAACAGCCATCTCAGGTACATAGAATACGCAATGCACGATATGCTTGTGGACCAGTTTAACCCACTCTCCACATTCAGGCAGTACTGCAACAACTTCAAGCGATTGTTGAGGACTTACAAGACGGGGTTCCACCTTCGTGTTACGCGACCAGATTGTGAATTTGACGGGGATGTCGCTCCAGAATCCAAGTCAATTGAGAAGTTATGACCGGACTGGTTGAAGAACATTGCTATTTCAGGATATGGAGGCATGAAATCACTAGGAACTATAGTCGATCTGTCCCTTCGCAATTCCAGAGGGAGACCAGCCAGCGAGTTTACACTGCCTCCAGGCTTTCTCGAAGCAGTCCGTGAAACCTGCCAGTGGGCAAGGTTTTTCGTTCCCAGTTTGCGTCGAGTCTTATAAGATCCGTCTTTATGGACATGGAGGCCACTTCAAGTCCCACCGCGACACGCCTGAAGTAGACCCTGTTGGTCCTTCCTCGTCGGATTAGGCGATACAAGCGCAACGTTTGACTGGACCGAGCGCAAGCATGATCGCATGTGGCTTACCGTGGTGCAACTGGATTCACCAGCTGTTGACTTGACTCGGACTTGAATGACATCTCCGAGTCCGAAAGTGCTCCAGTAAGGGATTCGCAGAAAAGGAGAGCCCTATTAGATGAGATGTTCTCCTGAGATGCAGAGTGACACAAGGGGTGGCGGAATTTGGGCGGAATGTGGAATTTGCACCAACACTCACAATGTTTTTTTTGTGGATTGGGCTGACCACCCCCCTTGTACCACCCTCATTTGCTTATCCAATTTCTTTCGGAGATCTATTTTTGAATTCAAGCAGTCGAATTCCTAGACTCGCCAGCCATTCGTTCTGGCGGTTCTGAGGGTTCTTCCACTTTGAAGTTCCACACGCGGTGATTTCTTTGTCATTTGTTATGGCTTTGTTATGGCTTTGTTGTGGGATCAAACATCAGGCGGACAGTGAAAAATAGGAGCAGAACGACTGGGACAAACGAACACGGTTTGGCAGGGACCACGAGCCTGTCGAATTCCTTCAGAATTTGAGTACCTTCATTTTACAACATGCCACCACCCCCTTGGAGTGACATGCGATGTCCGCATGTCACTTGAAAAGGGAGTTTTTACTTGTCATTCGCATGTCATATCAACTTGCGTAAGTTGCATAAGAAAAACAGCTTTGCTTCGTTCCTGTCATACAAAACCCCCGATGTGGGCAACGTAAGTACGCTGCAGAGTTAAATGAAAGACATTCAGCGTTAGAATGCTCCATCTTTTCCCCCACTGTCCTTACCGTAATTTGAGGCGTTCTGCCCATGATGCCCCTTTTGGAAAAATTTCTAGCTTTGACTTTGCTGGTCACCACTGTCCTTGCCCAACTCGTTCACATCAGCCCCAACCACCTTGGGCTAGACAAACGACACCACAAGTTGCATTCTGGCTGCAAACATTCCCACGATTGTCACCACATTCAAGTACATGGCGCTCGCCCAAAATGCCACAACGGGAAGTGCACATTTGGTAAATGTCATATCCCTGCGGTTCGACCATGGCCATGTGACTCACATCGTATCCATATCCAGAATGCGTTTCTAGTAGCGGTTATAAGCTCAGCAAAGATGGAACGCATTGCGTAAAGGGCTGCACTCGGGGTACGTATCCAATAAGTCAGCCCTTCACTGGCTGATTGAGACCGATCAGAATCACACTGTACGCGTCCAACCCCGAAACATTCAGGGCGTACTTGTAACCGTCATGGCCACTGTGACTTTGAGTGTGTCCGCGGTTATATCAAATCCATCGACGGTCTCACCTGCCAACGTGCCTGTAAACATAGTAGGTGGTTTTGTGCTGCAATCTTCCCCTCTTATTTAAAACCATTTCTGTAGATTCTTCGTGCCACACCCAGATAGCGCATGCGAAAGCCGTGTGCCTTCCTCGAGGAATATGTGGATTTACGTGTAAAGGTGAGCTTCTTTAGAAACTGATCATCGCGCGATTGCAGGCTGCCTTACAAACGGTACTGTACTACAGAAAATTACAAGCTGAACAAAGACAAAAAGAAGTGTAACTTTTATTGTCACAAAGGTGAATGTCCTTTTACGCAATGGAAAACACATGCCCCAACAAACTCATCCTGATAGATCAGGCCTGCCGCAAAGGCAATTTGTTCGGCAAATGCAACAAGTTGACTGGCACCTGCTCATATCCAAAGCCAGGCCATTCCTCGCATACCCCAGCACCCCCCTCTACGCCCTCGACCCCACCCTCTACGCCCTCGACCCCACCCGCTACGCCCTCGACCCCAGCCTCAACGCCCTCGACTCCATCCTCTACTCCATCCTCTACTACCTCCTCGACACCATCCTCTACTACCTCCTCTACTCCATCCTCTACTACCTCCTCGACTCCATCCTCCACTACCTCCTCGACTCCTGCCTGTAACTCGACGGACTTCACTCTTGTCGGTGCGTCCGAGCATGAATTCAACAAGGCAGGCGCTGCGTTCTCGGTAAAACTGCCATGCCCAATCCTCAACACCACAAAGTATGCTGTTCTCGCCAACGGCGAGCCTGTGCTCAATACAACAAATTCTACCACGGGGATTACAATGCCCGGTCTTACTGCGCCTTACGTCCTACTGTCCGTATACGCTTTGGATTTGAGTGGGGACCCAATTTTCGCTTCGTTCACCTTGATATTTGGGAGCGTCAGCAAATCGGTCACCGTCCTCAGTGCCGACGGCCAGCCCGCTTCAAACATCGCTGTGCAGGCTAATTCTACCATCTACCCAGGGGTGGGGCAGAGCGGAATAACGGACTCTTCTGGTTTTTTTACTTTCGTTAACCTCATCCCAACAACACTGTCACTTGTTGCCAGGACGTCCGATAATCAAGTCGCCGTCGGCGGTGTTTCAAGCGATAGTACAGGTAGTGCCTCACTGAAACTCATACCATTCAATTCCGGTGTGCAACCGGAGAATGCGACACTAACAAAACGAGAACCTGGCTTTACAGTTTCGACAGCTGGTTCTCCATCCTTGCAGTTGACCTCCAAGGGCTTTCCACCCCATCTTTTCACGAAGGCCGCATATATCAGCTACATCTTCCAAACAGATGAAGTCCCGGGTGGATTCTTCGGAACCCAGTATAACGACTACTTCAGCCTCATAATCAGATCTAATAATGGAGGATACAGCGCCTACACCAACAGCATGAATGCTTTGGGTCTTGCGGCGTTCGATGCTAGCGGGGCTACAAGCAAATATACACTTACGCTAGACATTACGGGGGCAACAATTGTGAATTTTGACGTTGCAGTTTCTAACGTCGGTGACGCCGCTTACCGTATGTCTTCCATCACTTTTAGCATTTCATCATCTCACGGCTTTCTCTGCTCTACTAATTCTGGAGAGTAGAATCAAAGGTGGTTGTCAATGAATACGGTGACCTCACTTGCAACAAGTGTGACAATACCTGTGCGAATTGTCCAGGAGACCCAATGTGCCAGCCCTCGTGTGCAAACCCTCCGCCGCAAACTTGCAGCTTCTATCGTAGTTGCGCCGAAGCGAAAGTGCCATGTACTAGCAGTGGATATGCGCTGGGCTTTGGTGAATACTTTTGCACAAAATTCACCAACAACATCAAGGAATTCTCCCCAGCCGGGCAGACCTGGGTGTATTCGGTCATGACATGCTTGCAGAAAGCACTGATCCCCATCGTCTCATGTGACACCTCTTGTCCCGCCATCGAAGCCGGCGCCATTGCATCCCATGAGCCATGTTACGTCGAATCTGGAGTATGCGCCTTGGAACCCGAAGACTGGAAGGCGCTTGTTGTCGTTGTTTGGGATAAACGTACTCGTGCAGCTCTTTCAAAAATGATCGGCCAAGCATTCGGAACGGCAAAAACGTGTGCCGCCAATTCCCGCTTCGTAAAACGGATCGACGAACTGAGCCAAGAGGTGCTGCAGGCGGGTAGTGATGTTGCGAAGGCTTCTGCTCAGGCTATCCTCAATGCAGTCGAGATAACCAAGATGTTCATCGACAAAGTTGTCAGCTCGCCATAAAGTGGCCAAGTGGCATTTGTGTAGATTACAAGCGGGCCGACGTCCTCGAGAAGGAGGAGCCAGGCTGCATGGACTTTTACCGCTGTATATTTTTAACTCTCTTTTCGAACTTAAGTACTTCTCATCCGCAGTTCTTTACCTACTGATCTGTTCCTGCCGAGTATAAATACCCATTGCGTTTCGTCATTACAACTCAGTCGTTTGATCACAAATAATTGAGTTTCGTATTCCACTAGATTTTGGGCTCTGCATCTTATGCTGCATCTGCACTTGAAAGACTAAATGTACGAGAAATATGCCCACCACCAATGCTACCCTCACCACTACCGTTATCCTCTTCTCAAGCTCCTACCGGCGACGGGCCTAAACTGAACCACCTTCTCAATATGCTTCCAGGAGACCATCGAGATGAAGGGCATTGGGGACCCCCTTGGTGGCTCGGGCCTACCTATTGCAGCGGAGGCAGCATCAGTCACACTGTGGGGACTCAAACATCCTTAAGTTTGAAGGACGTGTCAAGGCAGAGGGGAGTCTCAAGATCTCGTGGGTGGGATGATCATGTAGGGATAGGGTCTAAGCCAATGTATAGCCACGTAGATACAGAACGTTGTCGTACGAATGCAAGAAGGAAAACTGTCTACGAAAACCTTCTGCCGCGTACACAAAGGGATCGCAGACGCGAGGCGTCTCGCTATCTAATTTAATCCGCACAGCCTAGCATGATCTTCCCTCAGCTGCAATGGCAACCCCCCTCACTCTGCTGGCAACCATTCCCTGGTTGCACTCCCCTCGTCTCGTCAGAAGCTTAAAAATCTTCGTCGTCTCCGTCTACAGCATCCTCATCATCAAGGTTCTCGAGGTCTCCACCGTCAACGATCTGGGTTACTGGGATTATCTTATAACTCTGCATAACAACCGCAATCCCTCGTAACTGTAGCCTGCGCCATTACGAATTTAGCCAGTGGTTCGAGTCGAAAAGGACGAGGACGAGCTCGAATAGAGGTACGTACTCGGAGTTATTCACCACCCTAACCTTTCGTAGTGACCATCGATCGGGGTTCGCCGACGAGGAGGGTGGTGATTCTTCACTTTCCCGCAGCCGCCACCACTGCTCCTCGTCAATGTATGCCAGGATGCACGAGATGGTGGGTAGATGTAAGGATCCTCCCCTGAATTGGGGGTGTTCGAGACACACGGCCCCCGTTGTCGACGTTCCTTGTCGTTTGTGGCGCTCACGAAAGCCCAGCACGCGCCGAGCCTGCAGCAATGTGAATTGAGGGTGGATTCTTCGATCAACGACGACATACATGACAAGGATCATCGCCCCTATCTCCCATCTCGCTAACGGCCCGGTACGTCATTGACTTGGAGGGGTGACATGCGGTAGATTTCTCGGTCATCGACCAGCCCTCGTTCCTCCCGCGTTCGCAGATGAACGTGTTGGGGGTTTGACTCCTCCATCGACGACGACGTACTTTGTTGCAAATATTTCTGCAAAAAACCGCAATGCCAACCTGCGCCATTAAGAATTACTTAGAGGCTGAAGCGCGAGGTCGAATAGACGTACCACGTACGTACCCAGCACGTCCCGTTATTCATCACCCTCCGGCAGAGACCACGGGATGAGGAGGACACAAAGGTGTGTCGTTTTCGACGATGCAGCATACGTGAAAGCGAGGCTGGTAGTCGCGGAGGTAATTCGTGGCAACGTACCTAAAGTGTATTGGTAAGAGAATTGATGGTCAACTTCTGAAGTAGTTTAGAGAGGCGAGGCCGGAGGTTGACATTCTGATGCGAAACGACCAGGCCCCTGGGAATAAACCTCCTGGCCCTTGTGGCAAGTCCTGGTGGCTGTTATTGGTGATCGAGACTCTGCTTCAAGTGAAATTTATTTAAATACAAACTGCGTTGCGTTCAAGAACGTTGGCAGCAGCGAGGTTATTTAGTTACTTGCGACAGCGCAACTCTGCATCCCACTCCGAGTCGTCCGAGCCCACTCCAGAAGCAACCACGAACAAAGACGTAGGATCATATTTCTCCTTAATCTTTTTCAACTTGGGGTAGTGAGATCCAAAGTACGATTTCTTGAAGTCGCGTTCGTAGAGTGAACCCCGAGGTTTTTTGTAAATTTAGATAATCTTGGAGGATGGGCAAGTATGATATTTATGGTACGAACCTCGTTCGGGTAGGATCCCAAATCCTTCGTCAATTCATCAACCACGTCAGTGCCCTGCTTGAGTCGTTCTCTCGCGGCCAGAATCGTCGCCGAGTCCGTGCCTTCCTCCCAGCTCTCAGCGATATATACTTGGGCAATGGCCTTCCGCCAAGACGGATTCAAACCAGTCGATTCTGGGTCGACGCGAGAAACAGCGCCTCCAGCAACCGAACTTTTTTATATAAAAAAACGAATCAGGATTGGGCTTGTATTCGACAGGTGTTCAAAGGGGGGGGAGGGAAAAAAAAAGGTGTACGTACTTAGTAGCCACGCCCAACGACAACGCGATCCTCGCCACTTCTTCCGGACGCTCCTTGGCCAACTCTCTCGGAAGCAAACGTGGGGCAACCTCAACGTTTCCGCCAACCTGCCCAGGCACCTCCGACTGAGAATATGGTTTCCACCACTCCATGAAACTTCCGTACGCGCGTGGTATAAAGCACCGCACCCCCAGTCGCATTGGTAACATAGCTCACGAGCGGCTCAACCCTCTTATTGGCGTCGTCGACGGTGACATTCGGCGCGATGAAAATAGCCGCCATAAATTCGGGGAAAACCCAGGTGTAGCCGCCCCACCCAGCATCCGAGAGGTCGGTGTGAAGCCTGAACAACTAGGTGACGACGGGTTGGGCGATCGCAGGTGTGGTAAAGTTGACTTGGATGGTGGGGGTTGTTAGAGGGAATTTGGGGTGAGTTTGGTATGTGGCAGAGAGGACGACGCCGTATGTACCGCCACCGCCGCCCCATAGTGCCCAGAAAAGGTCGGGGTATTGGTAGGCGTTGGTGGTTATGAGTGTACCGTTGGCGAGGACAACTGTAAATTTGAGGACGTTGTCGATGCCTAGACGAAAAGTGCAGTTCAGCCTTCGGAACTTGTTCGTGGTGAGAATCAATCTTACCAAGACCAAGACTTGGGGAGAAAGCACTATGACCTCCACCCATCACCCAACTACCTGCAGAGCCAACGGAACCGCCTTGACTCTTGAGAGAGACCACCGACAATGAATCTGCCCTGTTCATCGACATAATCGTATGCTTCATACCATTGAACACCAGCGCCGAAGGTAACCGCTGAAAGAAAAATATAAGCATGGACGAGGTCAATCGATATCTGTTCAATCCTACCCTTGTACGCCTGAGTCGATGGACCCTCCTTGCCGAACAAATACCGCATTATACGCCTTATCCTTGAGATGATGAGTCCAAAGCAGGAAGCCTCCTCCGGCAGTGCTCCTACCGAGAAAGTCGTGCCCCGTGTTCGAGTCTGAGATTTTTTTCACGAGCAAAGTTGATCACAGCCTGGACGTTCAGATAACACGCGTCGATGGTGCCGTTCTGAAATAGATACGTCTCAACATTGGCGTTTTCAAGTTGCATCGAACCTGGGATACCGGACCGAAAAATCCCGTTGGCGTGTAACGCATGGACCTCGGAACAGTTGCCTACAAGTGGGGTACAGTCCGCCCAAAGCTTTGTCAGCATTCCCACGGATTTGTAAGCCGATCCGCGAGTTCGATCGACACGCGCCGAAGTCTTCGAAGTTCGGACTCGGGTTTCCTGTGCACCCCAAGTGTTCTAAGTCCCATAAAAAATCCAACGGACTCCCAAATATGCACTACTTATGCGGGACAAAATTATACATCATATATCTTGTTAAAAACCATTGTTATTTGCTTTTTCAGTAACCAAGTACGTACGTAGTGACCTCGATGCCATGTGTACAGAGAGAAAAAAAGTTAAGCCTGGGATTCGAACCACAAAGATCAACGAGTAGCATAGATAACTACATTCATTCTTTCCGTTACACCAAAAGGTCTTGCTAGGTAAAGTTGATTTCTTTAATTTATTGAGCTTCTAATTCCATT
>Ga0307513_10013322_pt1 | contig 10096 bp, 2 predicted proteins | sample 15_EM_MG_FD_202174 | JGI IMG/M metagenome (GOLD analysis project Ga0307513, IMG submission 202174) | Populus trichocarpa ectomycorrhiza microbial communities from riparian zone in the Pacific Northwest, United States - 15_EM | ecosystem: Host-associated > Plants > Roots > Unclassified | place...
TTATTATTTCACATTTGATAGTTTAAGGAAATTTTAAAAAATATAGCTCTATACTTTTTTAGCATTAAGGAAATTGATACTTCTTTGTTTAAAAAATCTAGTCCAATATATTTCAAAAAGAAACCAACCGTGTTTCAAATGTCAAGCAAGGATTGATAAATAAAATGTCGGTCTTTCTTCATCCACAACCTCCAGTCTCGTGAGGCTCGTGTTAGAGCCTGTTTATATTTGAGGCAATTTTTGTGTTTGGTTAATTATTAAAAGTAATTTACTATTTGTGGGATCCAATATAACTTATGTTTAAAACGCAGGGTAACCGAAAACAAGTTGAAGCTGCTTTTCTTTTTTTTACCATCTCCACTTAAACAGTGGAGAGCGTCTCTACTATTCATGGCCAGACCGGATCCGGCCCAAACCTAAATGCATTGGACCGGATCCGACCTAGTAAAATTTAAAAAATATATATCTTTTTATTTTTAATTGTGTTTTATTTAAAAAACTAGTTTTTATCATTATTCAAAGGCACTACACAATTAAATTAGAATGAGATCGCATAATGACGTATCATTTGCAGAATTTGATTGAAATCCCAATTTTATTCCTGATGATATTTTACCTAATGTTGTTGCACGCTCAGGAAACCATGAAACTGTAGTCCTTGTCGGATGGATTTCGTACGTGATGGAATATAGATAGTTTAATGGAACAATAAAAAATATTTTATATAAAATATTATTTATTTAATATGTAATAGCAGTAGTTAAATCTATAATATTTAAATAAAAAATCATCAATATTAATATATATATATATATATATCTTTTTTAGTTATTTTATAACCTCAATTTGAAAAGCATTATTAACCAAACACATTAAACTATTTTTTATTCAACCTCAATTTCAACCATAATTTTAACCAAACACATATAAATATCAAACCAACCTCAACCAAAAGTGCTTTTTATAAAATAACTTTTTTGAAATCACAACCACAAAAACTACCACAATACCAAACACATACAACTGGATTGGTCTTCCGCGCAAAGCCACGAGTTGGTTTAATGTTTTTAACCTAAAAAAAAGTTTATAAGATATTTATGTTTTAAAAAAAAATAAAAGAAATTCGATAATTGGATTAAATTTTAATTAATTTAATAATATGATAAAAATATAAGGCAACAAAAAAAATTAAAAAACAATATCGAACGATTATATTGAAAAAGAAATAAAACCAAAAAGATTTCAATCCCTGTTAATTTTTCAAACGATGACCTGAATTATCAAACTGAAAGCACTATACATGAAAAAATTATGAGGGTTAAAATTACACAAAAAAACTAAACAAAAAAAAACCATAATAAAAAACAACAATAAAAAATGAGGGTTAAATCGTAAAAAAAAAATAATCAAAAGGCAATAACAAATTTTTAATTTGAGAGTTAAATTGAAAAGAATAAAAACATTAACAAAAAGACAAAAATCAAAAGAATGAAGAATAAAATGAAAAAAAAAAATTATAAACTTGGATTGGATTGAAGGGTGAAATTAAAAATAATGAAACTTTTATAAGAGTGTCAAGGAAAAAAAATAAAAAATCATAAAAATAATGATTAAATCTAAAACATCAAAACATAATATAAAAAATTGAACATGCAAAATTTTTCATTGTGTTTTTTTACATAAAAAAATCATAGAAGTAAATCGAAAACTTATGCATGTATCTAACTAAACAAATCAATAACTATTGGGTAAAGAAATTGAAAAAACTAAGAGACAAATATAGATCAAGATATTTATTATCGCAATATAAGTAATTTACTTAGTTGTGTTTAATGAATTTGTTTATCAAAACAGTTTTGTAATAGAAACCGATACATACATAAAATTTATTGAATAAAAAAAATTATGCAAGGCTGCACATATGAAAAATCTTATAAAAATCTATATATATATTTTAAAAATCTATATAAAATAAGAAAAATTAGGTGAATCATATTAACCTTAGTTTGATAAATTATAATTATTGTTTTTTTAAGGAGATATACAGTAGAAATTGATAAATTATAAAATTCTTGTTCATATTTAAGGAGTGGGTACCCTTGGAATTTTGGAAGAAAAAAGTTTTAAATCATGCCTATTGATAATTCCAATAAGAATGGGGAATGAAATTACCAAGTTTAACATGCTAACTAATTGAAAATTGGATTGCTTAGTGAATGAGTTGTTTCCAATCAGAAGGATGAAATATATTTTGAATGATGCATGTGGAATAGGTGTATTCAGAATGATTTTGTTGAAGTTTGAAATGTTTGAATTTGACGGAAGCTGTTATCTTAAGTATTGTCATATAGTAAGACTGAGGTTTGGATAAATTTCAATGTTTGAAATACTAATTTGAAGGGAAGACTTTTATAACTGCGATGAAAGGGTTGAGATGGAAATTCCATTTTCAATAATTAAAATATTTTGAAATTTTTGTTTTTCAATGCAATCAAATTTTTCTTTTGAAAACTTTTGAGATAATTCATGTCGCACGTGTGCGGCGTCACGACAATCTTTCACTTTATTGGTTTTAGGTATCAGGAAATGTGGGGAAGAAAAGGAATTCCTGTCTTTTACTATGGAAAGAGGAAATGAGAATCACCACCTAGTTTTTAGTTACTAGAAACCCTAACTGGTCTCAGTGATCGAGCACGGAGACTTAGTGCATAAATGGAAGGTATTAGCACCCCAAATACACCTTACATGAGGTAAGCTACATTGTTTAATTGTCTGATATAAGTTAAGATATTGTCGTGTTTTCTAATTGTTAGTCTGTCTAAGGTTTAAGAGAAGTTCTCCCCGGTAAGGAGATTCTTATTTTATTGGGTAAAACCTAACCGCTATAAAGTCTATACATAAAAGAACTACCTTTTTAATATCAGGAATATGTCTTACGTCTAAGTTCATAATCCAAGATATTAAAAGAAAACAAAATAATTTTTTTTGGTATTTTTAAAATATTGACCTAGTTCTCATGGCTTTAATAAACTAGTTATTAAAGTCCAAAATGCATGCTAAAACATATTTTTTGAATTTTTGTTGTATGAAAATACGATATAATTTTTTTAATCTTTGAGAGACTTGGCCATATGTATGAAAACAAGATATTTTTGTTTTTTCGCAATATTTTGGAGAAAATCAGGTATTTTAATACCAGATTCGTATCTTTATAGTATAATAATACAAAACAATATTAAGCAAATTTGATGGAAAAATACACTAGAAAATCACAAAATTTGAAAGGATTTTTTGGAAAAACATATATATATATATATATATATATATTTTTTTACTAGGCCGGACAATAAATAGTGGAGTAGCTCTCCACTATTCACATGCAACGTGAATAGTGAAGGCAGGGTGAAATGAAGAAGAAGAAAAAGGATAAGGGGGGAGAGCTGACTTGCTAACGATGTTGGCGGTGCTGGTGGCTCACGGTGGCAGTGTTGTCGGCGATGAAGCAGAGTGACAGTGGTTCTGTTGTGGTTCTTCTTCTCTATGCAGAGACATAAGTCTGTTTTTTTTCCTTCTCTTTTTCTATTTTTGATTGCTCTTCCTCCTGTATTTGTCTTTGTTTCGTTCCTCTCATCCCTCTGTATTCTCTTTCTCCTTTCTCTTTTTTTTTCTCTCTCATTTCTGTCTTTTTGGTCTCCTCTCTCTTTTCATCGTCCCCTGTTTCCTTCTCTCTATTCTGTTTTATTCCTCTCTTTTGTTCTTCAATTGTTTTTCTCTTCTCTCTGGTTGTCTCTTTCTAGTCCTTTCAAATGTTCCCTTTTCTGTTTTCTTGTTTCTTTTTTTTTTCAAAATCTTTCTCTCTCTTCAAAACTCTATTCTTTGTTCCCCGTTCTGTTTCTCTGTATCTTCTTCTAAAATCTCCCCCGCCTCTTTCCCTTTCTTTTTTTTTTGTTTCTCTCCTCTCTATTCTCTGTTTTTTTTCTCTCGCCCCTAAATCCTCAATTCATTCGTCCCCCCTCCAAAAACTTTTCCTCATTCACCCCTTCTGTTTTTTTGTCCATCTCCTCTCTCTAAAATCTCCCTATATTTTGGTTTAAAAAACAATCTCCCTCATCCCAAATCATCCCCTCCTATTTCATCTCTGCCTCCCCTGGTATTTATAAGTGCAAGAGGAGAGGGGCACCTTACCCCTGCCATGGCGCAGGGTAAGGTGGGTAATGGGAAGCTGCTTATAGGGCATGGTTCCCTTGGTTTTCTTCATCATGGTGGCATGGGCATGTGGGTATGGTTTTTGTTAGGGTTTGTGCAAGTGAGAGGGAAAAGAGAGGGAGAAAAGCGGGGGAAAATCAAAATAAAAAACTCTTCTTCCCCTGCTACACGTCCAGGGGAAGAAAAAGAAGCACAGTGCCGTTTAAAATGGCACCATGTTGTGGTGCTTTTTTTTTAACTTTTTTGAACTTTTTTTTGTATTTTCTCCTTTTTTGTGCGGGGACTCAAAAATTGGTAACAACAGTTCAAATGAAGAATTTGGATCAATAGGAAATAGTGGTTTTGTATGGAAAAACCTGCTTTTGTTTTGAAAATTGGTTTAATAGTTTTACCTCTTTAAGAAGGCTTTTTTTTCCTATGATAACTTTTAGTCCTATGATGACTTTTAGCTGATAGTTTGTAAGGTTAAAAGCAATTTTGACGAATTGGATAGGGATTCTATCCAATTTTGTACTTGTAAAAAGCTTTCTGCTTCCTTATATTCAATTATTGCTTCATACCAGGATTTGTAATTGGTTTTGTAGATGAAATGGTTAAGGAAAGGAGTTTTGCAGGGTTTTGTAATTTTTGAGAATTTAGAGATTCAAACTTTGTTCATGGGGCTTTGCCTTTGTCTCTGAATTTAGAAGGCATCAGAACCTGTTTTAGAGAAATTTTCTAGTTAGAAAATCAGGAATGAAATTTGGATCTCCTTTTATATATTCTGTCTCAAAATAAAAAATACTTAATATAGCTTACCATCAGGCAAACATTTGTTTTAAAGTAATATTTTGAACATCTTTCTATAAAACTTATTTAGTAGATTTGTAATCAATATGTAAAAAGAATTTTTGATTTAATAAATCCCTTTGAAATTTTGTAATGCATAACATAATGAAATTTTTTTTATAGTAGAATAGTTCTTTTAACAATAATTCAAATGTGCAGATGTAAATTAAAGAATTTGTTCTTTGTTATTTTGTACTTGTTTAAGAATACCTCCGTACCTTAACTCAGAAGCATATGTCTTAACTATTTTGGGAGCTAAGAGATTGACAATATGTAACTAAGGAATTTCTTGAACCTATTTTTTAATTTGTCGAACAATCCTAGTATGTTCATCAGACCATGGAACATGGTTCTTTCTCAACCTATTATGTAAGGGTTTTGCTATTTTACTCACATTGGGATAAAAGTCTAGAACATAATTTAGACATCCTAAAAGCCTTTGTAGTTGGGTTTTTTCTAGAGTTTTGTCAGAAAATTTAGCAACAAATATAAGAGATCTCTTAATAGGTGTAATTGTTCCTTAGGAGATATAATGACCAAGAAAATGAATATGAGTTTGAAAAAGAGAAATTTTTTATTTTGAAACAACTAAATCATTTTTCTTTATGACATAGAAGAATGTCTGTAAATGTTTGAAATGTTGTTCTATTGAATTTGAAAAGATAAGAACATCATCAATGTATATTATGCAAAATTTTGAAAATATATTGAAAATATCATTCATGATTTTCTAATATTCAAAGGGAGCATTTTTTCAATCCAAATGACATGACATTTCACCCATATTGACCATATGAGATTGTAAATGCAGTTTTGTAATGTTCTTTTGGATGAATTTGAATTTGCTAAAATTCTAATTTCATATCAAACTTTGAAATATGAATGCAGAATGTAATTTTTGTAACAATTTTTTTTTTGTGGATTGGATATCAATCCATTTCAAAGCTTTGTTCAAAAGTTTATAATTTATAACAAGCCTTGGCGTGCCTTGTTCAATTTTAGAATTTTTGTTAACATAAAAAGCTACACACGATCAAGGTTATATGGATTTTTATACAAGGCCTTTAAACTTTAAATCTTTGATTTTAAGTTCAACATTCATTTGAATAGGTCTTGTTTTTGTAGGAATTTGTTTTTCATTAAAATGATCATCATAAAAAAGATCAACAACATGTTGTTTTCTCTTTCAAAATGCATTTGGTAAATCAAAATAAATCTCTTTTTTCTATCTTGTTTTGGAATTTTAAAATTCTTTTTTGTAAAATAGAATTTTGTAATTGTTGCTTAATTTTTTTTTTTGTAAAAAGACATCTTGTCTAAGATGCATGAGATGAGCTTGCTTTCCTTGAATCAATGTATTAATGTGATGAGTATGAATAGAACATGCCTTGATTAAATTTAAATTCCTAGTTTTTGGCTTTTCTATGAAACGAAAAACAATTTTTTTTTTAAAAAAAAGACATCTTGTCTAAGATGTATGAGATGAACTTGCTTTCCTTGAATCAATGCATTGATGTGATGAGTATGAATAGAACATGCCTTGATTGATTTAAATTCCTAGTTTTTGGCTTTTCTATGAAACGAAAAACAAGTTTCATGCCATTGGTTTTTAAAATAGTACTTTCATTACTAGTTTTTTAAAGTAGTAATCATGTCAATAAAATGAATGACAAGAATAACAGTATGATTAATGTTATTAGTAATAATTTTTTTTTATAGATAAAACTCATTATTAAAAATTAATGCTTGAGTTTTGTATTCGATAACCAATTTAGTATTATTTGCTGCAAAAAGTTTTTCAGAAGTGCTTTGTAAAAATTGTTTTAAAACTATTCATTCTTTAATACAATTCAAATATGCACTTATATCAAATAAGACAACACTGTCTATTTTACAATCATTTGAAAAGATTAATGTAATTTTTATGATATACTTCTTTGAAGTAATTATGTTGAAAATATTTAGGAATGTGCTCAGTATTTGATAATGCATGATCCAATGCATGATTATCTAAGGTTTGATCTTCTGATTCTGGTTTAGAATCAGACTGACTTTCTAACTTTGTAAGAAGCTGTTGTAAAATAGAAGTCTTTTTGTTGGGCTTGTTTAAGATTTTGTAGTTCAGTCAATAACAACATATTTAGATTTTTTGTTGTTGAGAATTTTGGTAATGTCATAGGTATTTGTACTGGTTGATGACAATAATGATTGTTTTTGAACATGTTGTGGTGTCTTTGACTTATGAAAGGAACTCATAAGTTTATCCATATAGGTTTTTTTTTGTTTTTTTTTTTATTAAGGATCATTAAGTCTTGTAATAGCTTTAAGAATCAATTCTTGGTATTGGGTTAAGACATTTTTTTTTCAAGTGTTATGGTTTGATATGTTTGAGCCAAAGCTGGATGTTACTAACTCATATATTTGGAAGGGTTCTTTATAAATGTCTGACGACCTGGATTCAATCTTAGATGCTTCAACCAAGAGGTTTTAGATATGGTGAATGCCTTCTTCTTCTAATTGTATTTCATATAACTTTGTGTTGATTCGAAAAAATATAGAGGTATGACCTTTCTAGCTATATTTGTAACATGTAATGTTTTTTAGATCAATTTTAGGCTTGGGTTTTGGTATTGATTGAAAAGGTTTTGTGGGCTTTGTAGTGGTCTTTTTATAGTATGGCTTAATTTTACTATAGAAACGTTTGTATTTATTGGTTGATCTTCTATTAAGTGGTTTGTTGGGCTTTAAGGTGGTAGATTTGAAGCATGAACCATTACAAGTTGACTTTGGTAGGAATAGGTTAAACTATTGACAAAAACTTCTTAGTTCCTATCTAGTTCTTCTCATTTCCCACTTAATGTGTTTTTGAAGTTTAAGGTCTTAACAAATCTTAAGACCTTCTTTTTGAGTAAAATGACAAGCTCAACATATGTTAACTGATCATAAGGGATTGCTTTGGAGATAAAAATGTCTTCGATTTTATTCCTGACTCTTTCTCTTAGGAGGGTCGGCAAACTAGTAAGGATTTTTTTTTCAAAAAGATTGGTTTGAATCTTCTCGGAGCATGACATGAGTAAGGAAAATGTTTTTGTACCATTGAAACTCACTGAGTTTTTTGCATCTAAGGTTGGAAAGAAGTTCAACATTTTTATCTTTGAGAAGTAAATGATCTCTTACAAAATGAAGGGAAATTGTTAAAATGAGGGTTGAAATTGCATCTTAGATGGTGTTTCCATCAGAGTCAAGAATATGTATTTGGTCTTCAGTCATTTGGATGGAGTTAAGGATTTCAAGGTGTTGGGTTTCAGTGAGATGATAATCCTACCATCCTTTTAACTAACCAGAAAAACCAACTATAAGAAATTCAACTATAGCTTTGTCTGAAGTTTCAGTTTGGGGTTTATAGGTATTGACATTTATAATCATTTATTGTAAGGTGTTTAGGATATTGTATTCGGATATTCTATCTATGTTCCATTCATAGAGAGAGAAAGCACTGAATCTTTGTTGGTTTGTAATAGCCAGTTTATTATGGAGGGTTATATCAAGGGCAATGATTGTTTTAGGAGTATGATTTCTCCAAATAAGTTTATTAATTTTAAGAGTTTCTTCATGAAAGGCTTATTCATTAGTGGTCTGAGTTTGGTAAGTTTGAATAGCGTTTATGTGGCTTGTGTAGATTTGGAGATTATTACTAACTTATAGGGCATCAAGAGCAATCAAGGTGGAGGATGAAGCTTCAAGGTGGTTAAGGTGATATTTAATGGCTTTAAGAAAGTCAATTTTGTTGTTTTGGAATTGAGTTTGGCTAGTTCTTGTAATTTGGTATGGTTTCAATATTGGGTTTTTAGCTTTTGGTCTACAGATTTTGTAGTTTCAACTGGAGAAACAATAGTCTTTGAGATTTGTTTATTTATTCTAGACAATTGTTTTCCTATGGTATTGAGATTGGTATTGGTGAAGTTCTTTTGCTTGATAATGTGTTTGGTATTTATGGTAGTGTCTTCACTTGAGTTTTTGTAAGGGGTAACATCTACAGTCTGACTATTATGAGGAATTTTGAGGTTTCTCAAGGATGGATGTTTAGACTTAATAAAAGTACAACTGATAAGTTTCCAAACAAGAGTTTTATTTCTAGATGTTATAGGACATGCATGCTTTGAAAATGGATATGTAATATGGTGTTCAAATACATAAAATGATTCGAACCACTCAAAGAACAAAATTTGAACTTTATGTAATGCAATAAAATTTAAGCTGAAAGTCTTAAAAAATCAAGATCTCTTTTCAGAGTTACAGGTACTATAAAAATCATCAATAAAATATTTTGTGTTTATAATAAAATTTGTTTAACATTCAGCTCATTTAGATGTTTTCGATTACAAATGAGAATGTTGGGGAGGTTGGTGGAGAAAATTGGTTAGTGTTTGTATATAATGGTTTAAGTATATTTGTGGTATAATCAACATTTTAAAAACTAGTGCTAGAAATATCAGAGATTGATTTTTTAGATGAGTTTGTGTGGTAATGTATATTTATAACTGAGAAAATTTTAGAAATTCTCTCAAGATTTATTGTACCGGATGTAGAAAATTCATTTGAGAATCTAGAACTAGCTGAATGTTTATGAAAGGATAGATTAACTTTATCATTACTATACTTGGTTGTTTGTTTGAGTTGAATATTTGATTGTGATAATTGCAAATGTTTAGGTTGGGTAGCACCTTTAAAGATTCAGTTTTTTTAGTAAAATAATATTTTTTTTATTGTATAGATTTAGATAAATTGTATTTGATCTTTCTTATTCGAAGAAATAAGATTTTATATTTATGGAATTAAAATTTATGTTTTGTAATGAAAACTTAAAAATTAATGCTACATGAATTGATACTTTAAACGTGTTATCCTAATGAGGTTTTTTTTTCCAGTTTAATGAGTTTTTGGTTTTTTTTTTATTTTCTAATGAGATGCTGCTTTTTCGAAAATAGAACCGTTAGCCTTACCTTGGTTTCAGCAACGGCTAGTTTTTTTTTTTTTTTTAACGCATCGCGGAGCATCCCAA
>Ga0307513_10013324_pt1 | contig 10095 bp, 9 predicted proteins | sample 15_EM_MG_FD_202174 | JGI IMG/M metagenome (GOLD analysis project Ga0307513, IMG submission 202174) | Populus trichocarpa ectomycorrhiza microbial communities from riparian zone in the Pacific Northwest, United States - 15_EM | ecosystem: Host-associated > Plants > Roots > Unclassified | place...
GAAGGAGATTCGTGACTCATTCAAAGAGTTGGGGGTGTATATGCAAGAGATGATTCAGAGCCGGAAGGAAGCTATCCACGGGCAAGGCGTAGAACATTCAGATCTCTTCACCAATCTCATTCATGCCAGAGCTACGGAGAAAAAAGGCTCAATGACTGATCAGGAACTTATGGGTGAGTTTTGGGCCGCATTGTCACCCCGGCACTAACTGTGAAGATCGGAACTGGGGTCGGAACGATCCCAGTGGGGTTTTTAACTGACAGTATCGCTCTCAGGCGTTGGCCAGTCCGGGGGAGTGCATGGGCGGACAGGAAGGACGCGGGGTCCTGAGTTGAACACAGAGGGAGAATAAGTCAGGGGGAATTCTAAGCCGGAAGAGTGAAGGAAAGGGCAAGAATGAGTCTTAGTCGATTATCAGACTAGCGAACGATCTACATGCGTGTACGGGTTATAAGGGAAACCACAGGAAACGTACTAGAGATCGGCTAGCTAATGAAATGACAGTGAATAAACTGAAGCAGGGACGAAGGGGCTGGCGATAGGGAGGAGGATACGGACGGGGGGAGTCGTGCAGGGAGATTTCTACTAATATGAAAACCAGAGCGTTACAAATGAGGTATCTCGAAACCGTACAGTAGAAACCATCACAGGGCCAATCGAACCGCGAGGGGCCAGCCGGACTTTGGGACGGCGCCGGCTGATAAGCGCGCGTACCGCTAAGGGCGGGCGTACCGACAAGGGCGGGCACTAGCACAAGCGACTCTATTCCTTGTATTTCACCGAGGTATGACGTGTCTACATCCGATCCTAACACTAACCGCAGAGTGCAGGAAACATTGTACGTCTTGCATATCTCGCGAAATAGAGAAATAACACTTTATAGTTCATATATCTTCTTGCGGGACACGAAACAACGTGAAACCATTTCCTAAATGTGTTCAAGCCGTGATACTGACCACAGACTCATCCTTTGCTATCCTCCCCCGCGATATCGGCGCGTTTCTAGTACACACTCCCTGGGTTTCACCCTTGGTCTCCTTGCACTGCACCCAGACTGTCAGGAACGAGTCCTTCATGAGGTTCAGTCATTTGTGCCCGAGGGCAATGTACCAGTATGTAGACATAGTCAACGGTAGTGTATTATTCTTTCTGACCATCACTACACAGACATACGGAGATGTGTGCCGCATGAAGTATACACTAGGTGTCATTTACGAGTCCCTCCGCCTCTTCCCGCCGGTAACCTTCCCTGCTCTCCTGACCCTTATGCACCTCGCTGACTTTCCGGATAGGCCGAAGGTACCCTCAAGCTCAGTGAGCGCGATACTGTCTTTAGGACTCAGGACAGCATGGGTGGTCCCATCACTCTCCCAGTTCCTGCGGGCACACCTTTAACCCTGAGCGTGGTTGGGCTGCACTACAATCGTGCGTGATTACCCTGTCTGGTCTTCTGCGAGTATTGACGTCTTCTTAGCGAAGTATTGGCCTGAACCACATGCTTTCAAACCGGAGCGGTTCCTGGGCGATTGGAATAGGGACTGCTTTTTGCCATTTGCTTCGGGTGCTCGAGCCTGCCTAGGGCGGCGGTATGTCCGATTCAGGCGTATTTCATTGGGGCTGGTGCTAAGAGAGGCTCTGCAGATTCTTCGAGATTGAGGCCCTGACCGCGCTTGCACTCATCGTGTTGCACTATAGGATTGAGGTCTTAGAGGAGCCACAGTTTGCACACGAGACCTTCGAACAGAGGGCGGAAAGAGTTCTAACAGCAAATGTTGGATTGACTCTGACTCTGACACCGACACGCGTTCCTCTTCAGCTCATTAGACGCAAGTGAGCGGGGACGTAGGTGGATATGTATTGTACATGGATGCGTACCAGGGACTATATACCATCGTCACTAACCATGAGCACGGCCGAAAAAAATCGCAACACCATGCAAGGCTTAGGATCCACAGTCCTTTAGTTTCTCATGTTGTGATAGACTAGTAGGAGCTTTCCAGAACCGCAAACGACATGTTTGCACACTCGAACTTGGACTCGACCGCAACATGCCGCGCTCGAAGTTATCTGAGACGCATTCCAAAAAGTGCAGAAAGATATCCAGTTTCGGCGGTGACCCTGAGGAGTTTGATCCTATCGACGACGACAAGCCTCTGCGAGATTCACGCGTACATCGTCAAAATGAAAGACACGTTGAGGATCTCATAAGAGAACGGCTGGTGACCTTTCTGGTGAAAGGCAGATATAATGGCGTACGCACACTCTACTACATCTAAATGGTTGCGCGGACTCTCATAATGGGAAGACGACGGACACGACATTGAACCAACCGTATTTTGCTGGACCGAAATATACACCTTCGCCTTTCCATATCACACCAATATGCCAACTCCTAAAAACAACACCGATTACCCACCGTGCAGTGCCTGATGTCTCACCGAAGGCCGCACCCCTTGATTTCATCGACTAGATTATATTCGATCATACGCTCAAAAGTCGCTACTGGTACCCAAGTGGGTATTGATATTTATGGTGTTTATGCCTTCGTTGTCGAGCGATACAAATACGAATAAAGTGTATCCAATGCTTCTATCAAGGTGGAGACAGGATGGTTGATGCAAGGCCAGGAAACCACCAATGCCTACTGGGTGTTCTGACAGCTACCAGAGGTTAGAGAGACAGCCCTGGAGATACCTGCAGAGGCGGGCGGGACGCGTTCGACCTCCGGAAGTAGTCAGGAAACGGCCTCTTCACGTACAACCAGGAGTTTCAAGGAATAGAACGGTTCCGCCGCGCCACTACAGCAGGTTGGCCAGGTGAGGGGGGGGGGTGTTGTGAGTGGGATCGGTTCGTTAGAAGCGTGTACAACGGGGCACACCGGACCACCAGCCAGTTGTGGCGTTCTGAAACGAAAGTGCAATGTTATGTCCGAGTATGAAGGCGGATGTAAAATTGAGATGATTAGGATCATTGGGCTTCGTTGAAAGGCGGAGACCAACCCTCACCTCTTCTCTTGCGGCCTCCGTAGCGTGGGAATTGCTTCGTGACGATCCTGGAAGAACCCGTTGCTTGCCTCCATCGAACTGTGCAGCGTTTCCAAATTCGCATTAATGACCTGTCCTTATTGCTTGAGATGTATCTCGCGCTCGCCCACATCATCTGTCATCTGTATATGATGTGGGTTGACTAGGAATAACCAGCCCCGTCGCGGCCCCTCTCTTGTAGCATCGTGGCAATGTCCCAAACGAACTCTACGGCGGTTCAACACTACAACCCTAGTTTGAACCACTCTTCCGTCGACTATTGTTAATGGCTCGACGTTCCTCACGTCCAGAGCATCAGCTCTCTGTGGCTTCTGCCAGCATTAATTTAACGGCCAGTCTGGCTGCTTCGCCATCGTTCCTTCGCCCGATATGGTGGCCACGTTACATACACGTCTTCTGTGTGTGACCCAGAAATGGTCAATAGAAGACCAGGAAGAGATCGTGGAGCCAACGGAGGGCACGATGGCTCAGAAGGAGCGGCAGTTGTGCTTGTATTGACGACGTACTTGCCAAGGCTTGGCTTGAACACCCCATGCACGCTTACCACGTGGGACTAGTGCACCATTGACGCGCAAGCAGTGTGACGCAGGCGCCAGCCAAGCCACCTGTCCCCCATCCATGACTTCCATCGCTCTCACCCTATCCGCAACACCCACAGCGCCCAGCGGTACGATTCAGGGTGAAGGCGCACAGTCGCCTAGTACCCCCCCCTGGGTTTTTTACCTTATCCCTTTGTGGTTTACTGTTTTTGGATTGGGCTATTATCTCGTGGCGCGGCGTTTATTCACACGGTATATGGACCATCTTTGGAGAAAGCGCTTAGTACTTGAAATGCGACAACAACGACCGGACTGGGAACGTTATCCATGATCCCCCGGCCAGACGCACAGCGTCCCATCTAGTCTGTGAGTCCGCGAGAACCATCTGGCTAAAGCTTACCAGTTCACTACTAGATCGACTATTAGTCGTGTTATTTGACTCCTCTATGCGCTCCAATAAGTTGTTGTGCTCGCTCGGCCATGACCTAACTAGCGGTAGCGTTGATAATATATCGCAAGCGAAGCCGCAATAAACTGTATCAAAAGATACGCCCATTTTCGAGCTGCCTCCGCTAAGATCTCATCATACTACGGCGACCTACTTGTACATCAGGAGTGCAATATCCCTGGTGCACAGAATGCCGAGTCTCGAAACGGATCCCCGGCTCTCGATTAGATGGTTAAATCCCCAACTAAGCGTTGAGCGCCCTTCTGTGGCACGTTAGTATTGAATTCCAGGTCTCCAACGAAACAACCAGACCTTAGACCGCGCCACCAATCAGCGCATTTGCACAAAGATTGGAAATATGGATAGGTGCTTAATAGTTTGGAGTATGAACGCGTAAAAAGCGTAATAATTGCAATGGAGGCGTCCATCTTCGCGCGCAATGCGCAAAAACTGACCGTAGATTCATTCCGGCCCAAACGCAAGCATCGAATGTCACCCACGGAATGCGTATGTTATTCCCAAGAAATAAGGCACCTAACCTGGCTGGGTCCCTTTTGGCTGTCCGAGTGGGTTGACTGCGAATGCGGGGGGATGAAGATTCAATCTCGGGCAGGCTGCAGAATGTCAAACCAAAGGTGATACCACTGCATGTGGGAGGATTCGTATATGGTGAATAGGGCGAGGGGTAGCTAGCTGAGAAACTTTGCGCGATGAGGGAATTAATGCACCACCGTCACTCTTATTTCCCTCTGGATTCTCATCCTTTACACGTAATGATTGGGTAGACTCTCATCAGGAAGAAATGACAGGTGCGACATCAAATTGATCGCGTCGTTGGCTCTACTGGACACGACGCGATGGGTTAACTCTTGTCCACCTCTCCATGTCATACTTAAGGATCCAAATCTTTTCAACGCAGCACTCCACGTCTGATATTAGTTGCACAACGCGCCGCCTGGCGCCTCACAGAAGGCCTCATCCCTTGATTGCATCAACCAGGGCTACTGGAGCGAATGGACAAACAGCCACCCGTCGATATTCGAAGCCGCAAGGTCGAAGCCGCAAGGTGACCTGAGTATGCTGGGATGAATGTTTAGGAAACAAATTGTGCCTCACCGGGTAAAGCCGACTCAGTGAGACACGGCACATATAGGCACACCGTCGTAAAGCCTCGGGAAGCTTCGACAAGCTTCGGGAATGTGTATATGTACGGACTGTACTGGAACTCGACGCCTCAGTGGTTGGTGCACCATTGAACGTGAGTTCCCTTGGTTGCCTGCTGAGCTTCTACTTAATATACTTATAGTGACACGTGAGAAGGTATTAAATACATAGTGGTTTGTACACCATTGAGCTGACACCTAACAAGTCGCTTTTGGTCGATGAACAGTAGGGCCGTCCGTTGATAGGCGGTCACAGAATACCAGGTCAATGCCGCCTGTTAGGAAACGAATTGCGCCACGCCGGGTAAAGCCGACTCAGTGAGACACGACGCAATGGCTCACTGCACCGTCGTCGAGTCTCGGGAAGCACCGACAAGCTTCGGAAATGTGTACATGTACGGATTGTACAGGGAACTTAGCGCCTCAGTGGTTTGAATACCATTGAGCGTGAGTTCCCTTGTTTGCCTGCTGAGCGTCGACCTCATGTACTTGTTGTGACTTGTAAGAAGGTATCGAGCATAGTAGTGGTTCGTCAGCTTTTTGACACCGCTATATTCGATACCTTCTTACAAGTCACTACAAGTACATTAAGTTGACCCTCAGCAGGCAAACAAGGGAACTCACGCTCAATGGTATTCAAACCACTGAGGCGCCAAGTTCCCTGTACAATTCGTACATATACACACTTCCGAAGCCTGTCAAAGCTTCCCGAGACTCGACGACGGTGGGCCATTGCGTCGTATCTCACTGAGTCGGCTTTACCCGGTGAGGCGCAATTCATTTCCTAATACCGCCTGTTGAGATACCTAGTTATATGGTAACGAATTATTCTTTGGAGGGGACCTGGACTCTTAGGAACACAGATATATATAGGGGTTGCCCTTTTTACATACACCATGGTGACCAAACCATGGCAAGACAAGACGAAGACGAAACAAATAAGATCTATTTACCATAACTTAATGGATGACCTGGGTCCGTGGCCGAGAGCTGCTACAGGGACGACACAATACCCTGAGCCTGATAGACGTCCGGCGTCTTGAAATTGATATGCGATCGATCCAGTACACAGCAATTCATGTTTTAGACATTCTTTGGCACTGAAATCATTATAAGGTTGTAAATTACCTGAATGTTTAAATGTTGCACATTAGGAGTACCCGGTGATAATATCGAACAAGAGGGGCGCCGTCGTTCTGCTCTCTCCACAAAGTCTGAATTCTTCAGAATATACCGTACCCTTGCTTAAGTATTGTATTGGATGCGAAGCTATTCCCACCCGCTTGAGTCAAAGTGGTTTCTAGAGGCGTTAGGGGACCGTCTGACTCCCTGCCACACCCTTCTCGCCCCCACCACCTCGGAAATGGCGACTTTCTCTACGTTAGTCATTCCGCGCCCGCTGCACGTGCATTATGAATTATGCGAAAGTATATTAGTACCAAGCAAGGAATCTCAACGCGCGGAGCTGCAGAACAAAATGGGCTACCATGGAGTAATGGTGGCAGTATATCCCTTGATGGTCCAAATATTACCAGGTATATACCACTAACGATCAAGAAGACCAGTGGGTATTGTAATGAAGCCCTTCTGGGTTAGATATACCTTATCCCGCTCTTGCTCCAGCTGTGGTATTGCACAAGGGCCACTTGGTCAATCAAATGGCACTTCGACCATCGTTTACAATCGCTACAGCCGAATGTGCCTCAATTGGGGGCGACAAGTTGTTAAGATTGGAACTGGGATCGGAACAATCCCAGCGTGGTTTTTAACCGACAGTATCGCTATCGGGCGTTGGCCAGTCCGGGGGTGTGCATGGGCGGACAGGAAGGACGCGGAGTCCTGGGTCGTATGGTGAAGAAGGGAGGAACAGCGGTGAGCTGAAGTCGGGAGGGTAAAGGAAAGTAGAACCAGAGGGAGTGTAAATTAGGAGGGGGAATTCTAAGTCGATAATCAGACTAGCGAATGATCTACAGGCTTGTACGAGTTATAAGGGAAACTACATGAAACGTACTAGAGATCGACTAGCTAATGAAACGACGAGAGTGAGGAAGATATGACTGAAACGGGGTCCCAATGAGCGAAGCGATGGGGACGGGAGATTCGGTCAGGGAGATGGCAGACAGGGAGAACACAGACAGGGAGAATACCGACAGGGAGAGCATGGAGAGGGAGAGCACGGCCAGGGAGATTTCGTCCGAGGGTACAAATATGCAAACTGGAGCACTACACAGGTAAGTCGAAACTACTGAGGCAGAGACCATCAAGGATACGCTCGTCCGAAAGGTGACAGCGGGACTTTGGAACACTGCGGGCCGATATGCGCGCATGCTGACAGGCACACTTGCTGATAGGCGCGCTTGCTGACAGGCACTTGCTGATGGCGCACTTGCTGATACGCGCACTTGCTGATGGCGCACTTGCCGATACGCGCGCTTGCTGACAGGAGCGATTCAATTCGCCAAACTCTATTGAGAAATGACACTTCTACGACCGATCCTAACACTGGTGCTGTAGTTGGTGAGGCTCTAAATGGGCATACTGGGAGTGTGCAGTCTGTTGCTTACTCTCCTGATGGGCGGTACATCATATCCGGATCTTTTGACAAGACCATTCGAATCTGGGATGCTGAGACTGGTGCTGCAGTTGGCAACCCATTAAAGGGGCATAATGGCGCGGTGCAATCTGTTGCTTACTCTCCTGATGGGCAGCACATCATCTCCGGATCTTTTGACAAGACCATTCGAATCTGGGATGCTGATACTGGTGCTGCAGTTGGCAAACCTTTAGAGGGGCATAATGACTGGGTGCGGTGTGTTGCTTACTCTCCTAATGGGCAGCACATCATTTCCGGATCTGAAGACAATACCATTCAAACCTGGGATGCTGAGACTGGTGCTGCAGTTGGCAAACCTTTGGAGGGGCATGCTAGGGCGGTGACGTCCGTTGCTTACTCTCCTGATGGGCAGCACATTACCTCCGGATCTTTTGACAGGACCATTCGAATTTGGGATGCTGATACTGGTGCTGCAGTTGGAAACCCTTTGGAGGGGCATGCTAGGCCCGTGATGTCCGTTGCTTACTCTCCTGATGGGCAGCACATCATCTCCGGATCTGAAGACAGGATCGTTCGAATATGGGATGCTGAGACTGGTGCTGCAGTTGGAAAACCTCTAGAGGGGCATAATGACTGGGTGCGGTGTGTTACTTACTCTCCTGATGGGCAGCACGTCATCTCCGGATCTGAAGACAATACCATTCGAATCTGGGATGCTGATACTGGTGCTGCAGTTGGCAAACCTTTAGAGGGGCATGCTGGGTTCGTGATGTCCGTTGCTTACTCTCCTGATGGGAAGCACATCATCTCCGGATCCTCTGACAAAACCATTCGAATCTGGGATGCTGAGACTGGTGCTGCAGTTGGCAAACCTTTAGAGGGGCATAACGACTGGGTGCGGTCTGTCGTTTACTCTCCTGATGGGCAGCACATCATCTCCGGATCTGAAGACGACACCATTCGAATCTGGGATGTTGGGAGTGGTACTGCAGTGGGCAAACCTTTAGAGGGGCATAACGACTGGGTGCGGTGTGTTGCTTACTCTCCTGATGGGCAGCATATCATCTCCGGATCTGAAGACAACACCATTCGAATCTGGGATGCTGAGACTGGTGCTGTAGTTGGAAACCCTTTGGAGGGGCATGCTAGGCCCGTGATGTCCGTTGCTTACTCTCCTGATGGGCAGCACATCATCTCCGGATCCTCTGACAACATCATTCGAATCTGGGATGCTGAGACTAGTGCTGCAGTTGGCAAACCTTTAGAGGGGCATACCGGACCCGTGATATCCGTTGCTTACTCTCCTGATGGGCAGCACATCATCTCCGGATCTGACGACAACACCATCCGAATTTGGGATGCCGATACTGGTGCTGCAGTTGGCAAACCTTTAGAGGGCCATAATAACTCGGTGCGGTCTGTTGCTTACTCTCCTGATGGACGGCACATCATCTCCGGATCTGACGACAACACCATTCGAATCTGGGATGCTGATGCTGGTGCTGCAGTTAGCAAACCTTTAGAGGAGCATACTGAATCGGTGCGGTCTGTTACTTACTCTCCTGACCGGCAGCACATTGTCTCTGGATCTCATGAACGGACCACGCATGTGTGGGACGCATTTCAACGTGTTTCCATCCAATATCCCTTCTCCTCTAACCCAATGCAACCTCATTCTTATGCACGGCCAGATGAAGATGGTTGGGTCCATGACTCGGAAGGTCGCTTCTTATATTGGGTACCCCCAGGCTACCGTTCCGGCTTGCATTCACATGCTCTTCTAACAATCCCTCCTACATCTCATGTTCGGTCAGTTTCTCTTGATTTCAAAGATTTTGCCCATGGAACCTCTTGGACCCAAATTTTCAACAGTACACAGCCCTAGTCTCTCCTTCCTCTGGACTCTGTGTTGTAGTTGTTGTATTACTTAGTCTCTTTTCTTCCTTCAGCTCCCTACTCTGCCACACATAGGTATCTAAAATTTCTTCTCTTTCTAAGGTCTGGGTATATATGTCTCCTATATGCCCTCCTTTCTCCACCAGCTGAGAACCGATGCTTTCCTCAGCGGCATAATTCAGCCTGTCTGTTGGTATCGCCTCAAATATCTCCGCCATGCATAAAGGGCGAGGTATTGAGGTGTGTCCCCCATCTCACTGCGTCTCATTTGTAACCCGTCATTATGTCCAGTTCTCTCCTCAACTTCCATTGTGTAAACCACGCCACCAAGGGCTGTTAGGATTTGACCTATTTCATCGAGGATCGGCAAGGCCAATTGCCAGCCGATCCGAGTACCGGACATATTCACCGGTTAGCTACATTTCGTCATCGACTCCTTAATTACACTCGT